>Ga0272446_1005449_pt1 | contig 14045 bp, 8 predicted proteins | sample YNPCB0061_FD_194587 | JGI IMG/M metagenome (GOLD analysis project Ga0272446, IMG submission 194587) | Hot spring microbial mat communities from Yellowstone National Park, WY, United States - YNP-CB-006-1 | ecosystem: Environmental > Aquatic > Thermal springs > Hot (42-90C) > Sediment | place...
ACTTATAACTTAGAATATCCACCTTGATGACGATATCCCCTTTAACGGCGTTCTTCACGGATACGCCGACCTCTCCGCCGTTGTATACCACCTTTTCCTTCCAGGGTAAGGTGACCGTCTTGGTAGTGGTAGTGGTCGATCCAGTAGTGTAGGTGATCTTGTTGACATTGGTATTGCTCTTAGAATTGACGTTGAGCGTGATGTTGGCGAAACTGACCGAAGCCCAGGCCAAAAGCACCATCACAGAAACTCCCAATATCCCATAGCGTTTTTTCATGGTTTCCTCCTTTCGGAATTGTTTTACGAACGAACCAAGGCACCCGATCCCCACCGGTTTAATGATAATATCGACATTCCGATGGAAAACTTTAGACAAAAATGAACGAATCATCCTGCAATAGGAAGGGACATGTTGTCTTTTTCTCAAAAAAGGAGCACGTTAAGGGGGATTGTTTATAACTAATCGGAATCTTTGGTTCTTCCCATCCTGAAGTTAAAAACATGCCCAACTCACTGAGATGTTGATGCGTTCTTCATCGAGAGGGCTTGGGTTTCGGGCTGTGAATCGCAGTAAAGTTGTCATTTGTGATCCAGCGTTGTGATTCCATCCCATGCATCGTCGGGTGGGCATTCCATCAAGGTTCGACAGCGGTCGATGTAAAGGAGGGAAGGTGGGTCTTCGGGGAGCAGTCGCAGTACGTACTCGAAGCGTTCGATCGCTTCTTTCCAGCGTTTGGTTTCATATAGTCGGATGCCCTCTTCGAAGAGGCGTATCGTTTCGGCATATCGATCGGTCGATTCCGGGGTCCTGGATGCCAGTATTTCATAAATGCCGACAGGCAGATGTTTTCCTTTTACACGCACCCGATCGAGCATCCTTCCCCAAAAATGCCCGCCAACGGCATGCCAGGTCGCATCACTCACGATGATCTTCGCCCCGTACATTTTGGTCAATCCTTCCAGTCGGGAGGCCAGGTTGACGTTGTCTCCCAACACGGTATAGTCGAAGCGCCGTGCTGAGCCCATGTTTCCTACGACCATGGGCCCCGTGTTGATGCCGATTCCGATGGATAGGGCCGGTCTTCCCGTTTCGATCCAATGAGTGCGCAACTCTTGGAGTCGCTCGTTCATCCGCAAAGCGGTTTGACAAGCATGGACGGCATGATCGGGATCGTCCAGCGGGGCGCCGAAAATCGCCATGATGGCATCTCCGATGTATTTGTCGAGGGTGCCGTGGTTTTCCAGAACGATGTAGGTCATGGCCGAGAGGTATTCGTTCAGCAATGAGACGAGATCTTCGGGTGTCATGCCTTCGGAAAGCGTCGTAAACCCTCGGATGTCCGAGAACAGAACGGTCAATGGTTTCTTTTCACCACCGAGTCGGAGCAATTCCGGATGTTCCAGCATTTTTTCCACGACCGAATCCTGGACATAAAGGCCGAAGGTCTCTCGGATCTTGCGTTTTTCCCGCTCCTCGATCATGTATCCGTGAACCGAGGTTCCGATATAGGCCACAAATAGGTTGACCAGAGGATACAGATGGTTGATCCATATTCTCAGCGATAGGAAGGCATAGTGGGTAAAGACGACGTACCCGAGGGCCGACACGACTACCGTCAAAAAGGCACTCATTCCCCGGGTGAAACGGGCAATGCATGCGAACAACAAGCTCATGAAAACAATGGCTGCAAGATCCATCCAAATCGCATTGCGGTCGGATCGTTGCAAAAAGGATTCGTTCAGAATGTTTTCCATGACTGCACAATGCAGTTCCACGCCGGGGAAGACCGGATCGAATGGCGTAGGCCGCATGTCGTGCAGCCCTACCGTGGTATTGCCGATGATGACGATCCGATCCTTCAGCGGTTTGGATGCATCCTGTGCCTTCATCACGCTGACGGCGGACATGAAGGGGAAAGTATAGGAGGGACCGTAATGGTTGACCAACACCTCTCCTCGGTTGTTGGTGGGAATGGAAACATGGCCGAGGCGAATTTCGGCGATGCCGTTTCGATCCAGGGTGACCATGAGAGATCGATCCGGATAGGAGGCAGCCAGGGTTTGAAGGGCCAGGGAGGGAAACAAGCGATTCTGATAGTGGATTACCAGAGGCATCCAACGAACGGTGCCATCCGGGTCTGCGAAAACATTGAAGCTGGCCGAATAGGGCGTGCTTTCCATGAAGGGGGCAAGATTGATTTCCATTCCGACCGCTTCAGTGAGAATTCCTGGAGCTGGAGGTGCCTGTTGGCGCACCAGTCGAACGGCGGCTTGGTCGAGAACGGCTTCGGGGGGTACGGGCGGAATAAAGGCTTTGGGATCGAAATAAAAGAAATGGCCGAGAACGATGGGAATCGATAAGGATCGGAGGGCTTGGGCCAAGAGAACATCGTCGTCTTCTTCCTGGATGAGCGCATCGAAAAATGCAAAGACCGTTGCATGATCCGAAACGGGTACCAGATGTTCCATGGCTTGTTTCAAATCCACAATGGCTTGCTGCCTGAGTTTGGGATCCGGTTCGAAAAATCCCATATCCAGGCCGATTCCTCGGGCGCCGGCCTTTTCGACGGCTTTGATGAGCTCGGCCATTTTTCGTCTGGGCCAAGGCCATCGGCCGATTTCGTTGACGCTGTCTTCATCGACGCCGACAAAAGCGACAGTTCCAGAAGGTTGAACCGTTCCGCGCTGCCTGAAATGAAAGTCCCAAAGTTTTAATTCAAAAAATTCGAGAAAGGGAGGAGACAGGAAATAGATTCCAACGACAATGACGGTCGTTATCAGAATGAAGCGGCTGTTCCAGGAAAGTTTCATCGTCCCCCCCATTTCGATGTTACGCGGATATAAAACGGGGATCCTTCGATCGCTTCGCCCTTCGTGAATGATCCGGGGTTGGGCATTCCAGATATTACGTTATTGTGAAAATAGTCGGCAGTGGGCAGTCGGCAGTAAACATCTGGCCCATTTTCATCTCCGGGGGCGGTGCCCCCACCATGACCATTTATTGTGATCTTGACTTTCTCCGGTTGGTTTGCCTGGCGTAGAACAACACGAACTTTGTGATGATCAAACCCAGTTTGTACAAATTTTCCGAAATAGCCAAAAAGAATTTTTCGTTCTTGAGCGAGAAGTATCGAATATAGGTGTTATGCTGAATCGGCATGAAAAAAGGGATAGAAGATCCCTTGTCTTGATCCGGAGATTTGAAGGATCCGGCAGGGGCGGGAAAGGTATTGGTGCCGGAGAAGGGAATCGAACCCTTATGAGCTTGCGCTCGGAGGATTTTGAGTCCTCTGCGTCTACCAGTTTCACCACTCCGGCGTTTTTTGCTGGTTTCTATAGGCCACCGCGATCAAAAAGTCAACGATATTCAGGTCAGCATCGGGGCTTGCCTCAGATCATTGGCATCCGGAAATCACCCATTGACTGAATCAGCGGGTATCCAAACCCGGGAAGATCACGCCGTATGTGCCGGAATCTTTTGAAAATCATTCATGGAAGGAACGGCCACCCAGGGCTTGTCGTATTGAATGACAAACCCCATTTGCGGAAACAATCTCGGCATTTTCATGATATGATACACCATCACACTGATAGACATGCGATCCAGCCAGGATGACATGGGCCACCCGAAATGTACTTTGACAGATTTGCCTTGAAATTCGTGTTCCACCACACGCAAAATGGCGATGATGCGCTGGTGCAGCGGATTTTTTCGAATCGGAAATCGAAAATGGTTTTTGCCGAGTCTTTTTGGAATGCCCTGCCGCGGTGAAAAAAAGGTGATATAGACTTCATTGCTTTTCGGATAATTGATCTCGCTCTCCCGGGGACGCTGAAAATACAGATGCAGCTCCGTTTCTATCGATTCTGCCAGGTACAGAACCATCTCCATTTCGCTTTCCGCCTGGCTGACCTGAATAATTTCAGGGCTTCTCCGCTTGGCGATGGCAATGCCGGATATCAACACGAAAATCGTTACACTGACCCAGAGCATCAACCCATAGGGCTTGTCTTTGGCGAGAAAGACAAAGCAACTCGTCATGATCATACACAGAATCAACGTGCCGAAACGGCTGGTGTGGTAAGAGGAGACTTCCTTGGTACCTTTTGAATAGCGGTAGATGATCAGCGAAAACAGGTTGATGGAAAAACTGGCCAGAAGACCGAGGGCATACATATCCGCCAGAATCTTCTGGCTGCCGTTGGTGATCAGGATGATGATGGAGAAAAAAGAGGCATTGATCAGATGGATCCGGTAGAGCGAATTGCGTTTGTTGATTGCGATGATCCAGTTGAATCCATACCGTTGGGCGACGCGCTCGATCAATTCACTGGAAGCCACAAACGCCGTATTGACGGCCATGATGAGTGTAATGCTGGCCAGGATAGCGACCATCACGCCGAATGGCACACCGTTAAGCATCGTCGCGTAATGGGTGATCAGGTCCCCCTCATGTTGAGCGAACTGGATCGGAGCGGATAAAACAAGAATGGCAACCAGCGGGGTGACGATACCGACCGTCAGGGCCAGAAACAGATAGGCTTTGTGAATCTCCCGCCAGCTTTGAACGAAGCCGGCTGTCTGAATGACGGATTCGATCCCGGAATAAGCCAGAATACAAAAAGCGATATGGGCGATGAAGCTCGAATAGTCTCTGCTGATAGAGCCCCTGTTGAGGGAGGCCACGGTCTGGTATCCAGCATCCACGATCTTGGCAATAGCGGAAGCATCCAGCGCGATCAGACCGGAAACGATCAAATTGAGAATAATGAAGGCCGCCGCCACAAAAATCAGGAAGACAACTCTGGCATTTTCCCGTATGCCGAGGATGTTGAGCCCTGCTATGGACCAGATGATCCCAAAGACCAGAACCAGAAGGATATGGCTGGACTGGCCGGTTCCCGGAAAGAAGGACGTTGCGTTCAGGACGGCACTCACAGCCGAGATGCATGCGGTCAGAATGTAATCGACCATGATGGAGGCAACCGCAACAAAGGACACCATCGGGCCAAGAACCAGGTAGGAAAAGGAATAGACCCCTCCGCCGATCAGACCGTTGACCTCCAGGATCTCTGCAATCTCCGTGAATCTTGTGCTCATGAATCGGATCAGAATGCTCGTAATGGCAATGAACACGATGGCCGTAGGGCCGATAAACCGGTAGGTCTCCGCTGGCGCGTAGAAGATGGAGGTGAATTCATCCATCAGGGTGATGATGGCGATGGCAAGCCAGGTCAGCCAGATTCTTCCGGACTGGTTGAACGTCAGAAGATTGCGCTTCCGGAACAGAAAGACGAACAATCCGGCAAGGAAAAGATTGAGAAAGAGTAAACTGACCGTTTTCATGGATTTTTCCCGGTTTGAGCAGGATTCGGATCAAAGGAAGCTGGGTAGCGGAATGCTGGAGGATGCAGGCATTCAAAAAATCATTCGTTGTCTACAGGCTATTCGGGTAAATGATCTGCCATCTCCTGTTGGGGTTACCCTGCCTTCGGCAGGGCTTTCGGCAGGGCCTTCGACTCAGGTCGGGCAAACAACGAGGTTTCCGTTCAGGAACTGCTTAAGGCTGGCTTTTTTAGGGCAGGTCAATGAAAAAGTCAATCAAATTCAGGAATCAGCTATGATTTGCGCCAGACGGCGCTGTGTCCAGGGTCGGCCGACGCTACGGCCGTAATAGCGATAGGGAAGATTGCGGAGTTCCCGAATATTGTCTTTTCGCCACATCGCATCCATCCACAAACCGATCTCATTTGCATAGGCGCCCATGGCCTGGCCCCCCGCAACGATTCCGTCTTTCACGATGATCCGAAGGTAATCCCCTGTATCCGATGCCTTTTCGATGATTTCCAACTGGCCCAGTTCACAGGCCGTCGAACGCTGGGTTTTGCCGAAGGTTACGGCATGAATATCCAGAAAATGCAGCCTTGCAAACGCATAAGCGCCCCGATAAGCCGCAGGCTTTCCGGCGATGTGCGCAGCCGCAACCCTGGCCTGCTCGAGTGCGTTGTGTTTCAACTGATACATGGCCGTCTCGCCGGTGCAGGCATCCACCGTTTCTACACAGTCCCCGCAGGCATAGATGTCCGGATCGCCGGTTTGCATGAAAGCGTTCACCACGATCCCCTTGCCTACAGCAAGCCCGGCATCTCCGGCCATGACGCTGTGGGCGACCACACCCGTTGCAAGCACCACCGTGTCGCAGGGGATTTCCCGTTGATCCGTTCGGACGGCGCGAACCTTCTGATCGCCTTCGATGGACAAGACCTTCTCTCGCGTATGAACGGAAATGCCATGCCTGCGGATGCCCGCTTCAAAACGTTCGGCCGTCGGTGCATCGAAGAGGACCGGGGCGATCCAGTCCATCAATTCGATGATCGTGACCGAAAAACCTCGTTTGAACAAGGCTTCGGCAGCCTCGATCCCGATCGCGCCCGAACCGATCACCACAGCCCTGCTGCCTTTGCGGCTCGCCAGGGCATCGGCGTCTGAAAGCTGCTTGCATTTGAGGACCCCATCGAGATGAACCCCTGCGATGGGGGGAACGAACACCGACCCGCCCAGGGCCAGGATGAGCTTGTCATACCTGAAACGCTCCCCTTCCCGGGTGATCACTTCCTTTCGGCTGCGATCGATGCCGACTGCTTCCCTGTTGCATCTCAAATCGATGCCCTTTGCCTCATAATCCCGGATCGATCGTCTGAAAACGACCTCCCGAGGCCACTGCCCGGATACATAATAGGGCAGGGAACATGGGTCGTACTCCGCACAGGACTCGGCGGACAACAGGGTGATCGGCAGATCGGGGACAAGGCTTCTCAGCCGGAAAGCCGCCTCATTTCCCGCAATGCCATTTCCGACAATCAGGATGGTCATGGGAACCTCGATGAATCTGATGGGGATCGACGAACCGGATGGCCCCTTTCAGGGTACAAGCCTGCTCGCACCAAGGGCCGATGGGATCGTGCCGACACCGGTCGCAGCTCATGCTCTTTCCCGTCTCGGGATGAATGGTCGGTGCTGCAGCCGGACAGATATACAGGCAGGCCCTGCAGCCGATGCAGCGCTCGGGATCGGTGTCGACCCATCCGCCCGTCTCATGACGGAATCTTGCGTTCATGGGACAGACATCGATACAAGGCGCTTCGTCGCACGCCATACAAACGACCGGAACATGCTTCGGTTTTTCCGGGAAATGCCGAATTCGGATCCGGGCATAGGCTTCGCTCCCCTTCCCGCCGTGACCGACGGCGCATGCCAAGACACAGCTCATGCAGCCGTCGCAGCGTTCGGGATCGATCAAAGGGATTTTCATGCGTTCATATCCCCTTTCCAGCCAATGCCGGATCGTGGGCCAACCGGGTTTGCACCCCTTTGCCGATGTTGTAGGTCCGGCTGAATTCGTTCCAAAATTCCCGATCCTGTTGCTGCCATTGGGCACCGAAACGTTCGTTGAAATACGCTCCCAATTTCTCGAAAAGGAGTTTCCAGGGGGCAACCCCATCCCGATAGTCGGTGAGCAGCTCTTCAAGCAAATGATCCAACTCCGCCAATGTTTCCTTGGGCAGAAAGGAAATGGCGCCTTTTCGAATGGATTGGACGAGAATCTCCGGGGTGATGGCATGGGCTGTGAGCATGACCGAAGGAATCCCTTTTTCGACAGCCTCCTCCAGAAGCTTCAGTCCGTCTACGCCCATGATATCGAGGATCGCCAGATCGTAGCGTCCTTCCCGGAGCTTTCCGGAAGCCTCTTCATAGGTTTTTGCCGTATCCACCTCGGCCATATCGAGAATGTCTTCTATCGTTTCCAGGACATCCGGTTCGTCGTCGACCACCAGAATGCGTTTGCCCTTTAGAATGGATGAGCCCATGCCGTTCCTCCGTTCAGGATGTTGCTGCAAGATGAGATGAAGTCGTACAAGCGAAAAACGAACCGCGAAAAAGAGACAGCCGCCGAAAATCCTCTCTCATTCAGGAGGTTCCTGGGGTGTATCGCTCCTGCTGTTCGGCAGAAGGTGCGAATTGCGAACGGTTCAACGGTACATGAAATCGAAAGACGGTACCGCTGCCCTTGACGGAAGCCACCCGAATGTCTCCGCCCATGCCTCGCGCCATGATCCGAGCGCCGGCAAGACCGATGCCGTGCCCGTCCCGAACGGCCCCTGCAGCGGCAGGTCCTCGGGTGTATCGCTCGAAAATCGCTTCCTGATGCTCGGCCGAAATGCCGGGGCCGTCGTCACAGACTTCCAAGGTCCAGGCGGAATCCTCTTGTCGGATCTGAATCGTCAGTCGCTGCCTGCGATATTGCAAGCCGTTTTTGAAGAGATTTGCCACGACCTCGGCGAATTGGATCGGGTCGGCCTCCAGCTCGATGGAAGCCGCGTCCGGCCGCACCTGCCAGTCGATCCCATTGATCCGCAGGATCGACATTCGTTCCGAATCGTTCGTGCAGCAATGGAGCTGCTCATACACCGAAGGGCAGTGGCTTTCCAGGCAGTCGATCAACACGTCAAACGCCGTGCGAACGGGAGAAAACCGCCGACACTGCAAGCATCCCGCCTGAGAACGGCCGATTTCGAGCAAGGTGACGAGCATCTGTCGGGTCTTCTGGGCGTTGCGCAGTACGCGTTTGAGAATTTTTTCCTGCTTTTCGCTGAGGCTTCCACAGCTATCCCTTCGCTCCAGCAGGGTGCGCGCCCCGGTTTCGATGACGGAAACCGGATCCTTCATGTCGTGGATCAGAACTTCCAGGCGCATTTCCCGTAGGAAAGAGGGCTGATGATCGAATTCCCGTGTTTCGGATGGCATATCGATCGATGATCCTTGTTGGTTGCCCGACCTCATTCGAAGACGACGAACCGTCTCTTCTCGAGGTGTTTGTTCAGGCACGAGGAGGATAGGCGTTTTGCCGAAACATCCTCCTGGAGGCTTTTGCAAACGACTTGCCGCCTACCACATGAACGTGATCCTGGCCGTCGTTCCTCCCGATTGGATACAATCTTCCACGCTCGTGCAGAAGCGGCATGCATCGATCGATCCCGGACAAACGTCGGCCGCCTTCGGAAGGAATGTACACCGATTCGAGCGCAGTTGTAAATCGAAGTGATAGCGTTCGGAGAAGATTTTCATCCGCAGCAGGTCGAAGCCCCTGCCTCCCGCCATGAAGTCGAAGGGCTTGCGGGTCGAATAGGTCAGGGTTTCCGGAGCGATCCACTGTCCTTCGAAAAGAAGTTTCTGGTGTTCGAGAGGGATGCCGATGCCGTAGTCCGTGACGATGAACTCAGGACCGGCTGTACCCGAAACGGTTTCCACGCGGACGAGCCCTCCGTCGGGCGTGTTCTCGATGGCGTTTCGAACGAGACCGGTGACGATTTTCCGAAGGACGGACGGCGGCAGCAGAACGGAGCCGGCCGGCCGGAGTCCGAGATCGACCCGACAGGTCCGATGCGCAAACAAGGGGCGCATCGCATCGAGGGTCGCTTCGACAAACGGTGCGAGCGGAATGTCGACAGATGGCTCCTCGGCAAGATCGAAGACGTCATCGATCCGTCGTTGGATGCAGGCGATCAGTTCTTCGTTCGCACCACAACCATCGGCCCAGGTTTCGATTCCATCCCGGCATACCTCGAGCAGCACATGCATCATCCGCCGCGTTTCGAAATGCTTTTTCCGCAGGATGTCCTCGATTTCATATTGCATGTCGAGAATGCGATCCAGATTCCGTCGGCTACGATCGAGGATGCGATGGATGCCGGGTTGCGGTTCCGGGGTGAGGCGCTCTTTCAGGATGCCGATCGAAGCGGAGAGCACGGAAACCGGTGTCTTCAATTCGTGGGATAGATGGTGAATCACCCGTTCTTTGGCCTGGCTCAGTGTCTGCAATTCGGCAAGGGATTGCTTGAGCTCCTCGTTGACGATGGCGTTTTCGATCGAATAGGCCACCGTGGAGGCGATGGCCGTCAGCAGATCGGCATCCGTCGCATCGAAGTTTCGGTCGCGTTTGTTGACGGCACACAGCACCCCGATGGTCCTTTCCGCAGTCCGAAGCGGCACATCGAGCATGTTTCGGGTCACATATCCCGACTGTCTGTCCACCTCCGGGAAAAAATACGGGCTGTTGTAATAGTCGTTGATGATCATCGGCTCGAGGGATCGATAGACCTTCCCGGCCACCCCCTTGTCGATCGGAAACCGGATCTCCTCGAGCCGCTTGTAATGGGCGGCCACCCGAAAATAAAATTCCCCGCGGACTTCGTCCGCAAGAATGACGGAAGAATTTTCGACATTCAGCAGATCCTGGATTTCGTTCATGACGAAGATCAGGCGGTCGTCGAGCCTACGGTACTGCGAAAGAGAGCTGGCGATGCGAAAGAGGGCATTGTTGATGCGCTCGGCCTTCTTCTTTTCGGTGATATCCCGAAGGGTGATCACCTGCCCGGCCGGATGGCCGCTCGAATCGAAAAAGATCGCCCCGTCGATCACGATGTCGAGAAGCCTGCCGTTCTTCGTGAGCCGCTGGGTTTCAAATCCGTACAGCACACCTTTTTCGAAAAACCGTCGGATCTCCTGTCGGGTTCTTTCCTTCTCGTGCTCGGGGACGAAAGGGATGCGCTTTCCCCGAACCTCTTCCAATGACCATCCAAACACCTTTTCAAAGGCCGGATTCAGGTACTGAACCGTATGATCGAGATTGAAAACGAACACCGGATCCGGCAGAAAATCGAGAAAGGCGCGGTATCGGCTTTCGGTATCCAGGGGAAATTCGGCGAATGTCGAATCCATCCGGCAGGTCTTCCTGAATGGAGAAGGGGATCGACCAGAGGCGACCGCCACCGGTCGCCTCGGATGCGCAGGTTATTTCGGACGCTCGTCGACAACACGCACGGCCTTGCCTTCGCTTCGGGTGATGGTCTTCGGATCCACGATGGTGATTTCCACGCCGATCCCCATCATGCCCTTGATGTGGCGGGCCACCTTGGCTTCGACTTCCTTGCGTTTGGCGTCTCCGGCATCGTAGACGCCTTTCTTGCCTTCCACCTGCACGATCAAATGATCCAGGTACCCTTTCTTGCGCACCACCAGCTTGTACTGAGGTTCGACTTCTTCGATTTCGAGCAGCAGGGCCTCGATCTGAGAGGGGAATACGTTGACGCCGTTGATGATCAACATGTCGTCGGTTCTTCCGGAGAGTTTTTCCATTTTCATCAAGGTACGGCCGCAGGGGCAGGGTTCCGGAATGAAGCGGGTGATGTCCTTGGTGCGGTAGCGCAAGATGGGCATGGCTTCCTTCTGAAGGGAGGTGAAGACCAGCTCTCCCTTTTCTCCGATGGGAAGCGGCTCGAAGGTGACCGGATCGACGATTTCTGCCAGGAAGTGGTCTTCGTTGATATGGAGACCGTGTTGTTCAATGCAATCGAAAGCCACTCCGGGACCGGAGAGCTCCGTCAGGCCATAGGCCTCCATGGCCTTGATCCCCATACGCTCTTCGATTTCATTGCGCATGGCGACGGTCCAGGGTTCTGCACCGAAGCCCCCGATGCGAAGCGGCAGGGCCCGAAGATCCACTTTCATTTCTTCCGCCCGCTCCGCAATGGTCAATGCATAGGATGGGGTGCAAGTCAACACGGTCGTCCCGAAATCCTTCATCAGCATGATCTGTCGTTCGGTCAAGCCGCTGCTGGTCGGAACGACCGTGCACCCGATGCGGTCCGCGCCCTGATGAAATCCGAGACCTCCAGTAAACAGGCCATGCCCGTAGGCGTTTTGAAGGATATCCTCTTCCCGTACCCCGGCAGACCATAAGGTCCTGGCCATGCACTCCGTCCAGTTTTCGATATCTTTTCGGGTATAGGGCCCGGTGATGGGTTTTCCGGTCGTGCCCGAAGAGGCGTGGACCCGAACGACTTCTTTCAGGGGAACGGCACACAGCCCGAAGGGGTAATTGTCTCTGAGATCGTTTTTTACGGTAAACGGCAGCTTCACGATATCTTCGAGACGACGGATATCCTCCGGCTTGATCCCCAGTTCATCGAGTTTCTTTCGGTAGAACGGGACGTGGGCATAGGCGTGTTTGACCGTTTCCTGAAGCTTCTCCAGCTGAAATTTTCGGAGTTCCCCTACCGGCATTTGTTCAAATCGATCGTTCCAAAACATTCCCGACTCCCTTGTTGTGTGGATGGCGTTATCTGAACACCATTTGCGAAGGTGGTGCCGACGATTTCTTCAAGGCTTTCGGCCTGACCGGATCAGAAAGCAACCCATGACGGGAAAACGAATTTCCGCAGCAGCCAGGTTCCTCCGGTTGCTTTATCGGACTTGCTTCATGAGGGCCTCTTTCGCCGGTTTGACATAGATCTCCCGCAATTTCGCCTTGACGATCTTGCCGGAAGGATTGCGTAGCACAGGCGCAAAAACGATTTTCTCCGGCCATTTATACTTGGCAAGACCCTTCGTTTCACAGAAGGTCAATATTTCGGATTCTGTCAGGGTCTCGCCTTCTTTTGGTTCGATCAGGGCCATCACGATTTCCCCCAGCCGCAAGTGAGGATAGCCGAAGACCGCTACATCGCGGATTTTCGGATGTCTTCGCAGAAAATCCTCGATCTCCGCCGGGAAGATGTTCTCGCCGCCACGGATGATCAGGTCCTTGGCGCGATCGGTGAAAAAGATGAATCCGTCTTGGTCCTTGTAGGCCAAATCTCCGGTATACAGCCAGCCGTCCTTGATCGTTTTCGCCGTTGCCTCGGGGTTGAAGGCATACTCCTTCATCAGCCGCGGCCCCTTCAGGATCAGCTCGCCGACTTCTCCTGGAGGCAATTCCTTGCCTTCGATATCGACGACCTTGGCCTCCATGAACACGGTGGGCTTCCCGATCGAGCCGACCTTGTTCAAAATGTCCTCATCATAACAGTTGAGCGTTCCTCCGCCCCCCCCTTCGGTGATTCCATAGATATTCGAGAGCGCAACGTTCGGGAAAATCCGCTTGGAATCCTCCAGCAGCACATAGGGAACCGGCTGGGCACCGATTTCGATATGCCTCAGGTGCGAAAGATCATAGTCTTTGAGATCGATTTTCCCGGATTTGATCGCTTCGATCACATCCGACCATGTCGGGACGGTGTTCCATCCGCCGGTGCATTTTTCGTCTGCCAGCGAACGCAGATAGTATTCCGGTTTGAGCTCCATCGGCATCAGAATCTTTCCGGCAGCCACATAGCACGGGAAGGAGAGATACAGGGTGCCGCTGTGATAAAACGGATGCGGGGCCAAATAGACACTCGAAAATCCTTCGTTGTAGGTGAGGGCGTTGCCGATGGCGGTGAAGAAAAGCCCCCGGTGCGTATGGGCAACCGGTTTCGGTGTTCCCGTCGTTCCCGAGGTGAACATGAGCTCTGCCATGTCCTCGTCCGCCGTTTCGACGCATACCTCGCCGGCATTGCCCTGCTCGGCAATGCCGCGATAGGAGATCATGTTTGCCGGGACCTTTTCCCCATTGCAGACGAAGTGCTTGCAATAGGGCATATCCTTCATGATCGGTTCGATGAGGGGGACGAATCGTTCATCGAACAGAAAGACCTTGCACTTCGTCACATCCGCAGCGAACTTGATGTCGTCCGTCGTAAACCGAAAATTCAAGGGGGTGATCGTGACCCCCGCTTTCAACACACCGATGAAGCTCGCATGCCATTCGATCGAATTCATCATCAAATGCAGGACGATATCGCCCTTTTTTACCCCGCAATCTTTGAGCAGGAAGTTCGCTACCCGGTTCGCCTGTTCATTGTAAGCTTTCCACGTGATGCTGCGCCGGTAGGACCGGGAAGGATAGCTCTCGATGATGAATTCCCGCTCGGGGAACTTGCTTGCATTCAATCCGGAAAACATCGCAAAATTCATGAGTCAGGCCTCCTTGTTGTGGGTCTGGGAAATCCGGAACGTGATCCTGAACATGCACGCCATGCCGTCTACCTTCCCGGCAGGATGTCTCGAAGGAGGGGGTTTCCACGTGCGGGAGTATCGAAAGAGAGCCATGGGTATCGGTCGATGG
>Ga0272446_1005450_pt1 | contig 14042 bp, 7 predicted proteins | sample YNPCB0061_FD_194587 | JGI IMG/M metagenome (GOLD analysis project Ga0272446, IMG submission 194587) | Hot spring microbial mat communities from Yellowstone National Park, WY, United States - YNP-CB-006-1 | ecosystem: Environmental > Aquatic > Thermal springs > Hot (42-90C) > Sediment | place...
CGAGCCGGTCGGGCCGATTCGCCGCTTTTTCCGTGCAGTGTTCCGCGTGCCCTGTCCGCCGCCACGCGTCGTAGTGCCCGTGGCGATGCTACCGGCAGCTTGTCCGCCGGCTTGCGGGTCGGTAAGGCCCGCACTGCCGAGTACCTTGCCGGCTGCCCCCCCGCCCGTGGACGTGGGACGACCGGTGCCGGTCCAGCCGCCGATCAACGTGCCGCCGCCCACACCGCCCGCGCCGATGAGTGGCTTTGGCGTCAGGCCGCAACCGCAACCCGTAGCCCCCCGTTCTACTCTCCCCACGCCGCTGCCCACCGCGGTGCCTTTGGATCGCCTCGCTTCACGTTCCGGTCAGCCTGTGGTGCGTGGGGTCTCGGCCGACACTCGGCCCGCGTTGCTCTTGCACACCACGCAACAAGGAGTACGCATCTCTGCCAAGGTGGATGCTGACGGCCGAGTCGTTGGCGAGGTGCCCGAGGGAGAATGGTTGATCTATACCACCGATACGGGCCGCTATGTCTACCAGGGTAAGATTGTCTCGCGGCTGGGCGTGAAGCTGAGAGCCGATTGATAACCCTGCAAAGGAATCGATACTCTACTCTCTATAAGGATTGGTTCAAGAGATAAATAAAAAAGGGAGCGGCCCTCGCAGAAGGTGCCGCTCCCATTGTTTTGTTACGAGAGATCGCCGAGGCAGATCAGTCGATCAGCGTCACGGAGTGACCGTCTTGCATGATGTTGCTAAAGGCGGTTCGCATGCGTTCGATGCGCTGGTTAGCCGAGCCAACGATAATTTTCTCGTTGGCCAGCGGAGTCGAGGGGTTGTCTTGCACGCCGCCGATGAACTGCATCTGTTGCAGCAGCGACAGGGCTTTGTTGGCCTCGGTGGTGTTGCCGCCCGCCTCGAAGAGGCTACCAAAGGCCAAGGTATGCACCCGCACCGGTTTACGCCGGGTCGAGAAGCCCAAGGCGGTATCCGGTTCACAGAGGCGGCTGGTGACGGCCAAAGCCTGGGTGGCAGCTTCGTCGGCCCCACTGGCCACATAAGGAGGATACTCGTTTTTGGGGCTGCCCGGGGCATCGTAGCGGATGCGGAAGTAAGACCGGTAGGGGCCTTGGTTCTGGAAGATGCTATTCAGGCCGCCCGGCGGATAGGCCGTCGAACTGCACACGCCGTCGGTCTGGAAAATCACCATCTTCTGAGCGCCACGGCGTCCTAAGCCACCGGCTTGGCCATACAAGGCGGGTGCGGCCGCAAACGTCCGCAACTCGCTGTCGGCCACCGGTCGGGCAAATTGGTTGTAGGCCAGCATCAACCCCATGGCATAGCAGGTGCCGCCGATGGCTCGTGGTACCTGGCTGATGGCCGGATGATACGGATGGATCTCCGTGTTGGTGTTAACCACCAGCGTGGGGAAGTACAGAGCGTTTTGCATGCGACGATACTCCCGGCTCAGCGGGGCTAGCACGGAGTTATAGCTGCCTGGACGCAATTGAGAGCCTTGAGTCGGCGTGAAGCCTTCAGGCTGCGAGAAAGCGATGAGGCTGATCAAGTCGTTGGGGTGGTTGTTGCGAATGTCGCCGATCGCCGCCTGCACGCCAGCCTTGGCTTGCCACATGGGCGCTTCGGGGATGGTGCCCGGCAACCAGTTGCGATTGGGGTTGATGTTCATATTGTTCAGGAAGTCCACCAGGGTCATCGGGCTGAACCAGAACTGCAACCGCGGCCGAGCCGGATTGTCGCGGTAGTTCATGTAGCGGGAGTCGAACTCAGCGTGGCCTACATCAAACTGCGGAATGTTGTTTGGAACGAGGTTAAGGCTCGATCCTGCGATCTGGGGGCGCGGCGTGAGATTCTCCATGCCCGCGATCGAAGCTCGCATCGTCCGCGCGCCCCAGCCAAAGAATTCTCCATAGCCCATGCGGCCGGCCCAGTAGTTATACCGGGCGTAGCGGATGCCGTTGTACGTTTCAAACCCCCACTGCTCGATACCCAGAGCTTGGTCGATGTACTCCTTCCAGAAGCGCTGGTTGCGGTGTTCCTCACTATCCGTGGGGATCGGATGCACATCGGTACGAATCGTGTTGGGGATGTAGGTGTAGTAGACAATCCCCCCAGCACGCATCCGCGGCGGGAACGGCTGCGGGTCTTCCTTCAGCCAAGCGAGAATGGCGTCATAGTTCACCTGATACACAAAGTGATGCTGAATGCGGCGAGTCGTGGTGGTGACGCTGCCGTCGGAGTTGGTCACGGACGTCGAGTTTTCAAAAACGGTAAAGGCAGTCCGGTTGCCTGGTGTACGATACAAGCCATCGCCCCAGCGATTGACCATAGTACCCTTAGTACGATCCTTAGGATCCCAGTAGGTCTCACCGCTACGCAGACTAAGGTTGGTCACGCCGTTCCACATCAACGCATTAATACGCAACGGCTGGCGGGTACCCACGGTCAGGCCGGTGCCGCTCATAAATTGCGAGTAGCTCTGGGCATCAGGCTCCAGATGGATTGGCGGCGGCGGAGCTGAGCCAGGTGTGCCACCGTTGCCACTGCCCGTGGTGAGCTTCAGCGAGGGCACCATGTTCAAGGGAGGCGGAGGGGGAGGAGGAGGCGAACCACCGCCACTGCCGCCCCCACTACCACCACTCCCGCCGCCGCTGCCACCACTGCCGCCGCTTCCCCCACCGGAGGTGCTGCTGCTGGTGCTGTCGGTGGTACCCAAATAAATCTGGATGAAAAAGCGTTGCCGCCAGTCCCGCGCCCCGTTGTTGGCGCTGACGTTGGTGTTGCTTGTCGCTCCACGCGGGTCAGGTGGCCACATAAAGAACGTCTTGCCCCAGTAGCGAGGTCCAGCCGTGTAGCTACGAAATGCCGTGCCGTAGCCGGCCGTCGTGCTGGAGGACGACTGGTCGTCAATAAAGGGGCTGGAGGTGCTGCGCGCCGTGTCGTTTTCATCACGGCTGCGGCCCAAGACGCGGTTGACGTTTTGTGCAAAGGTCGTAGTGCTGCCATTCTCGTAACGTGGCATCAGCCCATCAGGCACATTTTGCCAGGCGTCCGGCCAACGGGTGAAAGCCCGGGTGCTGGAGCCAAACGGGGTGGCATCTTGGAAAAACGATTCGATGACGGCCGGGCCGTTGTCGGTGGCCTCCACGAGGTTGGAGGGGCCGATCTGTTCGCCCGAGGCGGTCAACAACGGCGCACCGGGAGTCGAGCCGCGCAAGGCTGTCGAGCCAGCACTGTAATGCCCCCAGCGAGGAAAGACATTTTCGGTGATCTGGGCTCGGGTGCGGTTGGTCAAATTTAACCCCGTGCTGTCAGTAATCGGTGCGCCCAGCAGGCTGCTCAACCGCATCGACCCAGAAAAGTCGATGACCACGGCCACGTCACGCGGCCGATGTGCTGCCGTGGCCGTGGCTGCCGCATTGAGCATGTTGATGTTGAAGATGCGAGCAAAAGCGGCGGGATTCGACGACGTGACGGTCGCTTGACACAACGACCAGGCATCGCCCGCGTTCCGCCCCTCGGGGTCGATCACGAACCGGTCGGTCGCATCGTCATAGCGGTACGAGCCAATCGTGATCTTCACTTGGTTACTTTGGATGGGTCGGCCGATCACTTGATTCTCGGCAACGGCTCTCTCGGCATTGCCCAGAGCAGCACCTCTATTGAAGTCAGTGGCCGGGTCGCCCGTCAGGGTCCGGGCTCCCGCCAGAGCCGCGGCATCGGCAGCTGCTTGGCAATGGGTGCGAGCGACGGCAAGCATCCCTAGGTCGATCGCCAGGGCTACCATGCCCAGCATGGCGACTAGCGAGATCACCAGCAGGGGCAAGATGCTGCCCCGACGCCGGTCGTGATGGATTCCTCGAAGCATGACCTTAATCTCCTTTGATCTCTCGTGTGATTTAGTTGCCTTCGCTGTACATCACCGAGCGTGCCCGCAGTGGAAACGCCCCCATACGCAAAAAGGTCGGCAGGGTTGGCCGGAACGTCCCCGTCACATCGACGCGGATGCCGTCGGTCGGCGAGGCCGTCGTCCAGTCCGGCAGGAGGTCGCCTGCCGTTTCGCCCGGCTTGGGTCGCAAGATGATCCCCGTCACGGTCACTTGATAGTTCGTCAGGCTGTTTTGGATTCCTGCCATCTTCTGATTCACTCGGGCGACCACATCCGCCGTCGTCGCCTCGTTGGTGTTGACCACCGCAAAGCGGGCCCCTTCCCGCGCTGCATTCTCCATCACTTGCAGCGTCATGACAAAGCGGCCGTACTCCAAAATGCCGAACAGAAACAACAGGCAGATGGAAAGCACAAAAGCGGCCTCCACGATCGTGGCCGCAGGACGGTGCCGAATGGATTGGCGTCGAAGCATGGTCGTGCAAGCCTCCGTTTATCGGATGGGTTGTTGAGGGATGTCGGTCGGCACGACGATCGGTAAGTCACGCATCACCAAAAAGGTGGAGTTGGCCGAAATCTTTGTGCCCGCTGGCATGAACGTGTTGCTGGAGAGCCATTGAAAATTCCGCATGGGAATGGTCACCCGCACGAAGATGCGATCGAACTGGTCGGCCTCAAAGGCTTCGTTGCCATCGAGGTTGTCCACTTCGATCACCACATTGGTGTTGCTCAAGGTCACATCGGCATTGTTGAGCGTAGGATGCAACGGCACGCCACTGTTGCGTAGATACTCAAAGGTCGCCTGGCGGATCTGCGTGTAGGTATATTTGGCCGTGGAACCCTGCCGCGCTCCCTCGCGGGCGGCGTTGGAGATCAGCTGTGAGATTTGAATGAGTCGGCCAATCTCCCAGATGCCCAGGATGAGAATGACCAGTAGGGGTAACAGCATGGCAAACTCGACTGCGGCAACTGCCACCCGTCGGTGTCGTGGCTGACGACGATAGATCATAGACTTCCTCCCTTCACGGACGGGGTGCGCCGGCTAGAGATTCCAGCGTTACGACAACCCTAGGTCGCGGTGAGCCGGCTTGCAAATCGGCTCGCAAGAATTTCGGAGCATCGCCGCGGCGGATTCGTGTCGTAAAATAAATCTGTCCTGTCGCAAAGGAGCAGCCATGACCACAACCTCGGCCACGACTCCCCAGACCACTTCGCCGCCCCTTCGCATCGTCTTGGCAAAGGTTGGACTGGATGGCCACGACCGGGGCATCAAGGTAGTTGCCCGAGCCTTACGCGATGCTGGCATGCACGTCATCTACGCCGGACTTTGGCAAACCCCTGAAGCCGTCGTCCGGGCCGTGGCCGACGAAGACGCCGACTGGCTGGGGTTGAGTATTCTTTCCGGAGCGCATCTGACCCTGGTGCCGCGTGTCCTGGAGTTGCTTCGCCAGGCGGGTCTGAGCCATGTTCGCGTGCTGGTGGGCGGGATCATCCCCGAAAAGGATATTCCCGCCTTGCTCGAGATGGGCGTCGCTCGCGTCTTTGTTCCGGGCACCTCGCTGGACGACATCGTCGCTTATCTCCGCGCTCAGCCGAGGACTTAATCGGATGCTTTCCGGCCTGTTGCAACGCTTCCGAGCCGGCGACCGCCTCGCCTTGGCCCGTTTGCTGAGCTTGGTGTCAAACGGTCAACACGTCGAGGCCATCCGCGCGGCCTTGCCCGTGCCGACTCAAGCGTCGTGCGTGGTGGCCCTGACGGGTGCGGGCGGCGTGGGCAAAAGCAGCCTGACGGGCAAGCTGCTTGACCCTATCCGGGCATCGGGGCGTAGCGTGGCTGTGTTGGCCTGCGACCCGCAAAGTCCGCTCTCCGGTGGGGCTTTGCTCGGCGATCGCTTTCGCATGCCCGCCTTCGCCGATGATCCGGGGGTTTACATCCGCTCGTTGGCGGCTGCGGGTGGCCAAGGGGCACTGGCTAGCCATCTCGATACCTTGATTGCTTTGGTGGAGGCGTTTGGCTTCGAGGTCGTCCTGATCGAAACCGTAGGCGCGGGCCAGGGCGATACCGCCGTTCGCGCCTTGGTCGATGTGCTGGTTCTGCTGCTGCAACCTGAGACCGGTGACGAGTTGCAATGGGAAAAGGCCGGGCTACTCGAAGTCGCCGACGTCGTGGTGCTGCACAAAGCCGACCTGCCCGGAGCCGACCGTGTCGCCGCTCAGATCACCGCCTCGCTGTCGCTGTCAGCCGGCGAGCCACCGCCGTTGCTTCGCGTCAGCTCGCGCACGGAAATTGGCATAGCGGAATTGTGGCAGACCATCGAGCAGCGTCCGCGGCGTCGTGCCCAGCGCAGCGATCCGGCTCGTTTGCTGCGTCTGGCCCAGGACCTGCTTGCAGATCGCTTCTGGCAGCGAGCTGAACTCCTCGAGCAATGGCGTAGCGGTCAGCTGGATGATCTGACCGCCGCACGCCTACTGTTGGGCGACAGCCCTGGACATTAGGGCCGAGCCGAGGGCGTGCTATCCACCACCTCATGTGGGATGACCGGCGGCGTCACCAGCATCACCCGGCAATGGGCATGCTGCACGATGTATTGGCTGCAGGCATCGAGGTGCCCCAGGGGATCGTGGGCCGACTCCGGCGCTAAGGGCAAGATGATCAGGTCATAGTGTTCCTTGCGGGCAAGCTCCACGGTCGATGGTCCATCGGGGTTGTGTTGCTCGTGAACCACTACAGGCCGGTCGATTTGCTCGGCGCGTTGGCAATCTTTTTGCAGCAGACTCGAGCCATTGGCCTGTCCCGTGGCCTGGCCCGGCGTGGCCAGCAGCCCCAGAACCACTTCGTCGGCCAGCATGGTCAAGACGGCCTGGAACAAGTCGCTAGAGGCTTGGGTACCGTCGTACAAGAGCAACACGCGGTCAATGCCGACTCCCGCGGCCCGCAGTTCGCGGACGGAACGGGCCCGGCGTTCGCCCATTTTGGGAATGCGGTTGCCCCCGGCCAGATCGAAGTAAATATCCCGATCCTGCGACAGGATACGCACCGTCAACGGAGCCGGATTCCCCTCGTGCAGACTGATCCAGTAAAACGCTAGCTGCTCCAGTTGCTCTTCGGCAGTGTATTTGTTGCTGGCCCCGAGGATCAGTTCGTTGGCTTGCAGCTCTTTGGCCGTTTTGAGCATCGCGTGCAGGGGATTATTGGTCGGGACGATCAACGGATGAACTTCCTTGCCTGCTTTTTCGGCGCGGTCCACGACGGCAGTCATCAATTGTTGGTCATAAGGGTCGATGTCTTGAAAAGGAGCGGGGCCAGGCTCGCCCAGATCGCCGGGCGTCAGCACCTTGGCGGTCATCACCACCAACTCGGTGGTTTCGGGGTCGGTCTCGGCCAAAGCGGTTTCCAGCATGTAGAGGTTTTGCGTCGAGCGGATGGAGACCAGTTTGCGGTAGGGTTTTTTCAAATGCAAGGTGTCGGGGGAGACTGCGGTCGTGGTTTGTTGATTAAATATCTCGACATGCTGAGGTGTGCCCTGCTGACGCTGTTTCGCCGCGTTGATCCGCTCCGTCAGGGTGAACAGCACAAAAAACACAATGCTAAACGTCAGCCCCCCCACCGTCGCCACTTCCTTGGTGAAAAAATTCAACAACGCACACGACAGCAACACCAGCAAGATCAGCCCCAGACCCAGCGGCAGCTCGCGACCCGAGCCTAAGGGCACGTTGAGCGGCACCTTGAATTCGCGGGGGCGTTTGTCGCGAAACCGCAACACTACCATCGCAAACGCCTGAAAGACGAAGCTCCAGACGACGCCGAACGCATATGCTTCGCCCAAAATCAGCGTCTCGCCTTGGCTGAGCAGGATAATGCTTATCTGCAACGCAAAGACCATCTGCAAGATGCGGTGTGTGGAGCCGTAGCGCGGGTGCGGCTGCCGCAACCACTCCGGCAAGATGCCATCCTCGGCCACGCGATTGAGAACGCCGTTGGCCCCAATGATGGCCGTGTTGCACGCCCCGGAGAGCAGCATAAAGCCCACGATGGTCACAAAAGCATTGAGCAACAGCAACGCCCAGGGAGGGCCAACCATGTTCATCGCCAGTCCACCGATGAGGTTCTCGGAATATTCCTTCATGCGAACCTCATTAGGAATTAGCATCACAGCCATGAACGATATGGTACCCGTGAGAATCAGGGCAAAGCTGAAAACGATGAAGGCCGCTTTCTTGAAGTTCGGTAGCTTGGGCGACTCGACTTCGCGGTAGACCTGGGCCAAGGTTTCCAGGCCGCTCATCGCTAGCACCGAGTGGCCAAAGGCGATCAGGATGCCGATGACGCCAAAAAAGCTCAGCCAGCCCACTGGGCTTCGGATGGCCTCGCTCCACGATTCGGGTAGCAAATATCTCAAAAAGCCCAATGGGTCGGCCTGCTGGCCGGTCGCCGGATCCAATTTGGGAACGAGGACCGTTTCGCCTGTGGTGGGGTCTTTGCGTTGCTCGAGTTTTTTGTTCAGATCGGGTGTCAGGGGCACGCGATTAATCTGATCCGCCGGACGCATGGCCAGCGTGACGGCACACCAGCCGATCATGACCGCCCCCATGACGCTGACGAGAATCATGATCTGCAGCGCTTTTTCCGAAGATTCCAAAATGCCACGCACATTTTGACGGTAAAAATAGTACGTCACGCCGCACGCCAATAGGATCGACCCCCAGCGACGGATGCGCTCCCGCCCCAGCTCAGACACCTCGGCCAGATGCAACTCACGCAGCAAATCGAGGATCAAACCGACGACGTATTGACCGGCCGAAACCGTGCTGATGGGACCGGTGAGGATGTAGTCGAAGATCAAGGCCGAGACGGCAAACTTGGCAGCAGTGGAGCCTAAGGCCTCGCGGACGACGCGATAGACCCCGCCGCGCACAAACATCGAGCAGCTTTCGATGTATACCAAGCCGACGGCAAAAGCCAACAGCAGCACTGCGAGAATAAACCACGGCGCGGCCGGTCCTATCATTTGCTCGACGATGCCGCCGATGTAGTAGGCAGTGCTGGCTAGGTCGCACAAGACCACGGCCGCTGTCCGCCAGTAGCTGATGAAAGAGAACATCACGCTACTGACGATGATGACGCCCGCACCTTGAGCCAAGCCTCGGGTCAGATTGCGAGGCGAGGAGGTTTCGGGCGAGCCACTGCTGGAAGCACTCATCCGTGGATCTCAGGGGCACCTCCGCCACTTCCGTGGCACGAGCCAGGAAATCGTAGCTTAGGCATGGAGGCTGATTGTAGCGAAGCTCCTACCCAGGCGACCAGGGTATTTGACCCCCCGCCGCTCGATACCGCACTTGACACCCTGCCGCTTGTACCCAGACTAATCTTCATTCCTACCTCGGAGGAACTGCCGATGCGCACACGTCCCTACCTCAGCCTGCCCGCCAGCCTGCTTCTGCTCGCTTTGGCCCTGTTACCTTTGTGTCCAGATTCGCTCCGCAGTGCCGAAGACCCCATTCGTCCCTTGCTCGTCCTCAAGGGCCACCGCGAAAACGTCTTTGGCATTGCCTTTACGCCCGATGGCAAACACTTGCTCACGGTCTCGGGTGATCCTGCCATCAAGATTTGGGATGCGGCCAGTGGCAAAACGCTGAAAACCTACGCCGAGGGGAGCGCCGGCCACAAACAGATCATCCTGGGCGTCGCGGTGCGAGCGGACGGCAACCAATTTCTCACCGTCAGTGCCGACAACACGCTCAAGGTCTGGGATATGCCCACTTCCAATGCCTTGCGGGAAATCGTCGTCGCTGCCCAGCCGCGCGTCCTCGCCCTTAGTCCCGATGGTAGCCGCTTGGCTGCGGCTTGTGTGGATGGCAAACTGCGGCTATGGAATGTCGCCGACGCCAAGCTCACCGGCGAACTGGATGTCGGCCCACGTCCGGTGACGCACCTAGCCTTCGCCGCCAATGGGCAGATGCTGGCCAGCCTGGCCGAAGATGGCGAACTGCGGCTGTACAATCCGGCGAGCAATGCGCGACTGGTCCGCTTGGCCGCCCACCCCGGTCCCGCGACAGGTTTGGCTTTCGCTCCGGGAAACAACGCCCTGTACACCACGGGAGCCGAGGGCAGCCTCAAAGTCTGGACGCTGCCGACTCCCGCTTCGCTGAACCTCTTCAGCGAACCCGTCGGCCAGCTCGACACCGCTAACGATGGTTCGGCATTTTTGTTCACGGCCGGCAAAACGGTTCGGCTCGGCTCGCTGAGCAAGGGCGAGCTGCGTACCACCTACACTGCTGCGGTCGATCTGACCTGTGCCGCCGCCAGCGGTCCCGTAGTGGCCGGGGGCACCGCGACGGGCGAAGTGCTGCTTTGGCACGCCAAGGAAACCAAGCTCCTGGGTCGTCTGCCCGGCCAACGCGGAGCCGTCACGAGCGTCGCCCTGAACAGTGCCGGCAATCAATTGGCCTCCGCGGGCAAAGAAGGCGTCGTGCGGGTCTGGACGCTGCCGCTCTACCCGCCTACCAAGATCGACGCGGGCGGCCCCGTTACCGCGACCTTGCTTAGCCCCGATGGCAAGCAACTCTACGCCGCCAGCAGCGACAAGAATATCCGTCTGTTCAAAAGCAGCGGTGGCCTGGAACGGCAATTCACTGGCCACACTGCTGCCGTGCGCGATCTGACGCTGCTGAGCGATGGCAAGACGTTGGCCTCCGCAGGCGACGAGGGGGTTATTCGCCTGTGGGGTCCGAAAGCCCAGACACTGCAACAACTCATCGCCCACACCGGACCCATCGTGCGTCTAACCACGCTGGGCGAGCGGCTTCTGAGTGCCGGCAGCGATGGCCTGGTAAAGGCGTGGAACCTGTCGGCCACCGCTCCTGCCGCGCCGCTGGCGCATCCGGGCAACGTCACCAGTTTGGCCGTCCTGCCCGATGGCCTGCGGTTTGTCAGCGGCTGCGAAGATAAACAGGTGCGTCTGTGGAACACCAGCAGTGACAAAACCGAACGCCTGTTTTCAGGGCCGACGCTCGGCATCTTGTGCGTGACGGCCAACCGCAGCGGCGACCGCCTCGCTGCTGGCAGTGCCGATAAATCGGTCCACGTCTGGGAAACGGCTTCGGGCAAGGTGGTCACCAAGATCACCGGCCTGAGTGCCCCGGTCCGCTGTATCGCCTTTAGTGGTGATGGCAAACAGCTGCTAGCCGGCTTGGCCGACGGCACGTTGAAGAGCTTCGACCCCACCACAGGCAAGGAGGTCAAGACGCTCACCGGCCATAAGGCAGCGCTGAGCGCCCTGGCTGTCACACCCAAAGGCGACGCGGTCGTGAGTGTGGGTGAAGACGGCCAACTCCTCACGCAGTTGATCGCTCCGGTCGAGAAGGCAGGCCAAGCCGTGGCCCCGCCGCTCAAGCTCGCTGGTCCGGCTTCGGCCCTGGTGCTGCATCCCTCGGGCACACCGCTCGCGGTAGCCGTCGGCAAAACCGTACAGCGTTTTGCCGCCGATGGCAAGGCGTTGCCGACGCTCGAATTGCCTAGCCCTGTCCGCGGCCTGGCCAGCTCAGCCGACGGCACCCGCTTGGCTATTGCTACCGAGGACGGCCGACTCCGCATCGACGGTCCCGACGGGCCAGAGGAGATTCACCCACACGATACCGCCCTGGTCGCGGTGGCCTTCAGTAGCGACGGCAAACGGGTTTTCTGTGCGGCGGCGGACAAAACCGTGCGGCACCGCTCCTTGAACCTGGCCTGGCAGACGCGCTTGCCCGCAGCGGTGCGGGCGGCTCAGATCAGCCCCCGCGCCGATCAGCTGGCGCTACTGACGGCCCAAGGTGAACTGCATTTTCTTAACAGCGCCGATGGCAAAGCAGTCCGCAAGCTCACCGCCCACAAAGACGCAACAGCGCTCGCTTATCGTTCCGATGCGGCTCAGCTGGCGACGGTCGGCGATCAAGAACTCAAATTATGGGATCTGGCCAAGCCCGACGCTGCCCCACGAAGCGTGCCCCTGGAATCCGTCCCGAGTCAGGTGGCTTACAGCCCGGAGGGTAAACGCCTCGCCATCGCCCTCGCTGGTGCCAAGCCTGGCACGCACCGCTTGGCAATCGTTGATCCGATCGAAGCACAACTTCTCGTCACCTATGGTGATGCCGAGCCACTAAGCATCTCAACGCTTCGCTGGAGTGCCGACAACCGCACGCTGCAATTCGCAGGCGCAGATGGCCAGTTTCGCACACTCGATGTCAACCTGCTGGCCGCTTTCCCCGCACATAGCGGTGGTGTTATGGCGGTGCATTACACACCGGCGGGCACTCTCGTCACCGCTGGTGCGGACAAAACCATCGCCTTGTTCCGTTCGACTGGCAAACGCGAAAAGCAGATCGGCCCCCTGGCTGGTGTCCCTACGGCGGTCGCCGTCTCCTTCGATGGCACTCTAGTGGCCGCCAGCCTCGGCCAAGTGGCTACGGTGTGGAATCTCGCCGATGGTAAGGAGGTGGCTCGGTTCGAGGCCCCGGTTGCCCTAGGGGCGATCGGCTTCAATGCCGACAAGCAACGCCTCGCCGTCGCCGGCAGCGATGGTCGCGCCCGAGTGTACGATCTCGTCAACAAGCGCGAGCTACAGGCGTTCGTGCAGGACGGCCCGGTCACCACCTTGACCTGGTCGCGTACCCAGGCCAACCAGTTATTCACTGCCGGTGCTGATAAGCAACTGCTTCTGCACACGCTTAGCGTGGCTCGGCAAACGGTCCTTGACAAATTGCCGCGAGCGCTAGCGCTCTCCAAGAACGGCAGCTTTTTGATCGTGGCAGGCGACGATGGCATCGCGCGGCGTTTCAATGCCGGCTCCGGGGGGCTGGAGAAGGAGTTCCCTATCAGCGACAAACCGCTCACGGCTGTCGCCCTCTCGCCCAACGAGGCTTGCCTGGCCACTGCCAACAGTGATGGGATCATCCAGCTGTTGAACAGCAACGACGGGAAGACGCTGACCACGCTGAAATTGCCAGCGGCTGTGCGTGGCATGCAATTCACCCTCGATAACAAAGCCCTGGCCGTGGCCCTGGCCAACGGTACGATCGAGGTTCGCGATGCGGCCCACACCCCCGGAGCGGCCCTGCCTGAAACATTCGGCCGATTGCTGCAGCATTTCACGCATGGTAGCGAAACACGCGACTTGGCCCTCCAAGGCAAAGAGCCGATCTTCTGGTCCACGGGCAGCGACAAAAGCCTCAAAGCGTGGAAGCTGGCCTCGGAGACCCCCTTGCAGTCGTTCGCGCATCCGAATAGTGTCAACGCCGTGGTTTACACCCCGGATGGCAAGCAGGCCATCACCGCCTGTTCCGATGGCAAGCTGCGAAGCTTCGATCTGAGCAAGAATACCCTGTCGAAGACGATGGATGCCAACCTCGACAAAGAAGCGCTTTCGGTGTATGGCGTCGCGGTGGATCGTGCGGGCAAGCGAGTTGCTTGTGCCAATCAGAATCACAGCGTGAAGATTTTTGAATTAGACAGCGGCAAGTTGCTCCGCGAAATCAAGCCGTTCCACGAGAAGGACGCCCCCAAGGGCCATCGCGATTCCGTGCTTTGCGTCGCTTTCAGTCCCGATGGCAACCAGTTGGCGAGTGCAGGGATGGATCAAACCATCAAAATCTGGAATGTTGCCGATGGTGCCTTGCTGCGTGAATTGGTCCATCCCAGCGACAAAACGGCCGCTCATCCCGGGTGGATTTACGCTCTGCGCTGGACCAGTGACGGCAAGCACGTCGTGGCCGTCGGGGCCGCCCCGCGACTACGCGGTTACTGGAGCATCTGGGAAGCTGGCAGCGGTAAGTTGCTGGGGGGGTATGAGTTGGCCAGCGGCACGATGTACAGTCTTGCCTTGTCGCCGGATGAGAAAAAAGTGGCCATCGGCACCGGGGGAACCGTGCGATCAAACAGCCATCAGGGTTTGATTTTCGCTTTGCCGGGGCGCTAAGCTGAAAGCAGTCTGTGACCGTGACGGTCGCGGAGAAAGTTTGGTGGCCGATTAGCCTTATCTGTGGGAATCATAAAACCAGTGATCCCCGCTCGCTAAGCGAGCGGGGATCGAAAACCCCGGCGATGACCTACTCTCGCCCTTGACGGACTACCATTGGCCCCGAGTGCTTGACGGCCGTGTTCGGGATGGGAACGGGTATGGC
>Ga0272446_1005451_pt1 | contig 14037 bp, 11 predicted proteins | sample YNPCB0061_FD_194587 | JGI IMG/M metagenome (GOLD analysis project Ga0272446, IMG submission 194587) | Hot spring microbial mat communities from Yellowstone National Park, WY, United States - YNP-CB-006-1 | ecosystem: Environmental > Aquatic > Thermal springs > Hot (42-90C) > Sediment | place...
GCCAGTCTTACTCGTGTTTCAGTCAGTCGTTTATCGGTTGTGCTTGCAGTCACAGGGGCTTCCCTGACTCCAGGTTGGCCAGGTTTTGGCCCCGCCGTAGCTTCACCCATTAACCCCTCAGACTGCGCTCCCTTACAAGCCCAGCAACCAACCACAGGCATCACCCGTCTGGTCAGCAATGTCACCCAAACGGTGAATTGGATGGAGCAGCCCGCACAAGGGATAGGAGCTCTGGTTGCCAGAATGGCGCCACAGGTGCTGGCTTACTTAAATCCAGTGCAGTGGCCGCAGATCCATCCGCGGGCTCAGCAAGCCAGGGTGCCGGTCATGATGTATCACGACATCCTGCCAGAAAAGCAGGTCTTTTTTGATGTCACCCCAGCCGAGTTCGAGCGTCATCTAGAACTAATTCGGCAAAAGGGGCTGACCCCCATCAGCCTGGATCAACTGGTCACCCATTTGCGCACCGGCGTACCGTTGCCGGACAAGCCAATTCTCCTCACCTTTGATGACGGGTATGCCGGACATTACACCTATGTTTATCCGCTATTGAAGAAATATGGCTATCCAGCCGTCTTTTCAATTTACACAGCCAAAGTGGGCAAACAGATGGGCCGTTCCAGTTTGACCTGGGAGCAACTGCGGCAAATGGCAGCCGATCCGCTGGTCACGATCGCCTCCCACAGCGTCAGCCATAAAGTCATGCCGGGGCTATCTATCGCTGAACTGGAGACTGAAACGCGAGAATCGAAACAAATCCTGGAAACCGAACTGGGCAGCCCGATTCGCTACTTTACCTATCCAGAAGGAAAATACGATGCCAGTGTTAGCGCGGCTGTCCAGGCGGCTGGCTACACGGCTGCGTTAACCATGAATGACCAGGATGAGCGCCTGGCTGGGCAATCGGACAACTTACTGGCCATCGGTCGGATCGGTCAGTCCCGGTTGGAAGAAATGCTCGATGTCGCCTGGGGTGGTCCGGCGTTGCCGAATTGGAGTATGGGATTTGATTTCACCGCTCCCATCCAGCGCTCTGATGCCAAGATCGATGGTGTGTCTTTCAACTTTATTTCCGGTGGCAGACCCATCACCATTCATGCCGACAAACGCTATCAGGTGCCCGAAATCTTGAAGGGAACCAACGCGATCGCCGCTGTGGATGGTGGCTTCTTCTCCCTGGAAGTGTTGGACTCCAATGAAATGCTGGGTCCCGTTCTGAGCCAAAATACCGGCGAATTTATTCCTGGCAAGTCGGGCGAGGTGCCCCTGCTGCGCGATCGCCCCCTGGTGTTAATCCAAGCCGATAAAGTCGAATTTGTCCCCTTTGATCCAGACCGCCACAACAGCCTGGCGGGCATTCAGGCCCAAATGCCCGGCGTACAGGATGCCTTTGTCGCGGCGGGTTGGCTGGTGGACAAAGGACAACCTCAACCACTGGAACGTTTTGGGCGACTGTACAGCGTCAACGAAGCCCGCCATCGAGCCTTCTGGGGCATCAATCAACAAGGTCAGCCGGTAATTGGGGTTTCTGCCGATCCGATCGGGGCGGTCGATCTGGGCATTGCCCTAGCCAAAGCTGGCTTCCGGGATGCCGTGATGTTGGACTCAGGGGCCAGTACGTCCCTGGCCTATCAGGGAGAATCCCTGGTCGGTTACATTCCCCGACCCGTACCCCACGTGGTGGCGCTGGTACCGACATCGGAAACCATGCTATCCAACACTTGCCTGGTAGTGTCGTCCCGCTAAAGCCAGCTCACCAGACCATCGGCTTCACGCCACACAACCATAGCTAGCGACAGGGGGAGGAGTACCTCCCTGCTGCTGGTTTAACCAGGCCCACATCTGGTCGCCCCAGCAGAAGTGCCACCACTCATTGGGATGTTGCTGAAATCCCGCCGCCAGCATCACCTGTCGCAACAACTGACGGTTCTGGTGAAAGGCTTGCTCCTGTGGATCCTGACTATTGGCGAAGTGGTTGGGATAGGAGCGGGGAGAAATTTCGTCAATCGGAGCGCCCATCTCCACCGGCTGGCCGTTCGCCTGCACCAGGGTGACATCGATCGCGCCGCCGGTACTGTGGGGAGGCGGCATAGCTGGATCGGAACTGGGCGGCGCCCAGAACTCATACACCTTTTGCAACAGACTCTGCAGGATCAGCGGGTCGGCGCTCTCCAGCCGGATCCCCTGCTCCTGGGCCAGTTGCTGCAAGGCATGATTCACCATGAACTGCTGGACCGCAATCGGTCGGTAGGCATCAAACACCTGAATCCGCCAGCCAGGGTGGTGGTGGTCTAGTTCCAATTGTGCTGCCAGCAGGCGATCGCACACCCTCTGCCGCAAGAAAAAGGGGGATTTGTTGCCATAGGGCGCCCCCAATTGCTGGTAGGGATGGGGATGTAATAACGTGACCCGGTCAGGTGGGATCGGCACCAACGGCTCACCGCATTCCTGAATAGCAATTTGATAGTGTGGCTTGGTCATGGCTCACAGCCAGGATCAGATGGCCCAGTCACTGCAGGCTGGCCAGAAAGGGGCGGCACTGGGTCATAGCCCCCCGGATGCAGCGGATGACAGCGAGTAATGCGCCGAATCGCCAGCCAACTGCCCCGTAACGGTCCAAAGCGGGCGATCGCCTCAATGGCATATTGGGAACAGGTGGGTTGGAACCGGCAAACAGGTGGGAATAGGGGCGAGATCAACAGCCGGTAGCCCCGAATCAGCCAGATCAGTAAGAATTTCATATTCCTATTCTAGAGAGACTTAAGGTACAATAGGAGGTCGGTCTAATGCTTTTGCAACGATTTTAAGAGGAAGATAGATGTCGCGATATCGAGGTCCGCGCCTTCGCATTGTGCGTCGTCTGGGAGACTTACCTGGTCTGACTCGTAAGGCCTCCAGGAAAGCCTATCCCCCCGGGCAGCATGGTCAAGCGCGCAAAAAACGTTCTGAGTATGCGGTTCGTCTGGAGGAGAAACAAAAACTCCGGTTTAACTACGGCGTCAGCGAGCGTCAGCTCCTGCGTTATGTGCGAAAAGCTCGTCGAGCAGCTGGTTCCACCGGTCAAGTATTGCTGCAACTGTTGGAAATGCGGTTAGACAATACCGTGTTTCGCATGGGGATGGCCCCAACCATTCCAGCCGCCCGTCAACTAGTGAATCACGGCCACGTCACAGTCAATGGTCGGGTCGTCGATATTCCCAGCTACCACTGTCGTCCGGGTGATGAAATCGGGGTTCGAGATAATGAGCGGTCTCGCAAATTAGTCGAAGCCAACTTGCAGTATCCCGGTTTGGCCAATATTCCAACCCATCTGGAATTTGATAAGAATAAAATGGTAGGAAAGGTGAGTGGCGTCATTGAGCGTGAGTGGGTCGCACTCCAAATCAATGAACTGCTGGTGGTTGAATACTACTCCCGACAAGCATAATCCTCAGCGTTTGGCTCTTTGGAACGATTTCCGCGGCATTTTATATCGTTCATCAACCTTCTGGAATCCGTCAGCCAGGAGGTTTTTTATTGGCCTGATTGCCTAAGAAACACAGGCCGCTGGGGCTAGCTGGTTAGTTACGGCAGATTTGATCACAAAGGTGAGGACGGCCTCATCGATTCCCTTCAATCGCAAAGACTGACCTTTGACAATTTCCTCATGTTCCACATAGTCTGCTACGGCAGCAGAAATCAAAATGCTATTGGGTTCGGCTGCTTCTTGCAGGCGCGAGGCAATGTTCACGCTGGGGCCGATCGCGGTATAGTCCGCCCGTTCCGAACTGCCAAACATTCCAACCACCGCCGTTCCTTGATGGATGCCACAGCGAAATTGGACCGGCTCAATTCCTTGCTGCTGCCAGTGCTGGTTCAATCGTTGCAGCGCCACATACATTTGACGGGCAGTTGTCACAGCCCGACGCACCTGCTCATTGGGGGCAAGTTCCTCTGGCGCACCAAATAAGGCCATAATGCCATCTCCCATAAACTTGTCAATGGTGCCGCCATTGTCGAAAATGACATGGGTCATTTCAGTCAGATACTCGTTGAGCAGTTCGGCCACCCGTCGCGATCGCAACCGGTTGGACATCTGGGTAAACCCAACAATATCCGTAAACAAAACCGTTACCAGTTTGGGTTCGGGCCGCAGATCCAAAACTAACGTCCCCTTGGCAGCCCGCTGCACCAGAGAAGGAGGCAAGAAGCGTTTTAGCACGGACTCGGTCAGGTAAGTATTCAATTCGGTTACTTGCTGTTCTTTTTCTTTTAAGCCCAGTAAATTCCGAACCTCTGCCAGTAGTTCCCGATCCTTAAACGGTTTGGCCAGATAGGCATCCGCACCGTGTTCCGCCCCTTCAATACGGGTATCCTCATCCGCCTTGGCCGTCAGGAGAATGATGGGGATGCCACGCAAGTCTTCCTCTTCCCGAATCATACGAATCAGGTCTAAGCCCGAAACCTGAGGCATCATCAAGTCCGTCAGGATTAAATGCGGGCGCAGATCCTGGGCTGCCTGGAAGCCTTCCAAACCATTGCGGGCCGTGGAAACCCGATAGCCCTGCTGGCGCAAAATCGAGGAAACATAGGTTCGTAGGTCCAGGTTGTCATCCACCACCAGAATATGGGAGTTCGCTTGTCCAGAAGGCTTCGCTTCCCCCTGCAACTCTGCTTCGGCAGTTGCTTCCTGACAGCCTTCCAGGCTGATATCAGCCAACTCCACATTGGCCCGGCTGGCTTCTATTTCTGCCTGTACATCAATCACCTGATGAGCCGGCAAATGACCACTGCCAACCTGAATCCAGACGGTGAACGTCGTGCCCTGGCCATAGTTAGACTCTACGGAGATCTGCCCACCGTGTAGTTCCACCAGCTTTTTCACCAGCGCTAACCCCAAACCGCTTCCTTCATAACTGCGACTGGCTGATCCTTCTGCTTGCCGAAAGCGCTCGAACAGGTAGGGAATCTGATCCGGGCGGATGCCGATTCCCGTATCTGACACTTTGAGCAGACAATGTTCACCCGCTGGTTGGAGCGTGACCTCAATTCGGCCACCTTCCGGTGTGAATTTCATAGCATTGGAGAGCAGGTTATACAGCACCTTATCAAACTTCTCCAAGTCCAGATAAACCATCGAGCAAGGGGCGAGTTGGGTCGTCAAGGTAATTTGCTTCCGCTCACAGTAGGCGCGGAAGGCGTCCACCGTCTGCCCCACAAAATCCACCAGATTACAGGGACGGAAATTAGGCTGCATCCGCCCCGCATCCAACCGTTGTAGATCCAGCAATTGGTTGACCAACCGCAGCAATCGACGGGAGTTCCGTAGCGCAATCTCTGACTGTTCATAGGACAGGCCCTGTTTCTGGGCGATCGCCGTTTCCAGCGGACCAATGGTCAGGGTTAACGGCGTCCGAAATTCATGGGAAATATTCTGGAAAAACTCTGTCTTTTGCCGGTCTAGTTCGAGCAACTGTTCCGCTTGCTGGCGGGTTTTCTGATACAGGCGAGCCTGATGCACTGCGATCGCGGCCTGGGCTGCGACTGCCTGAGCCAACTCGATCTCAGAAGATTTCCATCGACGGGGGTGTTGATTTTGCCGCAGAGAAATGCTGCCAATGATCTCCCCATCCAGAATCAGGGGTACCACCAGGAGCGCCTGAGCCGTAATCCGCAGCGGTAGTTCCGGCACATTCATCACCGAGTTCTGACTGAGATCATGCAAAACCACTGGCTGTTTGCTGCGTAGAAGTTCCTTCAAAACGGGATTGCCACTAATGGGCACCATCGATTGTGGCAGTGGCCGTTGAGTACTTTTTCCCTCCGGGCCTGTTTCTACTGGCAGGACCTCAGCGGACGACATCAAGCTAGAGAAAATCTGCTCCTGGGATGCATTGGGCAACGCGATATCGTACAACCCCACACATTGCACAAACTCATCATCCTGAGTCCAGAGGGAAAGCGCACAGCCATCCACATGCAAAGCCTGACCCAGTTGCTGGGTAATAGCCGCAAAAATGTCCTGCGGGTCGAGGCTGGACCGAATGGCCATGGTAATGGTGTTAATCAACCCCTCCCGCTGCGCCAGCGCCCTCATTTGCTCATAGGTGCGCGCCTGGGAGAGAGCCAACGAAGCTTGATCCGCCACCATGGTGAGCAGTTGAATTTCATCCTCTTGCCAGCACCGGGGACGACCGACCTGATGCAGCGCTAACACCCCTAGCAACTCCTGCTGGCAAATCAGAGGAACCAACAGACTGGAATAGATATTCAATTGCTCGTATTGTTGCCGCCGCTGTATCCATTCAGCCCCGTCACAGGTAAAATTGGCATCGGTCAGAACATCTTGAATGATCGCAATGTCACTTGTGGCCCACACGGTTTGGGCCAACCTCTCCTTCAATGACTCAATTGTTTGGGGGCTGGCTTCTTTGTCTAGCTCAGATTCACACAAGCAGACCAGCCACTCCTCGCCCAACTGCTGATCTTGAACAGGGCGCACAACGCAAATATCGGCTTCAAACATTTGCCGGACAGTTTCGGCCAGGGTTTGCAAAATCTGATGATAGTTAAACGACTGGCGAATCGTATTAGTAACCGCATTTAACAGCGATTCCTGGCGTAGCGATCGCTGTAATTCGCGGGTTCTTGATTTCAGCACATTATGGGTATCAACCGCCTGCCGGACAACCGCTTTCAACTCCTGGTCGTTCCAGGGTTTGGTGACATATTTAAAGACCTTGCCAGAGTTAATCGCTTCGACCAGATCCTCGACATCAGTGTAACCCGTCAGCAAAATCCGAATGGTATCTGGATATTGAGCCGCTGTTAGACTCAGAAACTCCGTTCCATTCATCACCGGCATACGCTGGTCTGAAATAATGACAGCCACCTCACCTTCTTGAGCCAGGATCTCTAACGCGGTTGGCGCACTGTCTGCCTTCAGAACTCGAAATTCCCGATGAAATGTCCGATAGAGCAAATCTAAATTGTCCGGTTCATCGTCAACTACCAGCAGTTTTGGCTTCTGGCTCGGCTGGACTCTCATACACCGCTCTCCCAGGGAACAGGCAGATGAATAACGACTGACTGAATGAGATGGCACACCTAAAAACAGAAATCGAGCAGATGGTTAAGTCGAGGCGACCATCAAAACAGCACCGGCACGGAACTGGTAGACGCAATCTATTAGCACTCCATCAGAATACCCGCCGTGCAGTCTTCGCTAACTTTCCACCAAAAGTCTTGATGCAACAGATACAAGGGTCGCAGATCTATGTCTGGCAGGGGTTGACGCGATCTGAAACCAACCCAATCAGCAGGCATTTCCACAACTTCATCTAAACTTGATGAAAAACAACCAGGGACTTTATAGCGGGTTCTGGTCGAAAAAGGTACGCTAGAAGCCTTACCAGACAGGCGTTACAGGCATCGTCATGTACCTCACACCAACGAAAGTCGCTATATTTATTCCAGTCATTTTTCTATAGCAATCCTATTTGATTTGTGAATGCCTGGATGGTGAAAGGGCTTTGTGAGAAGGGTTTCCTGCGGAAACCTTTCACAATCCTGATCGGATCGCTATAGGTCTGACCGATCGCATGGCTCAATAGCCCCCAGTCATCGACCTGTCCTTAAGAAATATGTGACTTTAGAAACAATCTGTTAGGAAGCAACCATCAGCACACGGTGCGGACCACCAACAGAGAGAAAAGCAGATGGATGGAAGCATCCCTGTCAGCTAGGCTTTTGGCGGATATGCCGTTCCAAAATTGAGGAATATTGCTATGGTTAGTAACCCTGAATATTTAAAAGGAAAAATTAATAGAAAAAAATCCGTATCTTCATCGATACTAGAAAACGTTACTGTTGGTACAACAAGGGCTACAATCTTACCAGCTTTCAGTATCCTATTCTGATAGGGGTTATCCTAAATGCTTTGGGATCAGAAAGAAGGATGAATCGGGTACTCCCTGCAGGGAGCTTGACAGTCTAAGTTCAAAGCTTGGTCATTACCCACAGGTAGGAACCGGTTGAAAGATTGTCCATAAGATATAAAATGTTTCATCCCGGTCGGAGTTTGTCGGAACATGCGGTGTCCATTCTGCCAGCACACAGATAATCGGGTTCTTGAGTCCCGCTCAGCGGAAGCAGGGCAGAGTGTCCGTCGCCGTCGAGAGTGTTTGAGGTGCAATCGGCGCTTTACCACCTATGAGCGGATTGAATTTGTCCCCATCACGGTGGTTAAGCGGAATGGAGATCGTGAATCGTTTGATCGCTCCAAGTTGCTGCGGGGCGTCATCCGGGCCTGCGAAAAAACTGGAGTTCCGTCCTTACAACTGGAAAAACTGGTGGACGACGTAGAAGCAGAACTGCAGCAGCGGGCTGTTCGTGAAGTGCAAAGCAACGAAATTGGCGATCTGGTTTTGCATAACCTGAGAAACCTGAGTGAAGTGGCCTACATTCGGTTTGCCTCAGTCTATCGGCAGTTTCAGGGCATTCGTGACTTTATTGATACCCTGGGCCATCTGCAGCGGAGTCCTGCTGGAGAATCCAACGGAGAAGTGACGATTCTGACAGTTGAGGAGGTTGAGCGCCCGGCAATGAATGCCCAGCCGATTATGGTGGCTCACCCACCCAAATCTAAGTCATGAATTTTAGGTTGACTTGAACGCAATGGGGTGCTGGTCTACCAGCCTTTTCCATGTGGCTCCAACTTCTGCAAGCTGTTTGGGCCGTGGTTTTGCTGGCGGGTTGCACCAGGGTTTAGAATCATCAGCGGTGCATTTGAGAACGCCTTCGCCTAGACTAATCATTATGGATTGTTCGGCCTGATTCTGCGTCAGAGCCACCTGTTGTCGAGTTACCATTCGTAATCGTGGCAGCCCACCGCTTACCTGAAACAACTGCGTATGTCCGGATTACTCGCCACTCCTGGCAGCACGGCAAGATGGAGGGCGAAGTACGCGCCAACCAATTTGAATGGCAGTTCCAATGGTATTTTCGCAACGGCGTTTTGTCGGTCGAGCCGTCCCTGGGTCGAGCGTTGATTAAAGAGCCATTGGGGCGTTTCCTGGAACAACGGGACTATGAATTGGAACCTGGCGGCGATTATTCCTTCACGATTCGGGGCATGGTTTAGTTGAGCGATCGCCCCTCAGGTTTTCTGACCCTTTCACTGCAGACCATGTAGCTATGTCCCTGAGCGTTGTCACGTTTTATAAGTTTGTCGCCCTGTCTCATCTACCCCAACAACAGCAAGTGCTGCTAGCTTATTGCCAGGAACAGGGCGTCAAAGGCACTATTCTGTTGGCGGAGGAGGGTATTAACGGCACGATCGCAGCTGAGTCCGCAATCATGCCGTCGGTGCAACAGTTTCTCCGCTCTGATCCCCAACTGGCCGATCTGGAATTCAAGCAGTCCACGGCTGATGCGATGCCCTTTGATCGGATGAAAGTACGAATCAAACGAGAAATTGTAACCCTGGGGCAACCCCAGGCCGATCCCACCCAACAAGTGGGCACCTACGTCCGACCAGAAGACTGGAATACATTGATTTCAGATCCGGAGGTGACCCTGATTGATACTCGGAACGAATATGAGGTGCAAATTGGCACCTTCAGGGGAGCCTGGAACCCACACACAAAGTCATTTCGGCAATTTCCAACCTTTGTTCGCAGCCATCTAGATCCAGCGGCACACCGGAAAGTTGCCCTATTTTGTACCGGCGGCATTCGCTGCGAAAAGGCAACCGCATTTCTGTTATCTGAGGGCTTTCAGGAGGTTTATCACCTGCAGGGAGGGATTCTGAAATACCTGGAAACAGTTCCTGCAAACGATAGTCTGTGGCAAGGAGAGTGTTTCGTGTTTGATCAGCGGGTTGCCATCCAGCACGGGTTGGCAACCGGACACTACGAGATGTGCCGCAGTTGTGGGCATCCCATTTCAGACCAGGATAAAGCCAGTCCCCATTATGCGGAGGGCATTTCCTGTCCCTATTGCGTTGACCAATTGACCGATGAAAAACGGGCCCGCCAGGAGGCACGGCAACAACAATATCGGTTAGCCGTTGACCGTTAGCAAGCTTAGAAATGGGCAACCAGGCAACTTCGTCGCTCACGGCTGTGGCGCGAAGGACCCAGAGGGTTGTCCTGAAGAAGCTGTCTCCCTGAGATGAAACGGGTTCGTGTACCTGCAGCCGAGGCATTTAACCCTTCAAACGCATCCAGCCCTTAGTTTTTCATCGCCAGGGTCAGGCCGTCACCAATGGGAATCAGACTGATACTGACCCTTGAATCCTGATGTAACTTTTCATTTAAGGCCCGGATGTGAGTCGTCCGGGTGTCCTGAATCGCAGGATTGGCAACCTGACCGGACCACAACACATTATCGATCGCAATCAAGCCACCGGGTCGGACCAGTTGCAGAGCCCGCTCATAGTAATTGTCGTAGTTGCTCTTGTCCGCATCAATGAAGGCAAAATCAAAGGTATTGGCTTCTCCAGTCGCTAGCAATTGGTCCAGGGTTTCCAAGGCAGGAGCAATCCGCAAGTCAATTTTGTCAGCAACCCCAGCTTCCTGCCAGTAGCGACGGGCGATCGCGGTATAGTCCGGGCTCACATCGCAGGCCACAACCCGCCCCTCCGGTGGCAGGGCCAGCGCCACCACCAGTGCGCTATATCCAGTAAAAACCCCAACTTCCAGAGTTTTCCGGGCGCCAATCAGCTTCACCAACAGCGCCATCAACTGTCCCTGGTCCGGTGCAATTTGCATCACCGCCATTGGATGGTTGGCAGTTTCCTGCCGCAAACGCTGCAAGATTTCCGGTTCCCGGACGGAAACGGATAGCAGATACGCATACAGACTAGAATCCAGTCCTAAGGTTCGATTGGCCATGACCAGTTCATTCCCCTGAAATTTGACAGAAGACCGTCCGCTTGCGGGGACCGTCGAGTTCCAATAGCAAGACGGATTGGTAAGTTCCCAGGGCCAATTGACCATCCGCGATCGGAATCAGCTCACTGGTACTAAGCGTTATCGCCATCAGATGGGAATGGGCGTTCATTGGTTCATCATCCGGGATTCCCACCCGCAGGTGCAGATCATTGTGCAGATAGCGGTCAGTTGGCGGGGCAAGCTTCCTTAGATACGCCTTTACATCTTCCAGCAGGCGTTCCTCGTATTCGTTAATGGCCAGAGCCGTGGTGGTATGTCGGGAAAAGACCAACACCTGACCATTCCGAATCGCCGTCGTATCAACCAGCGTCTGCAGTTGCGACGTTAGGTTATAAATTCCAATGTCTGCATCCGTCTCAATTTCAAACAGGTGATTGCTGATCGACATCGGTTCCACACTCCGAAATTTAGCTGTCAGGTGTCAGGTGTCAGGTGTAGCGCATGACTCACCAGCCAAAAGCCAAAACCTAAAATCCAAAACTCAAACCTCCGCTTTCCACACACGCTGCGACATCTATCCAGCTTCACTTTAATCCGGAAAGCTCTCTGCCAATAAGCGCTGAACCGTTGCCCTGGCTGCACTATAACCACCATCAAAATAAATTCCACCAATCACGGCTTGCAGCGTATTGGCCAGCACCTCAGGATGATCATAGGCTTGCTGCTGCTGCTCTTCGGAACTGAGCCGAACGACAAAACCAATGCCCATTGCTTGGCTGATTCGAGCCAGGTTCGATTGTTCCAATACGGCGATCGCCCAGTGTAAAATGTCTTCTCGCCTGCGATAGCCAGTTCGGATCAGCAACTCAGTCACAACAGTTTGAAAAATTGCCTGGCCCAGGAGACAATCCGCCTCCTGATCGGGGGGATGGGCATCCTCTGTGGCCTGCTCCAGAGCTACAGCCTGAGTGGTCAGTGCCCGTTTCAGCAATTGCTTGTCGAAGAAGAAGTAGCCCAGGTTTTCTTCCAGATTCATCATGCAGATTGAGAACTAACCAGGCGAGAGCGATGAAGTCAGATCCAGATCCTGGAACAAGGGCGTACTAAGATACCGTTCACCAAAGCTGGGCTGGATCATGACGATTAATTTGTCTTCATTTTCTGGACGACGACCCACCTGAATCGCCGCATAGAGGGCTGCCCCACTGGAAATGCCAGACAGTAAGCCTTCCTCGCGGGCCAGCCGACGACCATAGGCGATCGCAGCCTCATCGGAAACCGTAATGACCTCATCCAAAACCGAGACATTTAAGACCGGCGGCACAAAGCCAGCCCCAATTCCCTGAATTTTGTGGGGACCCGGCGCACCACCAGATAAAACCGGGCTATTGGTCGGTTCCACGGCGATCGCCTTAACCCCAGGTCTCCTGGCTTTCAACACTTCGGCAACTCCCGTAATGGTTCCGCCCGTTCCCACACCGGCCACCAAAATATCGACTAAACCGTCGGTATCGTCCCAAATTTCCTCAGCGGTCGTTTGCCGATGAATTTTGGGGTTGGCTGGATTGCGGAACTGCTGCAGCATAAATGAATTGGGGATCGACTCCACCAATTGCTGGGCCCGCTGAATACAGCCACTCATGCCCTCGATGCCAGGGGTTAACTCTAACTCCGCTCCATAGGCCCGCAACATGGCCCGCCGTTCCCCACTCATGGTATCAGGCATGGTTAAAATCAGCCGGTAGCCTTTGGCTGCAGCCACCATAGCCAGGGCTATCCCCGTATTGCCAGAAGTGGGTTCAATCAGGACTGTCTTACCAGGCGTAATGACCCCTTCCTGTTCCGCAGTAGCAATCATACTGATGCCGATGCGATCCTTGACGGACGCCGACGGGTTCATACTTTCCAGCTTGACCAAAACGCGGGCCAAACAACCTTCTGCCTGCGGAATTCGGTTTAACTGTACCAGGGGAGTGCGGCCAATCAGCTTGGTAATGTCAGTAAAAATACGCATCGGTTAAATGTAATACATAATGTCCAGTTGTTGGCGGGCATCCCTTTTGTCACATAAATCTTGTAGAGTCCACCGTTGTAAGACACTGTTAGCCGCCTGGTTAACCTCTTGCCAGAGTTCCAGAATCACAGCAGTCTCAACACTCTTCGGCGGTGAACTGGAATCAGTTGGCTTGGCATCTGACCCTTCCAGACAATCCATCACTTCCAGTAGATTGATGTTCCAGGGCTCTCGAGCCAGAACGTATCCCCCTTTTGCTCCCCGCTGCGATCGCACGAGTCCAGCTCTCCGCAAAGTTGCCAGCAGTTGTTCCAAATAGCGATCGGGAATCTGTTGCAGTTGGGCAATTTGCCGAATTTGGAGTGGTTCTCCACTCCGATAGTGAGCAGCCAGCTCAATCAAGGCCAGAATGGCATACTCGTTTTTAGAGGACATCACCACAAACCAAAAATTATTCAGGAAACGGCATAGGGAACTCGTTATTAATTAGTATACTACGGTTTATCGCTGGGATTTTACAGGATTTCGAACCCCAGAAAGCGCCCCTGAAAAGGAAACATCTGCAATCAAGCTACTTGCAAGCCTTTCTCGCCTGGAACTCAATTTCCTGCCTGCCAGCCAAAGTCCATTGACGTGAATTGGAGCAGGCTCTCATTACCGCCCCTTTAGTCCGTTTGAAGGGACTTGAGCGATGAGCCCGAATTTCAATTTAGGGCGACTGATGGGACCCCTGAACAATGCTTAAAGGACACTTTTTCAATGACTGCGACGGGCTCCTAACGACACAAAAATGAGAGGGGTTTCCCGAACTCGAGAAACCCCTCCCATTAGACTAAACCACCTGCTCTAAGAGGATTAACCCTGGCAGACAATACATCGCTTAGAAGGTGAAAGTGGTTCTGATGGTGCCAACAAAGGCATCGTCGTTATTGCTGTTCTGTCCGACGTTAATGACATAAATCAGACCAGGAGTGATCGAAATATTGTCATTAACCTGGAACTTGTAGAACCCTTGCAATTGGATGGGCACATCGTTAGAAACGGCTTGAACGTAACCAGACTGCTTGGGGTTGCCAACGTAGGGCAGAACACCCGCAGTCAGACCCAGCATGTTGCCTTTCTTGCCCAAATCCGTCCAAGCGAAGCCTA
>Ga0272446_1005452_pt1 | contig 14035 bp, 12 predicted proteins | sample YNPCB0061_FD_194587 | JGI IMG/M metagenome (GOLD analysis project Ga0272446, IMG submission 194587) | Hot spring microbial mat communities from Yellowstone National Park, WY, United States - YNP-CB-006-1 | ecosystem: Environmental > Aquatic > Thermal springs > Hot (42-90C) > Sediment | place...
ATGGGAAATAGAATTGAGCGGGGCGGTATCCTCCTATTTGCAAGCATCTCAGGGGCTATGGCAAGCCATAGTTTCCCCGACCAAATAACGACTCCTTCAAGTCGACCATAGGTAAGCCACTATACAGATGGCGGAAATGACAAAATCCGCAATACCCTAATCCTTTGTCATTTCTAAGGGGGATAGGTGGCGGTAATTTCAAGATAGCATATGGGTATGATAACTGCCAAAATGCCTGAGATTCTCGGTCATGGTCTCTAGCTGGGCCCAGGCGCTTTGCACCACAGGATCGGTGATACTGCCCTCAATATCCACAAAAAAAATGTAATCCCCCAACGATCGTTTAGAAGGACGGGACTCAATACGGGTTAAATTGATGTGTCGATCGGCGAAGCTATGCAGGGCTTTGACCAGAGTACCAGCCCGATTGTGGCTAAAACTAAATCCCCAACTGCTGTGCCTGCCCTCTTGCCAGTCGGTGCTCACCTTGAGGACAGCAAACCGGGTGTAGTTTTCCCAGTGGTCACTGATATTGGCCCATAAAATGGGCACCTGATAAATTTCGGCTGACCGTTGGGAAGCGATCGCCGCCCCCCGTGCCTGCCCCCGTAACATCTGCACCCCTTGGCTCGTGGAATCTACCGCCTGCTGGCGGGCGTGGGGTAAATGGGTCAACAGCCACTGCTGACACTGCCCTAACCCCTGACTGTGGGAATAAATTATATCTATCTGGTCTAGGCTCTTGGCAAAACTCAACAGGTGATGGCGAATGGGCAGTACCAATACCTGCTGAATTTGGATATTCTGCCACTGCCACAGTCCATCTAGGGTCATGGACACACTGCCCTGGAGGGAATTTTCGAGGGGTACGATCGCCAGCTCAACTTGGGCTGTAGCTACCGCGGTCATCGCCTGCTGAATCGTATTACAGGGCAGGAGTTGGGTTTGGGCTGTGCCCCACCGCTGACGATATTGCAGTACCGCCATCTCCGAATAGGTGCCCGCAGGTCCCAAGTAAGCGATGGTGACCATTAGGCGTGCCCCACTGGTTGTTCATCCTTGGCGGGGAGTGATGCCCCACTGGGATCGACCTTAACCGCAAAATTGGGATACTTGATACGCCCGTGATTCCGCTGTTGCCACACTTGTAAAAATACATCGGCGATCGTGTCCAGTTCCTTGAGGGTCAAGCCCGAATCCGCCAACTGGCCATCCTGCCAACGGGACTGAAAAATCCGCCATACCATTTCTTTAGCGGTTGCTACATCCACATCCTGTCCCAACGATCGTAGGGCGGCTTCACAGGCATCAGCCAACATGACGATCCCCGTCTCGCGGGACTGGGGAATGGGTCCATCATAGCGAAAATCATCACAACTGAGGTCGGGAAATTGTTGCTTGGCTTGGTGATAAAAATAGGAGATGACGATCGTGCCCTGATGTTCTGGGATAAAGGCTTGCAGTTGTTTGGGTAGGCGATACTTTTTGGCTAACTTCAACCCTTCGGACACATGGGCTTTGATAATGCGGGCACTTTCCCAAGGGTCATTTAACTTGTTGTGGGGATTTTCTTGTCCCATCTGGTTCTCGATGAAGTGATCGGGCTTGAGGGTCTTGCCAATATCGTGATACAAAGTACCCGTACGCACTAGGGCGGTGTCTGCCTTGAGGGCGCGGGCGGCGGCTTCCGCTAGATTAGCCACAAATAGGGTGTGTTGAAATGTCCCAGGGGCTTCCGTCACCAACAGGCGCAGGAGGGGTCGATCGAGGTCCGCCAGTTCTGCCAGACGAAACGGGGTGAGGGCATAGGAAATTTGCTCTAGGTAGGGAATGGCACCCAGTGCCAAAATTGCTGAAATTAAACCGCCTGCGGCAAATTGTAAGGATACCGCCAACACCAGCATGGTAGGCGTACTGCCCACAAATAATGCCATCATGCCATAGACCAGTCCCTGCACCACCGCCACCACCACCCCGATCATGGCGATACGGGAACGGGCACGGGGACGATCGGTAAATACCCCAGCAATGATTGCCCCTGCCATAATTGGCACATAATTTACCACCCCGGGGGCGGTGCTCAGGGCCACCAGACCGCCCAACAGTAGAGTAACTAGGGTAGCTAGGCGACGACAGTAAAAACTACCCAAAATGAGACCGACGCTGGCAAGGGGGAACAGGGGGGACAGGGACGGGAGCATAAAGACCGCGCACAGGGCAATGGCGAGGACGGTTACAAATATGGCTAATCCATCCCCATTCCGGAGTTTGAATAGTTGGACATGACAGAGGCTGACAATTAGGGCAATGGACAGGGAGACAGCGGTAAAAATTACCGCAATACTACCCCAGTTAGGCTGGCGCTCCGCCAAATTTAATTGATCGAGGATGGCAAATTCCGCTTCCGAGATCATCTGCCCCCCCTGCACAATCACTTGCCCCACTTTGATCTCCATGGTCTGCTCCTGTACCAGTGCCGCCGCCTGCTCGGCGCGCCGATTGGTCTCTACCAAGTCAAACTGGAGGTTGGGTTGCACAACTTGGGTGAGTATCTGCACAAATAATTGGCGCTCTGGCTCAGTTTCTGGGGCGAATCTACTGGATAACAGACGGTGGATGAGCATCTCTTTGGGTAACCCAGCGGGAATGCCCCCTTGTAATAAATCGTTGACGGTGTTTTGGCTGTTGGTCTGTAACTGTTGCCACTGCCGATCGGTCAAGGACAAAATCTGCCCTCGATCGAGCCAAGGAGCAATTGGACTGTGGATTGCCGACTGATAAGCCTGCCGCCGTGCGTTAATTTTTTGCCACAGTTCTGCATATGCCACCGCACCCATACTATTTTCTAAGCCATTGAGGGTACTGCGTAGCTGGGGGGGCAAACGGCTGGGATCACCATTCAGGGCTTGCCACTGGGCATCACTTAAACGCAGAAGCACTAATTGATCTTGCCAACTGAGACGATCGGTAAAGGGTAAACGGCGCAGGGCATCCCCCCATTGGAAAATTTGGTCTAACTTGGTTTGGAGATTTTGCTCCACTACGGGGTTACGGAAAAAGACTGGTTCCACTTGTTGGCGGGCTTTCTCTTTCAGTAGCTGGGTCGCCTTCATGTCCCCCACCACAGCGCTGACAGGGGAAACAATATCTCGATCGGCGATCGTACCTACCGCCAGTTGGGGCTGAGCATAGTAAGGTATGGCTAGGACAAAGGACAGGCTAATTACCGCCGTAATCACCGTAAAACGGTGTAGCCACACCCAAGAGGGGCACAGGAGTAACCGCCAGAGACCTGATCGTTTACAGTCCCCCTTGCTAAAGCTGGAACTAGCCATGGTTGCAATACTGAAGTGTGGGGATTGTCTGCCTTAAAGATGGGTACATACAGACAAAATGATAAAAGGTAGCAGTAGGGATACAATGTTGATTTTAACTTAATTTTGAGGGGAAGGAATATCCGATGCTGTCCCCTACAATAGTTCTAATTTTGGCTCCATAACCCCTTATGCCCATCACTGTCCCTAAACTACGCCACTGGAAACAACCCCACCGATCGATCGTTGCCTTGACCGCCAGTGATTTTACTATGGCGCAAATTTTGGATCAGGCGGGGGTGGATGTAATTTTGGTGGGGGATTCCCTAGCCATGGTGTGCTTGGGCTATAGCACCACTTTGCCCCTAACCCTCGATCAGATGATTTACCATGTGCAGGCGGTGTGTAGGGGCGTAACCAATGCCTTGGTGGTGGCGGATTTACCCTTTCTTTCCTATCAAGTGAGCAAAGAGGAGGCAATTCGCTCGGCGGGGCGCATACTCAAAGAAACAGAGGCGCAAGCGGTCAAACTAGAGGGGGGGCATCCATCAGCGGTACAGACGATCGAGCGGTTGGTAGAGATTGGCATTCCTGTCATGGGGCATATTGGCGTTACGCCCCAGTCCGTGCGCCAGATGGGTTATCGTGCCCAGGGCCAAACCCCCGATTCAGCCCAGTTAATTTATGACCAAGCCCACGCCGTCAGTCAAGCGGGTGCCTTTGCCCTAATTTTAGAAAATATCCCCCCCGACCTTGCCCGCCAAATTACCCAAAGCGTACCTATTCCCACCATTGGCATTGGCGCGGGGGCGGACTGCGATGGACAAATTTTAGTCACCTATGACCTGCTGGGGCTGTCCGATAACATTCCCCCCTTTGTCCAGCCCCTGATCAACCTACGGCAAATTATTACTGATACGGTCAAAGCCTATTCCGCCAAGGTGCACACCAGAAATAACTTGGGCATAGTTGAAAATTGATCGATCGTTGGTACATTTAATGAGGTACTTAAATAATTGTTAAATTTCCTATGGACTTAGCCAAAATTCCGCCCCAGCCCAAAGAAGGCATTTTAAATATCTTGATTGAAATTCCCGCTGGCAGTAAAAATAAGTACGAATTTGATAAAGACCTGAACGCCTTTGCCCTCGATCGAGTGCTCTATTCCTCGGTGGTATATCCATTGGACTACGGCTTTGTGCCCAATACTTTGGCGGATGATGGCGACCCTTTAGATGGCATGGTCATGATGGATCAGCCTACTTTCCCCGGTTGTATTATTCCTGCCCGTCCCTTGGGGATGTTGTTGATGGTGGACGGCGGCGATCGGGATGAAAAGCTCTTGTGTGTGCCCGCCAAAGACCCACGCTATGCTGGCTACAAATCTTTGGCAGATGTGCCCCAGCACCGCCTCGATGAAATTGCCGAATTTTTCCGCACCTACAAAAATCTGGAAAAGAAAGTGACCGAGATTCAGGGGTGGGAAGGATTGGACGCGGTGAATGCCCTGATTAGCCGTTCCATTCAAGCCTTTTTGTCTAAATAGCCCCTTGACCAGTGCCTTAACCAGACAATTTACATATAATGATCTGCCCTTTACGGCTTACCAGTGGGAACTGCTCACTCGATCAAGGTCCATTGCCCTTGCCCTCGGTATGCGCATTTACTTGGTGGGCGGGGTGATTCGGGATTATTTGTTAGGTAACTCCACTGTCCCTAATGATATTGATCTGGTGAGTGTGGGTGGTTCTGCCCTGTTGATTGCCCGCCAACTGCGCCAGCTCTATCCCCAATTTCACTACACCGAACACCCCAAATTTCACACCGCCGAATTGAGCTGTGCTGAATTTACGATCGATCTAGCCAGCGCCCGCCGTGAAGTGTATGCCTACCCCTCAGCCAATCCCCAGGTGGAATTGTGTGATCTGGAAACGGATTTGTATCGGCGGGATTTTACGGTGAATGCCTTGGCGGTGGAATTGCTCGATCGCGGTGGGACGGGAGCGCTTATTGATTTATACGACGGTTTAGGGGATTTAACCAAAAAACAGATCAAACCCATTCGGGCGGGTAGTTTTGCCGAAGACCCCAGACGCATTTTTCGGGCGGTGCGGTTGGGCTGTAAGTGTGGTTTACACCTGTCCCCTGCCACCAGAGCGGAAATTATGGAACTGTGTGCCAGCGGACTCCACGATCGTTTGGGGGGCAGTCGCCTCAAGGCTGAATTGATTTATATTCTGCAAATGGCAAATCATAGGTTGATGTGCCGTACCATCGCAGACTTGACCGAGTTGGGGGCTTGGCGATTGGTTGATCCCCAGTGGCACATGAGCCATAATCTCAGTTTAGAGTTCCGCCGTCTCAGCCGTTGGCATAGGTGGTTTGCTGGCCCCTCCTGCAAATTATGGCAAATGGGCTTAGAATTGTGGCTGAGAGATGTTGATCCCGAAGCCTTAGCCAAACTGCACCTGTCCCCTACCCAAATTCAGCGCATTACCGCCTTGCATAAATTACTCAATACCTTACCCAACTTAGGCAGTAAACCCAGTTCCATCGTCGATCGACTGCAGAGGGAAGACATAGCTACCGTAATTTTGGCAGGAGCGGTCACGGGCGATCGGAACCTGTGGCATTACTTGACCAAGTTGCGCACTGTCAAACCCCTCTTGAGTGCTGGGGAATTGCAAGCCCTGGGCTATCCCAAGGGGAAATTGCTGGGACAACTGCTCAACCGCTTGTTAAATGCCACTTTGGATGGCGAAATTCACAGCAAAACCCAAGCGATCGAGCTGGCTCAGCAATACTGGCCAAAATTGTTGCTCAAGGACTCCTGCTCACCTTGGGGTTGATTGCCCTTCCCGCACAATTGCCAGTATGAGCAGGGCAATACCGATATTGATAGCCACATCCGCCGAATTGAAAATAGGAAAGGGAAACAGGCGAATCTCCAAGAAATCCACCACATAGCCATAGGCAAATCGATCTATGCCATTGCCCAGAGCGCCCGCCAAGATGAAGCCATAGGCAAACTGTTCCGTAGTTGTCCAGCGTTTGTAAACTATGCCCGCCACCAACAGCGCCAGACTGACCGCCAAAGAAATCCATCTCAGCCAATCCACCTGCCCCGCCAAAAAACTAAACGCCGCCCCGTCATTAGTGGCGTAGGTGAGGTGGAGCACCCCCTCCCACAGGGGCAGAGAAGTTTTGCCCTCTAGGTAAACTTTGGCTGTAAATTTAGTCCCTTGATCGATCGAGAGGGTAATGATTGCCGTGAGCCAGTACCAAAAATTGGGTATCCCTAACTGTTTTGCCATGCGGGGTGGGAAAATATCTCCAGCAGGGTTTTATTGCCCCGAATCTGATTAGATAAGGGTAAATGTCCCTTGGGGGCAGACACCGACCAGATGAACTCATGGGGGTAGCGCATAAAACTACCATTCTTTTTCCAGCCAATATTCTCCCAGAGTTTTTCCCAGTTTTGATTGACACTGAGCCATAGTTTCCGCTGTACCGAATAGCCGAATTTTCCCCCCGAATACTTGAGCCACAGTGCATCGATCGTGAGCAGGGATTCACTGGATATTTGCCTGACTTCCGTAAAATACAGCCACCCCCGTAAACTGGCAGGGGTAGGCAGGGCTGTACCCGCCGCTTCACACATCTTGCGAGAAGTTAATCGATCAGCGGCGAGAAAATCCTGTTGGGATAATAGTAGTTCTAACTCTTGGTATTCAGACATTGCCTAGCCACAGCAAATAACTTTTGACTGTCGGCATCCCCCACAAAGCGCCAGTGCCACGGCTCGTAGAGTACCCCTTGCACATTGTTGCGCTCAAAAGATAACTCAAATCCATAGGTACGCGCATTTTGGGCTAACCAACTATAGGCACGGGTCCCCGTAAAGGACTCACTGAGGTCGGTACCGGGGGCATCTCCATCGCCAATATCAATAGCATAACCCGTGTGGTGTTCACTATAACCGGGGGGCGCGCTGACCCTAGAACGCTGGGCTAGATTTTGTCCCCGTTGACGGGCAATTTCATAAAATAAGTACCGCTGAGTCTCGATCGAGCGAAACCCTGACAAGTCGTTCATGCGCACCCCTGCTTGGCGCGCCACAGCCCGCATCTCTTGGAATTTACGAGCGGCGCTACTGCGCAGTAACTCTTGCCCCACCGATACCAAGTCCCCCTGTGGGGCTTCAGGGTAGGGTAAATGCCCAAAACAAGCATTGAAGCGATCGAGGCGTTTAGGCGCACCTTCATCACAGCGCTGGAGGGGAAAACTGGGGGGCGCACTACATATGTCTTGAGGAACAGGGGTAGTTTGGGAAACGGGAAAATCGGCAAAGAAACCGCCAGAGGGGGTGGGGGTAAGTACAACTGCCACAGACGCAGTTTGGGGCGCAGGACTCTGCCACATCTGAAAAGCCAACAAAGGAATGGGCAAAATGGTTACAAATAACATTACATAAGCCCAGATGGGCATCACTTTCCACCAAGGGGACTGGGACTTGGTTAATCGACGGCGGCGTGGTCTAGGCATGTTTCATATTGCCATAATTCAGCAGTCGTATTGTAGCAATTCAAGTGAGCCACCAAAACAAACTCATATAAACCTGTCCTACTCCCTTCGCCCTGTGGGAGAGGGGGAAACGCCAATTTGAGAATGATAAAGGAGTATGACCATCGCCAAATTATCCGTAATTTATAGTAGTCAGGCACAGCCCCGATCGCTTTTGCGATGACTCATAATTGAAGTAGTTTGGTCAGTTCAGTCTTGGATAGGTGAAACATTCACACCCCTACGGTAATTTATGGCTTCTCTAGGCAATATAATCAACTACTTTCAGCGCTATCGCCGATTAACTATCTTTAGTGTGATTGCCTCCAGCGTCATGGAAATTTTGGACTTGGTGGTTCCCTATGCCATCGGGCAGATTCTCAATGTCTTGTCCAAACAACCCCTTGACCCCACCATGGCACACATAGTCAAGCAAGTACATGGATGGGGGGGACAGTCTGAAGAGGCGGAAACTGCCCTGTGGGTTTTGCTGGGCATTATTTTTGTGGTGACGGTGGTGCGCGCGCCCATTCAACCTTGGTTGGGCCCCTATTTTCACTGGGATATTGCCCTCAGAGCCAGACGCGACCAAACCCGTCGGGCGATCGGCAAAATTTTGACCCTGCCCTTGGAATTTTATGATGAGCACAATCCGGGGCGGATAGCGGGCAGAATCGCCAGAGGTATATCCAATCACACTTGGACTTATCCTGAAATTGCGGGGCAGTTGATTCCTAAATTGTGTCGGGTAGTGGGGATTTTTGCGATTATCTGGTGGATTGAGTGGAAAATTGCCCTGCTATTCTTGATTTCTTTTATAGTTATATTGACAATTAGTTTCCAATCTCTCAAAAGTTTGACCGATCGAGAAGAGGTATTGGATAAGCATCAAGAGAATACGGAGAGTCGCACTTCAGAAATTATCACCAATATCAAGACGGTTAAAGCCTTTGCCACAGAGGCGATGGAGCTAAAGCGCCAGAGCGATCGCCTGCGTCGCGAGTTACATCATGTGCTATTCAAGATTCATTTGGGCTATGTGAAATTGGGTACGATTCAACGCACCTGTGTACAGAGTTGTGTGTTTACGATTTTAGCCCTGACCCTGATGGCTACGGTGCGGGGGGAAATATCTGTGGGACATTTTATTACCCTTTTGACCATTTCCAGTATGGCATATTCCGAACTGGAACCCATTAGTAATCTGATGGAAGTATTTGCCCGCCGTTATGCTTCTATGTTGCGCTTCCATGAATTTATGGCACTGCCTGCTGGGCAGGATACCCAGGGCTTGATTTTGGAAGAGCGGGGGGAGCTTCCCGCTTATCGCTTCACGGGCAAGATTGAATTTATCCATGTGCATTTTGCCTATCATCCCGATCGACCAGTACTCCACGATATAAATATGTTAATTCCGCCCCGCAGTACGGTGGCGTTAGTGGGCAGGTCTGGGTCGGGCAAATCTACGCTGATTAAGCTACTTCTGCGCTACTTCCAACCCAGTGAGGGCAAGATTCTCATTGATGGAGAAGATATTCAATCTCTGCAAATTACGGGTTATCGCAAACGGTTGGCGATCGTGCATCAGGAAGTGGATGTATTCAATGGCACTATGTTTGATAATCTGCGCTATGGTAATCCCCATGCCACTTTTGAGCAAGTACAGACCGCCTGTGCCATTGCCAGAGTAGATGAATTTATTCACCTTCTGCCCCAAGGCTATAACACGATCGTGGGGGAACGGGGGGTGCGGTTGTCAGGGGGACAGCGGCAGAGGTTGGGGATTGCCCGAGCCCTGTTAGTAGAACCGGATGTATTGATTTTTGATGAAGCCACTTCCAGCCTCGACTACGAATCGGAAAAGGCGATCCAGACTGCTATGGCAAACATTCAGGGTACTCGCACCACGATTATTATTGCTCACCGTTTGAGTACGGTACGATCGGCAGACCAGATTATCGTTTTGGATAAGGGGCGCATTATGGAAATGGGCACGCATCAGGAACTTTTGGCACAACAGGGGCTTTATCATCGTTTACATTCTCTACAAGAGGCTATCTAGCTAGGGGGTGAGGGAAAAGAAGTAACCCAAATTCTATTAAGATGAAGTATTTATCACTCAAGTCCTAGGTCTATTGATGCGCCAACTCTCCTTGCCTGCCCTGTTCCTGCTCTTATTGGTGATTATTACCCTATTCTCTGGATGGAACTCCTCTTTCGCTCCCCCTTCCATGCCTAGCGATCGACTCACGGTGGGCACTACCGCTAAAATTCGTACCCTTGACCCCGCCGACAGCGATAACTTCTTTTCTAGTCATATTCTCGCCAATACCACGGAAAGACTCTATGATTATCAACGGGATTCCACAGAATTGATGCCCGTCTTGGCGAAGGATTTTCCCACAGTGAGTGCTGATGGCTTGACCTATACTATTCCCGTGCGCACTGGGATTAAGTTCCATGATGGCAGTGAGTTCAACGCCCAGGCGATGGCATTTTCCCTGAATCGCTTTTTGACTCTCAAGGGTTCTCCTTATCAAAGATTGAGTGTGATTAAATCCGTTACCGCCGTCGCTGACGATCGTTTGGTGATTGAATTGCACCAGCCCGTGAGTTTTTTGCCCCGACTCCTTGCCTTTGCGGGCGCTAGCGCCATTTCTCCTAAAAGTTATAGTGATAAAGAGTTTTTGCCCGATCGAGTCATTGGCACAGGGGCGTATAAACTAGCCAGCTACACCGAGAGCAATTCCCTCAAGTTAGATAAATTTGCCGACTACTGGGGCGAAAAACCCGCCAATGCAGGGGTAGATATACAATTCTTTTCTGCTCCAGCCAATCTCCTCAATGCCTTTAAGACGGGACAAATTGATGTGGCATTTCAGACCCTCAGCCCCGCCCAAGTAACCAATCTCCAACAGAATGCGGCTAAAAATGATTGGCAAGTAGCCAGTAATGAGGGCAGTACCATGCTGTTCATGGTCTTAAATTTGCAAGTGCCGCCCCTCGATAATCCGCTGGTACGCCAAGCCATCGCCCATGCTATCGATCGACCACTGCTGGCGGAACGGATTTTTCAAGGACAGCGCCAGCCAGTCTATAGCATGATTCCCACCACTTTTCAGGAATATCAACCCCTATTCCCCCAGTATCAACCAGACCAAGCCCAAAAATTATTGCAAAAAGCAGGTTACAGTCTCGATCGTCCCGCTCAAACTAGCATTTGGTACTCTCCCAAATATGCAGGCAATGGGGACTTGGTGGCTAGTTATCTCAAAGCCATTCTGGAAAAAAGTAGCGGGGGATTACTGCAAATCAAGATTGAACCGATCGACACCACCATCGCCGATACCTTACTAGACAAAGGCACCTACACCTACCCCATTTTTCTCAGGGACTGGGTCCCCGACTACCTGGACCCCGATAACTTTTTGGAGCCATTCTTTACCTGCGCTCGAGCCAATGCCCAGGGACTGTGTGCCCAAGGGAATACTGCCTACTGGGGGTCTTTTTATTACAACGCCAAGATCAATGACCTGATTGCCCAACAACGAAAAGTGCATAATCCGCAAGCACGAGGACAACTAATTAGCCAAATTCAGCAGATCATCGCCCAAGATGCGCCCTTTATTCCCCTGTGGCAAAACCGGGAATATGCCTTTTCCCACAAACACTTAACGGGAGTGCAAATCGAGCCTAGTCAACAACTGCGTTACCAATACATCCGCCGCACTTCCCCTTCACAATAATTTACACCCCTGCCCCCGTTTTAGATTGATTTTTCTAAAAATTTCTGTAACAATAACTACAGAAATTAAACGAGTTAGGGCAAATTTATTGACCTGCATTGCTGACTGTTGTGAATTTGCACTGTAAACACCGAGATTAAATCAAGGAGCAAAGCTATGAAACTACATTATCGTGGGGCAGAATACGAAGCCTCGGACAGCGTCATCGAAACCGTAGATACCCACTTGGTGGGGCAATATCGTGGCGGTACTATCCATGTACGCGCGCCCAAGCAACCGATCGCCAAGCGGGCGGTGGCGGGGTTAAAGTATCGGGGTGTACCCATCAACTAATGCCACGACTGAGATTTTTCTGGTCAACCGACTTTCCGAAACAGTGGTTTTCCAAGAGTGCGGGGAGTGAATTTCTAGTAACTATTTATTAGTAGTAGGTCTAAGTGAACGACTCCCGACACTCATCTTCGTTGAGTAAACACAACATGGCTTACACCACCTTCGGAGCACAAATACAGTGCGGTGCTCTCCCGCCGATTAAGCTAAATAATTTCCCCGCTTGCGCCCCCGATGAGAGGGGCTTTTTTTTGCTAGGATCAGCCCATGTCTAATCTAGCTTTACCAGAGAGTCCTGTCCCCCGTCCCAATCGCTTGCCTTGGTATGGTCTGGCGGTAGTGGTATTACTGATTGGTGGTGGCATAGCCATATTTGCCTTGAATCGCCCCCGCACACCCCCCTTGCCTGAAGGGATAACTGAGGTGGTAACCGCCCAGCCCATCACCCTACGCATTCGTGCCAGTGGCTCGATCGTGCCCATTCAGTCGGTAAATATCAGTCCCAAACAGGCGGGGCGCTTAGTGGAATTATTAGTGGATCAGGGCGATCTAGTTACCAAAGGACAAATTATTGCCCGCATGGATGACAGTGGGGTAGTGCCCCAAGTGCTCCAGTCCCGTGCCAATGTGGCTAGTGCCCGTGCCAATCTGGCGCGCTTACAAAATGGTAGCCGTGTTGAAGATATTAACAGTGCCCGTGCTAGGGTAGAGTCTGCCCGCGCCCGCCTAGAACTGGCTAATGCCAGAGTAGAGAGGAATAAATTTTTAGCAGAGCAAGGGGCAATTTCCCGCGACCGCTTGGCGGACTTTGTGACCGAGCAACGCACCGCCCAAGCTACTCTAAAAGAAGCACAGCAACAGTTGGCACAACTGGAACGGGGTAGTCGGGAAGAAGATATTGCCCAAGCGGAAGCCCAATTACTGCAAGCGGAAGCCAATTTACGATCAGCGGAAGTACTATTAGAAGATACGATTATTCGCTCTCCCATCAGTGGCATCGTTGCCCAAAAATATGCTACCGCAGGGGCATTTGTGGCACCCCAAGTCACTGCCACCGCTACCAACTCGGCTACTTCTGCCTCGATCGTGGCGATCGCCAATGGCTTAGAAATTTTGGCCCGTGTACCAGAGGTGGATATTTCCCAAATTAGACAGGGGCAGACGGTGGAAGTTACGGCAGATGCTTTTCCTAATCAATCTTTTCGGGGACGGGTGCGCTTGATTGCCCCGGAAGCTGTGCTGGAACAAAATGTCACCTCTTTTCAGGTGCGCATCACCCTAGAAACTGGTCTGGATATTTTACGATCGGGCATGAATGTGGATTTACGATTTTTGGGAGATACCATCGATCGAGCCATTACTGTACCTACGGTGGCAGTGGTTACCCAAGGGGGACAAACAGGGGTATTGCTTGTGGATGAAAATAATCGTCCCCAATTTCGGGCAGTGACTCTGGGGATTACCGTTGGCGATCGGACACAGGTGTTATCGGGCGTGAACCCTGGCGAGCGAATTTTCTTGTCTAATCCCAATCGCCCATAGTTTGGTACTTCCTTTCCAGTGTAGGAACAGGCAAATTGATTTCACTGTATTAACTCCCCTCGCCCTTTGGGAGAGGGGTTGGGGGTGAGGGGAAAGGAGTAATTTCTATTCAGCCTTTATCCCCTTAATGAATGCCAAAAGAACTGTCATGGAAATAGGTCATCTAGCCTACTAAGACCGTTCAGGCAGGCAGTTTTATTCATGTTCTGATACTCCCTTTCCCGTATAGGCACAGACAAAATGCTTACACTGGCTCAACTCCCTGTGGGGGAGGGAAAAACTGCCAATTTGAGAGCAGGAAAGGAATAGGCAAGTTAAAGATCAATTTTAGAATTTCTTTAGATTTATGTTCAGAGGAACTCTGGGCAAAAAGCTTTGCGTATAGCAATATAGACTACATAGACTGATCGCCAAAGTAACGGGGATCAGAAAAGTAAAGTTGTGTTAAGCTAATTCACAAACCTCTATAAAACTTATCTATTTGAGGAAAAACACATATGACTATTGCTATTGGAAGATCGCAACAGGTCGAGCGGGGCT
>Ga0272446_1005453_pt1 | contig 14034 bp, 16 predicted proteins | sample YNPCB0061_FD_194587 | JGI IMG/M metagenome (GOLD analysis project Ga0272446, IMG submission 194587) | Hot spring microbial mat communities from Yellowstone National Park, WY, United States - YNP-CB-006-1 | ecosystem: Environmental > Aquatic > Thermal springs > Hot (42-90C) > Sediment | place...
GCTACGCGGGTGACGATGGCGGCGACCGAGCGGAGCGAGCGCGCCCGGACGCTGGCCGAGCGCCAGGCCCAGGTCGCCGCCCTGCTGGCCGACCTCCGCGCGACCCGCGTGGCGGCGGCGGCAGTGGCGCACAACGAGCGCGCCCGGACGCTGGCCGAGCGCCAGGTGGAGGTGGCCGAGCTGCTGGCGGAATTGCACGCTACGCGGGTGACGATGGCGGCGACCGAGCGGAGCGAGCGCGCCCGGACGCTGGCCGAGCGCCAGGCCCAGGTCGCCGCCCTGCTGGCCGACCTCCGCGCGACCCGCGTGGCGGCGGCGGCAGTGGAGCGGGGGCGCCGCCAGGTCGAGGTTGCATTGCGGCGCGAACTGGTGGCGGGCCGGACAGCAATCCGTGAAGGTGACGATCAGCCGAAGCCCCACGCACCGGCAACGCCAGCGCCTCCCGCCTCGCCACCCGGGGCCGCCAGGGTTGCCACCGTTGCGAAACCGCGAAATGGGAACGGAGGAGCGCCTGCTGTCAGAACCGGCGCTGCCCCGCTCCCGCATCTCGGCTATGCTGGCCTCGTGGCCTATGCGCAGATGACCCGCGTGGCAATCCTGCGCGAACTGGAACGCGGCGAGTTCGGCAGCGAGGCGCTGCAGCGCCATCTCGAGGCGCACCTCGAAAGCCTGCAGAACCATCTGCAACCCCTGCTCGACGAAGTCGCCGCCCTGCCCCCGGGGGACGCGCCTCGGAAAACGCAACTCCTCGAAGCGGTCGAAGGCGCGCGCCGCAGCGTCGAGACCCTCAGCGGCGATCTGGGAGCCTTGCCCTGGCCCACCGCCCCCGAACAGCAATCGGCCTTCGCGGCGACGATAGCCCGGCTGTACGACCGGCTCAAACCATTGCAGGAGCGCCTGGAGAGCGCCACGGCGCGCCTGGGTCCCGCCCCGGCGCGCGCGCGCGCCAATCAGCGCGGACGCGCGCCGGGCAAAGCGCGCCCCGCATCGTGAACCGGGGCCTGACGTGAACATAGGCCGCTAGAGCAGGGGTCTGGGGAAACCCGGCTTCCCCCAGACCCTCGCCCCGTGGGAGGGTCTGGGAGGGCGTAGCCCTCCCAAACATACGCCCTCGGCGAGGGGGGTGGGGAAACCGGGTTTCCCTGTCCCCCCACCCGGTAGGAGGGTCTGGGAGGGCGTAGCCCTCCCAGGAACAACCTTATTTTCATTGCGGCGTTGCGCGGCGCAGCCGCATGGACAACCGAGGAGAAAACGCATGACCCTGGCAGCACGCACCATGGTAGAACCAGGCCGCGCCACCCTGGCCCTGCGCCCCGGCGCCTCCTTCATCGCGACCGGGGCGCTCCAGGAGGTGGCCGCGCGCGCGCTGAGCTACCTGCAGGCCGGGTTTCCCGTCCATTTTCGTGGCCCTGCCGGAACCGGCAAAACGACCCTGGCGATGCACGTCGCCTCGCAGCTTGGCCGGCCGGTCATGCTGCTCGTCGGCGATGAGGAGTTCTCCGCCTCCGATCTGGTTGGCGGGCGGCATGGCTATCGCTACCGCCGCGTGGTTGATCGCTTCATCCACTCCGTCGTCAAGTACGAAGAAGACGCCGTTCAACGCTGGGTGGACAGCCGCCTCACCACCGCCTGCCGCGAAGGGTTTACCCTGATTTACGACGAGTTCACCCGTTCGCGCCCGGAGGCCAACAATGTGCTGCTGACGGTGCTGGAGGAGCGCATGCTCGTGCTGCCCACCAGCGGCAGTAGCGAGGTCTATATCAAGGTTCACCCTGAGTTCCGGGCGATTTTCACCAGCAATCCGCAAGAGTATGCCGGCGTGCACGCCACTCAGGACGCTCTGGCCGACCGGCTGATTACCATTGATCTGGACTTTTACGACCCGCGCACCGAGGCGGACATCATCACCGCTTCCACCGGGATTGATCCCGAAGACGCGGGGCGGATTGTCGCCCTGGTGCATGCCTATCGCGCCAGTGGCGCCTATGCCCAGACGCCGACGATGCGCGCGGCGATCATGATCGCCCGCATCAGCGTCATGCAAGGCCTCAGCGCCAGCGCCGACGATCCGCGCTTTATCGCCCTGTGCCTCGATGTGCTGGAGTCGAAGCGCGCCTTCAATGCCCGTGAACAGGAGCAGCGCCGCCGGCATCGTGAACTGCTGCTCGAGCTGATCTATGCGCATTGTCCGGGGAGGGGTTGATGGAACGCCCTCGTTTTCGTCCCGGGATACCGTCCGGCACGCTCATCCGCGGGCGACCGGCGAACAAAACCGCCGCGGCACTTGCCGCCGAGCGCCTGGCGCTCGAACGCGAGCGGGCACGTCTGGAACGCGAACTGATCGTATGGCGGCGCAACCAGGCCCGCGCCGAGGCGCGGCTGCAGCATGTAACGCAGCGTCTGGCCGCGTTGCAGGCCCCGCCTGATGCCGCCGCGCCCGCGGCCTCCCCCGTCGCCCGCGCGCGGGCCGACGCCCCCTCCGGGCCCTGGAACAGCATCGTGGTGGAGTACTGAGCCATGCGTGACGATCAACGCCGGCGCCGATCCGAAGGCGCCTTTACGGTCGGGCTGGGCGGCATTTTCAAGAACCTGGGCGATATGATCAGTCTGCTCGCCGAAATCGCCGAACGCGAAGACGTGGTCTTCGAGCGCAGCGGCGAGGTCCGCGGCGAGCGTCTGCGCGCTGTCTACGGCTTCAACATCCGCACCGGACTCAACGGCGATCTGCGCGTGGAGCGTTTCGGCAACCTGCGCTCCACCGCGGCCGGGCCAGCCGTCACGCCGGTGCGCGAGCCGCTGGTGGACGTCTTCGATGAGGGCGAGACAATGATCGTCATCGCCGAGTTGCCGGGCGTGGAGGAGTCGGAGGTGCGGGTCGAGGTGCACGGCGACGTGCTCAGCCTGGAAACAACCGGCGAGCGCCGCTATGCCCGCGAAGTCCTGCTGCCCGCCCCGGCGCTCCCGGATTCCCTGCGGCAGACCTATCGCAACGGGATTCTTGAACTGCGGCTGACCAGGCAACCCTGAGGACCGCACAGATAGCGGACGCAATCGGCGTGCTTCGGACCACCCCGACACGGAGCTAGCTATGACTGTGACCAGAGCCGTGACCGGTCGTTACCTGTATGGCATCATCCCCTGCGGCGAGGCGCGCAGCTTTGAGGTGCAAGGCATCCACGAACAGGGGCGCGAGGTGTATACCATCCCCTATCAGGACCTGGCCGTGGTAGTGAGCGACTCGCCCTACGAACCCTACGAGAGCACCCGCCGCCATATGCTGGCCCATACCCGCGTGCTCGAAGCCCTGATGCGCGAGTACAGCGTGCTGCCCATTCGCTTCGGCATCGTTGCGCCGGATGCCGATACCGTCCGCGAACAACTGCTGGCGCGCCATTACATCCACCTGCGCGCCCAGTTCGAGGAGCTGCGCAACCGCATCGAACTGGGCCTGAAAGCCTTCTGGACCACCGAAGATATGCTGCGGCGCATCGCCGACGAGACCCCGGCGATCAGGGCCTTGCGCGACTCGCTCAGCGGGCGTTCGCTCGAAAGCACCTACTACGAGCGCATACGTCTCGGTGAGATGGTCGAGCAAGCCCTCACCGCCCGCCGCGACCAGGACGCGGAGATGTTCCTCGCCGCGCTGCGGCCGCTGGCCGTCGAAACCGTGACGCTCCCCGTGCGCGCCGATCGCATGGTGCTCAACGCCGCCTTCCTGGTCGAGCGCGAGCGCGAGGCCGAGTTTGACGATGCCGTGCGGCGCCTGGGCGAGCGCTTCGAGGACCAGTTTCTGTTCAAGTACGTCGGTCCGGTGCCGCCGTACAACTTCGTTTCGATCACCATCCAGTGGCAGTAGCGTCTGGAGCAGCGTATGGGTCCGCTTGGTTCCCTGCTTACCGTTCCCGTCACCGGGCCGCTGCGCGGCCTCCTCTGGCTGGCCGAGCAACTGCGCGACCAGGCTGAACGCGAATTGTTCGATCCTGATCGGATTCGCCAGCAACTCACCGAGCTGGAGCTGCAACTCGACCTGGGCCGGATCAGCGAGGAGGAGTACGAGGCCGCCGAGGCCGCCCTGCTCGAGCAGTTGCGCCATCTGCGCGAGCGGGGATACTAGCGACTGGAGCCTTCCATGCCTGGAAATCTGAATGCCGCCACCATTGTGAATGTTGCTCGTGAGCAGATCACCGCGCTCACCGGCATGCCGGTTGACACCGTCTCGCGCGTCTTGCGCGACACGAGCGGCTGGATGCTCGATCTGGAACTTCTGGAAATGAAACGCATCCCCGATAGCAACGATGTCCTGGCGACCTACCAGGTGCATCTGGACGCCGACGGAAATCTGATGAGCTTTCTGCGGACCAACCGCTACTATCGCGGGCAGGTCAAGCAGTAAAGGATGCTCCCATGGCCAATTACACCCTCCAGCACGCCACCCAGTCCACCAATCTGGCCGATATTCTCGAACGGGTGCTTGACAAAGGCGTCGTCGTCGCCGGCGACATTTCGATCTCGCTGGTCGGCGTCGAGTTGCTCAGCATCAAGGTTCGCTTGCTGATCGCCTCGGTGGACAAGGCTGCCGAGATGGGGATCAACTGGTGGGAGAGCGACCCCTTGCTCTCCACCCGCGCCCGTGAACTGGAGGCCGAGAACCGGCTGCTGCACGAACGCCTGGAACGCCTTGAAGAACGCCTGGCGGCAAGGGCCTAGCGCCAATTAATGTGGTCTTTGAAGAAATAATCGGGTATAGCCCGCGCAGGCGGGCTTCGCATCCCGTAGCCGAGGGCTTCAGACCCACGGCCAACTCGGCATAGCGGATGAATTTCTCAATACCCATATAAGCGCATACGGCGCCGCAGCCCCCCTCCCAGCCTCCCCCCGCTGGGGGGAGGAGCCGGACTCCCTCCCCCGGCGGGGGAGGGCTGGGGCGGGGGCAGTCACCTTAACCTATCGAGCCTGGCACCGGGAGGCTTGCGATCCCTAGACGTGAACATAGGCTCTCGAAGAGGGGCGTGGGGAAACCGGGTTTCCCCACGCCCCCACCCGCGGGAGGGTCTGGGAGGGCTGCGCCCTCCCAGGAACAACCTTATGTTCGTTGCGGCGTTATGCGGCAGAGCCGCATGGACGGCTGCGGTGAACATAGGCTGGGAGCGCGGGCATCTTGCCCACGGAGACGCGATGCGGGCGGGCCGCCCGCGCTCCCGGTCTGTTTTCATCGCGGCGTTGTGCGCCATGCGCATGACCGTCTCACATGACCGTAGGGGAACCAGGTTCCCCCATACCCCCGCCCGCGGGAGGGTCTGGCTCTCACGCTAGGGGTAGGGGGAAACCTGGTTTCCCCCTACTCCCGCCCGCGGGAGGGTCTGGGAGGGCGCAGCCCGTGCGCAGGGGTCTGGGGAAACCGGGTTTTCCCAGACCCCGTCCGCGGGAGGGTCTGGCCCCTCAGGTGCGAACAGGTAGGGCGGGCAACGGGGTATGCGGGGAGGCTGCGCCTCCCCTGCCCCTCCACCGCGCGCGTCCTGCCACATAACAGGCAGTCGGCAGAAGGTAGGGAAACCAGATTTCCCCTTACCCCTGCCAGAGGAAACGATTTGGCATGGAGTCTGCTGCTTCGATGATCGAACTTCGTGTCGCCGAGGCCCCGGCGAAGGATGTCGGGCGGGGGCTGATCCGCGTGGACCCGCAGGCGATCGCGCGGCTGGGCGCCTCCATCGGCGATGTGGCGCGCATCAGCGGCGCGCGCGCCACCCTGGGCCGGCTGATGCCCACCTACACCGAACAGCGCGGGCAGGGCCTGGCCCAGATGGACGGCATCATGCGCGCCAACGCCGGGGTTGCTCTGGGCGAGCGGGTGCGTGTCGAGCCGGTCGCCGTGGCCCCCGCCCGCCGCCTGACCCTCGTAGCCGAGGGCGGGCCGCTGCCGGGCGGCCTGGCCCCGCAACTGGCGCGTCTACTCGAGGGATTGCCGGTGCTTGCCGGCGACCGGGTGCGGGTCACGCTCTTCGGTTCGCGCGCCCAGAACTTTACGGTTGCCGAAACCCTGCCCGCTGGCCCGGTGCTGATCGGCGCCGGCACCGAGATCGTCCTCGGGGGCGCGCGCTCCACCACCGCATCCGGGGCGATCACCTACGAAGATATCGGCGGCCTGGGCCGCGAACTGCGCCGCATCCGCGAGATGATCGAGTTGCCCCTGCGTCACCCCGAGGTCTTCGCCCACCTGGGCATCGAGCCGCCGAAGGGGGTGCTGCTCCACGGGCCGCCCGGCTGCGGCAAAACGCTGATCGCCCGCGCCGTCGCCGCCGAAACCAGCGCCCATTTCATTCACATCAACGGCCCGGAGATCATTGACCGCTACTATGGCGCCTCCGAGTCCAATCTACGCAACGCCTTTGAAGAGGCCCGGCGCCGCGCCCCGGCCATTCTGTTCATCGACGAGATTGACGCCATCGCCCCCCGCCGCGAAGAACTGGGCGGCGACCGGCAGATCGAGCGCCGGGTTGTGGCCCAGCTCCTGACCCTGATGGACGGGCTCGAGTCGCGGGGCAACGTCATCGTCATCGGGGCCACCAACCTCCCCAACACGCTCGATCCGGCCCTGCGGCGCCCCGGCCGCTTCGACCGCGAGATCAGCATCAGCATCCCCGATGCCGCCGCGCGCCACGAGATCCTGGAGATCCATACCCGCGGCATGCCCCTGGCCGATGATGTTGATCTGCGCGTCCTTGCCACGCGCACCCACGGCTACGTCGGGGCCGATCTGGCCGCCCTCTGCCGCGAGGCCGCGATGAGCGCCCTGCGCCGGGCCATGCCTGAACTTGACCGCGGCGCCTCGACCCTGGCCCTGAACGATTTGCACGTCACCGCCGCCGACTTCACAAGCGCCCTGACGGAGATCGTTCCTTCCGCCGGGCGCGAGCTGTTCGCCGAGCGGCCCACCGTCAGTTGGGAGGATGTAGGCGGGCTGGAGACGGTGCGGCAAACGCTCACCGAGGCGGTGGTCTGGCCCTTGCGTCACGCCCCATTGCTGGAACGGGCCGGCATCCGGCCCCCGCGCGGCATGTTGCTCCATGGGCCGCCTGGCGTCGGCAAGACCCTGGTGGCCGCGGCCCTGGCCCGCGCCAGCGAGGCGAACTTCATCCCCGTCAAGGGCCCGCAACTGTTGAGCATGTGGGTCGGCGAGTCGGAGCGGGCGTTGCGCAAGCTCTTTCACACCGCGCGGCAGGCCGCCCCGTGCCTCATCTTCTTCGATGAACTCGACGCCCTGGCCCCGCCTCGCGGCAGCGACGCCAGCCAGGTCTCCGAACGCCTGGTCGGCCAGTTGCTCACCGAACTCGATGGCATCGAGGAGTTGCGCGGCGTGCTGGTGCTGGCCGCCACCAATCGTCTCGACCGGATCGACCCGGCCCTGCTGCGCCCCGGGCGTTTCGAACTCGTCGTGGAACTGCCGCTGCCCGACGAGCCGGCCCGCGTCGCCATCCTGGCCGTCCACACCAGGACCATGCCCCTCGCTCCTGATGTGGACCTGGCGGCCCTGGCGGCGGCTACCGCTGGCGCCAGCGGGGCCGACCTCGCCGGTCTTTGCCGGCGGGCAGCCCTGGCGGCGGTGCGCGAACGCCTGGCCGCCGGTGACGCCGATCCCGACCGGCTGCGGGTCGAACAGCGCCACTTCCTGGCCGCGCTTGGGGAATGATGAGATGAACATCGTTCGCAGGGTTCTGCCCCTCTCCCAGCCTCCCCCCGCTGGGGGGAGGCGCCGGGTTCCCTCCCCCAGCGGGGGAGGGTCAGGGAAGGGGCTGTCACCGTGCCCGCGGAGCCGTGGCGCGGGCGGGACGCCCGCGCTCCCAGGTCATGTTCATTGGGCGTGGTGCGCCATGCGCATGACCGTCTCACGTGAACATAGGCTCTCGAAGAGGGGCGTGGGGAAACCGGGTTTCCCCACGCCCCCACCCGCGGGAGGGTGTGGGAGGGCTGCGCCCTCACGCAGGGGCATGGGGAAACCGGGTTTCCCCACGTCCCCATCCGGTGGGAGAGTTTGGGAGGGCTGCGCCCTCACGCAGGGGTTTGGGGAAACCGGGTTTCCCCACGTCCCCACCGAGGGTTGGGGCGGCGCGGCCCCTACGCTGATGCGGGCCGGAGGCCCGCGCACCCAGGCCCCGGCCCCTGGGAGGGTTTGGGAGGGCTGCGCCCTCCCAAGAACAACCGTATGTTCATTGCGGCGTTGTGCGGCGCAGCCGCATGGATGGCTGAAGAGTTACTACGGCGCAATCATGTCCAGGGGAACAAAACCTATGCCCATCACCGAACCGACCGATCCCCAGGCCCCGCAACAGGGCTACTACATCTACGGCATCACCGACGGCGCGCCGGTGGACCTGGGCCCGGGCGTGGGGCCGGGCGCGCCGGTAGAGTTGCTGGTTAGCGGGGATCTCGTGGCCATTACCAGCCCCGTGCCCCTGAACGCATTGACCCCCGAAGCCGCGCGCGAGCGTCAGGATGACCTGGCCTGGCTCGAGGCGCAGGTTCGCGCCCATCAAGAGGTGCTGGCGCGCGCGTCGCGCCAGGCCACGGTGGTGCCCCTGCGCTTCGGAACCGTCTTCCGTGACGCGGCGGCCGCGCGCGCCATGATGCTCGAACACGCGCCGCGCTTCCGCGAAGCCCTGGCGCGTCTGGCCGGACGGCAGGAGTGGGGGCTGAAGATCGGTGTGGATATGGCGCGCCTGGCCGAAGCGGTCGCCGCGACAAGCCCGCGCATCCAGGAACTGGACGCGCGCCGGCGGGGGATGCGTTCGGGCGCGGCCTATATGCTGGCCAGGAAACGCGACCAGATCCTGCGCGAAGAAGTGGAACGGGCCATCGCCACATGCGCGCAGCACGCGCATGCGCGCCTCGCCGCCGAAGCTGTCGCGGCGGTGATTGACGGCGCTGCGCTCACAGGCGCGGCATCCGGGGCGGGACCGCTGTTCAGGTGCGCCTATCTGGTGGAGACGACCAACCTCCCCATCTTTCTGGGGATTCTGGACAACCTTGCCGCGACCTATCCCGCTTTCGCATTCACCCTGAGCGGCCCGTGGCCGGCCTATAGCTTCGTGAACCTCTCTGCGGAGGAGCGGACCTATGCATGAGCGCCTGGTCGCCGAGCGCGAGGTCACCCTGCTTGACCTTCTCGACCGCATTCTCGACAAGGGGGTGATCATCAGCGGCGATATCACCATCTCTGTCGCCAACGTCGATCTGATCTACCTGGGCCTGCGCCTGCTCCTGACCTCGGTGGATAATCTCGAGCGGATACGCGGCGAAGCCGTCACGCTTGCCTCATAGCCCTGACGCCGGTCAGAGAAGGGGAAAGGGCCAGGCTCTCACGCAGGGGGATAGGGAACCCGGGGTTCCCCACCCGCCCGCCTGCGGAAGGGTGGGGGAGGGCAAAGCCCTTCCAGCCTTCCATGCGGCTCGCGCCGCACACCAACAGGATGAACATAGGTTCTTCCTGGGAGGGCTACGCCCTTCCAGACCCTCCCACCGGGCGGGGGTATGGGGGAACCCGGTTCCCCATCCCCCTGCGCGCGGGCTGCGCCCTCACCTTCCCGGGGGCGGGGGTGTGGGGGAACCTGGTTCCCCCATGGTCACGTGAGACGGTCATGCGTATGGCGCACAACGCCGCGATGAACATACGGTTGTTCCTGGGAGGGCTGCGCCCTCCCACACCCTCCCACGGGTGGGGGCATGGGGAAACCGGGTTTCCCCATGCCCCTCGCCGAGGGCGTATGTTCACGTTAGGAACAACTGCTTCGCATCCCATCGGCGCGCGGCGCAGCCGCATGCAAGGCTGAGGTGAATGCTATGCTCTACCTGTACGCCATCATCAACCGCCCCACCGCGCCACTGCCGGCCATCGGCGGCCTTGGCGAACGGCCGGTGCAAGCCATCGCCTGGGGCGATATCGCGGCGATCTACAGCCCCTACGACGGCCCTGCTCCACGGGCCGAAGTGGCGCACCTCTGGCGGCACGAGGCGGTGGTGGAACATCTACTCCACACGCACAGCGTGCTGCCGGTGCGCTTCGGCGCCCTGCTGCCCGACGAGGCGGCCCTGACGGCCCTCCTGCGCGAACGCCACGACCACTTCGTGGCCGGACTGTCCAGGGTGGCCGGACGGGTCGAGGTAAGCGTGCGCGCCCTGTGGTCGGCGGAGGCGCCCCTGCCGGCGTCGCGTCCGGCGGAGGCGGAGAGCGGGCGCGCCTACATGGCCCGTCGCATGGCCGAAGCGCAGGCCCGCGAAGCGCGGCGCCGCGAGAACCAGCAGCGCGCCGATGCGCTCCACGCGGCGCTGGATCGCCTGGCCATCGCCCATGTCCGCCAGGAGTCGCCGCGCGAACGCATGCTGTTCAGCGCCGCCTACTTGATCCCCCGCGCGGCCCTGGACCCCTTCCGCCGCGCGGTTGACGCCCTCGGCGCGGCCAATCCGGACCTGCGCCTCCTCTGCACCGGCCCCTGGCCGGCCTACCATTTTGTTGATGGAGCGTGACGCCTATGCCGATCTCAGCGGTTCATCAGCCTGCCACGCCATCGGAAGGTTTGACGCCCCGGGCAGCAACCCCATCCGGGCGCGATGACCTCCTCACCCTCCAGCACAAAGTGCTCCACAGCACCGGCGACCCGGCGGAGTTCATCGCTGAACTGGAACAGGCCTGCGACACGCTCCCGCGGCGCATCAATGCCGATCCCGAAGCAGTCGAACAGGGCCTGGCGAAACTGGTCCTGACCCTGATCGAACTGCTCCGCCAGTTAATGGAACGCCAGGCCCTGCGGCGCATCGAACGCGGGACCGTCAGCGACGAGGAGATCGAGCGCCTCGGCGAAACCTTCATGCGCCTGGAGCGGCGCATGGAAGAACTCAAGGTCGTCTTTGGCTTAGAAGGTGAGGAACTGAACCTCAACCTCGGCCCATTGGGGAACCTCTTGTAGCGCGCTCCCGTGAACATGGGGGAACCAGGTTCCCCCATCCCCCCGCCCGCAGGAGGGTTTGGGAGGGCTACGCCCTCAAGCAGGGATATGGGGAGACCAGGTTTCCCCATCCCCCCACCCGGTGGGAGGGTTTGGGAGGGCCAGGCCCTCCCAGGAAGTATGTTCATCCCGTCGGTGTGCGGCGCGAGCCGCATGGACGGCTGATGGGTATTGAGCAATTCATCCGGTATACCGGGCTGGCCGTGGGGCTCATGGTCCTTAAGAAATTCATTCGCTATCCCGCACTAGCCGTCGGGCTAAAGCCCTCGGCTAGGCAAGGCGAAGCCCGCCGGCGCGGGCTAGAGCGGATGTAGTCCTTAAAAGCTGGAGCGCTTCCCATTGCAGTGAGCAGCAATCTACAATCCACAATCTAAAATCTAAAATGGCAGGCCTCCTCAAGACCGCGCCACCCCCGGCAGCGCCGCATCAAGTCCTGCTTCGGACGGGCGGGTATCGTAGGGGAGTTCCTCGCGCTCATCGGCAACGATCCGCAGATAGACCTCCTCCAGGCTGCGCGGCATTTCGGCCAGCGCGACCACGGGCAGGCCCTGCCCCGCCAGGCGGGCCAGCAGAAGCGGGTTGACCTCCCGCGGCTCTGCGCAGCGGTAGCGGAGGTAGTCATCGCCCTGTTCCTCAACCGCGACCAGGCCATCGAGGAACGGCAGCGCGGCGGCGGCAGGGCAGGCGAGGCGCAGCTCGAACAACGGATCGCCGAGGAGTTGCCGGCTCAAGGCGGCAAAGGAACCCTGGGCGACGATCCGCCCGCCGCGGATGATCGCGATGCGGTCGGCCAGGGCCTCGGCCTCGGCCAGGTTGTGGGTGGTGAGCAGGACGGCCCGGTCGGCCTTGCGCAAGTCGCCAATCGCATCGCGCACAACGCGGGCGCTCTGAGGGTCCATCGCCGTCGTCGGCTCGTCGAGGAAGAGGACCGGCGGGTCGTGGATGAGGGCGCGCACCAGGGCCACCTTCTGGCGCATACCCTTGGAGTAGCTGTCGAGCCTGCGCTCGCGCGCCTCCCACAGCCCGAACTGCCGCAGCAACGCCTCGGCGCGCCGGCGGCGCGTCAGCGCGTCGAGCCCCAGCAGCGCCCCGAAGAAGTCGAGGTACTCCAGCGCGGCCATACGCCCGTACAAACCCGGGTATTCGGTGAGCAGACCGACCTTGCTCCGCACGGCCTGGGCCTGCTCCACCACATCCAGCCCGGCAACGCGGGCGCGGCCTCCGCTCGGGCGCAGGATCGCGCCGAGCATGCGCACCGTGGTCGTCTTCCCGGCGCCGTTGGGTCCCAACAGGGCCAGAAGCTCGCCGGGACGCACCTCCAGGTCAATCCCGCGCACCGCCTCGAAATTGCCGAACCGTTTGGAGAGGTGCTGCGCTTCGATCATTGATTGCTACACCCTGAGAAACCAGGGTTCTCCATACCCCCGCTGATGCGTTCAGATACAGGATGGTATCACCCTACGAGTAGTATAGCAAAGGCGCGTTACGCTCTCACCACGGGAAGGTCCGAGCGGGCGCGGTTCGCCCAGGAATCCTAGGCTCTTCTGTGCGGCAAACGTACCTGTTCACACCCGGGGTACCCCACGCGCCTGCGAGCGCGGGCGTCCCGCCCTCGTCGCGTCTCCGCGGGCAAGCTGCCCGCGCTCGCAGGCGCAATGCGAATACGTGCGCGGCAAACCCGCGTGATCGCGGGGCATAGACAAACCCGATCTCCTCGCATCCGTGCGCATTTGCGCCGGGTGCGTCTGCTACACTGCGGACGAACGGCGCACCATCGAGCTGTTACCGAAGGAGCCAACGACCATGCGCTGCACCACATGCGACACGCCCAACCCTACCGACGCCCGCTTCTGCACCGGCTGCGGCGCCGCCCTCACCCCCGCCGCCGGCGTCGCCACCGCGCCCCTCGGCCCCACAGCGGCGCCAGCCGCGCCGCAGCCGCCGGTTCCCCAGCCCGTGGCGGCCCCGGTCACGCGCGGCAACCCGGAGATCGGCCCGACCCAGGCGGTTGCGCTCCCGGCATCACCGTTCAACCAGACCATCAACGTCAACGTGCAGGCGGCAGCCCCCAGCCCGGTCGTGGTCATGGCCCCGACCGTCGCCGGACCGGGCTGCCTGGTGCGCGCGCTGTACTTCCTGTTCATCGGCCTCTGGCTCGGCGCGATCTGGACCGGGGTGGCCTGGGCCTTGCTCGTCAGCGTCATCGGCCTGCCCCTGGGCCTGCTGATGCTCAACCGCCTGCCCCAGGTCATGACCCTCAAGCCCATCCGTACCCAGATGCGGGTGGTCAACCAGGGCGGGGTGGTGCTGATCGGTCAGGGGCAGATCGAGCAGCGGCCCTTCTGGATGCGGGCGCTGTACTTCGTGCTGGTGGGCTGGTGGTTGAGCGGCCTGTGGCTCTTCACCGCCTGGAGCCTGATCGGCGTCACCTTCGGCCTGGGGCTGCCGCTGGCCTTCTGGATGTTCGACCAGACCCCGGCGATCGTGAGCCTGGCGCGGCAGTAGATCGCGGTGTGGAGGTGTGGAGGTGTGTGGCGAGCGGGGCCGTGTCGCTGCCTCCACACCCTGTTGGTACGTGTTCACACCTGGGAACATACACGCGCCTGGGAGCACGGGTATCCCACCCTCGTCGCGTCTACGTAGAAAGCAGCATTGGCTCTGGCCCTCTGGACACCGCGCAGCAACAGAAAGGACCGGCGATGGCAGGTGAGGGTCCGCTGGCGTTTCCACCGCTTTCGGTATTACGGGCGCGGGTCACCTACCGGTTGCTCGAGGCGACGACCCTGCCGCCCTTCAAGGGCGCGCTACTGCGCGGCGGCTTCGGCTACGCCTTCCAGCGCGCCGCCTGCCTCCCGGCCTGCTGGGGCCACGTCGAGCGTTGCGCGGCGACCATGCTCTGCCCCTACCGCTGGGTCTTCGAGACGCCGCGTCCCGAGGGGGTGGCACACCTGCACGACCTGCAGGACGTGCCGCGGCCGTTCGTGATCGAGCCGCCGCTGGACCACAAGCGCCACTACGCCGCCGGTGACGCACTCGA
>Ga0272446_1005454_pt1 | contig 14032 bp, 8 predicted proteins | sample YNPCB0061_FD_194587 | JGI IMG/M metagenome (GOLD analysis project Ga0272446, IMG submission 194587) | Hot spring microbial mat communities from Yellowstone National Park, WY, United States - YNP-CB-006-1 | ecosystem: Environmental > Aquatic > Thermal springs > Hot (42-90C) > Sediment | place...
CATGTTGCTGACCGGCGATCTGGAACAAGAAGGTTTGGCTGCCCTGCTCGCACAAGCCCCGCGTCGCGTCGATGTCCTGATGGCTCCGCATCATGGTAGCCAACGGGTCGATCTGGCAGGGTTAGTGCGCTGGAGCGGGGCCAAACTGGTGGTGTCGTCGCAAGCTGCTCCCGCGGTAGCCCGGTCCAAGCGGGAAGAACTGGCGGTGCCCTGCTGGGAAACTTGGCGTGACGGCGCGATCACCATCGAAAGTGGCACAAGTTTAGAGGCCCGAGCCTACCGCAGTGGCCTCCATCGCGTCATTGTTCCGCACCAGGCCGGTGGTTTCCCCGACTAGCAACAGCAAGGCGACGCCCGACTCAATAGCGACCTTTGCCCTTGCCACGCCGCGCGGTACAACATCCTCCATTAGCTGCGGAGAACAGCCCCATGCGGGAGCAGTTCGTTTTGCCAGGGCGAGTCTATCTGTGTGGCCATTCTCTTGGGCCGATGCCCCGCCGTGTGCCCGACTATCTCCACGAGGAACTCACCGCCTGGCAACAACTGGGTGTGGCGGCCCACTTCCGCGGCTGCCGTCCCTGGATGTATTATCATACCTTTGCGCGTGAACCGTTGGCTCGTTTGGTCGGTGCCTTGCCCCATGAAGTCGTTGCCATGAATGGGCTGACGACCAATCTGCACCTGATGTTGGCCACCTTTTACTCTGCACGCGCCGGTATCGTCCTCGATACGCCCACTTTTCCCAGCGATCGCTACGCCCTGCAAACGCATCTGGCCTATCGTGGCCGAGATCCTCAGACCCACTTGCATCGCATTGCCTCGCTGGATGAACTCGACGATGTGCTAGCCAGCGGCAAGGTCGAGCTGGCCCTGTTGGCGGGGGTCAACTTCCTCACCGGAGCGGTCCTCGACATTCCCCGCGCCGTTGCCCTTTGTCGCAAGCATGGCGTGACGCTGGGGCTGGATCTGGCCCATGCCGTCGGAAATCTGCCGCTGGCGTTACACGATTGGGGCGTCGATTTCGCCGTTTGGTGTAGCTACAAGTATCTCAATGCCGGACCCGGAGCCGTGGCCGGCGCTTTTGTCCACGAGCGGCACGCCCGCGATACCTCCTTGCCCCGCCTGGGCGGCTGGTGGGGCAACGATCCTGCTACACGCTTTCGTATGCATCTACAACCCGACTTTGTGCCCGTGCCTTCCGCCGATGCTTGGCAATTGTCTAATCCGCCTATCTTTGCCTTGGCTCCGCTTTTGGCATCTTTAGAACTGTTCGATGCCGTAGGCATGAAACGCTTGCGAGAACGCTCACTCGTGTTGACCGAACAGTTTCTTACGCAACTGCCCGATCGTGTAACGCTGCTCTCGCCGCGCTCCGCGGAGCGACGCGGCAACATGGTCTGTCTGCAGGTGCCCGATGGGGCCGATCTTCCTGCTCGGCTCGAAGCGGCGGGAGTGGTGTGTGATTTTCGGCCGCCCGATGTGGTGCGGGCTGCCTTCTGCCCGCTGTATAATGATGAGGAAGACATCGACGCATTGATACAGGTTTTGCATGAACGATAAGGATGCCATCCCCATCATCGGCTCGGGCCTAGCCGGGGCCATGCTGGCTTGTTTACTGGGTCAGGCCGGCCAACGCGTGATTCTGTTCGAGCGACGCGGCGATCCGCGTTTGGCAGCCAACAGCGCGGGGCGGTCGATTAATTTGGCCCTCTCGACACGCGGCATGCACGCCTTGAGACAGGTGGGTTTACTCGATTCGATTTTGAGCCAAGGCGTGATCATGCGTGGACGCATGATCCACCACCGCGATGGTTCGTTGGTTTATCAGCCCTATGGCACCGATGACACTCAGGCGTTGCACTCGATCTCCCGGGCCGGCCTGAATCGTGCCCTGATCGACAAGGCCGCTAGCCTGCCCACGGTCGAGATGCGCTTTGAGCATCGCTGCACAGGGGTGAATTTGGATACCGCGACCATCGACTTCAGCACTCCGCACGGGCCAGTGACTTATACGGGTCCCATCCTCCTCGGGGCCGATGGTGCCTACTCCGTCGTACGCTCTGCCATGCAACGCCGCGATCGCTTTAACTTCTCGCAAGCCTACCTGGAACACGGCTACAAGGAGTTACACTTTCCGCCTGGCTCGGGCCTGGAGCGGCACGCCTTGCACATCTGGCCGCGTGGCGGGTTCATGATGATCGCCTTGCCCAACGCCGATGGTTCCTTCACGGGGACGTTGTTTTGGCCGTACTCGCTGTTCGAGCGACTGCAAACTCCGCAAGAGGTGATGGCATTTTTTCGCGAGCAATTTGGCGATGCTTTGCCGCTGCTACCGACGCTCACGCACGATTACGCGAACAACCCGATTGGCTCGCTGGTGACGATTCGCTGCGCGCCGTGGTATGTCGGCCGGGCCGTGCTGGTCGGCGATGCCAGCCATGCCGTCGTGCCGTTTCTCGGCCAGGGGATGAACGCGGCCCTTGAAGATTGCACGACGCTGGTCGAGGAGTTGCTGGCTCAGCCAGAGCAGCCGACGCGAGCCTTTGCAGCATATGAGGCGAGGCGGCGGGAAAATTGTGACGTGCTGGCGCAATTGTGCTTAGAGAATTTTTATGAGATGCGTGATTACGTCGGCTCACGCTGGTTTGTTTGGAGCAAACGTTTGTCGTTGCTGCTGATGCGTCTCGTGCCTGGGTATGTTCCGCTGTATACCCTGGTCGAATTTACGCGTGTACCCTATGCCGAAGCCCTGCGCCGAGTCCGCCGACAACAACGCTGGGTAATCGCACTCCTGGGCGGACTGGGGTTGCTGTTGGCGTTAGGGGTTGGCTGGTTACTCATCCGCTAAGAGTTCAAAGCGCAATTTGCCCACGAGTTTCTGCGCAGGTAACAGCGGAGCCAAGGAGTCGATCTTAAACCAATGATGATCCGTGATCTTCACGTGGGCCGCACTCACCCCACCATTGCCCAACGTCGAATCCAAGCCACGCCATTGCCCCTCAATCAGAACCTCACTCCACATGTGAAAACCAAAGACAGGTGTGCCACGATAGACATACAATAACCCGATCGCTGTCCGGGCGGGTAAGCCGTTGGCCCGCAACAAAGCCGTGGTCAGAAAAGCATGATGACGGCAATCGCCGCGAGGCTGCTGGACGATCTGGCTGACGGGCACCAGTTCGGCCCTGTTGTCGTTACGCAAAAAATTCCGCACGAACCGCTCAATCTTTTGGGCTTTTTTCCAGGGGTTGGTTTCTTCGCCAGCCGCTCGCTTGGCCAACGCTTGCACCTGTGGATCGTCGTGATCCAGGAAATAATTGGCAGCCAGATATTCGGGTTGGGCTGGGGCGGAGCCGGTGCCCGATCGCGGCGGAGCAACCGTAAGGAGAATTTTACCCTCCACAATCTGAACATTTTGGTGATCGTCACTGACAAACAGATGTTTCAAATCGTCTTCTCCCGATACCGACACGCGATAACGCAACTTGGTTTGCTGATAGGGCAAACGCAAGGGTTTGTTTAGTGGAGCAAATGAAGCCTTGCCCACGTCGGGCACTCCGGAGGTGATCTTGGCTGTGGCCGTGGCCTTATCGCTACGCACAAAAGTGAGTGGACCCAAGCCGTCGAGAGTCGTTTGCCGACGCTGCGGTAGGCCCTGGTCGTCGAGCCACCACGTTTGCCGCGCCGGCACGACACGTTGGGTCCCCGCCACGAGAGCATCGGGCACCAGCTCGATGCGTCGTAGCTCGCGTATGGTCTCACCAACCGAGGTGCGTTCCTTGTTCCGCACGCTGACCCGCACGGTCAGAACGCGATTGTAGAGCGGCTCCCATCGTGAAAAGGTGAAGGTATCGCCCGTCTCAAGCTTTTTGCCCGCAAACTGATGCAGCGTCGTCCACGGATCCAGCGAGGCCGGGTCCCAGGGAATACGGCGTTCGGCATCTAGGGGAAGCACGCGTACCAACAGGCTGTTGTCGATCACCGTGCCGATCAGGCTCGTGCCCTTACTGCCCTGTTGGCTTTGGTGCATGAAGGTGCCAAACAGCGTACCATCGGCGGTGAGGCGGGCTCCCTCTTCGCGGCGAAGGTTGACCAAGGTGCCAAAGCGCGACAAGGTGAGATCGAGCGTCGAAGATACACGGATGAATTTGTCTCCTGCTTCGCGCTGCACACGAACCGTATGAAGTCCGATCCGTTTGCCTTCAAAGAATACGCTTTCGTAGAGGATGCCCTCCGGCGGCAGCGTCGAACCCGCCTCAACCACAGATGGCACCAACATTAGCAGCAGCGGCAGCAAGCGCGGCATGAGGAGAACTCCTTTCTTTGCTCGCATCGGATCAGCACAGCCTCGGCCATGAGCCTAGGCTCACGGGCCGAAGCGAGCTAAAAGCAGCCAGCCCGCGCGATCGGCGTAGTTCATACACTTGCCCTGGGGCTGGCTTGCCAAGTGATGTTGTCGGCTCAGGCCCGGAGTCGGCCCCGACCTTACGTTCTAACCTCGCAACAAGGGATGAGATGGTGAAACAGGTTCGGCCAGCTACAGTTTCGGAGCGCCGGGCCGCGTTGCGGTTGTTGCTAGAGCAGTACGCAGCGGCAGAGCGTGAGGCGCGGATGGAGGGGCTGCTCGATCAGATGCAAAGAGGCGAACTGGACCCCGCAGGTTTGTTGGTCACTGAGGATCTACGCGGAGCGATCCTGGCTCTGCCGCTGGCGGGGGCAGGCGGGCTGATCTGGCCTCCGGTTTGTCCCTCCCTGGCCGAAGCGCAAGCCTTGGTCGAGGCAGCAGTGGCTTGGCTGCGTACCCGGGGCACGCGAATCGTGCAGGCGTTGGTCTCGCTGCCAGAGGCCTCCCCTAGCAACTGGCTGGAAGAATGTGGCTTCCAAGGGGTGACACAACTGTGGACGCTGGCTCGCGACACCAAGTCTCCGCTCGCCCCTGCCAAGCGACACGTTTGGCCGCCCCTGCACTACGAACCTTTTGACCCCAATCAATGCCGGGTATTTGAAGCTACGTTGCAGGCCACCTATATCGATTCGCTTGATTGCCCGGAGGTAAACGGGCTGCGCAGTGCTGCGGAGATTTTGGCTGGACATCGGATGCAAGGCGAGTATGAGCCGACGCGCTGGTGGTTGGTACGGCAAGGAACCGACCCCGTGGGCGTGGTGATACAGGTGGATCATCCGCCCGATGCAGAGCGAGAGTTGGCATACGTGGGCCTGGTGCCGACCGCCCGCGGTCGTGGTTTAGGTTATGCCATTTTGGCACGAGTGATCGAATGTACTGCACGGGAAAAGCTTGCACGCGTGGTTCTTGGGGTGGATGCCCGCAACCAACCAGCGTTGCGGTTGTACCAGGCAGCCGGGTTTACAGAGGTGCAAAGGCAACAGGTGTATCTGCGAGTGGAGTTGTGACGCGCGGGCAATTTTGGAGATTCGGGCAACTTGGCTAGACAGCGACATAAGGCGCGGCAAGGCTTTGCCTGCAACGCCCACCTAGTCCACCCCGTTTCCCTCCCTTGCCGCTTTGCAGGCGGCCCGGCAGGAGCTAGCCATGACCGCGATCACAACTCGACCGACTCTCGAAGACTTGTCGGCCCTCAACGCTCAGCTCAACGCGGCGTTGATCGCGCGGATTGGGGAGCCGCGCTTTCGTACTTGGTTTGACCAACGGACTCGCTTCCGCGTCGAGGAGGAGACTTTGTTGGTCGGCGTACCCAACCGCCATTTTCAGGAATGGCTGGAGCGCACTTTCCGCGCCGAGGTCGCAGCGGCCGGTGCCAAAGTTTTGGGCCAGACGCTAGCCGTGCGCTTCGTCATTGAACCGCAGCTCTTCCAAGCGGCACGTCAGCAGCAACAAGCGGCAGCAGCGGCAACCATCAAGCCCTGTGACACCCCAATGTCGCCATTGGCCGAATCTAGACCGGGCGATCCACCGCAGCGGACTCGACGTTGGCGCACGCTAAGCGATTTTGTCGTCGGGCCGTGTAACCGGGTGGCCTATGCGGCGGCGCTGAGCGTCGTCGAGGCTCCGTCAGAGTGTCCCAATCCGCTGGTGTTTTATGGCACGGTGGGGACCGGCAAGACCCACTTGCTGGAAGGCATTTATGCTGCCATTCGCCGAACCCATGCCGATTGGCGCATCTTGTATTTGACCAGCGAGGAATTCACCAACCGTTTTTTAGCGGCGATGCGACACGAGCGCTTAAGCAGCTTCCGCAAGCAATTTCGCGAGCTAGATCTGCTCTTGCTCGATGATCTGCACTTCCTGGCCAGCAAAAAAGCAACCCAGATGGAGTTTCTCCACACCTTCGATGCCCTTGTGGCGGATGGCCGACAACTGGTTTTGACAACAGACTGTCACCCGAGGCTGACAGAGGAGTTTGCACCGGAACTGATCGACCGGCTACTGGGTGGGGCGGTGTGGGGGTTGACGCCTCCTGATGCCCAGACGCGTTTTGAGATTCTCCTGGCTAAATCGCGCACTGTGCCCGCCGAGCCGATCGCTCCCGAACCGCTGCGCTTCATTGCGACGCAGCTACGCGGCAACGTGCGCGAGCTGGAAGGTGCTTTGCACAGCGTGCGGCACTATGCCCGCGTCACCGGCCGAAAGATCGATGTGGCTCTAGTGCGTGAGGCGTTGGCCGATCTGCTGCGTCACGCGGTGCGGGTGGTGAAACTGCCCGAGGTGGATCAGGCCATCTGTGGCGTCCTGCGTTTGGAGCCGGGCGAACTGCAAAGCAAAAACCGCTCCTGGGCCATCAGCCATCCCCGCATGGTGGCGATGTATCTGGCTCGCAAGCACACCTCCGCCTCGTACAGCGACATCGGCCAATACTTCGGCGGCCGCAATCATAGCACGGTGGTGGCCGCTGAGAAAAAAGTACGGCAATGGCTAGAGAAGAACGAGGAATTGGCGATGGGCAATCGCCGCATCCGCGTGCGGGAACTGGTGGAACGTACCGAGCGCGACCTGCTGCGGTGAAAACTCTTGATCTCTGAACCTCGCCATTTCTCAGGGGTCCGTATGATAGAGGGTATGGGACGTGGACCTCTTGACTCGATGGATGCGTATGCCGAGTTACAACCCCAAAGCGATCGAGCCGGCCTGGCAACATTACTGGCTCACCAATCGGACCTTTCGCACGCCCGAAAATCGCGACAAGCCCAAGCTGTATGTGCTGGACATGTTCCCTTACCCGAGTGGGGCCGGCTTGCACGTCGGCCATCCGGAGGGTTACACGGCCACCGACATCTTGTGCCGGTATCAGCGGATGCGCGGCAAAAACGTGTTGCATCCGATGGGCTGGGATGCGTTTGGTTTGCCGGCCGAGCAACATGCCATTGCCACGGGCGAACACCCGCACGTCAACACGCAGCGCAACATTGATAATTTTCGTCGGCAGATCCAATCGCTGGGTTTCAGCTACGATTGGGACCGCGAGATCGACACGACGGACCCGGCCTATTACAAGTGGACGCAGTGGATCTTTCTGGTGTTGTTCGATACCTGGTACGATCCCGAAACCAACCAGGGCCGACCCATCGCCGAGTTGCCTATTCCGCCTGAGATCGAGGCCAAGGGCGAAGACGCCGTGCGGGCTTACCGCGATGCCAAACGCCTAGCCTATCAGGCCGAGGTCCCCGTCAACTGGTGCGAGGGGCTGGGCACAGTGCTAGCCAACGAGGAAGTGATCGACGGCAAATCGGAACGGGGTGGCTTCCCCGTCGTTCGCATGCCCATGCGCCAATGGTTACTGCGCATTACCGCTTATGCGGAGCGGCTCTTGGCCGATCTGGACCTGCTGGATTGGCCCGAATCGATCAAGGGGATGCAGCGCAACTGGATTGGCAAAAGCGAGGGGGCCGAGGTCGATTTTCGCGTGGTCGGCACGAATGATGCTACGATTCGTGTGTTCACGACTCGGCCAGATACACTTTTCGGGGCTACGTATATGGTGTTGGCTCCCGAGCATCCGCTGGTGGCCCGCATCACCCCGCCCGAGCAACGCAGCGCCGTCGAAGCCTATCAGCAGGCGGCCGCCCGCAAAAGCGACTTCGAACGCACCGAGTTGGCCAAAACCAAGACAGGCGTTTTCACCGGAGCCTACGCTCTCAACCCAGTCAATCAGGAACCGATCCCCATCTGGATCGCCGATTATGTGCTGGCCAGCTATGGCACGGGAGCGATCATGGCGGTGCCGGCTCACGACGAACGCGACTTTGCCTTTGCCAAGGCGTTTGGTCTGCCGATTCGCACCGTGGTCTTGCCGCCGGCAGAGTGGTTGGCCAAAACTCATAGCACCCCCGAGGCGTTGACCGCTGCCTACACCGAAGACGGCGTGGCCTGCAACTCGGGCCTGCTCGACGGCCTGGAGACAGCCGCGGCCAAGGCACGCATCGTTGCCTGGTTGGAGGAGCGCGGCCTGGGCACGCGGCGGGTCAACTACAAGCTTCGCGATTGGCTCTTCAGCCGACAACGCTACTGGGGTGAGCCGTTCCCCATCTTGCACGAGATCGACGACCAGGGCAAACCGACCGGACGGATCGAGCCGCTCAGCCCGGATGAATTGCCGCTTCGCTTGCCCGAGTTGGCCGACTTCAAACCCACGGGCAAGCCCGAACCGCCTCTGAGCAAAGCCACCGCCTGGGTCCACGTCACACGCAATGGTCGCAAATATAAACGCGAAACCAACACCATGCCCCAGTGGGCCGGCTCCTGCTGGTACTACCTGCGCTTCATCGACCCGCGCAACGACAAAGCTTTTGCCGACCCCGACAAGCTACGCCACTGGCTGCCGGTCGATCTGTACGTCGGCGGGGCCGAGCATGCCGTGCTGCATCTGTTGTATGCCCGCTTTTGGCACAAGGTTCTCTACGACCGCGGCTATGTGCCGACCCCCGAGCCGTTCCACAAGCTGGTCAATCAAGGGCTGATTCTGGGCGAGATCGAGTATACCGGCTTTCAGGACAAAAGCGGGCAATGGGTCTCGGGCCAAGTGGTGGACTTCGATGGAGCCACCGCTCGTCGCAATGATCGCAGCCAAGAAGAACTGCACCTTTTACGCATCGAGGAAGAACAAGTCGAAAAAGCAGGTGAGCATTTTGTGCTCAAGGAACATCCCGACATTCGTATCGATGCACGGGCTTATAAAATGTCGAAATCCCGTGGCAACGTCATCAATCCCGATGCCATCATTGATCAATACGGAGCCGATAGCTTACGTCTGTATGAAATGTTCATGGGTCCACTCGAGGCGACCAAGCCGTGGAACACACGCGGCGTGGAGGGCGTCTACCGCTTTCTCGGCCGAGTTTGGCGCTTGCTCATCGATGAACGCTCCGAGACGGTGCGGCTCCATGAAGCTGTGCAGGACGTGCCCGCCGACAAAACCACGCTGCGGCTGTTGCATCGCTGTATCCAACGCGTCACCGACGATCTGGAGGCCATGCGCTTCAATACCGCCATCGCCGCCATGATGGAGCTGACCAACCACCTCACGCCGCTGAGTGTACGGCCGCGTAGCGTTTTGGAAACGCTGGTGCTACTCTTGTCGCCGTTTGCCCCGCATCTGGCTGAGGAGTTGTGGCATGCCTTGGGTCATACTGGTACGATCGCCTATGAGCCTTGGCCGAGCTACGATCCGGCTCTGTTGGTCGAGGACGAGATCGAAATCCCCGTGCAATTAGCCGGCAAGGTCAAGGCACGGGTGAAGGTGCCAGCCGGACTCGATGCTAGCACCTTGGAGCAGCATGTGCTAAGCATGCCTGAGGTACAAGCATTGCTCACGGGCAAAACCATTAAAAAAGTGATCGTCCCTCCCCGTGGAGGACTGGTGAACATTGTTTTCGATTGATCAGGCCACCAAGAGGGCCGCTTCGGCATAGCGTTTGAGCTTTTGATCAATCAGTTCGTTGAGAACGGCACGGGCTTGATGTTCGTCCTCAACACGCTTGCCATCGCGGTTGACGTTCATTTCGCCCTTGCGGTGCGCCTCTAACAGCAAATCCCGCACTTGGGCACGCGACCGCTTGCCATCGAGCAAATGGATCAGTTGCCGATCGATCGGCTCGAGATTGTTGGTTTCGTGACGCAGGCTGGGCACCTGGGCACCTTCATGGGCGAGTCGCCGCACCACCGACCAGACCTCGGGGCGTTCACTAGGCCGATGTGCATAGGCCGGCAGATGTTTCCAGATTCGCACCACCCCCTGACCCGCTGCCGCATACAACCCCAAGAGGGCCGCGGCTACCTCGCCCGTCGTGTACCGAGTGCGGCGTTGCAACTCGTCCAGGCCCGCGGCCCCGGGCCAAATCTCTGCCAACGCCAGCAGCACCGCCCGCGTCACGGGTTGATCGGTGTTGAGGATTTGGCCGTTGGGCAACACAAAGCCATTGCCCTGCTCGGGGGGTTGGGGTTTGAGCGGCGATTGGAACAGCATGCCGACGAGGCGATCGGGCGTGACGTTATAGTCGGGTTTTTGTTCGATGTGACAGATGAGCGATTGACGAAAAGTACGGTTATTAACGAAATCGAGATATTGCTCCATCTGGATCAAATCTGGAGCGACCGCTTGCAAGCCCTGGCGCACGCTTTCCGGCAGGTTTTGATGGATCATGCTAGGAAAATGCGATTCGCCCAGGAAGCGTAACTTGCGATCGCGTAGGCGTTGCTCAAACTCAAAAAAATAGACCGGTGCGTTGTATTCTTCCAGATGTTCATGATAGATATAGCTATCGGGCAACTGCGCCAGGGTTTCCAACTCCCGCTTCAATTGCACCGAATAGGGCGTCTGCTGGGCGGCGGTGGCCTCGGCCAAAAATTTCAATAACGCCCGGGCCTGTTGCACGCGCTCTTGCGGCGACTTGTTGCGGTGCCAGGTATCGTGGTAGCACATCATCTCCCGCACCATGCCGCGCAGGTGCCAGCCGGGCAGCGTGTTGTAGCTGATGTAGCCGATCCCGTGCGGCTGGAGATTTTCCCGACAGACACGCAAGATGGCGTCCTGCACCTCTTCGGGCACCCAGGAATACACACCGTGGCAGACGGCAAAATCAAACTGGCCCCAGGAGGGGTCGATGTCGGTGACGCTGGCATGGTGGAATTCGAGGTTCTTTAGGCCCAGAGCCTTGACCCGTTCCCGGGCTGTCTCGATCTGCTTGCCGGAATAATCCACTCCTACAAACTGACTCTCGGGCAGGGCGGCCGCCAGCGGAATCAGGTTGCCCCCCGTGCCGCAGCCCATCTCCAGCATGCGGCAGCGATTGGAGGGGGCCGCCTGGAGGCCGAACAAATTCGCCAACACCCCCAGAAGATCGGGGTGGGTCTGGGGAAAAGCATACGTCGGATAGATGAAATCGTCGTAGGGATTGCTCGTGGTACTCACGGCTGACCTCCGGGCTGAAGGATTTGCTGTTATCCTACCCGATGGTCAACGGGACGGTCAAACAAAAGGCCGACCCCCGCTGCCCCGAGAGCCGGCCGGAGAAGCATCTGCTTGCGCCAAGCGTTACGACGGGAAGCCGATCAACTGCAAGGTGGGAGCCAGGGTGGTGCCGTTGAAGTTGAAGATCACATTCGCACCCGGCAAGCCGGAGCCGCGCACGATCCCCGTGAACACCATCGCCCCTCCCGAAAACCCGATCGAGTTGCTTAACGGGTTCGGATTGTTCCCGAAGGTTAGATCGACATCCAGAACGGTGGGCACACTTGCAAAGCCTACTCCATTGGTGCCATTGCCACCGCGATAGGTGATCTTGCCGAAAACCGGAGACGTATTGAAGAAGAGGCTATTCGAACCGTTGCCCAGGGTCACGTTGATATTGCCGTTGAAGGCACCCGTCGTACCGAATGTCACCGTGTTGCTGCCATTGCCACCGGTCACGGTGATGTTGCCGTTGGCCGCAAATCCTACGGCGAGGTTGAAGGCGGCCAATCCAAGAGTGTTAGTGCCCTCGCCCAGGGCAACGAAGCTGTTCCCGCCAATGGTCAAGCCCGACGGGATCGACACGGTGTCATTGCCTGCACCGCCGCTGTAGCGGAAGTTGCCCGCCAGCGTGCTAGGGGCACTGACCGTGATATTGACGGAATTGGTGCCATTGCCCAGGTTAAAGGTCGAGTTGCCACCCACTTGGATTTCGCCCAGCACACTGAAACTATCCGCTGCCGCGTAGCCGTTGACCGTCAAGGCTTTGCCGACCGACAAGAGCGAACCGGCCGCCGTGGTAAAGTTCAGCGCCGCACCCGAGGGGACCGCCGAAACCGTTAGATTGTTCCCCACATTTAGCTTGTTGGCGTTGAGGGTAAAATCGTTAACGCCCGTGGCCGAGAAGTTGCCGCCGACGGTGGCATCGGCTTGGAAGTCGATGTCGTTGCTGCCGGCAATGTCGCTGGCGGTGACGTTACCGCCCACGGTCAAATCACCGATAATGCTGATGGTGTCATTGCCCAGGCCGCCCAGCACGGTCAGGTTGCCGCCGATCGTGCCCAGAACTTGCACCTGGTCATTACCGTTGCCGGCATTGATGAACACATTACCGGCAAAGGCGGTGGAAGCATCCACAGTGATCTGGTCGGCCTTGTTGCTGCCGGTGATGAAGATGTTGCCGACACCGCTGAGGGTAACAGGAGAACTCAAGCCATCTTGAACTTTGACCTGGCCGGCACCCAGCGAGGTGACGGTCAAGGCTGCCGTGGGATTGCTAATCAACAGTTGGCCGGCCACCAGGTTGATGGTGGCGGGGACGGCCCGGTCTTCCAGGGCTTCGATACGCGGACGGAAAGAATACGCACGGCGCATGGCGATCCAGTCTCCTAGAAATCTCAGGTAAGCAAGCGATCGATATTCGTTCGCACGCACAATCCAGACCGTCTGAATTGTCTTGCTTACCAATCATTCTCGTATGTTGACTTTAGTTTAAGCAACCGTTTTTCATCAACCCAATTCTCCCATCTTTTCTAAATCAATGATCAAACACAACCGCTAAAATCCTTATAATCGATATGCTAGCGAGAATGCGAACAAACGGACCAACCCCCGTGAGGATCGGTCCGTTTGTTGTCTGGCCGCTCGGCGAACCTTACGACGGGAAGCCGATCAGCTGCAAGGTGGGAGCCAGGGTGGCGGTGCCTTGGGTCAGCACGTTGGCCCCGGTGAAGCCCGAGCCACGCACGATGCCCGTCAGCGTGAAGGTGGACAGTAAATTGAGGGTGTTGCTAGCAGCGGCCAAGCCATTGCCGAAGGTGGCATCCAGGTTGATCGTGGAGCCGGCCAGCGGATTCAAGTTCAACGTGTTGGTGCCGTTGCCACTGCGGTAGGTGATTTTGCCGGCCGGAGCGGTGTCAAAGCCTGTTACGTTCCCCGTACCGTTGCCCAGCGTGACCGAAACGTTGCCGTTTAACACACTGCCGGTCTGGAAGTTAATCTGGTTACCATTGCCGTTGCCCACACTGACGGCGAAGTTGCCGTTGGCCGTGCCAAAGAAGTTCAGTTTGTTGATGTTCCCTTCGCCCAGGCTGACGTTGGCATTGCCGTTGATGGTCAAGGTCGTAGGCAGGCTGAGCTGGTCGAAGCCCACACCACCGCTGTAGCGGAAGTTGCCATTCAGCGTGCCGGCGGTTAGCGGTGTCGTTTGAAAATCGACGAGATTATTACCGTTGCCCAGATCGACAGTGGTGTTGCCGCCCACGGTCAGAGTGCCGCCACCGACTGTCTGGATTTGGTCGTTTCCGCCGACGGCCGTGATGGTCAGGTTTTTGCCAACTAGCAAACTTCCGGGGGCAATCAACTTATAGTCGAGGCTGCCTTGCAGGATGCGGTGGGTGTAGCTGCCGCCCACGGTCAGAGCCGAACGCAGTGCGAAGGTGTTGAAATCCAAGGCGTTCAGGTCGCCGCCAACGTTGTTGGTAGTGGCTGCGAAATTCAGGGTGTTGTTGCCTGACCCGCCGACGATGGTGGCATAGCCCCCCAGAACAAAGGTGTTGCCTCCCGTGAAGACGGTATCATCGCCCAGGCCGCCCAGCACGGTCAGGTTG
>Ga0272446_1005455_pt1 | contig 14031 bp, 12 predicted proteins | sample YNPCB0061_FD_194587 | JGI IMG/M metagenome (GOLD analysis project Ga0272446, IMG submission 194587) | Hot spring microbial mat communities from Yellowstone National Park, WY, United States - YNP-CB-006-1 | ecosystem: Environmental > Aquatic > Thermal springs > Hot (42-90C) > Sediment | place...
CAGCTTCGCTGGCGCACCGCAACGCCAGATTCTGGCCCCCTCCCCTGGCAGGGGAGGGGGGGAGGGGGGTGGGGTATGCGGGGCCTGGGGGCGCAACGCCCAAAAACCCTACCCCTGAGAGATCTCGCTCAGGGGGTGCTGGACGTCCTTGTCTTTGACCCGCGCAGCGGGCAGATCCAGCATCACACGGCGTCTGGCACAACGGTGCACCGGTCGCCAACGCGGTTTACCTTGCGCACCGGCTGCATCTGCGACCTATAGCCCGGGCTTAGACATCCCTTCAACGCCACAGCTCCACAGCTCCACGCCTCCACACAGCCGGTCTGGAGCGCTGGAGCGCTGTGGAGTTGTGGAGCAACGGTCAGGTGAGAACGCCCGATCCTGAACCATCATGGTGCAGGCTCAAGCCATCGCCATTGCGCTCGCCGCGCGTCCCGCAGCCATGCCCGCCTCGAGCGCGCGACGGTTGAGCTCGGCGAAGCGCGCCGGGACGCTGGCCAGCGTCGCGGCCAGCATCGCCTCGGGCGAGACCACGGCGGTCAGTGCGGTCAGCGCGCCGAGCATGACGATGTTCGCCACGACGGTGTTGCCCAGCCCCTCGGCGATCTGCGTCGCGCGCACCGGCACGAGCGCCGGCGCCGCGTCGCGCTGAAAGACCAGGTCGGGATCGATGATGATGAGGCCCCCCGGCTGGACCGCGCTGCCGTAGCGGCTGAAGGCTTCCTGCGACATGGCCACCAGCATGCCGGCGCTGTGCACCCCGGGGTAGCCGATCGGCTGGTCGGCGATGATCACGTCGGCGCGCGCGGCCCCGCCCCGGGCCTCGGGGCCGTAGGACTGCACCTGGCAGGCGATCAGTCCGTCGTAGACGGCCGCCGCCTTGCCCAGGATCACCGCCGCGGTGATCACCCCCTGCCCGCCGAAGCCGCAGATGCGGATCTCGTGTCTCATAGCCTCACCCTCGCCACCAGCCTGGCCCAGCGATCCTCGAAGGTTTCGCGCTCCAGGTCCTGGAAGACACCGATCTTCAGCTTGCCACCCAGGGCCGCACGCTCTTCCGGCGAGCCGAACTGCTCGATCCACTCCCACTCGTCGACCAGCACGGTCTGCTCGCGGTACCACTGCCAGCTGCGCTCAAGCTCCTTCAGACCATTGCGCCGCCCGTAGGCAGTGGGGCAGGGCACGAGCATCTCGATCAGCGCGAAGCCGCGCTTGCTGATCCCCTGGGCGATCGAGCTGATCGGTTGCGCCGGGACGTTGACTGGCCAGCGAGCGACGTAGGGCGCACCAAGCGCCCGGGCCAACTCGCAGATGTCCAGCGGGTGCTCGATGTTGCCGTAGGGCGTGGTGGTGCTGAAGCTGCCGTCAGGGGTGGTCGGCGCGGCTTGCCCGCCGGTCATGCCGTACGTGAAGTTGTTGACCAGAATGACCGTCAGGTCCATGTTGCGCCGGATGGCGTGCAGCAGGTGGTTGCCGCCGATGCCCGCGCCATCGCCGTCACCGGTGAAGATGATCACCGTCAGTTCGGGGTTGGCAGCCTTGATGCCGCTGGCGAAGGCCAGCGCCCGCCCGTGGGTGGTGTGCATACCGTCGGCGTTGATGTAACCCGAGAGACGCGACGAGCAGCCGATCCCCGACACGAAGACGGTCCGGTCCAGATCGAGGCCCAGGCTGTCCAGCGCCCAGAGGGTGTAGTTCAGCACGTTGCCGATACCGCAGCCATCACAGAAGATGGTCGGGAACATCTCCTGGCGCAGGTAGGACGTCCGTAGCTCGGCAGCGGTCCGCGGTTTCAGGCCTGTTGCCATTGCAGCTCCTCCAGCGCACTGAGCAACTCCGCCGGGCTGTGCAGTTCACCGCCGATCCGGCTGTGCAGCACCACCGGGCAGCGACCGGCGACGGCCTCGCGGATGGGGTGAACGATCTGCCCCAGGTTCATCTCCGGTACGAGCAACGCCCGCACCCGTGCCGCCCACTGGGCGACGACCGCCTCGGGGAAGGGCCAGATGCTGATCAGGCGCAGCAGCCCGGCCTTGATGCCCCGCCGGCGCGCCTCCTCGACCACGTCGCGGCAGGTGCGCGCGGTGATGCCATAGGCGACGATGGCGATGTCGCAGTCGTCGGGGTAGAACGCTTCGTAGCGGGTGATCAGCTCGCTGTGATCGGTGATCTTGGCCGCCAGGCGACGCACCAGCTGGTCGTGGATGGCCGCGCTCGAGGCGCGGGGCAAGCCCTGCTCGTTGTGGGTCAGCCCGGTCACGTAGGTGCGGAACCCTGCCCCAAAGGGGGCGAAGGGCGGCACCAGGTTCGGGCCGGGCGCGAAGGGGCGGTAGCCCGCCGGGCTGGTGGCCCGCACACGCTCGTAGCGCTCGATCGTCTCGACATCGGGGATGACCAGCCGCTCGCGCATGTGGCCCAGTTCGCCGTCGATGAAGAGCAGCACCGGCGTCCGTAGCTGCTCGGCCAGGTTGAAGGCGACGATGGTCAACTCCATCGCCTCCTGGACCGAGGCGGGGCAGAGCATGATGATCTCGTGGTCGCCGTGGGTGCCCCAGCGGGCCTGCATCATATCGCCGTAGGCGCCCATGGTCGGCTGGCCGGTGGAGGGCCCGGAGCGCTGCACGTTGACCACCACGCAGGGCGTCTCGCTCATGATCGCGTAGCCCAGGTTCTCCTGCATCAGCGAGAAGCCGGGGCCGGAGGTGGACGTCATAGTTTTGGCGCCGGTCCAGCTTGCGCCGATGATCGCGCCCATGCTGGCGATCTCGTCCTCCATCTGGATGTAGCAGCCGCCGATCAGCGGCAGCAGCTCGGCCATCCGCTCGGCGACCTCGGTGGCCGGGGTGATCGGGTAGCCGGCAAAGAAGGTGCAGCCGGCCAGGATGGCGCCATAGGCGCAGGCGTCATCGCCCTGCACAAACTGGACTGCGTCGCCGAGGGCCTGGCGGATCCGCTGGCTAGCGCTGGACACAGCATGCCTCCGTTACGGTGATCGCAAAATCGGGGCAGAGCAACTCACACAGACGACAGCCATTGCAGCGCTCGACCAGCGCCAGCTCGGGCGGGTGGACACCGCGCACCGAGAAGCGCCCGGCCATGCGCAGCGCCCTGGTAGGGCAGGAGATGACACAGAGCGTGCAGCCTTTGCACCAGCGCTCATCGATCTGGATAGCGTACATTATCAGCTGCCTTCTTCCGATACCGTTCAAAGAAGCGGCGCAGTACGCGATACCCCCCCTCCCAACCCTCTCAGGTGTAGAGTTTTTGGCGGATAGCGTCCTGATGCGCTGCTTGCCCTCACCCCCCTCCCCCCTCTCCCAGGCTGGGAGAGAGGGGGGGAGGGGGGTGGGGGATGCGGGGCCTGGGGGCGCACCTCCCAAAAACCCTCCACCTGAGAGCCCTCCCAACCTCCCCTCGCTGGGGGGAGGAGTCCAGCTCCCTCACCCAGCGGGGGAGGGCTGGGGAGGGGGCGAAGCGCTGATTTTCAAGGTATTGTGTCTAGAGCGGAATATCCAGGTAGCGCTCCAGCGCCTCTTTGCCGCGGTAGTCGGGCAGGATGCGCGGCGCGGTGCGCGTGGTCGCGATGCCGGCCGCGTCCAGCAGTTGCTCGTAGGCCGCGACGTGGGCCAGGCTGAGCCGCCCCGGTGGATGCGCCCGCGCATAGGCTGCGGCGGCCATGCCTGCGCGGCGGCCAAAGACGTTGAAGTCGAGCAGCGAGTTGCCCATGAGCCGGTTCTTGCCGTGGATGCCGCCCATCACCTCGCCGGCCACGTAGAGCCCGGGCACGCTGGTGGCGCCATGCTCGTCGGCGGCGACCCCGCCGTTCTGGTAGTGCAGGGTGGGGAAGACCAGGATGGGGTCGCGGGTCATGTCGATGCCGAAGCGTGTGTACATGCGGAACATTGCCGGCAGGGCGGCGCGGATCGTGCCCGGCCCGTGGATCAGGTCGACCATGGGCGCATCGAGCCAGACCCCGCAGATGCCGTGGGGCGTGGCCACGCCCAGGCCGCGCTCGCCGCACTCGCGGATGAAGGCGGCGGCCTCGACGTCGCGGGGCTCGAGCGGAAAGACGAACTGCTCGCCGAGCGCATTGAGCGGCTGCGCGCCCAGGCCGCGCACCTTCTCGGTGATCAGCAGGCCCGCCATCTGCGCCGGGAAGGCCGCCCCGGTGGGGTGGTACTGGACCGCGTCGAGATCCACCAGTTCGGCGCCGACGCGGTAGGCCAGTACCAGGCCATCGCCGGTGGCGCCGTAGTGATTGGTGGTGGGGTACTGCTGCATATGCAGCCGCCCCAGCCCCCCGGTGGTGATGATCGTCGCCCGCGCCCGCACGATGTGGTAGCGCCGGGTCTCGAGGTTGATCAGCACCGCGCCGGTCACCCGGCCCTCACCATCGGAGAGCAACTCGATCGCCGGTGAGAACTCGACCACCGGGATGCCCAGGCTGCGGGCCTCGTCGCGCAGCACGCGCATGATCTCGAGGCCGGTGTAGTCGCGGGCCGAGTGCATGCGGTTGCGCGAGGTGCCGCCGCCGGGGTTCTCAACGAAGTGGCCGTCGGGCTCTTTGTCGTACATCACGCCGAGTTGCTCGTGCCACTGGATGATCAGCGGCGCGTCGCGCACCAGCGCGCGCACCAGCTCGGGGCGATTGGTGAAGTGGCCGCCGCCAACCACGTCGAGGAAGTGCTGGGTGGGCGAGTCCTGCGGGCGGTCGGCGGCCTGGATGCCGCCCTGGGCCATGGTCGAGTTCGAGTCACCGTGGCGCAGCTTGGTGGCGATCAGCACCTGTGATGGGTCGAGCCCGGCCTTGACGGCCCAGATCGCCGCGACAGTGCCCGCGCCGCCGCCGCCGATCACCAGCAGGTCGACGTCAGCATCGATATGGCTCAGGTCGAGGCTGGTGCGGACCAGCGGACGGGCCTCGAACAGGTCGGCCAGTTCGTGGTTGACCTGCATGCCCTGGCTCGGCCCGAAGCGCAGCGGGCGCCTGGCGCCTGCCTTGTAGTCGGGGTGGCAGCTGGTGAGCAACGCCTTACGTGCCTCCAGGCTCAGCGCCGGAAAGCTGTGGCCAAGCCGCGCCGGGCGCGTCTGCTCGACCAGGGCGATGCTCGCGCGCATCGCGGGTGGGTAGCCGTCAATCAGTTCCATACGATTCACCCCGCCAGCTCATCCTGGTAATCCACCGGGTCCATGGGCGAGTTGTAGCGCCGGGTGGCGCTGTAGGGCTCAGCACCATCGGCAACGGCCTCGAAGCTGCGCTGCTCATAGCGGGCGCGGAGTTCGGCGGCGGGCAGGCTGATCAGCGCGTCCAGTTCGGCATCGTAGCGACCGGCGGCGATCTCGGCCACCCGCCGGGCCAGGTCGGGCGCGGGGGGCGCGAGGTACTTGCCGTAGATGCGGCGGGCCAGCAGGCCAACGGCATAGTGCTTGATGTCCGCCGGGCAGCGGCTCGAACAGATGCCGCAGGCGATGCAGTCAAACGAGAGCATGGCCGCCCGTTCGATGTCGCCACGCAGGGCAGCCTGGATGTAGTCCATCACCGGCAGGCCCTGGGGGCAGGAGCGCGCGCAGGTGTTGCAGGCCACACAGCCGGCGATCTCGGGGAAGTGCTGCAGCAGGGTGTTCGGCTGCGGCACGATCGCCTGCAGGTCGTAGGGCCGGGTCAGCAACGGCACGAAGGGCATCTGGACCAGGCACATCCCGTCCTCGACCAGGGTCTGGCAGGCCAGGGCGGTGAAGATGCGGTGGCTGCCGTCACGGCGATAGAGCGTCGGGCAGGCGCCGCAGAAGCCACCGCGGCAGCCGGCGCCGCGCACCAGTTTGTAGCCGGCGTACTCGATGGCGGCCATGATCGTCAGCCCGCTCGGTACCTGGTAGCTCTTGCCCATGAGCTGCATTGTGATCAGTCCATTGCCATCGCTCATGCCGCTCCTCCTTTCGCCTGCGCGCGGTCGCGCTGCCGCAATGGCGGCAACTGGTCGATCTGCCGCGCCTCCAGGCCGAGCTCCTCCGGCTCAAGACCAAAGGCGAGGCCGATCATCTGGGTATAGTAGAAGACCGGCAGCGGCGCGCCATTGCGGGGCTGCAGCGTGTCGAAGTTGAAGTGGCAGAGCGGGCAGGAGAGCACGATCGCCTCGGCGCCGCCTGCCCGGGCCTGCGCCGCCGTCGCCGTCACCCGCTCGGCGACCAGCCCCGGCTGGTCGACCGCCTGGTAGGCGCCGCAGCAGCGGCTCTGCAGATGCCCCTCGATCACGGTGGCGCCCAGGGCCTCGAGCAGGTCGCGCAGCAGCGTGGGTGTCTCGGGGTCATCGATGCCGACCGTGCTGGGGCGCAGCAGCTTGCAGCCGTAGTAGGGGTAGACGCGCAGCTCGCGCAGGGGCCGGCGCACGCGGGCGCGGAGCGCCGCCAGGCCCACGCGGTCGCGCAGCACCTGGAGCAGGTGCAGCACGCTGGCATCGCCGTCGTAGCGCAGTTCGCTGTCGGTGCTGGCGCTGATCGCGGCGAACTGCTCAGGCTGCTGGCGGGCCAGCAGATTGGCGCGCGCCAGGGTGTTGAAGCACATGTCGCACAGCGTCACCACCTCGTGCGCGCCCTGCTGGCGCAGCCGCGCCAGCACCCGCACCGGGGCCATGTGGCGGATCAGGTTGGCGCTGGTGAGCGTGTGGACCACGCCGCAGCAGTTCCACTCGGCCATCTCGCGCAGCTCGACGCCCAGGGCGCGCAATATGGCCAGCGCCGCCTGCTCGTGCTGGCGCGCCGAGGCTTTGATTGTGCATCCGGGATAGTAGGCGAGCTGCATACCGATGTTGCTTTCTGTTTATCCCCGGTCGTGTCCGGGATCAGCCGGTATTCCGGCGCAGACTGGCCACCAGGGCGATCGGCGGCAGGTCGCGCAGCGTCGCCGCGGGTAGTTGCGCCACGGCCAGCCGGTCGCCCCGCTCGCGGATGGCGATCAGGCGCAGCGCCTCCATTACACGGGGCACCGCGATCGCCCGTGGGCAGCGCTCGGCGCAGCTATCGCAGCCGACACAGACCCAGAAGGCGCGTCGTTCGAGCACCCCCGGCAGACCGAAGCGCAGCTGCTGGATCAGCCGGTCGGGCGGCAGGTCCATCGCCGCAACGAAGGGACACGTCGCCGCGCAGGTGCCGCACTGGTAGCACGCGGCCAGGCGCTGGCCGCTGAGGGCCTCGACCGTCTGCAGCAACTCATTGGCCTGGCTGTCCGCCCGAATGGTCATGCTCATGCTTGCGGCTCCTGGCGCTCCAATTCGAGCTTGCGGTAGATCAGGCTGAGCGGAATATCCTCCGGGCAGACCCGCTCGCACTCGTCGCAGCCGGTGCAGTGATCAGCCAGGTGGTAGGCGCGCATCAGGTGATAGGCGAAGACACTGACCGGCTCGCGGGTCTGGCGGCGCGGGTCGTCGCGCGCAAGGGTAAGCGGGCACTGCTTGCAGAAGCAGAGCGGGCAGACCGTCTGGCAGGCGTAGCAGAGCGTGCAGCGGCTGAACTGTTCGCGCCAGAAGGCGAGCCGGGCAGACGGGTCGAGCGCCTCGAAGCTACGCACCGCCGCGAAGCGATCGGCGGGCGGCGCGCCGGCTGCGGGCAGCGCCTCGCCGAGCAGTTCGTCGTACAGCTCGGGCGTCGGGCTCGCACAGGCGGCGCACTTCGCCAGCAGCAGCGCTGGCAAGCGGCGGCGCGCAACCTCGTCCCCCGCGCTGATCAGCAGCTCCGCGCCATCCTCCACCAGGCCGCTCACCGGCCCGGAGACGCTTGCGGCCACCTGCGCGGGATCGGCCATGCCGTGGCAGACCACGCCGACGATGTAGAACTGCTCGCGCGCAAGCTGGCGCAGTCGCAGCAGTTCGGCCACACTGCGCGCGTCGCAGGCCTTGAGGGCCAGGCCCACCCGCCGGCCGGCGTGTTTGCGTAGCGCGCCGGCCAGGTTGGGCACACAGAGCGGGTTCCAGACCAGCTTCTCGGCCTCGGCGGGCGCGCGGGCGACGAAGGGCGCCACCCGCAGCGGGCTCGAGCCCTGGCGGTAGCCGAGGAACAGATCGACCGCCCCCCCGGCCAGCAGGTCGTGGGCCCGTGCACGGAGCTGCTGTTCGATCAGGCGTGTCATCAGGGTACCTGCATCCTCAGCGGGCCGAGCGCCCGCAACTCCTCGGTCATCTCGCTCACCACGGCGGCAAAGCGCGCCCCCTCGGAGGCCGACACCCAGGCCAGCCTGAGCCGGCGCCGGTCGATGCCGAAAAAGTCGAGCAGGCGCCCGAAGCGCGCGAAGCGCTGCTCGGCGAATGCGTTACCCGAGACGTAGTGGCAGTCGCCGGGGTGGCAGCCGGCGACCAGCACGCCATCGGCGCCCTGCTCGAAGGCGCGGGCCACGAAGAGCGGGTCAACCCGGCCACTGCACATCACCCGCACGATGCGGATGTTGGCGGGGTACTGGAAACGGCTCACGCCAGCGGTGTCGGCGCCGCCGTAGGCGCACCAGCTGCAGAGCAGGCCGAGAATACGCGGCTCGAACGGCTCACTCATGGCCGGGACCCTCCCATGCCGATTCGATCATCGCCAGCAACTGCCCATCGGTGAAGCCGCGCTGCTGCAGCGCGCCCGAGGGGCAGGCGGCGACACAGGTGCCACAGCCCTTGCACTGCACCTCGGCGATGGCGACCACGCCGCGGGCCGGGTCGAGGCTCATCGCGCCGTAGGGGCAGTGCGGCAGACAGATGCCGCAGCCCGAGCAGCGCTCGGCCAGCACCTCGGCGATGATTGGCTCGACGCTGACCCGCCCGCGCAGCAGCGGGATGGCCGCCCGTGACGCGGCGCCCGTGGCCTGGGCGATCGTATCGGGGATGTTGCGCGGGTAGTGGTCGGCCCCGCACAGGTAGATGCCGTCGGTGGCAAAGTCGAGCGGGCGGATCTTGGCGTGGGCCTCGCGGTAGAAGCCCTGGCTGTCGGTGGCCACCTTGAGCAACTGCTTGAGCCGCGGCGTATCGGCATCGCCGTGCAGTGCCGCCGTAAGCACCACCAGGTCGGCCTCGATCACCAGTTCCTCACGCAGCAGTGTGTCGTAGACTGCGACGACGACGCGCCGGTCCTGCACCGTCACCTGTGGTGGGCGTCCGCCGTCATAGCGGATGCGGTACGGCCCGACCGCGTCGAGCATCCGCGTGAAGTACTCCTCCTGGCCGCTGCCATACACGCGCATATCCTGGTAGAGCATGAAGATGCTGACCCCAGGGGCAGCGCGGTGGAGCGCCATGGCATTCTTCACCGCGACGCTGCAGCCGATCCGGCAGCAGCCAGGATTCTCGGCATCCAGCGAGCCGGCGCAGTTAATCATCACCACGGTGCGCGGCGCGCCGAGCGTCCCAGCGCGCAGGCGCCGCTCCAGCTCAAGCTGGGTGATGACCCGTGGGTCCGCGCCGTAGCCATAGCGCCCGCGCAGGTCGGCCTCGCGGAAGCCGGTCGCCACGATGATCGCGCCGACCTGCAGTGCGCTGACGGCGCCGCCGACACCTTCATCGAGCACGGCGCGGAAGTTGCCGATGTGGCCGCTCAGCTCGCGCAGCTCGGCGCCGAGGAACAGCCGGATCCGCGGGCGCTGCAGCACCCCGCGCACCAGTTGCTCGCGCAGCTCGCTGGCTGGAATGTCGCCCGGCGCCAGGGTGGCGATCGTATTGAGCTTGCCGCCGAGGGCGGGCTCGCGTTCGACCAGGAACACGTCGATGCCCATATCGGCCAGGGTCATGGCTGCGGTCATGCCCGCCACGCCGCCGCCGATCACCAGGCAAGCGGGGGTCACGGCGAGGTGCTGGGCCGGCAGCGGGGCCAGCTGGCCGGCGCGCGCCACCGCCATGCGCACCAGGTCGGCGGCCTTGGCAGTCGCCGGGCGGCGGTCGTGCGAGTGGACCCACGAGCACTGGTTGCGGATATTGGCCATCTCGAACAGGCCGGGGTTCAGCCCGACCTCGGCGCAGGTCTGCTGGAAGAGCGGGCCGTGGGTGATCGGCGAGCAGGCCGCCACGACGACGCGGGTCAGGTTGTTGGCCTCGACCGCGGCCTTGATCCGGCGCTGGGCGTCTTCAGAGCAGGCGAAGGTGCAGGCCTCGACGAAGGCCACCCCGGGGAGCTCGCGGGCATAGGCGGCAACCGTGGGCACATCGACGAAGCCGCCGATGTTCTTGCCGCAGCTACAGACAAACACCCCGGTGCGTGGCTCGGCGGCGGCCAGTTCGCGCTCGGGGAGCGGATCGGCCAGCGTGACGCGCTGGCGCCCGCTCAGCGGGATGACCGCGCGCGCGGCGGCGCCGCTGGCCCGGGCCACACTATCAGCGATGTCGTTGGGGCCAGCGGCGCCACCGGCCAGGAAGATCCCATCGCGGGAGGACTGCAGCGGGTCGCGCAGCGGGTCGCGGGGCTCGAAGAAGCCGTGGGCATCAACGGCCACGCCGAGCGCGCGGGCCAGCCGGCGATTTTCGGGCGCGGGCACGATCGCCGTGGAGAGCACCAGCAGGTCAAAGGTCTCGCTGTGCACCGTGCCGGTCAGCGTATCCTCGTAGCTGACCGTCAGGCTCTGGTCGGGGTTCTCGCTCACCTCCGCGGGGCGGCTACGGATGTAGCGCACGCCGTGGTCGGCGGCACGACGGTAGAACTGCTGAAACTCCTTGCCGTACGCCCGCAGATCCATATAGAAGATCGTGGCCCGGGTGGCCGGGGCGTGCTCAAGGGTGATCAGCGCCTCTTTGGTGGCGTACATGCAGCAGATCTTCGAGCAGTAGGGGTAGCCGCCCTGCAGGCTGCGCGATCCGACGCACTGGATCCAGGCCACTCGCGCAGGCGGCTGGCCGTCGGAGGGGCGCGTCAGCGTGCCGCCGGTCGGACCGGAGGCCGAGAGCAGCCGCTCGTACTGCAGTGCGGTCAGCACATTCGCAAAGCGACCGTAGCCATACTCCTTGCGCAGCGTGGTGGGCTCGAGCACCTCGAAGCCGGTCGCGACCACGATGCTGCCCACCGTCACCGTGAGCGGGCGGGCGCGTTGCAGGAAGGCAATTGCCCCGGTGGCGCAGGCCCGGTCACACGCGCCGCAGCCGACGCAGTGGCGATAGTCGATCGTATAGACCGCCGGCACCGCCTGGGGAAACTGCAGGAAGATCGCCTTGCGGGTCGACAGCCGCCCGTTGAACAGGTCGGCCACCTCGACCGGGCAGGCGCGGGCGCAGTCGCCGCAGCCGGTGCACTTCGCGGGGTCCACATAGGTCGTCTGGCGCCAGATCAGCGCCTCGAAGCTGCCCGCCGAGCCGCGCACCTGCTCGACCTGGGCCGAGGTCAGCAGGGTGATGTTGGGGTGGCGGGCCAGTTCGACCATCTTCGGCGCGGCGATGCAGATCGCGCAGTCGTTGGTCGGGAAGGTCTTGTCGAGCCTGACCATGGTGCCGCCGATGCTGGCCTGTCGCTCAACGACGAGCACCCGGTAGCCCTTGTCAGCCAGATCCAGGGCCGCCTGCATCCCGCTGATCCCGGCGCCGATCACCAGCACATCGTAGGCATGGGTCTCCATGGATCTGTGTCCTGTCCGTGAGCGTCGCCGGGCGGAACAACAAAACGCAGGGGCACAAGCTGCATCATCGCCTTGCGCCCCTGCATCAGTGCAAGTGGTTTCGTTATATCGCGCGTCCTGCTTCGATACCCGTCACTGTACCATCGGCCAGTCGTTTCGCGGGTAATGATGTCACCACCTTGGTTTAGATTTGTTTGCCTGCGAAGCAATACCAGACCAGCCCGCCCACCAGCGTGGCCCCACCGAGCAGCAGCGTCGGGGTGAGCGGTAGCGCCCAGGCCAGCCCGGCGGGATCGACCAGTGCCCACCAGGCGAGCCCACCCATCGCAAGCATACCAGCGGCGACCAGGCCCCGGGCCTGGCCGGCGCTGAGCGGCCCGCTCGCGACCGTGAGCACATACCAGCCGGCCACCCAGGCAAGCACCAGACCAGCGGTAAGCAGGAGGGCCTGCAGCAGCCCGCGCCCGAGCTGGGGCGCTGCCCCGGCCAGCGGCGCAAGGCTGAGCCAGTCGAGCGCAACGCCGCGCGGGCGGGCATCGCCGGGGCCCGGGGCGTAGGTCGCGCTCACCAGGGCCACGGGCCGCGCGCCAACCCCGCTGGTGTGCAGCGTGCCGGTGGGCAGCAGGAGTTGGTAGACCCGCCAGCCGGGCTGTGGCGCGAACGTCGCCAGCACCTGCTGTGCACTGCGCAGGCTGAGCCGGTTGTCGCGGCCCGCGGCGGACGGCTCGGCGTAGAGGCGGAGCTGCAGCAGCGCCGGCCCGCCATAGGCCCCGTGCAGGGTGAGACGGTCACCCGCGCGCGTCCAGCGGTAGCTCAGCCCGTCGCGCTGCTCGCGCTCGAACATCGCGCTGACCGCCACGTAATCGGCGGGCGCGCCGATGTCGTAGCGCTGCGCCCGGGGCAGCGCCAGGGCGCCGGCGATCGCGGCGAGGCCGAGCGCCAGCGTGCCCGCGGCCAGCCCCAGCAGCCAGGGCGACCAGGTGGCGCGCGGCGGGAGCGGGGCAGGCGCCGGGCCGCCGGGAGCCGGCGCAGGCCGGCTTCGCAGCCGGTAGCCCGCGGCTTGAGCCGCCGGGCGTGGGGTCGTGTGCAAGACGTCACCGCGCGCCGGCAACGGGGTGGGCGCGGGCGCCGGCGCCGGGCCACGCCTGAGGCGGACGAGCATGCCCACAAGCAGCCCCTGGGCCAGCAGCATCAGCAGCAAGGCGGCCAGGAAGCGCTCGGCGGGCCACTTGATAAAATCGGCGACCAGCACCAGGAGCCCGAGCAGCCACAGCCAGCCGCCCAGACGGTAGGGCCGGGCCAGGGGGGCCGTGCTCAGCGCCAGCAAGGCGTAGTAGCCGCAGTGCAGCTTCGGCGTGAGCAGCAGCGTGACGCCCAGCAGCAGGCTCAGATCCTCCTAGATACCGCGCGGGCGCAGCATGATCAGAACCAGGGCGCCCGCCATCCCCGCGAGGAAGACGGCCGACCAGGCCCAGAGCACGCCATCGGGCGGCAAGCTGCCACGGGCCGCGTAGAGCAGGGCGAAGGGGTTGAGGCCATCGAACTGAAAGGGGTGCTGCGCGTCGCGCTGACCGGTGTTGAAGAACAGCGCCTGCTGGCCGGCCAGCAGCAGGAAGGGCGCCAGAGCAAGGGCAACGACCAGCCCGGCCAGGACCAGGTAGCGCCAGCGCTGGCTGTGCCGCAGCGCCACCGGGATCAGGAGCGCGCCGGTCAGCTTGATCAGCAGCGTTGCCCCGAGGGCGAGCGCAGCACGCGTGTGCTGTCGCCGCCCGAGCCAGACGAGCGTCAGGGCGAAGCCGAGCACCAGGATCGCCTCGTCCTGGCGACGCAGGATGGCATTACCCAGGGTCAGCGGATTGAGCAGAAAGGCGAGCGCCGCCGCCCGGCCTGCCGCCCGATCCGCCGCCGCGACGTACAGCAGGTGGGCGGTGGCCAGCGTGAAGAGCGCGAAGTAGAGCATAAAGGCCAGGGTGGCGGCAGGATTCTGGTGGCCGAAGGTGGCCGAGAGCAGCACCGGGGGGATGAGCAACAGGTTGACCAGCGGCGGCGTCATGGTCGGGACGTCGCGGTAGAGCAGCCCGCCGCGCAGGATGGTCTCGGCGCGGGCAATCCAGGGGTCGGCAAAGCGCGGCTCGTATACGCTCCCGTAGTAGTCGAATGGCGCCAGAACAACGTGGGCGAGCGCGAGGTACGCGAGCGTCAGGAGGCTAAAGACGCCCCAGAGCCAGACCAGCCCCGGGCGACGGGCGGCAGTAGCGGCCACAGGCAAACTTTCGTCAGATGCTTCCTCGCCCGGGATTATACCAATTCTGGCCGTAACAGCCACCCGCCGCCCCACCGCCCCCCCTCTCAGGTACAGGGTTTTTGGGAGTTGCGCCCCCAGGCCCCGCATACCCCACCCCCCTACCCCCTCCCCTGCCAGGGGAGGGGGCCAGAATCTGGCGTTGCGGTGCGCCAGCGGAGCTGGC
>Ga0272446_1005457_pt1 | contig 14029 bp, 16 predicted proteins | sample YNPCB0061_FD_194587 | JGI IMG/M metagenome (GOLD analysis project Ga0272446, IMG submission 194587) | Hot spring microbial mat communities from Yellowstone National Park, WY, United States - YNP-CB-006-1 | ecosystem: Environmental > Aquatic > Thermal springs > Hot (42-90C) > Sediment | place...
TACAAGTAATCCTCATGAGCAATTTTTTGGCACAACAAGATAGGTCGTAGTTTGTGGTCGCTTACATCGGTGAAATAAACTTTCGCAAGCACAATACTTCTCACCATTTGGAGTAATCTTCATTGTCAGGAGCAAAGGTCTGTGTAATAGTTTTCCCAAAGTTTGCAATTTCTGAATCGCTCCAAAACTCAACGTTGGTGTCGCCTTGTGCTCTGACCTCAAATGGCAAAGCATTGCGCATCGCAACTTGCTTGTAGAACAACGTAACGGCTTCAGATTCGCTTAATCCAATCACCTCAAAAATTTTTCGGACTTTCTCGCGAAGTGTAGGTTCAATATGAATGTCATCGGTTTTCATGAGTTGTCGATTCAAAGGTTCACAGGCAATATAATTTCCAATTTCTTGTCAATGAAAATCTTTGGCATGGATTTACGACGATTTGGTTACGACAAGATGTTGTAAAGGTCGGAAAAGTTTTCCGCACAATCAATTTCCTTGAAAGATGCTTGATTGCACTAACAATGAGATACTTAACCTTGTTCTCGTTTAACAACACGATAAACTCTTTGAAGTCGTTTGTCAGAATCATATTGCCATTGGTGATATTCTTCGCGTAAGTCTGCTAAAGCTTGCAGGCGTTCTTGGTAAGTCTTTTGTGCCCAGAAGTATGAACTGTCATCTTCGTTTTTGCTGACAATTTTCAGAGAAGTGCGGTCTATTTGAGGTTTCATGTGTTGCAATACATTATGAGTTAAAAGGTCGGAAAAGTTTTCCGCACAATCAATTCTCAATCAATCGCCGTTTCCCACTGTGCGTTGTGTCGTTTCGCGATGCGCTCGACTTCACGCGAGAGTTTCTCGGAAAGGCGCATTAAAACCGATGACTCTAAAAATCCGCTTTGCTCTTCTGTATCTTCCAAGTAGCGTTTGAAATCGCTCTTTAATTTCTCTTCTAAAATTCTCAACAGCGATTGCGCCAACTGTTCTCGCTCTTCCTCGTCCATTGACGCTGAAAGTTGAACAGAAAGTTTCGCTTCATAGACGCTTGGCGCATAACGCGTTTGGGCTTCAAAACGATTGCCATGCCAAGCGTGTTTGGTCGTGAGGTAAAGTTGCAGTTCTTTCATCGTAAATTCTTTGACACAAGAAAAGAAAAATCACCAAGAACTCAAACAAAAAATCCATGCACGCCATTCGTGTTGAGCAATACGGCAATCCCGATGTGCTTCTTTACAAAGAAATACCAATTCCTGAACCCAAACCAAATGAAGCCTTGATAAAACTGCATGCGATTGGCGTGAATTTTATTGATGTCTATCATCGCACGGGGCTTTATCCGATTCCGTTGCCGTTCACGCTGGGACAAGAAGGCGCGGGCGTTGTGGAAGCCGTTGGCGCAGAAGTAACCGAAGTCAGCGTCGGCGAGCGTGTAGCATTTGCAGGCGTATTGGGTGCATATGCAGAATACCAAGCCGTTCAAGCCGAAAAGCTCGTCAAACTGCCTGACGCAATATCCTTTGAACAAGGTGCGGCGGCGATGCTTCAAGGTATGACGGCACATTACCTTGCCTTTGCCCTGCGTCCGCTTTCCAACCGCGATACGGCACTCGTGCATGCGGCGGCAGGCGGCGTAGGCTTACTGCTCATTCAACTGCTCAAACGGCTCGGCGTGCGCGTGATTGGACTTTGCTCCACAAGCGAAAAAGCAAGGCTCGCCAAAGAGGTCGGCGCAGATGAAGTCATCATCACCACGCAAGCCGATTTTGAAACGGAGACGAAAAAACTGACTGAAGGAAAAGGCGTGCAAATCGTTTTTGATTCGGTCGGAAAAGACACTTGGGAAAAAAGCCTGAATGTCTTGGCTCCACGCGGCATGATGGTAAGTTATGGCAACGCCAGCGGCGCGATTCCGCCGTTTAGTCCGCTTCTGTTGAGTCAAAAAGGCTCGCTCTTTCTCGTGCGCCCTGCCCTTCATCACTACACGGCAACACGCGACGAACTCTGCATGCGTGCAACCGACATTCTGCGTTGGATTGAATCGGGCGAATTAAAACTGCACATATACCGTCGCTATGAGCTCAAAGAAGCTTTCTATGCGCACGAAGATTTCAGATATCGATGCACCATGGGAAAACTTTTGCTCATTCCCTAAATCTGAAATGGGACACAGATTTTACGGATTCAGCGGGTTCGCGCCGATTTCTTTCCTTCAAAAATCTGTGTCTCATCGGTCAAATCCGTCCAATCCGCGTTCTCTTCATCATCACTTAAACATTGAAGCGGAAGAGCATCACATCGCCGTCTTGAACCACATACTCTTTGCCCTCGATAGAAAGTTTGCCGGCTTCTTTGACCTTTTGTTCCGAGCCGAGTTTCACCAAGTCTTCATACTTCATCACTTCGGCGCGAATGAAGCCTTTTTCAAAGTCGGAGTGAATTGCGCCAGCGGCTTCGGGGGCTTTCGCGCCTTTGCGAATCGTCCAAGCGTGAACTTCTTTTTCGCCTGCGGTGAAGTAGGTTTGCAATCCGAGTAAGTCGTAAGCGGCGCGAATGATTCTATCCAATCCTGACATTTCCAACCCAAGCGACGCAAGAAATTCCGGCTTTTCTTCTTCCGAGAGCAAGGCGATTTCCGATTCAATTTTTGCGCAGACGATAATGACTTTCGCGCCTTCTTTTTTGGCAATGTCTTCCACTTGCTTGGTGTAGGCGTTGCCGGTGAGCACATCGGCTTCACTGACATTGGCGGCGTAAAGCACAGGCTTTGAGGTGAGCAAGAAGAGTGATTTGAGCAACGCTTTTTCGTCATCGGAATCGGCGGCAAGTCGGGCGGGTTTGCCGTCGCTGAGCAAGGCGTGAACTTTGCGCATCAGGTTCAGTTGCGGTTCAAGTTTTGCATCTTTCTTTGCGTCTTTTTCAAGTTTCGGCAGTCGCTTCTCGATGGCGTCCAAGTCGGCGAGCATGAGTTCGGTTTCAATCGTTTCAATGTCGCGTTGTGGATTGACTGATCCGTCGACATGCACGATGTTTGAATCCTCGAAACAGCGAACCACGTGGATGAGCGCATCGACTTCGCGAATGTGCGAGAGAAATTTATTGCCCAAGCCTTCGCCTTTGGACGCGCCACGCACCAGCCCTGCAATGTCCACGATTTCAAGCACGGCAGGCACAAGCGTGTTCGTCTTTACAATTTTCGCAAGCTCTTTCAGGCGCGGGTCAGGCACAGCGACCGTTCCGACATTCGGCTCAATGGTGCAAAAGGGATAATTCTGTGCGTCAACTTGTTGCGCCGTGATGGCGTTGAAAAGCGTCGACTTCCCCACGTTTGGAAGTCCTAAAATTCCTGCTCGAAGCGACATAATGATTTTGGTGAGTTGAAAACGGCGTGCAAGTTACGAAACGGCAATAAAAAGCCCCGACGTACTTATCGAGGCTCTCAAATTTCTGTATGCAAAGAGATTTACTTGCGAATGTCGAGGTCGGCGATGATTTGGCGATAGCGAAGCACATTTGTTTTTGTTAAGTAGTTCAAGAGTCGCTTGCGCTTGCCAACCAGTTTGAGCAGTCCATAGCGTGTGTGGTTGTCTTTCGGATGCGTTTTCAGATGGTCGGTCAGGTGGTTGATGCGTTCGGTCAGAAGCGCGATTTGCACTTCGGGTTTTCCGGTGTCGGCTTCAGATGAGCCGAATTTTTTCACGAGTTCTGCTTTTCTTTCTTTCGTTACAGGCATTTGCAGTTGAAGTTATGATTGAAAAAGTGGTTAAACATGAGCGATACTCATTTCTGAAAAAAGGCTTTGGACGGCGCACCTATCGCGTTCTAATTGCGCTTTGAGTGCGTCCAAACTTGCAAATTTTTGTTCGTCTCTTAATCGTGCCAAGAAGTATAGGGTTAATTCTTTGCTGTATAAGTCGCCGTTGAAATCGAGCAAGTGAACTTCGAGCGAGACCCTCGATTGCGCTTGAATGGTTGGGCGCGTGCCGATGTTCATCATGGCACGATAGCGTTTATCGCCCACTTCTACCTCGACCGCATAGACGCCGATTTTCGGAATCAATTTTGCTTTTGGTGGCAGAAGGTTTGCCGTTGGAAAGCCAATCGTGCGTCCGCGCTTATCGCCTTCAATCACGACTGCCGAGAGTTGATACGGTGCGCCGAGCAGTTTATTGGCGTGTTCAATTTCTCCTGATTCTAAAAAGCGGCGAATCGCCGTGCTGGATAAATGATGCTCATCAACTTTTTGTTCAGGAATTTGTCGCACTGTGAAGTGATGCTTTTCCGCAAGGCGAGCGAGCGTTTCAAACGAGCCGCCACGATTTTTGCCGAACATGTGGTCGTAGCCGATGACAATTTCAGCGAGCCCAATTTGCTTGACGAGCACCTCTTCAACGAAGGTTTCCGCAGGCGTTTCTGAAAATTCCTTTGTGAAATGAATAACAATCACGCAATCAACGCCGAGCGATTCTAACGCGCTCAATTTTTCTTCGAGCGTTGAGAGCAGGAAAATCGGCGCGCCGTTGGTTTTGCCAAGCACAAGTCGCGGGTGCGGTTCAAAGGTAATCACGACGCTCCGCAAGCCACGCGCTTTGGCATCAGAAACGAGCGTAGCGATGATGGCACGATGTCCTAAATGCACGCCGTCGTAAGTGCCTATCGTAACCGCAGAGGCTTTTCGTTCAAAGGGCTTTGGTTGCTCTGTGTCAAATTGTGAAAGAACACCGTTGCGAAAATGGTATCGTTCTGTCATATCTCAACCTTACGAGTTCTAATGAGTTCTACGCATGCGTCTATGCTCAATGCGTTTTCAATGTGGTAATTGCCGACGCGGGTTCTTCGCAGCGCGCGAAGATAGCCGCCAACGCCTAACCGTGCGCCGAAGTCGCGCGCAATCGTGCGAATATACGCGCCTTTTGAAACGACAATTCGAAAGGCAACGATGGGCAAGCGAATCTCGGTTAGGTCAAACTCGAAAACTTCTATCGACTTCGGGGTGCGCTCGACCTCGATGTCGCGCCGTGCCAGTTCATAGAGCCGCTTGCCGTGATGCCATGTTGCGGAAAACATCGGCGGCGATTGCAGCTGCTTGCCGAGAAACAAGGTTGCAGTTTCTCTTAACTGCGCCTCGTTGAGATGAGAGATGTCGCACCAGTTCTCCTCTTCGGTTTCCGTGTCGTAGCTCTTGGTTGTAGCTCCGAGTTTGATTTCGCCTGTGTATTCTTTGTCAAGCCCTTCGAGCGACGCAATTTCTTTCGTTTTTTTGCCGACGGCGATGAGCAACAATCCGGTGGCTTTGGGGTCTAAGGTGCCTGCATGCCCCACTTTGCACTTTTTGCCGAGTTGCTTTGAGTAGGCGTTGCGCACTTTGGCGACCACATCAAACGATGTCCAATCCAGCGGTTTATCAATGAGCCACAGGTCATTGAGCATCTGCCTTGCTATTGTCTGTGCTTTTGGGTTGCGCGTTGGCAATTTTCAAGAGTTCCTCAATACGAGCGGCTTTTTCAGCCACCTCATCGAGATAAAATTCCAACTCGGGCATTTGCCGAAAGTGATTGCGAAGTTTGAGCGACAACTCTTTGCGAAAGAACTTTGATTCTTTTTTGATATGCCCCAACATTGATTGTGCGAGTTCTTTGCCCCCTAAAACGGAAAGATAGACTCGCGCGATGCTGAGGTCAGGTGTCGTTTTGACCGCGACGATGGTTGTCAGCGTGCCGTTGCGCGGCAGTTCTTTTTGAAAGATATTTCCCAATTCACGCTGTATGAGTTCGGCAACGCGCTCGGTTCGTATGGACATTTCAGCGATTCTCTGTTTTAGCGTTAGTTCTGCTCGGTTACGAGTTTGCGTTTGGTCTCGACCATCTCAAAGGCTTCTACAATGTCGCCGACCTTGATGTCGTCGTAGCCTTGTAGGCTCAATCCACACTCGTATCCTGCTTCGACTTCTTTCACATCATCTTTGAAGCGTTTGAGTGAGGCGAGATTGCCTTCAAAGATTTGAATGCCGTCGCGAAGCAAGCGTACTTTTGAATCACGGCGAAGTTTGCCATCAAGCACCTTACAGCCCGCGATGTTACCAATTTTGGAAATGCGGAAAACTTCGCGGATTTCAACGGTTGCGGTAACTTCTTCGACAAACTCGGGTGAGAGCATGCCTTCAAGCGCGTTTTTGATTTCTTCGAGCGCGTGATAGATGACCGTGTAGAATCGAATATCAATTTGTTCGCGTTCTGCGAGTTTCTTGGCGTTGAGGTTCGGGCGCACGCGGAAGCCGATGATGATAGCATCAGAGGCGGCGGCAAGAAGCACATCGCTTTCAGTGATTTGTCCAACCCCGCGATGAATGATTTCAACCTTGACTTCGTCGGTTTGAATTTTCATCAATCCGTCAGAGAGAGCCTCGATAGAGCCTGCAACATCGGCTTTCACGATGATACGCAATTCCTTGATGCCACCTTCTTGTGCCTGCTTGGCAATGTCGTTGAGACGCACGCGACTGCTATGCCTGAACTCTTGTTCGCGGCGAATGAGTTGCCTTCGTTGTGAAATTTCGCGGGCTTCGCGGTCGCTGGGTGTAACGGCGAAAATGTCGCCCGCTTCGGGTTGCATTTCAAATCCGAGAATTCGGACCGGTTGAGACGGGTGAGCGATTTCTAATCGGCGACCGCGCTCATCGAGCATCGCTCTCACTCTGCCCGCTGAAACGCCGCAGACAAACGGCGCGCCGACTTTAAGCAGTCCATCTTGAACCAGCACCGTTGCGACAATGCCTTTACCTTTATCGAGTTCCGATTCAATCACAACGCCTTTGGGCAGTTTGTCGGGGTGGAAATTCGCGGTCAAGTTCATCAGTTCTGCTTGCGCAAGCACTTTATCGAGCAACTCTCTAACGCCGATGCCTTTCTTAGCAGAGATTTCTTGGCACTGAACATCGCCACCCCACTCTTCAACGGTAACGCCGTTTTCGGCAAGTTGGGCTCGAATTTTATCGGGATTGGCTTCGGGCTTATCGATTTTGTTGATGGCGACGACTATCGGCACATTAGCGGCTTTGGCGTGGTTAATAGCCTCGATGGTCTGCGGCATCACGTTATCATCAGCCGCGACAACAAGAATGACAATATCGGTTACTTCCGCGCCGCGCGCACGCATTGCCGTAAAGGCTTCGTGACCGGGCGTATCGAGAAAGGTGATTTGCTGTCCATTCTCGAGCGTAACTTCATATGCACCGATGTGTTGCGTAATTCCGCCGGCTTCCCCTGCGACCACATTGCTTCGGCGAATGTAGTCGAGGAGCGACGTTTTGCCATGGTCGACATGACCCATAATTGTAACAACGGGCGGGCGGGTTTTAATGTCTTCGGGCGACTGCTCTTCTTCGATGAGTGCGTCGGTTACTTCATGCTCCGAAATAAACTGAATTTCTTTTTCAAATTCCAATGCTAAAAGTTCAAGCGTTTCTCTATCCAACCGTTGATTGATGGTGATAAACTTGCCCATTTTGAAACACTTGGCAATCACGTCTTTGGGCGCAACACCGATAAGGTCGGCGAACTCGTGCGTGGAAGTAAACTCGGTGAGTTTGATAATTCGGCTTTCGGCGGCACGCTGTTGAGAGGCTAATTCTTCACGCTCTTCGCGCTCGCGCTTGCGCAGTTTGCGGAACTTTGAGCGCGTATTGACTTCGCCCGCATCGTCCATGTTCATGATGGTTTGGCGAATGTTGCGTTCCAATGTTTTCTCATCGACATCGAACTTTTTTTTCTTCTTTGCCGCTTTTTCTTCGGCGATTTTCGCCAGTTGCTCTTCGCGCATCGTTCGCTTTTGCGGCGGCGCGTCGGTTGAAAACGTCGAGGGCGCATCGGTTTTAGTGGCAGATGGCTTTTGCGCCGGAAGCCCTTGCCCTTTGGCTTGCGGCGATTTGACTTCTGCCGCTGAGGCGGGTGTAGGTTCCGCTTTAATGGTCATGTCTTTAGCTTGCTGACCGAAACTCTTTTTGCGCTTGCGCTTCTTTTTGACTAACTCAATTTCGCCCAGCACCTTCAACCCGCCTTTATTTTCAGATGACCCATAGCGCGAGCTGATGTCCGCTTGCTCTTGACGAATTTGTCGTTGCAGTTCTGTGCGTTGTTCCATCGCCGATTCCGATGTCTCATCGATTTGAGCATTGAGTTCCTTCTCGGCAAGTTCTGATGATTCGTTCTCTTGAGCCATGTTTTGAGTGAAGTCGCTCACGGCTTCTGATTGCGAGGTTGGCTCACTCTCTTGAAGGCGCGGTTCAACTGTATCTTGGGGTGCTTCGGCAGTTGGTTGTTGCACTTCCTCGATGGCGGTCTCCGATGGACTCTCTACCTGAGGTGCTGGGAGGTTGGGGTGTTCTTCGACCATCTCAATCGCGGTCAGCACTTCCATGCTCGCCGATGCGGCTTTTGTCGATTCTGCACGTTCAATGGAGGGGCTTTGCAGGGTTTCGGTTGCTTCTGATGATGCGATAGATTGTGCCGAAGCGGATTTCGGCTCTTCGATGCGACGCGGTTTTGTTGGGGATTTAAAACTGACGGGGGCTTTGGACGTTGCGGTGCTTAACCCTTTACGCTTTTTTTCTTCAATCGCCTTTTTCTGACGTAGCGACTCACTTTTTTCTTTTTCGTCGCTGTAATTGCTGTAAATCAGGTCGCGCACCGCTTCCGAGACTCTTGATGCCGGCGAGGCGACCTTCACGCCTTCATTTTTGAGAAACTCGACCACTTCAGTCGCACCGACCCGTAATTCTTCGGCAATGTCTGCAACTTTGTATTTCTTTTCTTCCGACATCTTTCCTTTTTCCTCCTGTCGCGTTATAGGTTGCGACTAACTTTAATCTAAACAGTTAATTGAGATGACGCATAAGGTTATGCATTCCGTTATCCATTTTGAGTATTTGGCGAGGCTTCTGGCTCTGTTTCGCCTTCGGCAAGCGTTTCTTCATGATCGGCTTCGGCGTGATACTCCGCTTGAACGGTCTTGTAGATGTTTTCGGCGATTTTTCGCCAGTGTTTGCGCTCGTCTTCGGTTATCATCTTCACGAAAGGTTTTGATGAGTTCTTGTCTTTGCCACTTTCAAAGAAATCGTTGCGAAGTGACGGCATGACGAGTGCGTTTTCAACGGCTTCAACACCCGCATCAATAATTTTTTTCGCGGTATCCAGCCCTTTATCGAGCAGTTGATAAATCATATCATCTCCGAAATCTTCTCGGAACGCGATGATGTCAATATCATTTGGGTCGTCGGTTTTATCAATTTCGCGATAAATTTCAATCTCAAATCCAGTGAGCTTTTCGGCAAGATGAATGTTGTTGCCGTTTCTACCAATCGCATACTTAATTTGGTCCGGCTTGAGCATGACGCGTGCGCGCTTGTTTTTGAAGTCAACAAACACGGACATTGGGTCTATCTTTGCTGGCTGCAGGGCTCGGACGATGTAGATTTGCGGCTCGTCGCTATACGAGACCACATCGATGTTTTCGTTGTTGAGTTCCTTGACAATGTTTTGAATCCGTTTGCCTTTATGCCCGACGCACGCGCCGACGGGGTCAATGCGGTTGCTGGTCGATTCAACGGCAACTTTGGCACGCTCTCCGGGAACACGGGCGATGCCTTTAATCAACACCAGCCCTTCGGCGATTTCCGTAACCTCGCTCTCAAAGAGTTTGCGCAAGAAGTTGTCGTCCGTTCTTGAAACAATCACGCGTATCGGTCCATCTTCGCGTTCTTTTTCAATCTCTGTTCCATCGTCCAATTTGACTTTCACTTTTTCACGTTCCACGCGCTTGATGTAGAGTTTCATTCTCGGATTTTTGCGTGGGTTGTCTTTTTGCATTTTCTCCGAATGTGGCAAAATCAATTCAATCTTTTGGTCTTTGCTCGTGTTGTAAGTGAAAATGGTCTCCTTATTGCGAATTTGATACAACTCAGCTGTAACGACTTCACCCACGCGCTCTAAACATTCTTCATAAAGCGACTGCTTGTCTGAATCGCGCCGCTTCTTCTGAACGGCTTGTTTGATAATCTGAATAGACTTGCGCGACAGAATATTTTCAAGCGGAATCGGACCTTCCTCATATGTATCTCCCACTTCCAACGAATCGTCAATCTCTCGAACCGTTTTAATATCGATTTCAATCGTTGGAATATCGACTTCTTCTACAATGGTTTTACTGATATAGACCTCGAAGTCCCCTCGGTCAGGGTTGATAATCACACGGGCATTGACTTCCGGGTCATATTCTTTTCGCAGTTGCTTCAAAATCATATCTTTGAGCAAATCAACTATGTCGGATTTGAGCAACGACGCATCTGTTTTCTTGTCGCGCGTTTGGTCGGACTTCTCAATCGCCGCAAAGGCTTCCACTAATTGATTCTTGCGGTCTTCATACATTGATTCTGAAGTTTTACGTTTTGGCATTGCTCTAAAAGTTTTCGAGTTTCTGATAGCGTTGCTGAACCCGTCGATTTGTGAATGACAACTTAAAATTCTACCTCTACGGTGGCTTCCACTAATTGCGGTAGCGAGAGCGTTAAGCACTCATAACCCGTGTGTTTTCCTTTTTTATCTGATACGCACTGCAAGGTCAATTCAATCGGCTCTTGTTCAGACAGATGCACGAGGCGACCCTTGACCACGTGATAGACTTCATTTGCATCTTTATATTTCACGCGCAGCAGTCGCCCAATGTTTTTGCGATACTGCCGCTCCAACTTCAACGGTCGTGATAGACCGGGCGAGGAAACATCAAGGCGCAGCCGATTCGGCAGAAGATCTTGCAGTTCGGGCAAACCTTCTACTTCTTCTGAAAGTTTTCGGCTCAACCGCGCACATGCCTCGATTGTCACGCCTCGGTCGGTGTCGACATAAATCTCGAGGTGATCCGTGCCGTTCACATTTCGGAACAGAAGATCAACAAGGAATATCTCCATTTCATTTGAGTAACCTTGCGCTTTATTGTGCTCCAAGATTGAGCGCGTAACCCAAGTGGTTAATTGTTCCAAACGAGACGGTGTCAATTCCGCAAAATGTTGGTTGAGTTCTTTTTCCGATAACAAAAAAAGTGGGAAGCGCGTCCCACTTTTTAGCACATAATCTAAATTTGACTGCGGCGCAAATATAACACTTTCTCGCCTCAATGTCAAAACCACCCGACGCGCCACACAAAATTTCCTTGACAAACTCTGAAACTTTTGCTATCTTAAATCCGATAAAGTTAGTCGGAATTTTTAACCGAGACGTGTGGTTATGCCTGCGTAAGTCGTCCAAAACGACTTTTTGATAGCGAAAATTCGGACTAAATTGGTCTTATTTAGATTGAATCTAAACTTGCAATGTTAAAGCTAACCAAAAAATTTGAATACGGGTTGCTGGCGATTCGCTACATCGCACAGACGCGAAATGGCGACGTTGCAACGGCGAAGGAAATCGCCGATAAAGCCGGTATTTCATATGAGTTGGTTGCGAAAATTTTGCAGCAACTCACGAAGGCAGAAATTGTCTCATCGGTTCAAGGTGTCAAAGGCGGCTATCGGCTCAACAAGCCTGCGTCTGAGATTTCTTTCACGGAAATCGCTGATGCCATAGACGACCCGATTCAACTGATTGATTGCGCTGACAATCCTAATGGATGCTCGGCATATTCAGGGTGCGGCATCAAAAAACCGCTCACCGAACTACAAACGCGCTTTCGCGAAATTTTTAGCGAGGCAAAAGTCGCAGAAATTTTGTGAAGTGTCGATATAATTTTATTCAACTTTTAACCAGAAAAACGACTATGGCTCTTGACAAAAAGTCTCTGGAGAGCAGACCGATTTATATGGACTACAACGCCACCACGCCCATGGATCCGCGCGTCTTGGAGGCGATGATGCCGTATTTTACCGAAAAGTTTGGCAATGCCGCTTCACGCAATCACCTGTATGGTTGGGAAGCGGAAGAAGCCGTCGAAAAAGCCCGCGAACAAGTCGCTAAGGCAATCGGCGCAGATGCAAAAGAAATCATCTTTACCAGCGGCGCAACTGAATCCGATAACATCGCGCTGAAAGGTGCGGTTGAAATGTATGCCGAAAAAGGCAATCACATCATCACTTTGCTCACCGAACATAAAGCCGTGTTGGATACTTGCCGCCGATTAGAACGCGAAGGCAAAGCCACCGTCACGTATCTTGCACCGAAACAAGATGGGATTGTCGATTTAGAGCAACTCGAAGCCGCCATCACCGATAAAACCATCATGGTTGCCATTATGATGGCGAACAACGAAATTGGAGTCATTCAACCAATGGCGCAAATCGGCGAAATCTGTCGCAAACACGGCGTGCTGTTCTTCACCGATGCGGTTCAAGCCGTTGGCAAAGTGCCTGTTGATGTGAATGCCATGAAAATCGATGTGTTAGCGATTTCAGGTCACAAGGTCTATGGTCCGAAAGGGATTGGCGCGCTGTATGTTCGCCGTAAAAATCCTCGCGTGAAACTGGCCGGCATTATTGACGGCGGTGGTCAAGAGCGCGGTATGCGAAGTGGCACGCTTAATGTGCCGGGCATTGTCGGCTTGGGCAAAGCCTTAGAAATTGCCATAGAAGAAATGCCGAGTGAAATCAAGCGTTTGACTTATCTACGCGATAAGTTGAAAGACGGTGTGATGTCTCAACTTGAAGATTGCTACATCAACGGCTCAATGGAAAGCCGATTGCCCGGAAATCTCAACATCAGTTACGCATATGTGGAAGGCGAAGGGTTGTTGATGGGATTGAAGGGTTTGGCTGTGTCGTCTGGCTCGGCTTGCACCAGTGCCTCGCTTGAGCCGTCGCACGTGCTTAAAGCGTTAGGCGTTGGCGATGAATTAGCTCATTCATCAATTCGCTATGGGCTTGGACGCTTTACGACCGAAGAAGAAGTCGATTACGCGATTCAAATCACCGTTGAAGCCGTCAATCGTCTGCGCGAGATGTCTCCGCTCTACGAAATGGCGAAAGCCGGCATTGACCTTAAAACGGTTCAATGGAATCATCACTAACTTGGATTTTCAACAACTTTAATTAACACTTAATATGGCTTACTCACAAAAGGTCATTGACCACTACAATAATCCTCGCAATGTCGGTTCGCTCGATACCAAAGACGAATCGGTCGGAACCGGGCTCGTTGGCGCGCCAGAGTGCGGCGACGTCATGAAACTGCAAATTAAAGTGAACGAGAAAACGGGCGTGATTGAAGACGCAAAGTTCAAGACTTTTGGGTGCGGTTCTGCGATTGCGTCATCTTCGTTGGCAACCGAAATGCTGAAAGGCAAAACCATTGAAGAGGCTTCTTCAATTAAAAACACACAGATTGTTCAAGAATTGAACTTGCCGCCCGTCAAAATTCACTGCTCGGTTTTAGCCGAAGATGCCATTAAAGCCGCCATTGAAGATTTCAAAAAGAAACAAGCGGCAAAACGCGAAAAAGCACAAGAGGCATTAGCCAATACTTAAATGACGGTTCAAGCGCGAAGCCTTTTTCACCGATAAGATGAACGAGGGTTCGCGCTACCAATCTACATAACCAACCGTTATTAACTGCCAACTACAACTATGATTACTATCTCCGACAAAGCACTTGCACAAGTCAAACGCCTGAAAGAACAACAAAACCTCGGTCCTGAATACGGCTTGCGCGTCAGCGTTAAGGGCGGCGGCTGTTCGGGGCTTTCCTACGGGCTTGACTTCGATAATGAAGAAAAAAAGGGCGACCAAGTGTTTGAAGACAAAGGCATCAAATTCTTCGTCGACATGAAGTCGTTCCTTTACCTTGCAGGTACGCAGTTGGATTTTTCAGATGGATTGAACGGTAAGGGATTCCACTTCGTCAATCCAAACGCGGCACGCACGTGCGGCTGTGGAGAATCGTTCTCGGTCTAACTTAACCCGCACCACGTGCCATGTCGTCAATCGTGCTTTCCGCTCCAACAGGTCAAACCTTCACCGATGAAATAGACTATCCTGTGGAGGCAAAGTTGGGGC
>Ga0272446_1005458_pt1 | contig 14024 bp, 13 predicted proteins | sample YNPCB0061_FD_194587 | JGI IMG/M metagenome (GOLD analysis project Ga0272446, IMG submission 194587) | Hot spring microbial mat communities from Yellowstone National Park, WY, United States - YNP-CB-006-1 | ecosystem: Environmental > Aquatic > Thermal springs > Hot (42-90C) > Sediment | place...
AGGTGCGCATATCCATATAAAAAATGGCGGCCTCCAGCTCACCCTTGGCGTGCTCCCGCGCAATCACCGCTTCCTTGATGGCATAGGTGCAACAGACCCCGGAGCAATACTTATGGGCCCCGTCATGCATGTCACGGGAACCGACGCACTGCAGCCAGGCGATCTTCCTGCAGGGATTGTGGTCGGAGGGCCTCACCAGGTGTCCTTCGAAAGGGCCCGACGCGCTCAGAATGCGCTCGAATTCCATGCTGGTGATGACGTTGGGCAAGCGACCGTAGCCGTAAGTGTCGTAAATTGCCGGGTTGAAGGGCTGAAAGCCGGGCGCGAGGATCACCGAGCCGACCTCGATCTGGTGCACCCTCGGCTTCTGCTTGAAGTCCACCGCTCCTGCCGGGCAGAGTTTTTCGCAGGCCCGGCATTTCCCCTTCTGAAAGTAGATGCAGTTGTCCGCATCGATCACATATTTTAGCGGGACCGCCTGGGGATACATGACGTAGGCAGCCTTGCGTTGATTCAAGCCCTGATTGAACTGGTCCGTCACCTTGCGCGGGCATTTTTCCGCACAAACGCCACAGGCGATGCATTTTTCCATGTCCACATAGCGCGGTCGTTCATGAACGGTCACCTTGAAGTTGCCGGCTTCGCCTTCAATGGCCTCCACATCGCTCATGGTCATCACTTTGATGTTCAGGTGACGGCCGCACTCCACCAGCTTGGGTGAAAGGATGCACATCGAGCAGTCGTTGGTGGGAAAGGTTTTATCCAGTTGGGCCATCACGCCGCCGATGGACGGCGCTTTCTCGACCAGGTAGACATAAAAACCCGAGCCGGCCAAATCGAGGGCCGCCTGCACGCCGGCAATGCCGCCGCCGACCACCATCGCCGCCCCGGTCACTGGATGCAATTTGGTCTTTTCAGTCATGAACATTCACTCCATAGGGAAGTCTTGTAATAAAATCCAGGATCTCAACAGTTCGCTCGTCCGCCTCCACTTCGACTCCATCGATTCATGTGATATCGATCACAAACATCAGCGATTCATAACAAAAAGTTGAAGCTATTTAAACCCTTTTTTTGTGTTGAAACCGAGCAATGACGTGTACAAATGACCAAGTCCCTTGCTGTCAAATTTCGCCAACCCTCGAAACTCACCGAAAGTCCAAAACCCGGGCGCCGTCGCTTTGAAGAGGCGAGTGAAGGGAAACCCGAAAGCGATTCAACTGCCTCTGCAGCGGCGAGGACCAACCCTTGCCAGTGCCCTGGGGCGTTCGCACAGCGGTTAAAGATGCGCGTGTGTCTTGTATCAATGATCATGCCAGTTGTCTCGCCCACTGCCCCCTCCTGGCTTGAAGCCTATTCAAGACACCGCCATGCCGTTTTGTTCCTAATGCTGTCCGGTGGGAGTTACCCGAGGGAAAGCGCGCAGGGCCGAGAGGCCGTGACACTCACACCAGCAACACAAGGGAATGAGCGCCGAAGGAATATTGTGCAGGGTCAATCCCTTGTGTCGTTTTGACTCGGTCCCGGCACAAACCTGAGGAGAATTGAACCATTATGTCTTTTTGACCATAAACGGGCGGGAAACAGGGAGGTGAGATAAATGACATGGTATTTGATTACAGCTTGAGGCAGGCAGAAAAGAAAAAGGCTGAAGAAACCTTCCTCAGCCTTTGGAAAAACGTCTAGAGTGGCTTGAGTCGCCGTCTTCCATCTCTCACTCCTTGTACATGACCACACGCCCGGTGGAATCTGTCGTGCACTTGCGCAGAAAATCTCTCATGCTGCAATTGAATTGCTCCCGATTGGCAAACCAGTAATCAAGGGTTTTCTTGCGAGTTTCCTGGCGGTTGCGACCGCGAATGAATACAACTTTCATCGTCACCACCTCCTTGAGTCAGTTTTTTTGCAAAAAAAAACCCGAGCCAGGCTCGGGTTTGACAAGAACAAAACAATACCGTTCATTTCACGGGCTTAACCCGCGCTTTGCCAAAACCCAAAATCGCCAGCCGCTCAAAACAAAAATCGCTATCTCTTTGCTGCAACTACTACTGGGGTCTTCCATTCGATCACTCTGAGTGGTTATCGCCAAGTACTCCTGATACTTCCTTCACAATTCAACCTTACACTTATCATTCCATTGTGTCAAACAATAAATTAAAATTTTCCGCCCCAGTCAAACCGAAGCGACCGAACCGCATTATCCTCATCCTCAAGACAACCGAATCATTCAGCCGAGGTTTCGGTGCGGCCCCAATCCTTGGCCCCACATGAGCTCAGCCATTGCGACAGGGCGCCGCTCGCAAGGCACTCCGTCAATTTTTTACACACCAGTCGATCGGTGGGAAAAGCCATGGCTTCCGGCAGAGAGTCAAGCGGGAAATAACGCACCTCGCTGGCATCGGACCCAGGTTTTAATGCTCCTCCAAGACGCATTCCCCAAAACCAGATGCCGACGGTTTGCCGCTCCAAATCATGGAAATTGGAATGCACGGCAAAAACCGGGCCTACCGCCACCACCAACCCGGTTTCCTCGGTAAATTCGCGCGCGGCCGCTTCCCGCACATCTTCGTCCCATTCCAAATGCCCACAGGGAATGCACCACATGCCCTCATAGGAACCCAAACGGCGCACCAGCAACAATCGGGATTGCTCCACCAAAATCACGGCAACCCCAACGGTCGGATTTCTGTAGTGGACCGTGTCACAGACCTCGCAATAAAGACGCTTTCTAAAATCCTCCTGCAGCCCCTTTAATGACGTTCCGCAATAAGGGCAAAACCGATACTTCACAATACGCACCACCCGCCAGTGAAAACCAAATTGCGCGCTTCATGTTGGTCAGCCCGGCACCCGTCCTGCCAACGAGAACTAGCATCGAGAGATCTAAAAGTACCTCAATTGGCGGCTGCTTTCATCAGCATGACCGGACCTTGCCAAACGAACCCCCGAGGCCAGCTGAAAGTAATCGTGAAGCCGACGGGAAACGCCGGCCGGCATATCACCGATCCTGCTCGGCTGAATCATAGGATGCGGGTCAAACCCCGCTCCATCAGCCGGTTGATGACGTCCTTGACTTCCTGACTGTGGGCCAGGTCCGCCACCAGCAAGGCGTCATCCGTATCCACCACGAGAATGTTGTTGAGCCCCAAAGCCGCCGCCAAGCGCTTGCCGCGGGCCACCACAAAAGAATTTTTGCAGTTCAACAGGAGGGCGTTGCCTTCCTGAATATTGCCGAAGCCGTCTTGTTCCTGTTCGCGACGTACCTCATACAGGCTGAACCATGACCCCACGTCACTCCAGCCGCAGTTTGCCGGCACCACGTAGACGGGCTTCGTCGTCTTCTCCATGATGGCGTAATCGAAAGATATCGATTCCGTTTTCTCATATAGCGACTTGAGCTGCTCGGAAAAGTGCGGCTGATCGAATGTTGCGCGCAGACTCTCAAGTCCGTCATAAAACGCAGGCATCTGCAAAGAAAACTCCTCCAGAAGGGTTTGTGGGGTCGCCACAAAAATCCCCGCATTCCAGAAATAATTGCCAGCGGCAAGATACCTTCCCGCCGTCTGGAGGTCCGGCTTTTCCACAAACTTCACAACCCGAAAGACATTTTCCTGCTCAGACTCGGCGCTGCGCTCGATATAGCCATAGCCCGTTTCGGGACGAGTCGGGACTATGCCAAGGGTCACAATTCCCCCGCGGGAAGCGACCGCCGCCGCCCGTCGCAAACAATCGCGAAAGGCTTCCGCATCAGCGATGAAATGATCCGCCGGCAAGATGACGAGGGGCCCGCCACCCCCCAGCCGCTCCACGTATTTTGCCGCCAGCCCGATGCACGGGGCCGTGTTCCGCCCCATCGGCTCGGCCAATATGTTGACCGCCGTGTGCGCGAACAACCGCTCTGTTTCGGCCCGGTGCTGCTCGCCAACGACTAACAAAATTCGCTCATCCGGCGCCAGTGCTTGTATTCGCTGGTAAGTTGCCAGCACCATCGGCGTATCGCCGATGATGTTGAGAAACTGTTTGGGGCGCCATTGTCTGCTGGCCGGCCAAAAGCGGGTGCCCGATCCTCCTGCCATGATAGCAATGTACATGTCTGACTCCTCAACAGCGTTTTGGTTGCGGCAATAAGGCAATAAATGGAATTATGGCTGCATGGTGCCCGGTCGGTTCGAGCCCAAGTGCCACAGCAGGGGCTGGGATGACATCGAAAGGCAACGCCGCATCCTCCACACCGGTGACGCTCGATTGCGAGCAAGACGGGCCTGGAGGATGCTTCGCTCAATAGATGTCGCCGTTCATCTCTCCAGTCGCATCGCCCAGAAGGGTTCGAGAATTTTCAGATTTTCCAATTTAAGACAGGCATAGATGGCTTGATTCAGAGGTGTTGCCAGGCCGACCTCTCTTCCCAGCTTGACGATCATTCCGTTCAGCGCCTCGATTTCCATTGGTCGCCGCCATTCCAGATCGTGCAGCATGGAGCATTTGAATTTCTTATTGTAAGATTCCGCCAGTGCCATCGACTGCTCCACCACGTCATCGGCCAGCACAACGCCCTTAGCCCGCGCCAGCTGCTGCACTTCCCGCATCACGCCGGTCATCAATTCCTTCGTTTCCGAACAGGAAAGCGCCAAACCCAGCGGCGCGCGGGAGAGGGTGCTGACACCATGAACGGCGCAAATAAAAAGAAACTTCGACCACAGCACCCGATCAATGTCCTCACTCAGTTCGGCCTCAATTTGTGCGCGTTGAAACACCTCTCGTATTTTCTTCGCCCGCGGCGTTGCTTGTTTGCTTGGTTCACCAAATACGATGCGACCCGGCTTGCCGATATGGGCAATCACCCCGGGTGAAGCGATGGAGGCTTCGACGAAGCAGGTCCCCCCCAGCACCCGTTCTTCGCCGTAGCGCTGGCTGATTTTCTGGACGTTGTCGATGCCGTTCTGGAGACTCAAGATGGTCGTGTCATCTTCCACCATTGGTGCGATGAAGCGCAGGGCGTCCAGCGTATCGAAGGACTTGACGCAAAAAAGCAGCAGGTCGACCGGGCCAATCTCATCGGCCTCGGACGTTGCGTGAATCATCACGCGAAAGCTGTCCTGGTTGGACACCACCTGCAGACCCTCTTCCTGAATCGCCTGCAGATGTTTACCTCGAGCCAAAAAATGAGTGTCGATGCCGGCGTGCGCAAGAAGACCGCCAAAATAACCGCCAATTCCGCCCGTACCCATCACACCGATTTTCATGGAACGCTCCTCTTGCATCTAATCTTCATCAGAAGCCCCGCCGTAGGCCGATCGACTCAAAAGGCGCCGATATTTGTTTGATTTCTCAGGGGAACTTGTTGCGCAGCAGCTATTCTTAGAAAAACGGTGGTATTTATACTCCCAAACCGAACATCACGTCAAACCAAACAATGGGCCTATGCGAATCAATTTCGATGGGTGCCGTAGCCTGGATCTCAGGAAAGATTTTGACAAGAAAGCACGATACCGCCTATATAAATGCGCGTTGGGAAGTCTTAGAAATGACAGGCAACGGCACAAGACGGCTCCGGTGGCCCTGTGCGGACCGTCTTGCAGTTTTGCCACGGTCCTGCGGCGTGCCGCTTCTTCCCTGGTTTCAGCCCTCATCCACATGCAAAGCACATAAGTCCAAAAGACCATGAAAAACGTATTTGACAACATACTCGACTGCATTGGAAGCACTCCCCTCGTTCGCATCAATCGGCTCAACCCCAATCCCGAGGTCCTGCTGTACGCCAAATGGGAGGCCAAAAACCCTGGCGGCTCCATCAAGGACCGGCCGGCCCTTTTTATGATCAACGCAGCCGAGGAGGATGGCTCGCTGACCCCCGACAAAATCATCGTCGAGGCGACCAGCGGCAATACCGGCATCGGCCTCGCCATCGTGGCGGCAGTGAAAGGTTATCGCCTCATGCTGGCCATGCCGGAGACGGCCAGCCTGGAGCGGCAGAAGGTGTTGAAAGCGTTGGGGGCGGAACTGATCCTCACGCCGGGGCCTCTGGGCACTGACGGGGCCATCGAAGAAGTCTACAGCATGGTTCGGCAGAACCCTGAACGCTATTTTATGCCGGACCAGTTCAACAACCCGGCCAACCCCATGGCCCACTATGTGGGCACCGGACCTGAGATTTTCGAGCAAACCGACGGCAAGGTGAATGCCGTCGTCCTGACTCTCGGCACCACCGGCACGGCCATGGGAATTTTGCGCGCCATGAAAGAGCGCAATTCCGAAATTGAAGTGATCGGCGTCGAACCCTACCCCGGACACAAGATCCAGGGACTCAAGAACATGAAGGAATCGTATGTTCCCGGCATCTTCGATCGCTACGCCCTGGACCGCATCATTCACGTGCGCGACGAGGAAGCTTTTGAGATGGCGAGAAGACTGGCCCGCGAGGAAGGGATCTTTGCCGGAATGAGCTCCGGGGCAGCCATGGCCGGCGCTGTCCAGATCGCGGCGGAACGGAAGGCGGGCATCATCGTGACCGTGCTCCCGGACGGCGGTGACCGTTACCTCAGCACCAATCTTTTCACCACCCTGCTCGAACCGGATTTCTGCCTGTTTGACGTACAGGAGCGAAAAAAGATCGCCTTCAAACCGGTCAAGGAGGGGCAGGTGCGCATTTTCGTCACCGGCCCGCTGCTGGACCAGGATTTGACCCTGCAGGAAGTGCGGCGCTTCCTGCTGGCCGACCTGCTGACCCGCTTTCTCAATTTCAAGGGCTTTTCAGTCAACCAGGTGGTGCATGTTCCGGACCTTGACAGCCGCACCATCCAGGGGGCCATGGCGACCAATGCCGATCTCACCGCCTATGCTCAGAAGCAGTTGGAGAGCTTCCTGCGGGACCTGGAACTGCTCGCCATTCAAAGGGCCAGCAGCTATCCCCGAACTTCCGATTATCTGGAAGCAATCGTCGATTTTGTGCGGGCCTTGATGGACAAAGGCTGCGCCTATGAAAAACTGCGCTCCGTCTACTACAACTTGTCGCGGAGCCAGAACTACGGCAAGCTTTCCAAGATCAATTTGAAAAAAATCCGTTTGGGCACGACAGTCGATTTGGATGCCTACGAAAAACTCAATCCGAGGGACTTCACTTTGCTCAAAAGGGCGACCCTCGCCGAACTCAAACGGGGCACGTACATGAAAACAGACTGGGGCAACGTGCTCCCCACCTGGCACATAGCGGCTGCATCCGCCGCCATTCATACCCTGGGGTCACCCATCGACATTCATGTCAGCAGCGTGGACTTCCTTTTTCCTCATCTGGAAAATGTTCGCGAGATCGCTGAATCCCTGACGGGTCAGTTTGCAAACCACTGGATGCTGTGCGCTCGCGTTTGGTCCAGCAAGGAACCCGACGACCATGATCATTTCGACGAAAATCTCTCTATCCGGCAACTTCTGCTGCGCGGTTGTTCGCCGCTGCAAGTTCGCTACTGGCTGCTCAGCACCCACTACCGCAAGGCGATCCATGCGACCCTGGAGAACCTGAAGAATTCTCTGCACGGCTACCAGAGACTCGAAGAATTCATCCACCGCGTGCGGCAGTCTCGCTTTGAAGGGGAGGAAAACAAACTCCTGCCTGAAATCATCTACAGTCTGGAACAGAGTTTCCTGGAAGCGCTGGAAGACGACCTGAATGTACCCAATGCGCTGGCGGCGGTCTTTAAATTCATCCGCCGGGTCAATCCTCTGCTGGATGCCGGCGAGTTGAGCGCCGAGCAACGGGTGCAAATCCTGGAGACACTCGGCAAGCTCAACAGGGTCCTCGGCATCTTTGACCTGGAGCCGCGAGGCTTGAGTGCGGAGGAGGAACAGCTCATCGCGGAACGGGAGCAGGCAAGGCGGGAGGGAAACTGGGAGGCGGCGGACAAGCTCAGGCGGGTGCTTCTCGAGGGGGGCCTCAAAGTCATCGACACTCCAGCGGGGACCCGCTGGGAACGTGTCGGCAGCGCTCCGGGTCGAAACCCATCTTAGACGCCACGACCTACCCGTGCGATCCATTTGCGCCAAAAGCCAGGACCGCACGGGGATATAGCTGCGGCTGAGCCCACGCCGCTCTTAAACGCAGGCCCAAACGCTTTCGGCCAGACCAATGGACCGGGTTGCCTCGAACAGGCGGAGGGCTTCCTCATAGGCATGATCGGTGATGCGTTTCTTGGCGGCCACGGGCAGAGCATTCATCTTGGCCGCAAACGCCTTGTTGGCTTTCTTGATCTCCCCCCCGGTATTTCCCGTTGCGACGGCCCAGTCGCACATTTCCTGCCACAATTCATCCGTCACCCCTCGGTAGGGGCGCTTGATGTATTCGCGCTTTTCCGTGGTGAGGGCATTGCCGTTTTGGTTCATGGCGAGACCAAAAGAGATATTTTGCCATAATGTGCCCACGTTGCCCTTGCGGATCCCGTACTGGATGAAGGTGGAAATTTTGTCGAGGGACGTCCCCGTTATGCCATGCTGCGCGATATCAACCGACCAGGGTTGGATTGCCTGCCAGATCTGCAGGGTCAGGTCGAGCTGAATGCCTTCCTGGGCGGAGCCAAAGTAGGTGCCGTGGATCGAACCGTTGTTGATGGCCAACAAGTTTGGATGCACCCCGTTTTTGTCCAGTTCGCGAATAAACCACTCGGCTTCATCCGGCTGCGTAAACCCCTCACTGGTCCCACTCTTTGCACCGATTTCACCCAGTTCGACCTCCAGGTTCAGGCCCAAATGCGTGATCGGTTTGGCCAGTTCCGTCGTCGCCTGAAGGTTTTTCTCGTTTTCCATGTGCGAGGCGTCGATGGCAAAGGAAGTGAAACCGGCGGCAATTTCGTCAGCGATCAAGGCCCGGACGGCCTCAATTTCCTCGGGCTTTTTGACGGTGATGTGGTCGGCATGAACGGCGAATGGGACTTCGGTGTTGCCGAGTCGTTCATTTTCACTGATGATGAACTGCACGAAGCTCGCAGGCGTAAACTCGGTGTAGCTCAATTCGGATTTGGCGATTTCGTACATGACTGGGGCCTTACTAGCCATGGACGCCAGGACTATCCCCTCGACCGGCAGGCGACAGCGTATGTTGCAGGCCATGATCATGGCATTGTGTTTTCTTGCAGCCTCGATGAGGGCCTTGCCATTGAAGAGGGGGACAATACTGTTCGGATAGAGCTTTTTCACATTTTCAGGTCTCGCATCTGCTGATTTAGCCATTTTCAAACCTCCACACCTGGTTCAGTTCAGTCGGTCGGTCATGCCCGCTCCCGGACGATGCGGGTTGCTGCTTGCTAAAAGGCACTGAAATCACGATGTTGCCACGCTCGCCTGAGATGTTATAGAGAAATGGTCTAAAGTTCAAGACGCAAAGAGAATTCTCGACAGGCCCGCACAACCGCGATGCAACACCCAAAATCTTTCTCCCGTTTGCTGCGCCCAGTCAGAAACTCCTTGATCTTGGCAGGGTTAATCTCTATTGTAATTTGAAAATGGAATACAATCACTGCATTCACTAAAGTTAATGAAGAAAGTGCGCCATATGCCGAAACGGAATGCTGTGCTGCTGTTGTGGCTGTTACTGTTGGTTGCCGCCGTTCCTCAAAAGGCCTTTGCAGAGGAAGAATTCATTGCGGAGGTAGTGCGCTATCCCTATCGCTTGCCCGAGTTGACCGTTATCGGCGCACCCACCACCTATTTTGTGAAGGGCAAGGACACCATGTTGGACATAGCCCGGCGAAATGGGCTCGGCTATAACGAGATGAACCTGATCTATCCCGCCATGGATCCCTGGGTGCCCCCCGACAAAAAAAGTCTGATCGTGCCGACTTTTTGGGTGCTACCGCCAACCCAACACGAACAACTGGTCATCAATCTGCCGGAATTGAGGATTTATTTTTTTGATCGGTCGAGCGGCACTGTGCAAACCTACCCCATCGGCATAGGCGACGAAGGATGGGAGAGCCCGCTGGGTTCGTTCCATATTGTTGAGAAGCGGCCCAACCCATCCTGGTATATACCCGCATCCCTTCAGGCCAAGTATGGCATGGCGGTCATGCCGCCAGGTCCGGAGAACCCTTTGGGCGAGTACATGATGAAGTTCTCAGCCGGTGCTTATGGAGTGCATGGAACGGCCATGCCCTGGGGGGTTGGAAGGCTGGTCAGTCACGGTTGTATTCGCTGCTATCCCGAGCACATACGGATTCTCTACCCGCAAGTGAGCATCGGCACTAAGCTTGAGATCATTTACGAGCCCATCAAATTCGGCCTTAAGGGAGGGCAAATCTTTGTCGAGGCCCATCCTGACGTTTACCGGCGAATTCCAGACTATCACGCCTTTGCGATGCAAAAGCTCGAGCAATATCCCTTAGCCCAGAAAGTTGACCAGCGCCTTTACTGGGTGGCTGTGAACCTGCAAAGCGGCGTGCCCATGAATGTGACAAAAAGTGTTGGGCATAATCTCGCCCAAATGATGATGGCTGACATTGGTCGCAACTGATATGAATAAGACCTCACCCTATCGCCAAAGGCATTAGCCATGCCAAATCGTCTACAAATACTCTTGATTTTGATTCACGACTCAAGATAATTTGATCTTGCAATTGCGTGGCTGAAGGAGTAGGATCAATCCCGCTTTGCACGTTGGCAGGCTTATGGAAGCACAAAAACGCTAACAATAACAGTAGGCTAATTTGGGCAACTGAAAGGGGGTGAGAGTTCAAGCCGCCCTGAAGTAGTTTTTAATGGATTGATGCAGGTTGCAGTGAGTAAATTCATTCCTGACCGCTATCCACAGGGAGTAATGAGTTATGAAAAGAATTTTGGCACTCTTGTTTTTGGTCGCACTTGGTTTCACCATGTTTTCGGGTTGTGCATGTACCCCCAAGGAATGTCCGCCGGCATGCATGCAAGCTATTGATGCGCTGAGAAATTCGCCCTGCAATGCCAGCAACTGTGAAGCTGCCGCTGCCCGGGCTGAAGCTGCCGCCGCCAGAGCTCAAGCCGCTGCGGACAAAGCCGAATCGATTTTCATGCGGCACATGAAGAAGTAGCTAACGCAAAAAACTATTTTGAACTGTTTTGTAAAAGGAGGAGAGAGACATGAAAAGAATTTTAGCAGTTTTGTTTGTGGTAGCGCTGGGTTTCACCATGATTTCAGGCTGTGCATCTTCCAAAGAATGCCCGCCGGCGTGTATGCAGGCGATCGATGCGCTGAGAAATTCGCCCTGCGATGCCAGCAACTGTGAAGCCGCCGCTGCCCGGGCTGAAGCCGCTGCCGCCAGAGCACAAGCTGCTGCGGACAAAGCCGAATCCATTTTCATGCGGCACATGAAGAAGTAGTGATTTTAAATTATTGATTATTAAATTTCTCGATCATGCAGGCAAAAAAAGCCTGGCGAGCTTCGCCAGGCTTTTTTTGTTATTGGCTTTCAGGCTTTTCCATATTGCCAAAGACAAATTTGCCGATCAAATTCTCGATATCGAGCGGCGGTTGCGTCTCCCGAATTCTGCCGCCCGGCTTAATGTATTCATCAGACGCACCCGGACTGATGCTCACATACGTTTCTCCTATAATGCCACTGGTCTTGATGCTGGCAATGACATCTTCGGCCAGTTTCACATTCTTCTGCACCTGAAGCGTTACACGGGCCTGGTCATTGACCAACTGGAGGTCTTTCACCTTACCGACTTCAACGCCGGCGATGGTCACGGGCGCCCTGACCCTGAGGGTCCCAACCGTTGAAAAATTTGCATAGACCTCATAATAGGGTTGGCCCCACAGTTGAACGTTCCCCAAATTGAACGACAAGTAGGCAAGGCAGGCAAGCCCGACCAGTAAAAAAAAGCCGACACCCAGTTCCAGTCCCCTTCGTTCCATAACGCAGCGCCTCAATCAGGTCATAATGGAAGTCACAATATAGTCGCACAGCAGTATGGCGATGGAGGAGAGCACGACGGCCCTGGTCGTGGAGTTGCTAACCTGCTCCGGACCGAAATTGCCCTCATCCACACCGGTAAAATATCCTTTGTAAGTGCAGATCCAAATCATCAGCACAGCAAAACAGCAGGACTTGACGATTCCCATGTGGACATCACTCCACTCCACGCTGGTTTCCACGCTGTTCATGTAAACACCCGGATTCAACCCGAACAGCCCCACCCCCACCAGGTACCCCCCAAATATGCCGACCACATTGCAGTACGCGGTCAGCAGCGGGAAAGCAATCAACGCCGCGATCAGTTTGGGCGATGTGAGGTAGGCGTGAGGGTCGATCGCCATGCACTCCAGCGCATCGATCTGCTCATCGATGCGCATGATGCCAATCTCCGCACACATGGCAGAACCGGCCCTGCCGGTCACCATCAAGCCTGTCAGTACGGGGCCCAATTCGCGGATGAGGCTGAGCGCCACGGCCGCTCCCAAAAGGCTCTCCGAACCGAACTTGGCGAGAGTGTAATGCCCCTGCAGACCGAGCACCATGCCGGTTGACAATGCTGTGAAACCAATAACAAAAAACGAGCGGGTGCCGATAAATTGAATCTGTTTTAGAACCGGTCGAAACTTGCCCGGAGCTCTAAAGATTCCCCTCAGCAGGTGGGCAAAGAAAACGCCCATTCGTCCCAGACCCTCGACATTGTCCAAAGCCCGGGAACCAACAAACTGCACAAATCGGAGCATGACCATATCCTCGCTGCAGCCGCCGCTATGAACGCCTGATGAAGACCGGAAAAGCTAGGCCTGCAAATGCAATTCGCTCTCACCCAAAAGGCGCTCCAGGTATTTCTGGTTATCATCTTGTTTCTGCTCTGCCTGCCGCTGCAAAAACTGAATCACGCGCTCATCCGGGTTTGCCTTGATTTGTTCAACCGTTCCCGCCGCCAAAAGCCTTCCCCGATCTAACATGACGATCTGGTCGGCAATGCGAAAAGCACTTTCCAACTCATGCGTCACCACGATGATGGTCATCCCAAGGGTGTCTCTCAACTCCAGGATCAGCTCGTCCAGACCGGCGGCAGTAATGGGATCAAGCCCGGATGAGGGCTCATCCACAAACAGAATCTCGGGGTCCATCGCCAGCGCTCGGGCTAGCCCGGCCCGCTTCTGCATGCCCCCGCTCAGCTGTGAAGGCATGTAGTCCCGAAACTGCGAGAGCCCCACCTGGTGTAGTTTGATGGTGGCAATGATGCGAATGGTCTCGGCTGCCAGCCGCGAGTGAACGCTCAGCGGCACCGCGATATTCTCCGCCACCGTCATGGAATTGAACAGCGCCCCGCTTTGAAACAAGACCCCGATCCTCCTTCGGTACCTGTTCATGGCTGCGACATTGAAGCCACCAATGTCCTCGCCCTCCAGGAAAAGCTGCCCGGGACCCGTCTTTTTCAGCCCCACCAAATGGCGCAACAGGGTGGTCTTGCCGCAACCGCTGACTCCCATGATCACAGTGACTTCATTGCGGGCGATGCTAAAAGTGATGTCGTGGAGCACTTGGCGCCCGCCGTAAAAGCTGTTGAGGTTGACAACGTCGATGACGCAACGCTCGCCCATGCGTCAGCTCCCGCTTGTCGCGTGAGGGTCAAGGTGAAACAGCGCATCCAGGCGAGACAATCGAATCATCTTCGTCGTCTGCTCGTTTAAGCCGACCAGCCGAAGTTTGCCTCTTTTCTCCGCAAGGACCCGCAACAACTCGACCAGCATGGCAACAGCGGCCGTATCCAAGGCGGACACTTTTGCTAAATCGACCACCATTTGGCTGACTCCGGTTTCCCTGGCAGACCTGAGCAATTTCCTGCGGATTGCCGGCACAGTCTGCCGATCCACGGTCCCTTGCAAATAACAGACGATCTCGCCGGGCGACGTCCTTTCAAGCTGCAAATGCAAAGCGCCTCCTCCATCACAGCGGTGGTTTCCAACCAGGTGGGCCCTCCCGCGATTGTTGCCAGGCCGTTGCAAATCATTCAGAAGAGCAAATGATCTGCAGACCACAAGTCTGAAATTATCAAGGACCGGAAGCGCTATCTCAAGCACA
>Ga0272446_1005459_pt1 | contig 14024 bp, 15 predicted proteins | sample YNPCB0061_FD_194587 | JGI IMG/M metagenome (GOLD analysis project Ga0272446, IMG submission 194587) | Hot spring microbial mat communities from Yellowstone National Park, WY, United States - YNP-CB-006-1 | ecosystem: Environmental > Aquatic > Thermal springs > Hot (42-90C) > Sediment | place...
AATGACAGCAATTGCTTAATTGCTCGCTTTCCTTGCCCATGCTCGATCGCATCCGCTAGGTCATTCACAGCCTGCACCAATTCCCGATGTTGGGCATCAATGGTTGGGATGCCTGTTTTTAGAGAGTCATTCCATTCAAAACGAGATACAGCCTTTTCCCAGAATAAGAAGTACACTATACAATAGTTAGTAAGCTTTGCAAAACTAAGCCATGACATGCTATGCACTTGATTTCCGTAAAAAGATAATAGAAGCACACAAGGCAGGATATTCAGTCCGCAAAATAGCTCAAAGGTTTAGGATCAGTCCAAGTACAGTACAAAAATTGATTACAAAGTATTACACAACAGGAGACTTGACACCCCTTAAATGTGGCAATAAAAAACCAAGTGTGCTCTCCCAACACGAGGAGTTGGTTTTGGAAATGGTTAAAAAGTATCCCGACTGGACCCTAAGGGAATACTGTGAATATCTCAGGGAAAATCATGGCGTAATTGCTAATACTTCCATGATGTTTCGGTTGTTGGACAAACACAAAATAACTCTTAAAAAAAACTTTTCGCAACGCAAAAGTTATCAGTGAAGAAGTACAAGAGGAAAGACTAAGATACTATGAGGAAGTGGAAAAGATTCCAGAAGAAAACCTGATTTTTATAGATGAAACAGGGGTGTGGGAGGGGATGGAGCGCAGTAGAAGTAGGGCAGAAAGAGGCAAGAGAGCCTTTAGTCTCAGACCTCGTAATCGTGGACAAAAGTATACGATTATTGGCGCCATATCAATTCATGGAGTAGTGGGTTTTAAGACTATCAAAGGTTCCATGAAAGGGGAGGATTTTGAGAAATTTATCAAAGAGGACTTGTGCCCTAGACTAGATGCCACAAAAGTAGTGGGGATGGATAATCTCAACTGTCATAAAAGGAAAGAGATTATAGACAGAAGCAAGAGTAATGTTTTTACCAAGATATTCTCCTGACTTTAATCCAATAGAAATGCTGTGGTCGATGCTCAAAAGTTTTCTGCGACCACTCAAAAACCAAACTTTAATAGCCATAGAAAAAGTAGTCAATATATTTTTTATGTTGGTGGGTAGAAAATGTTTTAGGAATTTCTTTACTAAGTGTTGTCTTTGCTCAAAACCAGTACCACCTGATTAAGGAAAAGGCTGTACCACTACGCACCGAGCTAACTTAATTGCCCAGTCTTTACGCTGGCGTTGGACTTTCAGATGTGCCTTACCTAGTCTTGTTCTCTGTTTATGGTAGTTCTTAGATTGAGGTTGTGCCCCCTTCCTAAACTTCCTGCTTAACCTGCGCTGGTGTCGCTTTAACCGCTTCTCTGCTTTCCGCAGATACTTGGGACATTCTACGGTATTGCCATTTTGGTCGGTGTAGAAAGCCTTTAAGCCGAGGTCAATACCGATGACATTACCTGTGTATTGTCCTTGTTCTTTGCGCTCTACATCCAGACAAAATTGGGCATAGTACCACCCGCACACGATTGATTTTGGCGTTCAGGATATGGTGTCTTGCCTCCCCATTGCAGTACAGAGCAAACGAACCAGCATTAAAGCCATCAGTGAACGAGATAGTCATCCCATCCTCTGATAGCTTCCAACCCGATACCTTATATTCAACTGACCTGCCATGCTTCTTAAACTTGGGATACCCCTTCTTTGCCTCTTGGTTTTTGCAGTTAGCGTAGAAGCGAGAGATGTCAGCCCAAGCCCGTTCTGCACTTGCCTGCCTTGCCGATGAGTTCAACTTCTTGGCAAAGTCAAACTCTTTTGCAAGGTTTTTGCAGTGGGCATAGAGAACAGCCTTGTTCACACCCTTATTGTCCCTCCAGTAGCGCACACATTTGTTTCTGACAAACTGTGCGCTACGGATGGCTGAGTCCAGAGCTTGGTACTGCTGTTCTGTGCCGTTGAGTAGCTTGGCTTCCCTGATCAATATAAGTCTACTTTATCACAAAAACAGCAAGATAAAAGCCGCCGTAAACGGCGGGGCTTTAGACCCAGTTTTTTTGGTAAAATTGACCCAGATTTATAGGGTGGAACATTCGTGACAGTTAGGGTTGGTATTCTTGGTTTAGGAACCGTAGGCACAGGGGTAGTGCAAATTCTCACTGATCCCCAAGGACGCAATCCCCTGCTCAAAGAGGTGGAAATTGCCAAGGTGGGGGTGCGTGATCTGCACAAGCCCCGATCGAGCCAGTTGCCGCCCTCCATCTACACCACAGACCTGACCTCGATCGTCACTGATCCCCGCATTGATGTAGTGATTGAAGTGATGGGTGGTATTGAACCCGCCCTGACCCTGATTCTGACAGCGATCGAGCACAAAAAACACATCATCACCGCCAACAAAGCCCTGTTGTCCCGTCATGGATACGAAATTTTTACCAAAGCCCAAGCCCAAGGGGTGTATGTCATGCTAGAGGCGGCGGTGGCGGGGGGTATTCCTGTCATCCAGACCTTGAAACAAGCCCTGGGGGGCAATCGCCTCACGGAAATTCTCGGCATTATTAACGGCACGACCAATTACATTTTGACCGAGATGCAAGAGCACAACCGCAGTTTTGCCTCTGCTTTAGCCCACGCCCAGAGCTTAGGTTATGCGGAAGCCGACCCCAGTGCCGATGTGGAGGGGTGGGACGCGGCAGATAAAATTACCATCTTGGCGGGTTTGGCATTTGGGGAAAGACTGCGCCGTGAAGAGGTGTACTGCGAAGGGATTAGGTCTATTACCACCGCCGACATGAACTATGCCAAAGAACTGGGTTTTGTGATTAAACTACTGGGAATTGGCAAACGCACGGAAACGGGGATAGAGGTACGGGTACACCCTGCCCTTTTGCCTGTGCATTCCAGCCTGAGCGCCATTCAGGGGGTGACCAATGCGGTAAAAATAGTCGGGGAACCGATCGGGGAATTGCTATTAGCGGGGGCAGGGGCAGGGAGTGGGGCAACCGCCAGTGCCGTAACCGCTGATCTGCTCAACCTCATCGCCACCCGTGGCTCCACTTTTAATCCCCTCATGGGCTGTCAGCACGAAGGTTATGCCAAGGTCAGTCCTCTGGCTAATTTACAAACCCAATACTATCTCAGGGCGATCGTCAGGGATATGCCTGGGGTAATTGGCGAAATTGGCGCAATTTTGGGCAATCAAGGGGTCAGCATTCGTACCATTTTCCAAAAAGACATCCACGACAATTTGGCGGATATTGTAATCATGACCCAAACTGTACGGGAAGCCCAGTTTCAAGCTGTCTTGGCAGAGATGAAACATTTGTCCGTGATTCATGATGTGCCCACAGTATTGCGGGTAGTATAGAGGCGGTAGCCAGCTTTGTGCAGTATCATAGACACTACGGCATGGTAGGGACTATGGACAACTGGTTAGATGAATATGAAGTAGTGGTGGTGGGGGCTGGTCATGCGGGTTGTGAAGCCGCCCTCGCCAGTGCCCGCATGGGGCGCAAAACCCTATTACTCACCCTAAATCTGGACAAAATTGCCTGGCAACCCTGTAATCCTGCGGTGGGTGGCCCTGCCAAATCCCAATTAGTACATGAGGTGGATGCCCTAGGCGGTGAAATTGGCAAGGTTACCGATCGTACCTATTTACAAAGGCGCATCCTCAATCGCTCACGGGGTCCTGCTGTGTGGTCCCTCAGGGCCCAGACCGATAAACGGGAATATGCCCTAGCCATGAAATCGGTGGTGGAAAATCAACCCAATCTCCATGTGCGGGAAGGTACAGTCATTCGCCTTGTGGTAGAACACGATCGAGTCAGGGGTGTAGAAACCCAATTTGGCGTGTCCTATGGTTGTAAAGCCGTAATTCTCACCACGGGTACTTTTCTCAATGGCAAAATTTGGGTGGGTAGCCGCTCCATGTGCGCAGGACGGGCGGGGGAATTTGCCGTATCGGGTTTGACGGAACAGTTACAGGAGTGGGGCTTTGTCTGCGATCGCTTGAAAACAGGCACTCCTGCACGGGTCGATCGACGCACGGTGGACTATAGCAAAATGGAAGTCCAGCCCCCCGACAGGGAAGATAACTGGTTTAGTTTTGATCCCGAAGCGTGGGTCAAGCGGGAAGAGATGAATTGTTACCTCACCCACACCACCCCCGAAACCCACCGCATTATTCGGGAAAATTTACACCTGACCCCTATCTACGGTGGTTTTATCTCGGCCAAAGGTCCCCGATACTGCCCCAGCATTGAGGATAAAATTGTCCGCTTTGCCGACAAAGAATCCCATCAAATTTTTATTGAGCCAGAAGGGCGGGATATACCCGAACTCTATGTGCAGGGGTTTTCTACAGGGATGCCCGAACCCATCCAACTACAAATGCTCCGATCGTTACCGGGCTTAGAAAACTGCCAAATGCTCCGGGCCGCCTATGCGGTGGAATATGACTATCTGCCCGCCACCCAGTGTTACCCTACCCTGATGACCAAACGCATTGAGGGATTATTTTGTGCGGGACAGATCAACGGCACTACTGGCTACGAAGAAGCCTCAGCCCAAGGCATTTTGGCAGGAATTAACAGCGCCCTCTATGCCCACGATCGAGCCATGATTACCATTCCCAGAGAATCTAGCTATTTAGGTACATTGATTGATGACCTGTGTACCAAAGAATTGAGGGAACCCTATCGGATGCTCACCAGCCGCTCAGAATATAGACTGTGTCTGCGTTCTGACAATGCCGATCGACGCCTCACGCCCATCGGTCGAGCAGTGGGATTGATTGATGACCGCCGTTGGCAATTATTCCTAGACAAGCAAAACCGCATCAGCCAAGAATTAGAACGCTTAGAATCCCTCAAGGTCAGAGCTAATGAACCCATAGGACAAGCGATCGTCCAAGAGACCCAACAGGCAATCAAGGGCGCAATTTCGGGAGCGGATTTACTGCGCAGGCAGGGGGTAGATTATGTTCTCCTCGATCGCTATGGGCTAGGTAATGCTCAACTGACGGATAGGGAAAAACAAGCCGTGACCACGGAAATTAAATATGCGGGTTATATTGAACGGCAACAGCAACAAATTGCCACCATCAGCAAACATAGCCAGCGCCCCCTGTCGCCCCACTTGGACTACAGCCAAATTCACACCCTATCCAAAGAAGCCAGAGAAAAACTCAACCAAATTAAGCCCCTGACTTTGGGACAAGCCAGTCGCATAGGGGGAGTCAGCCCTGCTGATGTAAATGCTCTGTTAATTTTTCTGGAACAACACCGCCAAACCGCCTAAATTACTCCCTTCTCCCAAAGGGTGAGGGGAAAACCGCTAATTTGAGAGTGGGGAAGGAGTAAAATAACTTCAGGATTATGTACCTTCCTCCCATGGCAATAGACCCCCTAGCGGAAATTTTGGCAGAACTCACACAGGGACAGGGTCTCGATCGTCCCAAGGCGAAATCTGTGCCACGCGCTGAAACGCCCGCCCAATCCATTGATGATTTACTGGCCTCGATCGAGGGTAAAGCACCGGTGAAACCTGCACAGGCAATGACCCCGCCCCCCACTGGCCAGCCCAGCCTATCCATTGATGACCTACTCACTTCCATTGAGGGGACAACTCCTAAATCCCAAGTTCCTGTGATTCCTCCAAATCTCAATAATGAACCAGTATTGATTCCTGCCCCCCTTATCACTCCCGATCGCCACCTAGAGCAAGAACTGCGTCAAGTTGCCCAAGATATAGAAGAACAGGAGAAACAAAAACAGCGGGAATTAGAGGCACAAAGGCGGGAGCAATTGCAAGTAAAAGCCAAAGAAGCTCAAGCGTGGCTCAAACAACTCGATCGCCTCTCCAGTGAAGGCATTTGGTTTGAGGAATTTGCCAAGAAGTATCCTTCTGAATTAGAGGCGGCCCTTGACTATCTATTTGCATGATACTTCTCAAAATAGCAGAGCCTCACGCCCAATCATTTTCCTTCGTCCCCAAAGAGTTAATCAAGAAAAGGAGAGCAGGCTATAAGCCGGGTTCTGTACCCTTGTGGGGCGGTGATTATGTATCTGGGATATTTGTTGCCAAATACCTCTAGCGGCTCACTTTCTCCATGGGAGAAAACGGTAGATAACTAGCCTAGACCACAGTTATCTACGCCTCGCCTTGCTTCCGACTGGGGTTTACCGAGCCAGAGCCTCACGACCCTGCTGGTGCGCTCTTACCGCACCGTTGCACCCTTACCCAAAAAGGGCGGTATATTTCTGTGGCACTATCCTCACGATCGCTCGTACTGGGCGTTACCCAGCAGTCTGGTCTAGGTAGGAAGCCCGGACTTTCCTCAGGGATTAACCCCGCAATCACCCACCTACTCCCCCCGATTTATCCTACCAGATTCCATTACGGCATTCATAATACTCAGAGCCACCACGGGCGCAGTTACAGCAGACAAAATCCGCTTGCCCAAAGAAATAGGCTGAAACTGATAGGCGGTCATCATTTCCACCTCTGTCCAGCCCCCTTCACACCCGATCGCCACTGTGATAGATATATCTGAACCAGAATTAGCATAATCCTGAGTAAACCGATCGAGCAGGTGGGGCACATTATCTGTAGTCACCGCCATATATTTGTAAGTGCTGGTGTCATGGGTAACAAATTCCCGAAAAGGAATGGGTTCTTTGATGTGGGGAATGCTACTGCGGCGGCTCAATTCACTCGCCTCCATCGCCAATTTCTGCCACCGTTGTAATTTCTGGGGACTGGGGGCGGTTTTGACCACACTTCGTTCCGCAAATAGAGGTTGAATCACTCTCACGCCCAACTCGGTAACTTGAGAAATGATGGAATCCATACTATTGCCCTTGGGCATGGCGATCGCCAATTGGGTGAAACTGGGCAGTTCCCTCCCATTCTCTAATTCTTCCAAAAGCATCGCTCCCTGCAAATCTGGTGTAATTTCCATGTGCCACCATACCCCCTCTCGATCGACAATTCCCATAAATCGATCGCCCCCCTTTAACCTCAGCACTTTGATGAGATAGTGATATTGGTCAGGGGAAAAGATAATAGTGGAACTCTGCTGTTGCTGGGCAGAGAGAACCACCCTCTGGAGATTGTGGGTTGGTCTGAACTTGGGCTGAGTATTGTTTCCGTTTACCATTGATTTACTCCATTCCCAGCGTAAGCATAGATAAATTGCTGGCACTGGATTAACTTGCGGGGAGCAGAGAGTGAAGGAAAAGTTCCCACTTTGACAGTCTACGGTAATTTCATTCTATTCTTCTTTATCCTATCTCTTTATCCCACATTTCACCTACTCCCCTCCCAGGGGCTGGGGGTGAGGGAACAATGCCAATTCGAGAGCGGTAAAGGAGTAGGTCTACCACACCCACAAATCTATAAATAAATCATTTCCCCCATATCCCTTGACGGGTGTAAAAAATAAACTTACTATATTTGGTGTATAAAATACACTATTGTTTAGGGGCTGAGATTATGGCTGTCCAGAGCAAATTACCGATTCCGCCCTTTGCCCAGCTCGATCGGATGGGGGAGGTGTGGCGTGTACCTTATCAGGAGCGGGCGTTACAGGCAAAGCAATGGGCAAAACAGCAGGGGATTACGCCTTCCGCCCAAGACCGCGTGAAAGTGTGTTTGATGGTGATTGATGCCCAAAATACCTTTTGCCTTCCCGAATTTGAGTTGTTTGTGTGGGGATCGATCGAGGACAATCGCCGTCTATGCACATTTATCTATGAAAATTTGGGGCGGATTACAGAAATTGTGCCGACTATGGACACCCATACCGCCATGCAGATATTTCATCCGATTTTTTGGGTGAACGATCGGGGGGAGCATCCCAGCCCCAATGCCACCATAATTACATGGGAGGATGTGCGGCAGGGGGTCTGGCAAGTAAATCCTGCGGTAGCCTATAGCCTTGCCCAGGGCAACTATGTGGCACTGCAAAATCATGCCCTGCACTATGTGGAAAAGCTCACCTCTGCAGGGAAATATCCCCTGACCATTTGGGCTTATCATTCTATGCTGGGAGGTATCGGTCATGCTCTGGTGTCAGGAGTAGAGGAGGCATTGTTTATTCACAATATCGCCCGTGCCAGTCAGACCAATTTTGAGATCAAGGGCGGGAATCCCCTCACGGAAAATTATTCGGTGTTGCGTCCTGAAGTGTTGGATAGTTTTGATGGCAGACCGATCGCCCAAAAGAATACCAAGTTGCTGAAGCGGTTATTAGAATTTGATGCGGTGGTGATTGCGGGGCAGGCAAAGAGTCATTGTGTGGCATGGACGATCGACGATTTACTCACGGAAATTTTAGCCAATGATCCCCAGTTAGCGAAGAAGGTTTATTTACTGGAGGATTGTACTTCTCCTGTGGTAGTGCCCAATGTGGTAGACTTTACGCCCCAAGCGGATTTGGCTTTTCAGCGGTTTGCTGAGTCAGGTATGCACCTAGTGACATCCACTACCCCGATCGAGGAATGGGATGGGTTGCACTTCCCCTAATCAGTTGAAATCTGTAAGTTACGCTCTTTCCAGTGTAAGAATAGACAAATTGCTGGTATTGAACTAACTCCCCTCGCAGGGGCTGGGGGTGAGGGAAAAACTGCCAATTTGAGAATGGGAAAGGAGTAAGTCTAAATGCTTACCCTTAGATAGAGAAAAATTTAGGTGTGAGTATGATTTGATACATGGGTTAAATAATTTTTAATATACCGTTATCATCATGTTCACCACTCCCCACTGGATGACTAGGTTCACCGATAGAATTAGGGCGCTAGATGCCGAACTGATAGCGATCGCTGTGGTCTATTTTGTGCAAGGGGCATTGGGTTTGTCCCAGTTAGCGGTGAGTTTTTTTCTCAAGGATGAATTGCACCTCAGCCCTGCGGAAACCGCTTCTCTGGTGGGGATTGCCATGTTGCCTTGGACCGTCAAGCCCATCTATGGTCTAATTTCTGATGGGTTACCCCTGTGGGGCTATCACCGCCGTCCCTACTTGATTTTGTCGGGGGCGCTGGGTTGTTTGGGCTGGTGGTTAATGGCATTTCGGGTGCATAGTTCCGCCTTGGCGGTGGTGGCGATCGCCTTGGGGTCTCTGGGGATTGCCTGTGCCGATGCCATCATTGATGCCCTTGTGGTGCAAAAAGCGCGGGCGGAAAGTGCGGGGGATGCGGGTTCGCTCCAGTCCTTTGGTTGGGTGTGGCTGTCGGTGGGGGCGATCGCCTCGTCTTGGTTGAGTGGCTATCTACTGGAACAGTTGGGCGCAAGGGGAGTATTTACCATCACGGGATTTTTACCCCTGTTTGTGGCTTTTGCCGCCCTGATGATTTCTGATCCCCGCCTGCCCCCAGAACATCCTTTGGGACAATCCCTGCGGGAAAATTTCCGCCAGTTGAAACACGCCTTTACCGATCGACAGATTTTGTTACCTGTGGCATTTATGTTTTTGTGGCAGGCTACCCCCGCTTCTGATTCCGCTTTCTTTTATTTCACCACCAACGAGTTGGGATTTAGTCCAGAATTTTTGGGCACGGTGCGGTTTGTCACTAGCATTGCGGGTTTGTTTGGGGTGTGGCTATTTCAGACCTACTTGAAAAATGTGCCTTTGCGGAAAATTTTTACTTGGACAACGATCGTGGCGACTTTGTTGGGTTTAACCAGCTTGATTTTAATCAACCACTGGAATCGGGCAATGGGGATCAGCGATCGATGGTTCAGTTTGGGAGACAGTGTGATTTTGACGGTGGCGGGGCGCATTGCCTTTATGCCTGTGTTGGTTTTAGCCGCCCGTCTGTGCCCCAAAGGCATCGAGGCTACCCTATTTGCGTTGGTGATGTCTGCTATCAATGTGTCTGCCCTCATTTCTTACCAACTGGGGGCGGGGCTGACCTATATTTTGGGAGTGACTGAGGAGAATTTTAGTAACTTGTGGTTATTGGTTTTAATCAGTAATCTCAGCAGTTTGTTGCCTCTACCGTTGGTGCAATGGTTGCCTGAACAGTCCCCCACCACTCCTGAACCAGAGCCAGTCAAAGTGGAAGAGATGGTTCAAGTATAGAAATAATTGCAACTCCCCTCGCCCTATTCACTGGCGGGGTGTCTCTGCCAAATCTGCATCCAAAATAGTCTGTCCTGTGGCTGACAAAAATACATCATCCAGACTGGGGCGAGACTGGGTGAGGCTAAAGAGGGGAATAGCATGACTGGCTAATAACTGTTGAATTTGGGCGATGGCATCGGGCTGGGGGTTAATCACCAAGTTGATGGCATTGCCTTGGGCGTGGTTAATCAGTCCCTTGACCACAAAGGGCAGAGCAGTCAGGTAATTTAGGGCGGTTTCTGCTTCCGTAGGGTTGGCAAATTCCCGAATCCGAATGGTAATCCGATCGCCGCCGACACGGTTTTTCAATTCGTCGGGACTGCCCTCAGCAATCAATTTCCCCCGATCGATAATGCCTACTCGATCGGCAAGGGCATCAATTTCTTCTAAATAGTGGCTAGTGAGTAGAACGGTAGTGCCCTGTTGTTTCAAGTCCCGCAAAAATTGCCAGATGGCGGTACGGGTCTGAATATCTAGTCCCACGGTAGGTTCATCCAACACCAAAACCGCTGGTTCATGGAGTAGCCCCGTCGCCAAATCAAGGCGCTTCTTTAGTCCCCCTGAATACTTGCCAGTGGGTCGATCGGCATATTCTTCTAATTGCAATAACTGTAATACTTGTTTGATTCTGGCTTGGGACTGTTGTTTATTGAGATGATACAAGCCCGCCTGAAATTGCAGAAGTTCCCTGCCCGTCAACACCTTATCCAAAGCTACCTCCTGCGCCACATAACCGATCTTTTGCCTGATTTGCTTGGGTTCCGTACAGCCCGCCACTGTAATCGTGCCTCGATCGGGCTTAATCAGGGTAGCCAGACAACGAATTGTAGTAGTTTTGCCCGCCCCGTTGGGCCCCAACAGTCCATAAATTTCCCCTGCCATAATGTTCAGAGATAGGTCATGCACCGCTTGGACTGAGCCGTAACTTTTGCATAAATTGTGAATGGAAACGATCGGTATGGATGTCATAGTTTACCTAGGAATCTCAGGTTCTAAGTCTAATCCTAACTAAAGTCTGGCATTTCGTGTGCACTACTGCCCACTTATACCTATGGATTAACCCTAAAAACTCCTATATTTCTATTTGAGCTAGCAGTTGACTATTTGGTTATTCCCTCACCCCCAACCCCTGCGAGGGGAGTAGGACAAGTTTCGGCTTCTCTGGAAAGGGACTTAACCCGTTTTATTAAGAAATAGTTAATGTTAAACAATAACCATATTTTTGGGGATTTATTGCATATAATTTGCATTAAGTCTTTGATTTATTGGATTATGGCACTTACCCGCAGAACATTAGTCAGTACAGGATTGCTGGCAGGAACAGCCCTACTTACCCACAATTTCTCCAGCGGTTTGGCATGGGCAGATAACCGCTATGCCAGAGAAGTACAGAAAGGTTTACAGTACTTTCGCAATCTAGCACAACAAAACCTAACCCTTTGTCAGGAATTACTAGCAGTTTTACGCACTAATGACCTAGAGAAAGCCAAGCTGCCCGTCCCCCCTACGAACAGATTGAGGTACTTGCCCTCAGTTTTGAGCAGACCGACAAAGACATCGACGCTCGTCCCTACGCCTTCGATCGTGGAGAAGATGACCCTGAATTTCGGGGATTTCACAAAATTGAAGCATTGATCTTTCGGGACGGTGATCTACGATCGGCTATTCCCTTTGGGCAAAGGTTGATTAGTAGTTCCCAGCAGTTGATTCAGGATTTACAAAAAACTGCCAACTTTTCTGCCAGCAAACACTTTGACGGCATGATTGGACTTGCCAACGAAGTGGGAGCCAAGAAAATTTCCAGTGAGGAGGAAACTTGGTCGGATCAAAGTATTCTTATCTTTCGGGAGAACTGGGCAGGTATTTATAGCCAGTATCAGCCCTTTGCCAGCACGATCGCCAAAATCAATCCCCGCCTCCACGAAATGTGCGAGTCCGCCTTCAAGTCGGCTATGGCAGTAATTGAACCTTTTACTACGCCCAATCAAGTGGCGACTACCCCTTACAGTCAAGTGGGTATGGCTGATCGGCGCAAAATTGTCCAAGCCACCAATCGTCTGCGGACAATGCTCAGCGAAGGGAGGAGAGCACTGAAGGTATGATGCGCCTCATGAGTCATAATTACGGGGCAGGGGAGAAAATTCCTCTGCATCCCAGTATCCTCTGGCGGATTCAAACAGGGTTAGTGCACATAGTAACGGTGGAGGGGGGACAGACGATCACTTTGGCAATTTTAGGAGTTGGGGAAATGTTTGGTGAAGCCTTGAGCGACGCAAGTCCCTGCTATGCCATTTGTCTTACCCCTGTCAAATTAGCAGTTCTACCCATGTGCCTGTGCCAGTATCTGCTCTTTGCCGAAAATTTATACCGAGGACGGGCGATTTCTTAACAATTATCCCCGATCCTGATATGCTGATGGCAGTGCACCTCTGGTCTTGTTCTGCCTATGGACATCACCCCCCTCCAGTCTGAGTGTTTTGCCCGCATCCATGCATGGCTGTCCGCCGAGTATTTTCATATAATTACACCTGATAACCACAAACCGCTATTGGTACTTACCCAAGGTTCGGCGGCGGTAGCGGTAGAGGTACGATCGTGGCAGAATAGTGTTCTAGTTAGTATTTGGACTTATGTAGTTACAGGGGCGCAGGTTGAACCTTCCCTTCTACGGTTCCTCTTACGCCAAAATGAATTACTGCGATTTGGTGGTTTTAGTCTAGATGACGATCGAGATATTAAATTACAAGCTCATATTTACGGGGAAAATTTCAGTAGGGCGGAACTGTTGGTGATTGTCAAAGAAGTTTTAGAATCTGCCGATCACTACGATGACCAAATTATGCTCACATGGGGCGGTAAACGGGCGATCGATCATGTGGCTACTTTTGCCCAGTAGCACCAAAAGAGATTCCCCTCGCCCTGTGGGAGAGGGAAAAACTGCCAATTTGAGAGTGGGAAAGGAGTAAGGAGAGGATAACATTATTTCTCCCTAGCTAGGAACTTGACCATCCATGAACTCCTAACATTAGGGATAGAGGGATTATTCACGCAACCAGGCGGGTAAATCATCGGGGGATTGCCAAGTGAGGAGGTCTTCTCCTAAGCGTTCCAACTCTTCAAGGGACAAATTAGCAATTCGTTCTTGTTGAGATTGACTGAGTTTGCCAAAACGCAGTGATAATTGTCTGATTAACAGCCTTACCTCCCCAAGGCGCATCCCTTCTTGTCTGCCTTCCTGCTTGCCTTCTTGCCGACCAATTTGTAAACCTTCTTCTCTGGCTTCCTGATACACCCGCGTTTGTTTCAATTCACTCAAACCAAACATTGTCTCAATCTCCTGCCGACTCAATTTGTCAAATTTGTAGATTAGAACCGTCTCCATCAAGTCTATCATTAGTTGTTGCAGATTTGGCTCAGTCAGGTGGTGTAGCTTGACCAACAGTTGCGAAACTTTGACTGGTGCTTGATGCACTGGACAGAGAATTAAATCAATGAGTTGCATTCCCAGAGGTTTATCAGGTACATCCCATAGCTGGTTTAAGCAAACGATCGTGATATTACTAGACAACGGTTGATACTTGTGGGGCAGGGCGGGCAGGAGGTTGGGACGGGCTGTCCAGATGACAAAATGCCAGTCTGTTACTCGATCGTTCTGGGCGAGGTAAAGTATGATTTCCGCAATGGTACGATCAAAAAAACGGCGGTCTTCTTGAAATTGCACTTCAATAAAATAGGTGGGAAGTTCTGGCAAGTTACTCTCAAACACTCCATCGAGGCGAAAGGCAGTTTGTTTGACTTCCACAGAGGTAAAAGTATAGTATTGAGCGGTTTCTCCTGACTGTCCCAGTATTTCAAAGAAGACAGCGGGATACTCCTGAAATAGACGATAGAAGATGGAATCGGTTTTCATGCTGTTGATGGTATCATAAGCC
>Ga0272446_1005461_pt1 | contig 14014 bp, 10 predicted proteins | sample YNPCB0061_FD_194587 | JGI IMG/M metagenome (GOLD analysis project Ga0272446, IMG submission 194587) | Hot spring microbial mat communities from Yellowstone National Park, WY, United States - YNP-CB-006-1 | ecosystem: Environmental > Aquatic > Thermal springs > Hot (42-90C) > Sediment | place...
CCGCCAAGAAATCCACAACCGCCACGGCCGCCAAAAAGACTACGGCGGCCAAAAAACGCCCAACCAGCCGGTACGCCACTCCCACCTATGCCGATCCGACCGAAGGCGATCAGATTGACGGCGAAGATTTGGTGGTGCGCCGCGCGGCGGTGGAAGCCCTTGGCGGGCTTAATGGAACCGTGGTGGTGGTGGACCCTAACAACGGCCGGGTGCTGAGCATTGTGAATCAAAAACTGGCGCTAAAAGGGGGTTTTTGCCCCTGTTCCACCATCAAAATCATCACTTCGTTTGCCGCTCTAAGCGAGGGATTGGTGGACCGCACCACCCGGTTGCCCCTGACCCGCCGGGTAACCATGGACATGACCGAAGCGCTGGCTGTGTCCAACAACCCGTACTTTGCGAAATTGGGCGACCGGCTCGGCTTCCAAAAGGTGGCCTACTATGCCAAGCTATTCGGATTGGGTGAGAAGGCCGGTCTGGACATTCCCGGCGAAGAGCCTGGGTATTTCCCCTCCAGCCCGCCCAAGGAGTACAGCGTCGGTTTGATGACGAGTTTTGGCGCCGGCATCCAGCTCACCGCGTTGCAGCTCGCCTCGATGATGTCGGTCATCGCCAACGGCGGCACCATGTATTATCTGCAATATCCGCAATCGCAGAAGGATGTGGAGCGGTTCGTGCCTCGCGTCAAGCGGCATCTGGACATTCAGCCCTTCATTGCCGAGGTGAAGCCCGGCATGCTGGCTGCCGTCGAATATGGCACCGCCAAACGCGCCGCCTATGATCCCAACGAGCCGGTTTTCGGCAAGACGGGAACGTGCAGCGAGTTTTCCGGCACGCCGGCGCATCTCGGATGGTTCGGCGCCTTCAACGAAACGGGCAAGTCCAAGCTGGTGGTGGCGGTCCTGCTCACCGGGGGGCGCACGGTCAATGGCCCGCTGGCTTCGAGCGTCGCTGGTCTGTTCTATAAGAACTTGGCGCAAAACCACTATTGGGCCAGGATGCAGGGTTATTCGCCGGCGGCGCTGGCGGGCACGCCCACCTGCTGCGCCCAGTAAACCTCAGGAGAAATTTTCGATTTCCCGGGCCTCCTCGTCGCTGAGGCGGAATTCCATCGCTCCCAGAACGCCTTTGGCCTGTTCGGCGCTGCGCATGCCCACGATGGCTCCGGTCACCGCCGGGTGGCGAAGCGTCCAGGCGATGGCCACTTCACCGGCGCTGCGCCCGTGCCGCGCGCCGATTTCGGCCAGTTTGGCCGCCAGCGCCAAGTTACGGGTCAGATTCGGCTCCTGGAAGTGGGGGCTGCGCCGGCGGAAGTCGTCCGGCGGAAAATTCTTCACGCGCTCCCGCGTCATGGCGCCGCTCAGCAACCCGTTCTGCATGGGCGAGTACACGATCACTCCGATGCCGTGCTGCAACGCGTAAGGGAAGATGGATTCTTCCGCCTTGCGCGTGATCAGGGAGTAAGGGGGCTGAACCGAGGTGATCGGGGCGATGCGCCGCACGCGCTCCATCTGTTCGGCGCTGAAGTTCGACACCCCGATCCAGCGGACCTTTCCCTCGCGCTGGAGTTCGGCCAGCGTGGCCCAGCCCTCTTCGATGTCCTCTTCGGGTTCCGGCCAGTGGATCTGGTACAGGTCGATCACATCCACCTCCAGCCGCCGCAGGCTGTCCTCGCATTCCCGGCGGATGGAGTCGCGTTTCAGGCACTTCACGATCTGGCGGTTCTCGTCCCAGCAGCGCTCGCATTTGGTGAAAATGTAGGGCTTGTTCGAGCGCCCTTTCAGCGCCCGGGCCACCACCGTTTCCGCATGTCCCAGCCCATAGACGGCGGCTGTGTCAATCCAGTTGACGCCCGCATCGAGGGCGGCATGGATGGCTGCGATCGAGGCGTTGTCGTCCTGTGGTCCCCAGGAGAACTGCCAGTTGCCCCCGCCCATGGCCCAAGCGCCGATTCCGATGGGCGTCAGTTCCATGTCGCTGTTGCCAAGTCGTTTCTTTGTCATAAAGGGTTTCAATCTTTCATGGTACCCTCTGTGTCCCGTTCCGGTATCATCGCCTCTTGGACCATGCGGACTCGACTGGAGCGGTATTTCGAATTCGAGAAGCTCGGCGCGCGCTGGCGCACCGAGATTCTAGCCGGCCTGACCACGTTCGTGACCATGGCCTACATCGTCTTTGTCAACCCCTCGATTCTTCAGGAAACCGGGATGCCTTACCGCCCGCTGGTGGCGGCAACCTGCATCTCGGCAGCGGTGGGAAGCATTTTGATGGGCGCGCTGGCTCGCTATCCCATCGCGCTCGCCCCGGGAATGGGGCTAAACGCCTACTTTGCCTATTCGGTGGTGAAGGGCATGGGGGTCCCCTGGCAAACGGCGCTGGGGGCCGTGTTTCTGTCCGGCGCGATTTTCTTTCTGCTCACCGCGGTCGGTCTGCGCCGGATGATCGTCGAGGCCATCCCTTCCGAGCTGTACGCCGCCGTGGCTGTGGGCATCGGGCTGTTCATCGCGCTGGTGGGTCTGCGAAACGCGGGCATCGTGGTGGCGCACCCGGCCACCCTGGTGACACTGGGCAACCTGCGCGACCCCAACACCGCCCTGGCGCTGTTCGGACTGCTGCTGATCGCCGTGTTGATGGCGCGTCAGGTGCGCGGGGCCATGCTGTTAGGCATCCTGGCCACCACCGCTGTGGGCGCAGCCTGCGGACTGGTGCGCATCGACTTTCACGGCTTCGGGCTTCCGTCCTTGGCCGGTTTAGCCGGAAAGCTGGACGTAGCCGGGGCGCTGCGCCTGCCCTTAGCTGAGATCGTGTTCGCCTTCCTGTTCATCGACCTGTTCGATAATCTGGGCACCTTGCTGGCGGTGGGCAAGCAGGCCCGGTTGTTCAACGAAGCCAACGAGATCCCCCGCATCAACCGCATCCTGTATGCGGACGCCTCGGCAACCATGGTAGGAGCCGTAGCGGGCACCTCCACCGTAGTGAGCTATATCGAGAGCGCTGCGGGAGTGGTGGCCGGGGGGCGCACGGGCATTCCCGCCATTGTCGCCGGGCTGGGGTTTCTAGGCGCTCTGTTTGTGGCGCCGGCTCTGGGCGCCATTCCCACCGCCGCCACTGCGCCCGCACTGATCATTGTGGGATCGCTCATGGCCGCGCACGCCGGCGAAATCCGCTGGAGCGAGCCGGACATCGGGATTCCCGCGTTCCTCACCATGGTGGCCATCCCGCTCACGTTCAGCATAGCCAACGGCTTGGCCTTTGGTTTCACGGCCTTTACCCTGGTGCGGCTGCTCGAAGGCCGCTGGAGGGAGGTCAACTGGCTGGTTTACCTTCTGACCGCGCTGTTTATTTTGCGCTTTCTTTACCTGCGGCAGGCCTAAAGTTTTCGCCGGCCGTCCGATAAGCACGGAGAAGGAGAACGCCGGCGGAGGAGCAGACCTCCGCGAGCAAGTCCGTTTGCATGCCGTTGGTGTCCCTAAAAAGATCGCTGAATGAGTTGGAGCGCTTGGAGGAACTGGCCACCGCCAGTGTGGACGGCTTGCGCGGTGTGTTCGCAACGCTGGCCAACCACACCTTGGAAATCGACCCGGCGGCCGCCGGACAATTGCGCGCCTACCTGCGTGAGACCGAAAGCGCGCTGCGCCGGGAGCAGACAGTGGAAAGGGTTCAAGGGGCGCGGTGCGGATTCGAACGGGAGTGGACCGCCTTCGCCGCAACTTCGCACTCGCGCTATGAGCAACTGTGCCGCGAACTGAGCGTCACCGTGCGGGCGCTCGATGAGGCCCTCACCAGCGCCAGCCGCGAAGTGGCCGGCGGGGCCGAAACCAGCCTCCGCCAGGAGATCTCGCTGCTAAACTCCCTGCTCATCACCGACGATGTCCGGGTCCTGCACGCTGAAATCCAGGCCTGCGCCGCCAGGTTGAATAGCTGCCTGGAAGCCTTCCGCAAAGAACGCCTGCTGTTGACCGCTCAGCTCCGCGACGAAATCCGTACGCTGCAACGACACTTGGAAGACGCTGAGCGCGAAGCCAAATCCGATCCCGTCAGCGGTCTCATCAACCGGCGCGAAATCGAACGCCAAGTCGCTGCGGCGCTCACCTCTGGCGAACCCTTCGCTGTGCTCTACGTCTGGATCGCCAATTACAAATATCTGGAACGCGACCTTTCGCGCGCCATGGCCGACGCCCTGATTGCGGCCATCTCCAACGCCATTACCGCCTCGTTGCCCGCGGGTGCGCCCGCCGGGCGATGGAGCGACGACGAATTCTACGCTCTGGTTTCGGATAAAGCCAGCGCCATGCGCATTTCCCGCGATCTTTCGCTCCGGCTGAACATGCCATTCCAGCTCAACGAGGGCGAATGCTCGGTGAAACCCCGCGCCAGCGTGGGAGTCATCGAGGCTGAGGGACAGGAAGATTACTCGTCGTTCCTCAAGCGTGCCGAACGCCTCACCAAAGCCATCCAGGGACGCAACTAGCACTGCGCCGGGCTTGGCCCGCCAATTGCTCACCAATTAGCATGACGGCACACGGCTCCACTGCCACGTTTAGGCCGCGCTTGGTGTTCTGGGAACTCACAACTGGTTGCAACTTAAGGTGCATCCACTGCCGGGCGAGCGCCACCGAACTCATGTCTCCCGACGACCTCAGCTACGGGGAGTGCTGCGGCATCATCGATCAGATTGCGGAATATGCCCCACTTATCCTCGTTTTGAGTGGCGGAGAACCACTTTGGCGCCGTGATGTGTTTGATTTGGCCCAACGCGCTAAATCCAAGAATCTGCGGGTGGCCCTGGCCACTAACGGTACTCTAATTGACGAGGCGATGGCCCTGCGCATCTATGATGCTGGAATACAAAGGGTTTCTGTTAGCATCGACGGCGCCGACCGAGTCACTCACGATACCTTCCGAGGTCATGAAGGAGCTTTCGATGCCGCCATCCGAGGAATCAAGGCTTTGCAAGAATTGGGTGTTTCCACCCAGATCAACACAACCGTATCAAATCACAACGCCCATCAACTGCCCGATATCCTAAAATTAGCCGAGCGCACAGGTGTGGACGCCTTCCACCTCTTCCTGTTGGTGCCGGTAGGCTGTGGGCTGAGCATCAAGGAAGAGCAAGCGGTCAGCGGCGAACAGGCGGAAGAGATCCTTAACTGGTTCTACGATCAATCACTTACCAGCAGGATGGAGCTCAAGGCTACTTGCGCGCCCCACTACTACCGCATCATGCGGCAGCGCAGGGCAGAGGCGCGCCGGGCGGGGCAAACCGTCCCCGAACTGCCCACCCACGGCATGGCGGCCGTCACGCGCGGATGCCTGGCGGGACAAAGCGTTTGCTTCATCTCCCACCGCGGCGAGGTGTTCCCCTGTGGTTATCTGCCCGTCGCTGCCGGCGATTTGCGGCGGCAGAGATTCGGCGAAATTTGGGAGAAGGCTGAGATCTTCCAAGCATTCCGGGATACAGATAAACTGGAGGGGAAGTGTGGCATCTGCGAGTTCAAGCAGGTGTGTATGGGTTGCCGCGCGCGGGCTTATGGAATGACGGGCAACTACTTCGCTGAAGAGCCGTTTTGCATTTACGAGCCCAAGCCCAGCCGCGGAGCCGAACGCCGGGCGCAGGCGTAGCAAATTGAAAACGCTTCTGGTTGCCATCGGAAACCCCTACCGGCGGGATGACGGCGTCGCCAGGCTGGTCGTCCAGAGTCTGCGCCTGCCTCCGGAAGCGCAGGCGGAGATTTGTGTTCAGCTTACGCCCGAACTCGCCGCCGACATGGCGAAATTCGAGCGAACCATCTTTGTCGACGCCGACGCTGTGGGCACAGAGGCCCGCCTGGAGCCCCTTAAGGAAAGCTCGGTTCAACCCTCCCCCATCGGTCACGCGCTCACCCCCGAGGAAGTCACGCTGATGGCTCGGCGCCTGTACGATTACCGCGGCGAGGTTTGGCTGTGCCGGGTGCCGGGGGAGGACTTTTCCGACGGCGAGGGACTTAGCGCCCGGGCTGCGGCTAACGCCAGGGCCGCCGTGGCCCTGCTTAGGGGCCTAACCGGTTACGCGGCCCTGCCTGGTCCGGACCGCCGGAAAGAGCCTCGTCTGCTTTGCGCGGATTTGGTTTCGGTCTCCTGGACGGACCGGGACGGCATGAACCGTCAAGAAGTTGCGAATCTCGAGGATATTTCCGACCACGGCGTGTGCCTGCAATTCGAGCAAGCCGTCCCGGCCGGAACGCAAGTTTTCATCCAGGCCGGCGAGGCGCACTTGGAGGGAGTGGTGCGCTATTGCCGGGAGGAACTGTTCGGCTGGTTTTGCGGAGTCGAACTGGTTCCGGGGAGCGAGTGGCCCAAAGAGACTTTCCAGCCCAGGCATCTGTTGGATCCCGCCTCGCTGGCTAAGAACCGGAAGCCCTAGCCGTCGCGGAACAGCAGCTCCGATTCGTGGGCCAGTAGCGCCCACATGGAATAGATGCCCAGGATGGTGCCCACCGGAAAACCGGCAAGCTGAAGCGTGGCGCAGACGATGCCCAGGTTGCGCGCCCAGTTTTCGAATTTCAGCAATCCCAAGCCCGCCGCCACCGACGGGACAGCTAGGAAGCCCAGGTGCAGGGCCAGGAAGCCCAGAATCAGGCTGGACAGCACCGGGACATGCCCCCGCTCTACGCCGAGCAAGGCCATCCAAGCCGTCCAGGCGTCGGTCACCAAAAACACGCCCACGGAAAACAGCAGCCCCAGCACGCCGAAGGCCACTTGAAGGTGCGCCACCGCGCGGATATGGTATTCCATGTCCTTCGCACTTTGATCTTACATGGCGGAGAGGGGAGAATGAAAATGACTTTACGTGGGGCGATTCGCGGTAAAATATGGGATGGCCGGAGTGCGGTAGGCTGGCCTTCACCCGTTGCACTGGAACTAGCTCATGGGATTTCCTTACGGCCTCGCGTTCCTGTTCGCGACATCGACGGTAGATCAACTGTGGAAGGCATTCACGGATGACACCTTCTCCGGTATCTACACGCTGACGCCTTTCGACTGGGCGCTGCTCATCCCCTATTTCACGATCCTCATCCTTCTGTCGCTGTACGGGGCGCACCGTTACGAAACCATTCGTACGTACTTCAAGCACAAGCACAAGCTGCCGTCAGAGCCGCCTCAGCGCTTTCAAGAACTGCCCACGGTTACCATCCAGTTGCCGCTGTACAACGAACGTTTTGTGGTGGACAGGCTGCTGGAGAGCGTTTGCAAGATCGAATACCCGCGCCATCTGCTTCAGATTCAGGTGCTGGATGACTCCACCGATGAGACCCACGCCTACGCCGAGCGGCTGGTGAACGAGTACCGGGCTTTGGGGTACCCGATCGAATACCACCACCGCACCAACCGGCAGGGATTCAAAGCCGGCGCGCTGCAAGAGGGATTGAAAACCGCCACGGGCGAATTCATCGCCGTTTTCGACGCCGATTTCGTGCCGCCGCCCGATTTCCTGTTGCGGACCATCCACTTCTTTGTGCCGCCGGACGTGGGCGTGGTGCAGACCCGCTGGAGCTACCTCAATCGCGATTACAGCATCCTGACCGAAGTGCAGGGCATGCTGCTGGATGGGCACTTCGTTCTGGAGCACGGCGCCCGGTACGGCCGTGGGCTGTTCTTCAACTTCAACGGCACGGCGGGCATCCTGCGGCGCAAGATGATCGACGACGCCGGCGGCTGGCAACATGACACCCTCACCGAAGACTCCGATTTAAGCTACCGCGCGCAGCTCAAGGGTTGGCGCTTCGTCTACGTTCCTTCGGTGGATTGCCCCTCAGAGCTTCCGGTTGAGACGCATGCCTTTCAGGTGCAGCAGTTCCGCTGGGCCAAAGGGCTTACCCAGGTGGCGATCAAGCTGCTCCCGGCGATTCTTAAGGCGCCTATCCCCCGCCGGGTGAAAGCGGAGGCGTTCTTTCACCTCACGCCCAACATTTCCTACCCGCTCATGGTGTTGCTTTCGGCGCTCATGTTGCCGGTGATGATAGTCCGGTTTTACATGGGGTGGTTTCAGATGCTGCTGATCGACGTCCCGCTGATCTGCGCCACGTTTTGTTCTTTGACCGCGTTTTATGTCATCGCGCAGCGGGAGCTGAATCCGCACCACTGGAAACGGTCGTTCCTGATGTTGCCTTTTCTGATGGGGGCGGGCGTGGCGCTGACCATCAGCAACACGCGGGCCGTTCTGGAAGCCATTTTGGGCGTCCAGACGGCCTTTGTGCGGACGCCGAAGTTCGCCATCGCGGGTCAGAAGGTGAAGGTGCGGGACACCAAGTACCGGCGCCGCAGCGGGTGGCTGCCGTACATCGAACTGGCGGTGGGAACGTACTTCCTGGCGATGGTGGTTTGGGCCATCGACTCAATGAACTACCTGGCCATCCCCTTTTTGACGCTTTTCGTAGGCGGTTACTATTGGGCGGGGTTCACCACCCTGTACCAGGAATTTCAGAGCCGGCTGCGCTGGAAACAGCAGTTGGCCGTCAGCCGCACGGCGGCGCGCTGATTCTTACCAGATTCCCAGCAGCTTCCACCAACCGAATCCCACCGTGGACCAGATGGCAATGTTGGCCAGTGAGACGAAGAAGCCCACTTTCCACCAGGTGCGAAGCGGCACGTATTCGTGGGCGAAAAACATGGGGCTGGGGGTCGTGCCGTAGTTGGTGAGTCCGGCGGCGAGATTGGTGAAACAGGCGAACGAATAGGCCACCAAGCCGAGCGGCGCGCCTTTGGCCGCCAGAAGCGCCAAAAACGGCGGATACATGGCCAGAATGTGGGCGGTGATGCTGGCGAACCCGTAGTGAGCATAGAAGTAAATCAGCAAGGTGGCCCCGAGCAGCACCGGCCAGCTTACGTCGCCAAACCAGGCGCCCACGGACTGGGCAAACAATGTGGTGGCGCCCGAATCGTTCAGCGCCTTACCCAACCGGAGTAATCCGCCATACCAGATGAAGATGTCCCAGGCGGCCTGTTCCTTTTTCACGTCCTCCCAACTCAGCACGCCCGTAACCAGGAGTGCGATGCCCCCCAGCATGGCGCTCACCGCGATGTCCAAACCGTGCCACGCTGAGGTCGCCCACAGGCCGCAAACGGAGACGAACACCACCATGAGAATTTTCTCCTGACTGCTCAGGGGGCCCATGGCCTTCAGCTCCGAAGCGGCGAAAGCGGCGGCTTCCGGGGTGTGGCGGATGGTGGGTGGGTTCAGCCGGAGCACCAGCATCGGCGCAAGCGCCAGCGAGCACAGGCCGGGGACGATCCCTGCCACAAACCAACTGGCCCAAGTGATCGTGTAGCCCTGCTGAGCGGCAATCTGCGCCGCCATGGGGTTGCTCGCCTGCCCGGTCAAAAACATGGCCGCCGTGATGCAAATCCCCTGATAGACGCCCGTCATCAGAAAGGAGCCCAGCAACGCCGCCGTGGGCCCCGGTTTGGACCCGTAAAGCTCGGCGATGGAGCGAACAATGGGCAGAATCACGCCGCCCGACCGCGCCCCGTTCGATGGAATGATGGAAGCCAGAACCAAGTCGGACAGACCGAGCGCGTAACAAACCCCGAGCGAACTCCTGCCGACCAGCCGTACGAAAAACAGCGCCACCCGCCGCGCCAGTCCGGTGTTAATCAACGCGCGGGAAATAAAGAATGCCAGAATGACCAGCCAGACGGTGGAATCCGCGTAACCCGCCAGCGCCTGCGAAATGGTCAGACCGCCGATCAAGGACGCCGCCGTGATCGCCATCAGGACGAGTGCGCCCCCGGGAATAGGCTGAAGCACCAGTCCCGCCACGGTAGCCGTAAAAAGCGCCGTGAGCCGCCACGCTTCCGGCTTGAGAGCCGCCGGACGAGGCGCCACATGGGCAATCAGAAAGTAGATGCCGACGAGAATTAGCAACCCAGTCAGCCGCTTGCGGGAAGAAGCATTGGATTCCGCCATGGAGTATGACGGTCAGATTACCTGACAACGCCGGCAGATGGCAACTGCTCGCACCCGCTAAGCGAGCGGTCCCCGGAGAAAATCTCTTCGCCGCATGGGAACTCCTCTTCAGCGAAACAGATTCATGAAGGTCGTAATGATCAAAGCGTTGGAAAAATCGATCAGGAAAGCGCCCACCAGCGGCACGACGATGTAAGCGCGGGGGGCGGGTCCGTACTTGCGCACCAGCACATCCATGCAAGCCAGCGCATTGGCGGTGGTGCCGAGCATGAAGCCGCAAAAGCCTCCCGACATCACGGCGGCGTCGTAGTCCTTTCCCATGGTGCGATAGGTGACCGTGATGCACAACACCCATACCAGAACTACTTCGAGCATCAATATGGCCAGCATGGGCAGCGCCAGATGGACCAGCTCCCACAGGCGCAGCGTGAGCAGAGCCATGACGATGAATATGGTGAGCGAGATGGCGCCCACGGCGTCCACCAGGTGTTGCGAGACGCCGAACCAGTGGAACCGGTCGTCGAGGTTCCGCAAGAGCGCGGCCACCAACATGGCCCCGATGTAGGCGGGCAGGACAAGACCCAACTTTTCTATTCCCAGGCCAATCACCGAACCGGCGCCCATGGCCACGGCGATCAAAATGACGGTGCGGAACAAAGGCGAATGTTCCGACTGGCTGGGGCTGCTCAGCGGCGTCACTTCAAGATTGGAGGAATCGCCCGAATACACCAGGGCGTCGGACTCATGGCGAAGGTCGCGCGCCACGGCCGACTGGGGCTTCAATTTGAACCGTTCAATGAGGGAGCCGCCGACCCATCCGCCCAGCAGTCCGCCGGCGACAATGCCAAACGTCGCCGCGGCCACCCCGACGGTGACAGCGCCCTCCACTCCCAGCCGTTCGAAGGTCGAGCCGAACGCCAGAGCCGTAGCCGGACCGCCGGCCATCGTGACCGAGCCGCAGATGATGCCCAGCAGCGGGTTCAGGCCCAGCAACTGCGCCAGTCCCACGCCCAAAAGGTTCTGCAAGACGGTTCCGGCGCTGGCCAGCGCATAGAACAGCAGCACCTGCAAGCCGCCGGCTTTCAACAGCCGCAGGCTGGCGCTCATCCCCACCGAGGTGAAAAAAGCGATCATCAAAATGTCGCGCAGGACGAGGTCCATCTCCAGGTTGAGAAAACGGTCGCGGAGCGCCAGCGTAATCAGCGCGAACACCAGCCCGCCAACCACCGGAGCAGGGATATTGAGGCGGTCAAGCAACGAAATTCGGCGCTTCAACCACGCTCCCAGCGCAGCTCCTATACATGCCAGGGCCAGAACCTGAACGGCGCTGAGTTTGAGGATGGATACGGAGCTCATGCGGCGGCGGCGCTCTACACTTCGAGCTTCCAAGGCTCCCGATAGCGTGCTTTCAGGAATGGCCGGACGGCTTCCTGGCGCACGGTCCATGCGCTTTCATCCCAGTCCAGCCACGATTTGTAGCGCATGGAGAGATTCGCCAGAATGCAGACCGTGGACGAGCGGACGCACGTTTCTATGTCGCTGATGGGCTTTTGGCGGCTCCGTATGCAAGCCAGAAAATTCCGCCAGTGCGGGATGTTCATCTGGCTCATGTTGGGGTCCTTTTCATACGCGACGGGTTCGAGCTTGGACTTCTCCTTGGGGATCACCCAGCAGCCGCGGCGGTTCACCAGCAGCGTGCCTTCGGTGCCGTGAATGCTGGTTCCAGCCCCATGCCCCAGCCCCAAAAGCGGCATGGGGTTGCAGGTCCGGCTTTCGTAGCTGGCGAGGAACTTGGGATAGTGAAACGTGGCCAGCATTGTGTCGGGCGTGTCGCGATTGTCCTGCACGTAGAACTTGCTGCCCATGGCGCACACGGCGATGGGCATCACTTCGTCAAAGCACTGGTGCAGCGGGTCGATCAAATGCACGCCCCAATCGGTCATGGCGCCGCCGGCGTAGTCCCAAAAATAGCGGAAGGTCGGAAACGTGGTCACTCCCACGCCGAACCGGTTCTTGTTGAACGGCACTTTGGGCGCGGGTCCCAGCCACATGTCCCAGTCCAGCCCCGGCGGCGGATCGCTGTCCGGCGGGTTCCCGTAACCTTTCTGACTGGCCGAACCTGCCTGGAAGGTGTGGCAGAAAGTCACCGCGCCGAGCACGCCGCTTTTGACGATTTCCGCGGCCTTTTGGAAGTAGCCTCCGGAGCGCTGCATGGTTCCGGCTTGCACCACGCGCTGATACTTGCGGGCTGCCTGCACCATCTTCTGGCCCTCTTCCACGTACACGCAGGCGGGCTTTTCGACGAACACATCCTTGCCCGCTTTGCATGCTTCCACGGTCATGTAAGCATGCCAGTGGTCCGGCGTGGAGATGCACACCGCATCGATGGACTTATCCGCCAGGATCTCTCGGAAATCTTTGACGGCTTTGACCTGGAATCCGTTCTTACGCGCCGCCGCTTCGGCTCGCTCCAGGTGCGGCTGATAGACATCGCACACGGCCACGGGCTGAGCTTCGGGAATCTTCATGGCGTAATTGAGATTCCCTGAGCCCATGGCGCCCAAGCCGATGAAGCCGATGGTGATGCGGTCGTTGGCCCCTTTCAGGCGGCCGGGGAAGATCGCCGTGGTGAACGCCGCGCCGGCGCTGCCCAGAAAAGTCCGTCTCGCTGTTTCGTTGGATGGCATAAGGCTTCTATCATAGCGCGCGCACGGTGGGGTCATTACAATAGCGGCTATGGACGCTCCCCATCCGGCTGGGCTGAAGCGCCGCTCGTTTGCGGCGGCTTCGGCTTTTATGATCGTTCCCCGTCATGTGCTGGGCGGCGCAAGCTTCGTGGCCCCCAGCGACAAGGTAACGCTGGCCGCCATCGGCATGGGCCGTCAGGGATTGGCGGTCACCATGGACCTGTTGCAGATGGCCGATATCCAGGTGGTGGCGGTGTGCGATTGCAACGAATTCAGCAAGGACTATGCGGAATACGGGCGCAACGCCATGCTCACCCAGGCTCGCCGTACCTTAGGGCCCGGCTATGAGAAATGGGGCGAAGATCTGGCCTCTCCGGGCGAGGCCATGCTGACCAACACCTTTAAGACCAGCCTCGGCTTCGGCGGGCGGGAACCGGCTAAGAAGTTGGTGGAAGCCTATTATGCCGGGCACAAGCCCTCCGGGCGCTGGTCCGGTTGTAATGCCTACAAGGACTACCGTGAGCTGCTCGAAAAAGAAAAGGATCTGGACGCCGTGTATGTGGCGACGCCCGACCACTGGCACGCCCCCATCGGCATGGCGGCGATGAAAAAGCGCAAGCACGTGCTCGGCCAGAAACCGATGACGCACAACATCGGCGAAGCCCGCCGGATGGCGCAAACCGCGGCGGAAATGAAAGTGGCGACGTCCGTGACGGTGAGCAATCCAACCTCGGAAGCCACCAAGCTGCTGATGTCCTGGATTGGGGGCGGCGCGATCGGCGCCGTGCGCGAAGTGCATAACTGGTCGAGCCGTCCCTACTGGCCGCAGGGCGTTGCGCGGCCCAAGGAGGAGCAGACGCCTCCGCCCGGTCTGGACTGGGACCTATGGCTGGGTCCGGCGCCGAAGCGCCCGTTTCACAAGGCCTATCTGCCGTTTGTTTGGCGCGGCTGGTATGATTTCGGCTGCGGCTCGTTCGGCGACATGGGATGCTATAGCTTCGCCGGAATCTTCAAGATCCTCAAGCTGGAGCCGCCGCTATGGGCGGAGGCATGCGGCAGCGAGCCGTTTGAAGAAACCTACCCCAAGGCGTCCATCGTTCGCATGAAGTTCGCCGCGCGCGGCGAAATGCCGCCGCTCATGCTCACCTGGTACGACGGTGGTTTGAAGCCGCCGCGTCCCGAAGGGCTTTCCGACAAGGCGGCGCAGGCGTTTTTTGGCCCCCGCTCAGAAGGAATCCTGTACATCGGAGAGAAAGGCTCCATCCTGGCTGGGTTCAATGGTCAGAACCCGCGCGTGCTGCCGCCGTCGAAAGACTATCAAGCGCCGCCGGCGCGGCGTCCCGGCGAGCAGCGCGACACCGTGTTGGACCAGTGGGTGGCT
>Ga0272446_1005462_pt1 | contig 14007 bp, 14 predicted proteins | sample YNPCB0061_FD_194587 | JGI IMG/M metagenome (GOLD analysis project Ga0272446, IMG submission 194587) | Hot spring microbial mat communities from Yellowstone National Park, WY, United States - YNP-CB-006-1 | ecosystem: Environmental > Aquatic > Thermal springs > Hot (42-90C) > Sediment | place...
AAAACCAGGGTTTTCAGTAATCTGCGTCAGTAGGTTTTCTCTGTATAGTCGCGACTTCAGTGACAAAGAAACAGGCCTTTAAAGCATCCTCTAAAGAGATAAGTAAGCCGGGCCGCGATCGTTGCAAGTTGGCTGAAAGTGCGCAGTGTTAGTGATCTGGGTCAAGATTTCCGAAAAATTACGCGGGTTCGTGTATCACTGACTAAATCCATGCAGCGTTTCAGGGCGTTATGTTGAATCAACGACTTTGGTTAAGTATCGGCACCACAGCAGTGGTTCTGTTGTCTGGCGCCACGGTGCGAGCCACCTCGGTAGAAATGGGCGTCTTTAAATCAGTGGACGCACCGGATGCGCGCTGTCCGGTGCGAGTGGTGCTGACGGAAAACAGCCAACCCTACGAAGGGGGCTACAAAGTCACTGGACAGGCCAAATTGGGCTGGCTGACTGGTCCCTTTGCGATCGCCGCCACCGATCCTTTTAGTGTTACCTGGGTGGCCCCATTGAAAGCGGAATATCGTCAATGTCAAGCCACTGGCAGGATTGTCAAATATGACGGAGAAGCCAGCGATAGCCACCCCTATTTGCGGTTACGGTTTACGGGTGGCAAATTGTTTTTGATCCTGGATATGACCGGCATGAGTGATGCCAATGGCTTTACCCCGGTCATTACTAATAAGGACGTGTTGACTGGTGCGGCGGTCTGGACCTGGGCTGGTTCGGACTAATGGGGTGTAACCAGCTCACAAAAAAGCGGTGAGGAGCCTGCAATTCACAGACTTTGCTCACCGCCGCTTGGGCTAGTGTGGGATTGACTGGAAGACCCGACTTGCCCAGCGATTGTTAGTAAGACCGACTGCCAGATCCAGTTAAATGGCTGGAAGTAGACAGTCCCATGGACTCTTTGACAAATCCGGCATAGGCTTCCATGCCGTGTTCGCCCACGTCCAGACCCATGATTTCCTCTTCCTCGGAAACCCGAATACCCAGGGTGGCCTTCAGCACAATCATGAAGATGCCAGACAGCAAGACAGTCATGCCGCCGACGCAGACAACGCCCATCAATTGAATCAGCAATTGACCCAGGCCACCGCCGTAGAACAGTCCGGCCGCTGGGCCAGCGCTGTAGATGGCACCGGCTTTGTCGCTGGCGCCGACCGCAAATAAGCCGACTGCCAGAGTTCCCCAAATACCATTGACCAGGTGAACCGAGATAGCACCCACCGGGTCATCAATGTGCAGCTTGTCAAAGAAGCCCACTGCATACACCACCAGAACTCCAGCGACCAGTCCAATGATGGCAGCAGATGGAACGGTTACGAAGGCACAGGGTGCTGTGATGCCAACCAGTCCAGCCAGAATGCCGTTGATCACCATAGACAGATCCGGTTTGCCCAGAGCCAACCAGGCGGTGATGGTGGCTGCAATCCCACCAAAGGCGGCGGCGGTGTTGGTGGTAATCGCAATGTGGGCGATCGCCGCGCCATCGCCAACAGCCATAGTAGAACCGGGGTTGAACCCGAACCAACCCAGCCACAGAATCAGGCAGCCCAGGGTGGCAATACTCATGTTGTGGGCGGGTAAGGCATTGGCCGAACCGTCACTGTTATATTTACCCAGACGGGGCCCCAGTAAGGCAGCGGCGACCAGTGCGGCCCAACCGCCAACAGAGTGAACCACTGTGGAACCGGCAAAGTCCCAGAAGCCGCTGCCGCCAAAGCTGGCCAGCCAACCACCGCCCCAAATCCAGTGGCCTGTGATGGGATAGGCGATGCCAACCAGCAGCAGACTAAAGATTAAGAAGTCGATGAACTTAATGCGCTCGGCTACGGCACCGGAAACAATGGTTGCCGCCGTTCCAGCGAACACCAGTTGGAAGAAAAACTTGGCCAACAGCGGTACGCCGGTCCAACTGATTGCCTTATAAGCGCCTTGATAGGCATCACCAGTTGCTGGGCTATTGTCTGCTCCAGATAGGAAAAATAGACCCTCACCCCCGAAGAAGCCATTGCCATTGCCAAACATCAGGCCCCAGCCTAACACCCAGAAAGCAATGGTAGATAAGGCAAACACAATCAAGTTTTTGGCCAGCACGTTGACCGCATTCTTCTGGCGGCAGAAGCCGGTTTCCAACATACAGAAACCCGCATTCATGAAGAAGACCAGCATGGCAGTAACCAACACCCACATGGTATCCAAGCCAACTTTGAGGGTTTCAGTTGTTTTGGCAACGTCCTCCAGGGTGGGTGGGCTCTGGGCCACGCCAGCCATGCCCCAACCCAAGACAATCAGGATAGCCAGGGGAATGCAGGCTTGCCAGGTTGGCGACAATTTTTTGGCATACCAATTAGGAGACAACCATTGGCTGTCCCATTGCATAGCGGGGCGACTTCTCCGCTGCGATCGCTTCTTCGGCCTCAATTTAGACATCATTTTTGGACATTCCTCAGTGAATGAACGTAGTACTTCAGGGGAATCTGTTGACTGGAGCAGTTGCCAGAAGAGACCCAGGTTTCTAAGTCAACCCTTGCACCTGACCGTCAAAACCGATTGGTTCAGATGAAAAATGCCACCCCCTGATTGAAAACGTTCGTTAGACCTATGACAGGGTTAAGAAACTACAAAGATTCCATCAAGTCTGAGGTGGGTAATTCTGTATAGGAAAGCACAAAATACTGAGAGGCGATCTCTGTCTTTAACACTATTCTGAGGGTTAGCTGATTTTTGGCTGAAAACCGTAACCCCGTAGACTGCGGCGTCAGTTTACCCCTACCCCAAATGCCACCAATGGGGAGAGGGGCTTCAGCCTGATCCTTTTAGTCCTTGTGGTCAGAGGGGCTAGGAGTGTCAAAAGGAAGATTTTGTCCGTTTCTTCACAAGTTCCTCAAATTGTTTGCCTACCCTCGAACTATTAGTTATCGAAGTGACCCAAGCCGTCGTAGCAGTCACGATTTGACTAGTGACCTGACAGATTGATAGGGGGTTGTCTACTGGCAACTGCCGGGGAGGACGTCTATGCAGATCATTCGAAAGATCAATGATGAGTTGGCAATCTCCGGGCAGATTACTCCTAATCAGCTACCCCAGATTGTTCAGGAAGGGTTTCAGTCGGTTCTCAATCTGCGGGAACCGGACGAAGCTGGTTTTTTTTCGACTGAGCAGCAATATGCTGAACTGATGGGATTGCGGTATGTCAACCAACCTCTGGCAACGGATGCCGTGATGACCGCAACCATCATGCCGATTCTACAACACCTCCACCAGATGCCTAAGCCGATTCTGATCCACTGCGATAATGCCATGCGGTCTGCTGCTGTGGCCCTCATTTACTTGGCTACCCGCCAGGGGGCAACCCTGGAGCAAGCGTTTCAGCAAGCTCAAGCTCTGGGGTTATTTGGCACCTTGACTCAGGTGTAGTCAGGATGGTCCTCAGCCCAGCCGATCGCCCGTCCCTGCAGCAGCAGAACTCGGCTGAGCCTATCCACACCGGTCTGCTTGGGCTGCCAGAAGTTGAACAAAATCATTGGCCGGAATTGGATCACTGAACAGGAAGCCCTGCATGGTATGACAGCCATTTTGCAACAGAAAGGCGAATTGCTCTTCCGTTTCGACTCCTTCTGCCACTACCTTGAGGTGCAGGCTTTGGGCCATGTCAATGATGGCCCGCGCGATTGCCGCATCGTTGCTGTCAGTCGTAATGTCCTGGACAAAGGAGCGATCGATTTTCAGGGTGTCAATCGGAAATCGCTTCAGATAATTCAGCGATGAGTAACCTGTGCCAAAATCATCGATTGAAATTTGCACCCCCATCGCTTTCAAGTCTTGCAGGGTAATGATTGTGGTCTCAATATTCTCCATAACGCTGGTTTCAGTCAGTTCAACCACCAGGAATTGGGGTTGTAAGCCTCTAGCATGGACAATTTGAGCCACCATTTCCAGCAAGTTTTCCTGCTTGAACTGTCGGGCTGACAAATTGACCGCAATCCGCAATTGGGGATTTTGCCCTAACCAGGAAATGGCGTCTTCTGTGACCTTCTTTAAGACCCATTGTCCCAGCGGCACAATCAACCCGGTCTCTTCTGCAATGGGAATAAACTTGCTGGGTGAAATGTTCCCCAGATCCGGATTCCGCCAGCGTAATAAGGCTTCTGCGCCCGTAATCCGACGGGTGGCCATGTCAATTTGGGGCTGGTAGTAGACCTGAAATTCCTGCCGTTCCAGTGCTCCTTCCAATTGGGCCTCTAGGGTCTGACGTTCGGCAACCTGGGCGTCTAATTCGGGTTTGTAAAATTCATAGCGATCTCTTCCCTTCGAGCGGGCAAACCGCATGGCTGTATCCGCCTGGTTCAGAAGCATGTCCGGGCTGCTGCCATGATCGGCATAAAGGGCAATCCCCAGGCTGATATGGATCCGGGTCATCCGACCATCCAGATCGAAGGGTTCCCGCAGCACAGCCAGGATCTCCTGGGCCATCCTGCCGATCTCCGACCAGGCCAGTTCATCCGCCACTAACAGCAGGCCAAACTCATCGCTGCCCAAACGCGCCACGGTGCATTGTTGGCCAAACGTCTGGTCCAATCGATGGGCTACCTGTTGTAGGACTTGATCGCCGTAGCTATAGCCCAATCTGGCATTAATCGCTTTGAAGCGATGCAAGTTGAGGCAGAAAACGGCCAGATGTTTCTCCGTTTGTTGGACGGTCCGGATTGCAGTTTGTAGCTCATGGTGGAGCAAAACCCGACTGGGCAATTTCGTCAGTGGATCCTGATAGGCTAGCTGGCTTAAGGTCTGGGATGCTCGTTTCATTTCATCCTGATGGGATTGGGAAATGGCGGCCTGTTTGGCCAAACGAGCGGCGATCGCACCCAGCAATTCGGCCCGCTTAAACGGCTTGGTCAGGTAGTCATCCGCCCCCAATTCCATTCCCCGTCGCAGTTCCGCACGTTCTGCCTTAGCGGTGAGAAAAATAAAGGGGATCTGAGCGGTGCTAGGGGTTTGGCGCAAATGCTGCAAAACTTCGTAACCGTCACACCCCGGCATCATAATGTCGCAAATGATCAGATCGGGATTCTGGGACTGGGCCAACTCGATTCCCGCTGGTCCATCGGAGCTGCTAATAACCTCAAATGCCTCAGCCTTCAGAAGTTTAACGATCAACCCCCGAACCGTTGGATCATCCTCAATGACCAGGATTTTCGTCATTTGTCGGTTCTCTAAAGGATATAGCAGCCGCCCGACCGTGGGCCTACCGCTTCTGCTTTCCCCAGCTTGACAGACTGTCGTAATGCTGGTGCAAGACACCCTACCACTGGCAGCATCAGCCGGGATCCCCCAACGTCTGCTTCCAGTGTTTCAGTCGGTGAATCGGTTGGGATCACGCCAACGCTGTTGTAAGCGCCACCGTTTACCTCCAAATATGCCCCAAACTGCAGCGTCGCTAACAGATCTGCCTGCAACAGATTATCCTGAAAAGCCCTTGCTGATTAAGACGTCAAAGGCTACAATCCTAACGCCTGTTAGTAGTGCAGAAGCCAGAATTCATCAACCTGCTATTGTGTAATAGTTGCATCCGACCCTACCCGGTTTACAGAATCGGTAAAATCAGGTACTCATCTTAAGGTGCGAAGGCTCCTCCACCTGAGTTGTCAGTTTTGCAAATCAGTCGCCAAAATAGGTTCATTGACCGCTTGAAGCCGTGTTGCTGGTGTAACGTTCCACCTCACATCTTGACCAAAGTCGTTTTTCCCAGGTTATGCACATGAACACAGACGTTAAAGAATCCGAATTTGCTGAAGGCAACTCCGATGGCTTTACGGTTGGGGCCGATTCGCCGAAATTCGGCGTCGACAGTGAGCCCGGCATGTTGCCAACCCTGTTTAACCAGTCCTCTGGTGATCAATGGAAACAGGTGGCAGAACGTGTTTATCAATTTCTGGCTGGTCTGCCCGAGTTTGTTTCTGAATTCTTTGGCGAGTATCGCCGTCCCCTGATTACGTTGGGTTTGATTTTTGGCTCTATTGTTTCCGTGAAATTGACCCTAGCTTTGTTGGACGCCATTGATGACATCCCATTGCTGGCTCCGACCTTTGAGTTGATTGGCATGGTCTTCACTGCCTGGTTTATTTACCGCTATTTATGGAAGGCCAGCAATCGTCAAGAGTTAGCCAGTCAACTGAATGATTGGAAAAGTCAGGTTTTGGGCAGCGGCACTCCCAAGTCCTGATGATGAGGTTGTTATGGAATGGAAGAGGATGGACCGCTTTCCCTTCTATTCGATACCTGCAAATGTTCAGAGGTACGGGCTGACCGTGCCTCTTTTGTCTGTCGGCGATCGCCCAGTTGCTTTATGACTTCACAATCTCCCCCACTGACCCTGGATGAGGCGCAACGGTTGCTGCGTCAATTTACTTGCCTGGATCGCCTGCCGCCCACTGAGTCGCTGCCAACCTATGAGCAGGTGCGGCACGCCTTGTTGCAGGTCCGTGAGCATTCCGATTACCAGATCTTTGGGATTTGTGCCGATGGCCTGGAGTCAGCGTCTCTGGCATTGCTGACCTATCTTCGCGCCCTTGGCTACGAGGATGAGCTTCAGTTGTCTGCCGCTAACGTTGCTGCGGCCACGGGTCCGGTTTATGTCAAATACAATGCCAAGAATGGGCGCTGTCATGTGGACACCTATGTGGGTGAGCACCGGGGGGTGTTGGTTTCCTGTCAGTCCGCCTACGATGGGGATGTGAACGAAACCTTTGGCCATTTGCCGCTGGATTTGTTTGCGGCCTAGATCATGCCTGGACTGTTTGTCGAAGCGGTGATTCGCGCGCTTTCCCTATGTCAGTGGATGCCTTGGACAGCCAACCCACCTTGAAACAGGCGTTGCAGCAGCTTCGGGCTGGTCTGCGGCCGGGGCAACAGGAAATTGCTGATTGGCAGGGCGGACCGCTGGCGGTATCGGCGGTGCCGGGGGCCGGAAAATCAACGGGAATGGCCGTGGCTGCAGCGATCGCGATCGCCCGCTATCAGTTGAATGATCGGCGTAAACTGGTTGTGGTGACCTTTACCCGATCGGCCGCTGCCAATATTAAGGCTAAAATCCGCAAACATTTACGGGATCTGAACTTGCCGTCCAGGGGGTTTTCAGTCTCGACGCTGCATGGATTGGCCTGGGGGATCGCTCGGGCCCATTCGGACTTATCGGGGCTGAATCCAGACAGTGTGCTGATCACCCCGACCCAGGGTCACCGCCTGATCCGGACGGCAGTGGAACAATGGATCAGCAGCCATCCCCAACTGTTTCAGCGCTTGCTGGAGGGCCGCCAATTCGATGGCGAAGAAACGGAAAGGCTGCGCCGCCAGTCGGTTTTGCGAACGGAAGTGTTGCCCAATCTGGCCACAGCCGTGATCCACGAGGCCAAAAGTTCTGGCCTGTTGCCCGTGGATCTGGAGCAGTTGAGCCAGCAGGTGTCGGATGAGTACGACATTCTGGCGATCGCCGCTGGTCTTTATGAGCGCTATCAAATCCAGTTACGGGCCCGCAATTGGATTGATTATGACGAGATGATTTTGGCAGCCTTACAGGTTTTGCAGGATCCATTGATCCGGCACGCCTGGCAACAGCAGGTGTTTGCCGTGTTTGAAGACGAAGCCCAGGATTCCACACCGCTGCAAACCCGATTGCTGGAAATCCTGGCGGCTGATGCCACTGCACCAGAGGATCGGCATCAAGACAATCTGGTGCGGGTGGGTGACTCGAACCAGGCGATTAACTCCACCTTTACCCCCGCCGATCCCATCTTTTTCCGAGAATTTTGTCAGACTTGCCAACAGCAGGGGCGTCTAGCCACCATGAGTCAGGCCGGACGCAGCACGCCTCGGATTATCCAGGCGGCCAATTTTGTCCTGCAGTGGGTCAACCAGTCTGGGTTGACCGGCAGTGAGCAGCCCTTTCGGTTGCAGAAGATTGAGCCAACAGCTAAGGGTGATCCCCAACCCAATCCCTTGGCTGAAGGCTATGGTCTGGAACTGCACACGCCGGAGGATACCTATCAAACGGTGGAGTTGATCGGACAGCGGGCCAGAGCCTTGCTGAATCAGCATCCCCAATCGCAGGCGGCGGTGCTGGTGCGCACCAATGAGCAGGGCCGCTTTGTGGCCCGCCAGTTAGATCAGTTGTATGGTCAGACGCTGTCGGTGTATGAAGTGGGGCAGCGCGATCGCCAGTCCCATGTGCCGACTGAGATGCTGACCCTGCTGCAATTTTGCGATCGGCCCCATTCCCCCGACTTGCTGAAAGCGGCTCTGAACACCCTGGTGCAACGGAAGCGGATTCCTAGTCAGGACCTCAATCTGCTGGTCAGTCTGCCGGAGCAGTTTCTCTATCCCGGGCCGCTGGATCCGGCCCAGCCAGAGGCAATGGCCCAGGCTCGCCGCTTTTGCACCAGTCTGTTGCGGGCCCGCCTGGAATTACCAGCCTATCAACTGATCTCGTTCCTGGCCCTGGCCTTGGACTATGACCAGGCCGAACTGGCCACAGCAGATAAGTTGGCCAACCGGCTTACCCTGCAGGCGAATGGTGACAATCGGTTACCAGCGCTGGTGACTGTATTGTCCGAGATTGTTGCTGCTGAACGATTTGAGCCGGTGGAAACGGATGATATGGAATCTCGCTATACCCGACCCGGCCAGTTAACGGTGATTACTATGCACAAAGCCAAGGGATTGGACTGGGACTATGTCTTTCTCCCCTTCTTACATGAGAACATGATTCCCGGTAACCAGTGGGTGCCGCCCCAGTCGCAGTTTTTGGGCGACTTTACCCTGGCCGAGGTGGCGCGGGCCCAGATCCGGGCGACTTTGCATCACCAGACGCCCTTCAACGATATTTCCAGCGCCTGGGAACGGGCCAAAAACCTAAAAGCCGCCGAGGAATTCCGTCTGCTCTATGTGGCCATGACTCGCGCCAAGCGCCTGCTGTGGATGTCGGCGGCTCGCAAAGCTCCCTTTACCTGGAACAAACCAGACAACCTGGAGGACCGCCGTCCTTGTCCGGTCTTTCCCGCTCTCCAGCAAGCGTTTCCAGCGGCCACAAGGTGAAACCGCGCCCTACCATGCGACACCAAGGGCAAGCAGCAAATTTTTTATTACATAACTAAATGGTAGTATAGTAGAATGATGGGTGTGAGCTAAGGATTGCAATTATCTGGCAATCGCGGTGTCTGGACTGGAGGATGGCGCTGTCTTGCCAGAATGTCACTTCTCCAGGGCTTTGAAGCCATCATCCCTGGGCCTAGAACAACCGATTGGAAGGAGTATTATGTTATTCCGTCAATTATTTGATCCGGTCAGCAGTACTTATACTTATTTGATCGCGGACCTGACAACCCGGCAGGCTGTCTTGGTCGATCCGGTGTTGGAACAGGTTGATCGCGATCTCAAGTTGCTGAATGAGCTGGAGTTGACCCTGCAAGCGTGTTTGGAGACCCACATCCACGCGGATCACATTACGGGTAGTGGAAAGCTGCGTCAGGTTACGGGCTGTCAGAGTTTGGTGCCAGATGGAGCGCAGGCAACCTGTGCCAGCCGTTTCCTGCGGGATGGCGAAGTCTGGTCGGTGGGTGAGGTCAAGATTGAGGCGATCGCCACCCCCGGACACACCGACAGCCACCTGGCCTATCTGGTTAACGGCACCCACCTACTGACGGGAGATGCCCTGTTTATTCGGGGCTGTGGTCGTACTGATTTCCAGAGTGGTGATGCTGGCATCCTGTATGATTCCGTCACCCAGCGGCTGTTTGCCCTGCCAGATGACACCCTGGTCTATCCCGGTCATGACTATCGGGGTCAGACGGTGTCCACCATTGGCGAAGAGAAGCGGTGGAATCCCCGCTTTGGGGGACGGAACCGCACCCAGTTCATTGACTTCATGGCTGGCTTGAACCTGCCGAACCCGCAAAAAATGATGGAGGCCGTTCCCGCCAATGAGCGCTGTGGCCTGGTTTCCGTCTGAGGTTGTAGCGGCGGTTGCCGACAAGGTTTGTCGGTCTATTGCGCCAGGGTGCGCCTGTCTTGTTGTCGTTCATTGTTTTTGAGGAATTTCCCATGCAGCTTTTTCCAACCAATCCCGTCCAAACCAATCCGGTTCAAACCATTGATGCCCATACCTTGAAACAGTGGTTAGACCAGAACGCCGTGACCTTGGTTGATGTCCGGGAAGCTGGTGAATACGCCCGTGGGCATCTTCCAGGGGCTCAGTTGGTGGCACTGTCCAGCTTTGATCCCAATCAGATTGCGATCGAGGCCAACAAAAAACTGGTGCTTTACTGTCAGTCCGGTCAGCGGTCTGGTCTTGCAGCCCAGAAGTTGGCTCAAGCTGGCTTCCAGGATGTGTTTCATCTGGGGAATGGAATTGGAGCATGGGTGCGGGCGGGCTATCCCATCACGGTTAATTAGAAGGAGGCTGGGGCCGTGGCAAGCTGGATTTTTGGCCATGTTCTGGCGGCGCTGATTGGCTTGAGCCTGGGTCTGATTGGCGGTGGCGGGTCGGTGCTGGCTCTGCCCATCCTGGTCTATGTGATGGCGGTGCCGACGAAGTCAGCGGTTGCCATGACCTTGGCGATCGTGGGTACGGTCAGTCTGCTGGGGCTGATTCCCCATTGGCGATCTGGGTATGTCAACCTCAAAACGGCCCTGATCTTTGGCTCTGCGACCATGCTGGGGGCCTATGTCGGGGCTCGGATCGCCACCCTGCCTCTGGTGACGCCCACCTTCCAAATGCTGCTGTTTGCGGGGCTGATGGTGCTGGCGGCGCTGTTCATGATTCGGCGTAGTGCCCGATCGCTGCAACCGGCTGACCCACTGGCCTCCTATCCGCCGCCGGTTTGTCCCTATTGTTGGTTGTGGCTGCTGACGGAAGGATTGGGGGTTGGCATCCTGACCGGACTAGTGGGAGTGGGGGGTGGATTTGCCATCGTCCCGGCCCTGGTGTTGTTGGGCAAGTTGCCGATGAAGCAGGCGATCGGGACTTCCCTGCTGATTATCGTGTTGAATTCGGCGGCTGGTTTTCTGGGATATTTGGGGCGGGTGCCGCTGGACTGGAATCTGGTGGTTTCCTTCATTGTTGCCGCTAGTCTGGGAAGCCTTCCAGGAGCCTATCTGACCCGCTTTGTTTCGCCGCAACAGTTGCAAAAAGCTTTTGGTTACTTTCTCCTGGCGGTGGCTGCCTTTGTCTTAGCCCAAAATCGAGAGGCATTCCAGTTCCAACGGGCTAGTCGGGATCCTGGGTTGCCCGTCCGGCTGGCCAGTAACCCGCCTCGTCGCTCGGCTGAGCGGGGTTTGCCTCCGGCATGAAACTGTCCCTGGCGGTTTGTTAAGGATCTGGGCTGAATGTTAGAACAGGTCTAGTTGCCGGATAAACCAGGGAATGACCAGTTCAGCTTTCGAACCGATGCCGCCTCAGCGAGACAGTGTGACGGCGCTGCAGCCGTTACACGATCGCTACCAATTGCTGCAGCCGTTGGGCAAGAAAGCGGGTCGGCAGACCTGGCTGGCGATGGATCTGGCTACCCAGGAGCAGGTGGTGGTGAAGCTTCTCACCTTTAGTGGTGACTTTCGCTGGGAGGACTTGAAGCTGTTTGAGCGGGAAGCGGAAACCCTAAAAGCGCTGGATCATCCCGCCATTCCTCGCTATCAGGACTATTTTGAATTTGACTCGCCCACGACTAAAGGGTTTGCCCTGGTGCAAACCTACATTCCAGCTCAATCGTTAGAGCAACAATTGCAGGCCGGCCGGGTGTTTACGGAAGCGGAAGTGCAGCAACTGGCCAACGCCCTGTTGGCAATTTTGGATTACTTGCATACCCGTCAACCGGCGGTGATTCACCGCGATATCAAACCCAGTAACATTCTGTTGACCAACCGATCGGGCAATAGTCCGGGTCAGGTCTATTTGGTGGACTTTGGTTCTGTGCAGACCCTGGCCGCCACTGAAGGCGGAACAATTACGGTCGTGGGCACCTATGGCTATATGCCACCGGAACAGTTTGGCGGACGGACGGTTCCGGCTTCCGATCTATACAGTTTGGGGGCAACGCTGCTGTATCTGGTGACGGGTCAGCATCCGGCGGATTTGCTGCAGGCCGATTTACGCCTTGACAGTACTGCTACCAATGGCCTCAGTCCCCGGTTCAGAACCTGGTTATGCTGGTTGACTGAACCCAGCTTGAGCCAGCGACCGGATTCGGCTCAGGAAGCGGCATCCGAATTGGACCGTTCGGATCTCAATCCTGTAGATTCGGCCTTGCCGCTGCAACAACCCAGGCATAGTCAAATCCAGGTGGCTCGCCAGCGAAACTGCCTGACCCTGCTGATTCCAGCTCGCCAAATGACCCTTTCCGGCGATCGCCCCTGGCTGGTATTGGTGGCCCTGATCCTGCTGTTTTCACCGCTGACCTTCTGGGGCATGGGCTTTCTGCTGGTGCTGGTGCTGATGCGGCTGTGTCGTCGCTCCCAGTTAGTCATTGACCGTCAGGAAATTATCATTGCCCAGCAGTTGTTTCACTGGCAGTACGGTCGGGCTCGCCGGTTGCCTCGCCGCTATATCTGGAAACTGGAAAGACTGCGTCGCGATCGCCATCGGTTACGGCTCTGGATTGGCACAGAAACCTGCGACTTTTACGGCACCCAGACCGAACTAAACTGGCTGGCCTATGAACTCGGCCACTGGCTCAACCTACCGATTGAACAGTAGGCGCTGCTCAATCCAGGCCATTGCCGTCTATAGTGAGGAAAAGTTAGGTATAGGAGAAGGGAATGTTTGGTCTGGGTTGGCCCGAAGTTATTATTATTGCGATCGTTGCCATTTTGATTTTTGGACCGAAAAAGATTCCTGAACTGGGTGGCACTCTGGGGAAGGCACTGCGGGGTTTTAAGGAAGAAATCGATCAGTCCAAGTCCGATCAGCCCTCAGACGACAGTGAGGAGTATCGCGGTTAGGCCATTGCCTGATCCAGGTGTTCTGCCTCCTACCCGTTCATCATTCCCCCTTGTCCTTACTGCCACCACCCGCCGTAACCGACCATCATGGGCACATCACTTGTAGTCAATCAGGATAATTTTGCCACCGAAGTTCTGGCCCGCTCCCAGGAAAAGCCTGTGCTGGTGGACTTCTATGCCCAATGGTGCGGTCCCTGCCAGATGCTCAAGCCGATTCTGGAGAAACTGGTTCAGGAATATGACTTTGTTCTAGCCAAAGTCGATATCGACGAAAATCCCACCTTGGCCAATCAATATGGGGTTCAGGGCGTCCCCGATGTCAAGATTGTCACCAATGGGCAGGTGCGGGATGGTTTTGTGGGCATTTTGCCCGAGCCTCAGATTCGAGAACTGCTCCAGCAATTAAACCTGTCCTCTTTACTGGATCAGCAATTGGATGCACTGTTTGCAGCAGCCGATCAGGGCCAAGTGGAAAAAGCCCAGGCAATCCTGGAAGACCTGCTGTTGCAATATCCAGAGAATCGCCAGCTGATGCTAGAAGCGGCTGAGTTTTACATCCAGGCGGACCAGTTGGAAAAGGCCAAGGCCGTACTGATGCCGATCCAGGAATACGAAAAGGATGTGTATGCCCGGGCTAAGGCTTACCAGGATTTGATCCAATTTAAGCAGATTACCCAGGAGCCAGCCGCCGCAGGGGAACTAGACCAGGCGTTTCATACAGCGGCCCAATTGATTCTGGATCAGCAGTATGAGCCAGCCCTGGAGAAATTGTTAGAGATTATCCGCAAAGATCGTCGCTACCGTAACGATGGCGCTCGCAAGGCCATGTTGTCTGTCTTTTCCCTGTTGGGAGATGACCATCCTCTGACCAAAGACTTTCGTAAACAGTTGATGCAGGCGTTGTACTAACGTTCAGTTAAGCTCGACTTTATCCATTTCGAGCAAAGGGTTACAGGTCCATCATGCCTCTTGGGGTCTTTCTTTTGCTTCTTAGTCCCATCCGATGGCGCTTTGGGCTTTTTG
>Ga0272446_1005463_pt1 | contig 13999 bp, 14 predicted proteins | sample YNPCB0061_FD_194587 | JGI IMG/M metagenome (GOLD analysis project Ga0272446, IMG submission 194587) | Hot spring microbial mat communities from Yellowstone National Park, WY, United States - YNP-CB-006-1 | ecosystem: Environmental > Aquatic > Thermal springs > Hot (42-90C) > Sediment | place...
GCGCCATCGCCTCCTGCAGCTCGACCAGCGCGCGCTCGCGCTGCCGCAGCCGCTCGACGAGCTCGGCGTCCGTCGGCGGCCCCGGCTTCTGCACCTCGACGACCTTCGTCTTTTCGACCGGCTTCTCGACGATCTTTTCGACGACCTTCTCGACGATCTTCTCGACGACGACCGGCGCGCCCGCCGCGTCGCGCGGCGCCGGCACCTGCACCAGCGCGTATCCTCCGACGCTGATCCGGCGGTCGCTGGCGATCGCCACGTACCACTCGACGCGCTCCCCCTTGCCGAGCAGCGTCCCATCGAGGACCGGCGCCGGCTCCTTCGCGCCGTACTCGACGAAGGCGGCGCCCGAGAACGGCGCCTGCCCCACCATCGTTACGCCGCCGAAGCGCTGATCGAGCCGGTCGAGGATGTCGTAGTACGACACGCCCCCCTCGACGCGCTCCCCCTTGCCGACGCGGTCGCTCGACTCGCACGCCAGCACGAGCACGCCGCTCGGCTTGAGCAGCCGCCGCGCCTCGACGACGGTCGCCTCCAGCGTCGCCGCCGTCGCGCTCGGCGCGAGGACCACATCCACCTGCCCCGCCTCACCCTGCCGCGCGTATGACGCCGCGCCGTGCTCGAGGACGAGCCTCCGCACCGCCTCGTCGCCGTCGCTGTCCGGCTCTCCGGGGGCGAACTCGACCACCGCCCCGGAAAGCAAATCCTGCACATACAGCACGAGCGCTTGTCGTCGCGCGCGGGTCCCGATCCGCATGGGAGGCGGACGGTAGCACAAACCTCCTTCCGGATTTGCTGAGCGTTCTTTGCGGCTGATAAGATGGGCCGTCCCGTGAGTGATCCGCGACCGAGCAGCAGCAGCAACAACGTCATCACGATCGACGCGGACGGGCGCGTCGTCGTCGAGGTCGGCGCACAGCGTCGCCTGGCGCAGACCCCAGGGCGCTACCGCGTGGTGCCGACGACGGGCGAGCTGGTGCTCCTCCAGCGCGTCGGCGAGAACCAGTCGACGCGCGACGTCTCCACCGTCGGCATCGCCCCCGGCCGCGTGGCGCTGGCCGGCGAGATCGACGGCGTCGGCGGCCTCGTCGACGTCATCAACTTCATCCACGGCAACACCTGGTCGGGACAGCTCGCCGTCGTCGACGGCAACGTCCGCAAGACCCTCTACTTCCGCCGCGGCGACATCCGCACCGCCGCCTCGAACGTCCCCGAGGATCGCCTGGGCGCGATCCTCTTCCGCTACGGCATGGTCTCCGAGGAGGTCCTCGCCGACGCGGTGAAGGCGACCGGCGCCTCGACGCGCCTCGGCCAGCTCCTCGTTGAGCGCGGGGCGCTCACGCCGCACGACCTCTACACCTACGTGCGACGGCAGATCGAGGAGATCTTCTACTCGGTCCTCGTCATGATGCGCGGGAACTTCTACTTCTTCCGCACCGCCGAGGACGTCGGCCCCACGTCGCAGCTCCAGCTCTCGACGAAGACGCTGCTCTTCGAGGGCGTGCGCCGCATCGACGAGATGTCCTACTTCCGGCAGAAGCTCCCGTCGGGGCAGGTGGTCGTCGTGCGCCGCCACCCCGCGCCGACCGAGCGCCTCGACGCCAAGGCCCAGCGCGTCCTCGAGCTCGTCGACGGCGCGCGCGACCTCGGGACCATCGCGCGCGTGAGCCACCTCGGCGAGTTCGAGACGACGAAGGTGATGTACCAGCTGCTCCAGGGCGGCTGGGTGCAGATCCCGGAGCCGTCGCGGAAGCTGCCGGTCGTCTTCCCCCGTCGCGGCGACTCGCTCGACGACATGTACGGCCGCATCGTCGAGACCTTCAACAGCGTCTTCGCCAAGATCTTCGCCGCCGTCAAAGCGCGCGGCAAAGAGCAGGCGCTCGAGCGCGGCCTCGAGTCGTTCTTCGGCTCCGTCGCCGAGTTCGCCCCGCTGTTCGTCGGCGTCGCCCTCGGCGCCGACGGCACGCTCTCGCGCGACCACCTGCTCGCGAACCTGCGCATGGCGCCGACCGACAACCGCCTCGACTACCTCCACCGCGGCCTCAACGAGCTGCTCTTCTTCGAGCTCTTCACCGCCGGCGAGGCCGTCGACCGCCGCGAGGAGATCGAGCTCCACCAGCGCCTCAACCAGATCCTCGGCGAGCTGCCGACGTCGCGCCGCGCGCAGGAGGAGGCGCCCGACCTCGGCAACGACGAGATGCCCGAGATCTCGATCGAACGGTCTGGCCCGATCTAGCGGCCCGATCTAGCGGCGGATCTCGAAGCGCTCGAGGCCGCCCTCGACGGTCTCGTCCTCGACGTCGAGCGAGTCGACGCGCGCCCCGGCCGGTCCACGCTGCGCCCACGCCAGGAACGAGTCGACCGCCGTCGCCTCGCCCTCGACGGTGCCCTCGACGGCACCGTTCGGCAGGTTGCGGATCCACCCAGCCACCCCGAGCTGCACCGCGCGATCGAGCGCCGACGCCCGATAGGCGACCCCCTGCACACGTCCCTGCGCCACGAACCGAGCACGCCGCTTCATCGCAACTCCCCGCTCCCCGTCGTCTCCGCTTTCGCTTGACAGTGTGCCATAGGGACCATAGGGTTTTCGCCGAAAGCGACTCGTCCGCCCCGCGCCCCGCGCTCTCCGTCAGCCAACACAACAACACGCATCGACTCCCGTCACACCGCTCACGCGAGACGCGAACCGCCACCCGGCGGGCGAACGACAATTCAAGCCAAGCCAAAGCCAAGCCAAAGCGAAGAAGGAGACCGAATGAACCTCACGGAGTTGAAGCGACGGAAGATGGCCGAGCTCATCCACATGGGCTCGGAGCTCGGCATCGAGGGCGTGAGCGGCATGCGCCGTCAGGACCTCATCTTCGCGCTCCTCCAGCACACGGCCTCCAACCGTGGTGAGGTGTACGGCGACGGCGTCCTCGAGACGCTGCCCGACGGCTTCGGCTTCCTCCGCTCGCCCGACTACAATTACCTGCCGGGCCCCGACGACATCTACGTCTCCCCGTCGCAGATTCGCCGCTTCGGCCTGCGCACGGGCGACACCATCGAAGGGCAGATTCGCCCGCCGAAGGACAGCGAGCGCTACTTCGCGCTCCTCAAGGTCGAGCGCCTCAATCAGGAGCCGCCCGAGGCGAGCCGCGAGAAGATCGGCTTCGACAACCTCACCCCGCTCTACCCGAACCGCAAGCTCCGCCTCGAGCACGATCCCAAGAACTACTCGACGCGCATCATCGACCTCCTCTGCCCGATCGGCAAAGGTCAGCGCTGCCTCATCGTCTCGCCGCCGCGCGCGGGCAAGACGGTGCTCATGCAGGACATCGCGCACGCCATCACCTCGAACCACAAAGAGGTCGTCCTCCTCGTGCTGCTCATCGACGAGCGCCCGGAGGAGGTCACCGACATGCAGCGCAACGTGAAGGGCGAGGTCGTGTCGTCGACGTTCGACGAGCCGCCCGCGCGCCACGTGCAGGTCGCCGAGATGGTGATCGAGAAGGCCAAGCGTCTCGCAGAAATGAAGAAGGACGTCGTGATCCTGCTCGACTCGATCACGCGCCTCGCCCGCGCCTACAACACCGTCGTCCCGCCGTCGGGGAAGATCCTCTCGGGCGGCGTCGACTCGAACGCGCTGCACAAGCCGAAGCGCTTCTTCGGCGCCGCGCGCAACATCGAGGAGGGCGGCTCGCTCACGATCATCGCCACCGCGCTCGTCGACACCGGGTCGCGCATGGACGAGGTCATCTTCGAGGAGTTCAAGGGGACGGGTAACTCCGAGATCCACCTCGACCGCAAGCTGATGGAGCGCCGCATCTTCCCGTGCCTCGACATCAACAAGTCGGGCACGCGCAAGGAGGAGCTCCTCATGGACAACCAGACGCACGACCGCATCATCGTGCTCCGCCAGCTGCTCCACCCGCTCAACGTCGTCGACTCGATGGACTTCCTGCTTGACAAGATCAAGCGCACCGAGTCGAACGCCGAGTTCATCAGCTCGATGAGCTCGTAGTGCAAACGGCCGTTTGCACTCGATTTGCTGCTGATTTTCCCTTTCGCCCTCCTCCGCGTTGTGTAAGCTCCGCCCGTTCCAACCGGGGTGGAGGTCCGCATGCGCCTTGCCGTCGTCGCCTTCGTCGCGTTGTTCGGGGCTGCGTCCGTCGGCGCAGTGACCGGCTGTGGGACCAACCGCGGGACGCGCGGTGGCGGAGGCGGCGGAGGCGGGGGCAGCGGGGGCGGCGGGGGCGGCGGCAACGGCGGCTGCACCGGCCTCGAGTGCTACCAGGTCGCCTGCACCGGCGGCGGCACCACGTCGGTCTCCGGCAAGGTGATGGCGCCGAACGGCATCGACCCCGTCGTCGAGGCGCTGGTCTACGTCCCGCGCGATCTCCCCGAGTTCCCCGCGACGGTGCAGTGCGAGGCGTGCAACAACCCGATCGGCGGCAACCCGATCGTGCAGGCGGTGACCGCCGTCGACGGCAGCTTCACGCTGACCAACGTCCCGGCGACGTCGCAGGTCCCGGTCGTCGTCCAGAAGGGGCGCTTCCGTCGCACGATCATGCTGAACGTCACCGCCTGCCAGGATCACCCGCTCACCATCGACCAGGCGCGCCTGCCCAAGAACCAGCAGGAGGGCGACCTCCCGAAGATGGCCGTGGGCCTCGGCACCTGGGACCAGATCGAGTGCGTCCTCCGCTCGATCGGCATCGACCAGTCGGAGTTCACGAAGCCCAGCGGCAACGGCGCCGTGCACCTCTACGAGAACGGCTCGGCGCTCTCGGGCGGCGACTCCGAGTTCACCACCATGCTGCAGGACAAGCAGAAGCTCGAGAGCTACAACCTCGTCTTCGTCAACTGCACCAACAACTACCTCGACGAGCTCGCGTCGAAGGCGACCATCAAGCAGAACCTCTTCGACTACGTGAGCGCGGGCGGACGCCTCTACGTCACCGACTACTCCTACGACTACCTCGAGCAGGTGCCGCAGTTCTCGCCGTACCTCTACTTCACCGGCGGCGGCTCGCAGACGATGCCGCAGGCGCCGCAGGGCGCTCACATCTCGCACACCGACGTGGCGGCGGCGAAGATCAACGACCCGACACTGGCCGAGTGGGTCAAGCTCGCGCACCCGTCGCAGGGCCTCAACGCCGACGGGACGGTGCAGATCAACGACCTCTGGATCGGGATCGAGTCGACGTCGACGGATCCCACCTACGCGTCGACGACGTGGGTCCAGGGCTCGGTCGGGGGCAAGACGCAGCCGCTGTCGGTGACGTTCGACTACAACTCGTGCGGCAAAGTTTTGTACTCCAACTATCACACGCGCGAGCCGGGCGGCGCCGATGCGGGCGTCAGCTTCCCCGGCCTCCCGTCGAGCGGCGGCTTCCCGAGCTACTGCGCCTCGACGGCGCAGTCGATGATCGTCCAGGAGAAGATCCTCGAGTACCTCATCTTCTCGATCAGCTCGTGCGTCGGCCCGATCGGCTGAGCTGCGGCACCCATCGCCACGTCAACCAGGAGTCGTTTCATGAGAAAGATTGTCTTCGCCTTCGCGTTCGCGCTGTCGGTCGGGGGGCTCGTGGCCGGCTGCGGTACCAACGGCCGTAATCGCAACGGCGGCGGCGGCGGCGGCGGTGGGGGCGGTGGGGGCGGTGGCGGCGGCGGCAACGGCGGCTGCACCGGCCTCGAGTGCTTCCAGGTGAGCTGCACCGGCGGTGGCACGACCTCGGTGTCGGGCACCGTCATGGCGCCGAACGGCATCGACCCCGTCCCCGAGGCGGCGGTCTACGTGCCGCGCGACATCCCGGAGTTCCCCTCGACGGTGCAGTGCGAGGCGTGCAACGACCCGATCGGCGGCAACCCGATCGTGCAGGCGCTCACCGCCGTCGACGGCACCTTCAAGCTGGAGAACGTCCCGGCGACGGCGAAGGTGCCGATCATCGTCCAGAAGGGGCGCTTCCGTCGGCGCCTCGAGCTCGACGTGACCGCCTGCCAGGATCACCCGCTGTCGATCGATCAGGCGCGCCTGCCGAAGAACCAGCAGGAGGGTGACCTGCCGAAGATCGCCGTCGGCGTCGGCAACTTCGACCAGATCGAGTGCGTGCTGCGCGCGATCGGCATCGACCAGTCGGAGTTCACCGCTCCGACGGGGAACGGCGCGGTGCACCTGTACGGCAACGGGTCGAGCGGCTTCTCGAACCCGAAGTCGACCGAGATGTCGGCGCTGCTCGGCGACATGTCGAAGCTGGCGACCTACAACCTCGTGTTCCTGAACTGCACCGGAGCGCAGTGGAACGCGCTCACGGCGAAGACGCAGATCACCCAGAACCTCCTCGACTACGTGAGCGCGGGCGGCCGCCTCTACGCCACCGACTGGTCGTACGACTTCATCGAGCAGGTGGCGTCGTTCTCGCCCTACATGAACTTCTCGGGCGGCGGCGGCGGCAACAACGGCATGTCGCCGCAGTCGCCGCACGCCGCGGCGACGGGCCAGGATGACACCATCAGCGCGCACGTCACCGACCCGAACCTCCTCGCCTGGCTGAAGGTCGCCGCGCCGTCGCAGGTGTCGGGCAACGACGGCGTCACCATCCAGGATCTGCTCCCCGAGTGGGTGCTGCTCGACTCGATCTCGACGGACATGAACTTCCCGGCGGCGACCTGGGTGCACGGCAGCGCCGACGGGAAGGACCGCCCGCTGTCGGTGACGTTCGACTACAACAGCTGCGGCAAGGTCCTGTTCTCGAGCTACCACACGCGCGAGCCGGGCGGCATCGACGCGCTCACCGGGATGAAGTCGTCGTTCCCGGGCTACTGCAAGTCGACGTCGACGTCGATGATCGCGCAGGAGAAGATCCTCGAGTACCTCATCTTCCACATCTCGAGCTGCGTCGGCCCCATTGGGTAGTCGACTGCGCTTGACCTGACGGGGACCTTGCGCTAGAAAACGTCCCCTTCGGAGGCACACGAATCATGCCGAAAGCCGGAATTCACCCCGCCTACAGCGCAGCGACCGTCACCTGCGCCTGCGGCGCGACCTACCCGATGGCGTCGAGCCGCGGCAGCTTCGCCGTCGAAATCTGCGCCAACTGCCACCCGTTCTACACGGGCAAGCAGAAGCTGATGGACACCGCCGGCCGCATCGAGCGGTTCCAGAAGAAGTACGGCCGCGCGACGAAGTAACGCCTACGATGAGAGTTCCGTCGCGAAGCGGAGCCGGCTTGGCCGGGCCGCGGAGCGGGAGGTTCGGAACCCTCTCAGGGTTCCGATAACCAATGTTCGACAAGCTCGACGCCGTCGCGGCGCGCTTCGAAGAGCTCACTCGGCTGCTCGCCGATCCGGAGGTCATCAACCGCCGGACCGAGTACCTGAAGCTCATGAAGGAGCGCGCCGACATCGAGGCGCTCGTCGGCGCGTACACCGAGTACAAGAAGGTCTGCGCCGACCTCGACGCCAACAAGGAGCTCCTCGAGGAGAAGGACGCCGAGATGCGCGCGATGGCGCGCGAGGAGGCGGCGCGCCTGACCGCCGAGCGGGACGTGCTCGTCGATCGGATGAAGATCCTCCTTCTGCCGAAGGATCCCAACGACGACAAGAACATCGTCCTCGAGATCCGCGGCGGCACCGGCGGCGAGGAGGCGGCGCTGTTCGCGGCCGATCTCTTCCGCATGTACTCGCGCTATGCCGAGCGCCACCGCTGGAAGCTGGAGATCTTGTCGCAGTCCGAGTCGTCGGCGGGCGGCTTCAAGGAGATCATCGCGCTCATCAGCGCGACGGGCGGCAAGGTCTACTCGGCGCTCAAGTACGAGAGCGGCGTGCACCGCGTCCAGCGCGTGCCGGCGACGGAGGCGCAGGGGCGCATCCACACCTCGGCGGCGACGGTGGTCGTGCTTCCCGAGGTGGAAGAGGTCGACGTCAAGATCGACGACAAGGATCTCGAGATCAAGGTGTCGCGCTCGGGCGGCCCCGGCGGTCAGTCGGTGAACACCACCGACTCGGCGGTGCAGATCACGCACAAGCCGACGGGGCTCCAGGTCCGCTGCCAGGACGAGAAGTCGCAGCACAAGAACAAAGACAAGGCGATGAAGATCCTGCGGTCGCGCCTCTACGAGATCGAGCGCGAGAAGCAGGAGGCGGCGGAGCGCGAGGCGCGGCGTGAGCAGGTCAAGAGCGGCGACCGCTCGGACAAGATCCGCACCTACAACTTCCCGCAGGATCGCCTGACCGATCACCGCATCGGGCTCACCAAGCACAATCTGCAGAGCATCCTCGACGGGGAGATCGATCCCATCATCGACGCGCTCCGCACGCACTACCAGGCCGAGGCGCTCAAGGGCGCCGGCGCCACCTGATCCCCCCGCGGATTTTTCGTCTACGGTGAATTATGGCTTGCGCGGGCGCGCGAGCTGTCCCGTCTTCTCGTCGACGAGGCGGAAGTAGGTCCCGGGGCCGCGCCCCGCGGCGATCGGCTCCTTCGGGTCGGGTGGCGCGATGGTGTAGCGCTCGAGGCGTCCGGTCGCGACGGCGCGCTGGCCGCGGAGGTCGGCGCCGTCGGGCTCGCCGACGTCGACGCCGTGGAGGGTGGGGATCTTCGAGCGCTCGACGACGCCGTCGAGCGTGACGACCTTCCCGACGGCGCCGGGGACCTCGGCGGCGCGCGTGATCACGAGCGGGGCGGCGGCCATCGCCAGCGTTGCGACGACGAGGGCCCTCATTTCGCGAGGAGCTCGTCGATCTCCTTCTTGAAGCGGGCGACGTCGCCGGCGCCCTCGAACCCCTCGTGCACGAAGCGCACGACGCCTTTCTTGTCAATCACGAACGACGTCGGCATCTTCGGCAGATCGTAGGTCCCCGCGACGGAGCCGGCGGGGTCGAGCCCGACGTCGAAGCTGATGCCGAGCTGCTGCGCCAGGCGCGCGGCGTTGTCCTTCGACTTGTCGATGTTCACCGACACGAAGACGACGTCCTTGCCGCCGTACGACTTCGCGAGGCGCTCGAGCTCGGGCAGCTCGCGTTTGCAGGGCTCGCACCACTGCGCCCAGAAGTCGAGGACGACGACCTTGCCCCGGAGCGACGCGAGCGAGAGCGTCCCGCCCTTCAGCGTCGGCACGGTGAAGTCGGGGGCCTTCTGCCCCTTGCCGACGGAGGCGAGCGCCAGCGGGCTGCCGGCGAGGAGCGACAACGAGAGGGCGGCGCTAACGATTGAGCTCTTCATCGATCCAGTCCTTGATCTCGTCGAAGGTGATGGGCCCGCGATACAGGCGCCCGTTGATGATGACGGTCGGCGTCGCCGCGACGTCGATCTTCTCGCCGTCGGAGTGATCGCGGACCACCTGCTCCTTGGTGGTCTCGATATCGGCACGCCACTTCTTCACGTCGAGCTTCAAGTCCTTGGCGATCTTCTCGAGGACCGGCATCGCCAGGTTGTCCTGATCGCCGCCGTAGATGCGGTCGTGGAACTGCCAGAACTTGCCCTGCTTGCCGGCGGCGAGAGCGGCGGCCGCGGCCAGCTCGGCGTGCGGATGCATGCGCGTGATCGGGTAGTTCTTGAAGTAGAGCTTCACCTGCCCGCGGTACTCGTCGAGGATGCGCTCGAGCGCCGGCTGCAGCTTCTTGCAGTGCGGACACTGGAAGTCGGAGAACTCGACGATCTTCACCGGCGCGTTGGCGTCGCCGCGCAGGGGCGCGTTCGCGGTGTCGACCTCGATCTTCTTGGTGGCGCCGAAGCGCTCGTCGTAGTGCTCCTCCACCTCGCTGGTGAGGAGGTGCATCTTGAAGAGCTTGACCAGGTAGCGGCCGGCGAACACCGAGCGGCGGCACTTCGGGTCGCTCTTCAGCGAGACCTCGAGCGAGTGGGCCTTGCCGCACGCCGAGGGGTACTTGGCGAGGAGCTTGGCGAGCCCGGCCTTCTCGGTGTCGCGCAGCTCGGACACGTCGCCGATCGTCGGCGGGAACTGCTGCTGAGCGAGCGCGGGGCGGGCGAGCGCGACGACGGACAGCGCGCAGGCGAGGGACAGGGTGGGAAGGCGGGAGGCGATCATTTTCGGAAGCCTTCCCCGTCGGACGAACGAAGTCAAGGCGGGCCGTGGGCGGTCGCGCATGTGCGAAAGACGAGCGGGACGAGCGCACTATTCGCGCGTGTCAGATGCCTTGACGGCGGCGTGAGCGCGCGGTATTCACCCCACTGAATGAACGGTCATTCATCGCGGCGGCGGGGGGTGGCGAAGAAGCGCCCGGCGCCCGCGGCCCGTCGTACGGCGGGCGGCGGAGGAGGCGGCGGCGAGGCGCCTGCCGAGGCGGGAGGCAAGCGCGAGCGCATCCTCGATGCGGCCGTTCGCGTGTTCGCCGAGCAGGGCTTCTACCACGCGAAGGTGGCGCAGATCGCGCAACTCGCCGGCGTCGCCGACGGCACGATCTACCTCTACTTCAAGTCGAAGGACGACCTCCTCATCAGCCTCTTCGAGGACCGGATGACCGAGGTCAACGCCCAGCTGCGCGAGGCGCTCGACTCGGCGCGCGGCGCCGTCGAGCGGCTGAAGCGAGTCATCCGCATGCACCTCGCGCTCGTCGAGCAGAACCTGCCGATGGCCGAGGTCATCTCCGTCGAGCTGCGCCAGTCGTCGAAGTTCGTCAAGGAGTACGCGAATCCCAAGTTCGTCGAGTTCCTCCGCCTGATCGCCGGCGCCATCGCCGACGGGCAGGAGCACGGCGAGCTCCGCCGCGACGTCGATCCCCAGCTCATCGCGCGATCGCTGTTCGGCGCGCTCGACGAGATCGCGCTCAGCTGGCTCATGAAGAAGGAGAAGTTCGACCTGCAGCGCGCGGCCGCCGACCTCGAGCGGCTGTTCGTCGACGGGCTCGCCCTGAAGTCCGCCTCCGCCGTTCACACTCACCAGCGACAAGGAGAGATGCCGTGAAGATCCTGGTCACCGCCAAGCGGGTCCCCGACCCCGAACAGAAGGTGAAGTTCAAGGGCAACGCCCTCGATCAGTCGGCGGTCAACTGGCAGCTCAACCAGTTCGACGAGTACGCCGTCGAGACCGCGCTGCGCCTCACCGAGGCGGGCTCGGGCGGCGCGCGCAACGCGGGCGACGAGGTCATCGTCATCTCGATCGGCCCGAAGGACGTGCAGCAGCAGCTCCGCAACACGCTCGCGATGGGCGCCGACAAGGCCGTCCTCGTCGAGGGCGTGGACGAGTCGCTCGACTCGGACATCGTGGCGCGCACGCTGGTGAAGCTCGTCGAGAAGCACAAGCCGGACCTCGTCCTCATGGGCAAGCTCGCCGCCGACTCGGAGTCGAACGACGTCGGGCAGCGCCTCGCCGGGTACCTCAACTGGCCGCAGGCGACGTTCGCCTGCACCGTCGAGGCGACCGACGGCGGCAAGGCGCTCCTCGTCGGGCGCGAGGTCGACGCCGGCGTCGAGACCAAGAAGATCAACCTGCCGGCGGTGCTCACCGTCGACCTCCGCGTGGTGCTCCCCAACGCCGTCAAGGGCGTGAAGACCGGCGCCGCCTATCAGGAGGGCGCGCGGTACGCGTCGCTGAAGGGCATCATGGCGGCGAAGAAGAAGCCGATCGAGGAGACCACCCTCGCGGCGCTCGGCGTCGACGCCGCCCAGAAGGTGAAGGTCACGGCCGTCGAGGCGCCGCCGCCGCGCAAGGCGGGCATCAAGGTGTCGTCGGTCCAGGAGCTCGTCGAGAAGCTGCACAACGAAGCGAAGGTGATCTGACCATGGCCAACGTCCTCATCGTCCTCGAGCACGCAGACGGTCACCTCCGCACGGCCTCGCTGCCGGCGGTGACGTTCGGCAAGCAGGCGGCCGAGAAGTCGGGCGGCTCGCTCACCCTCCTCCTCCTCGGCGCGCACGGCAAGGCGTCGGCCGCCGCCGACGAGGCGTCGAAGCTCGGCGCCGGCGAGGTCCTCGTCGCCGAGCACGCCGGCCTCGAGCACTTCCTCGCGGAGACCTACGCGCCGATCGTCGCGCAGGTCGCCAAGGAGAAGGGCGCGGGCGTCGTCGCCGCGACGGGCACGTCGTTCGGCAAGGATCTCGTCCCGCGCATCGCGGCGATGCTCGACGCGGGCATGGTCGCCGACGCGACGGCGGTCCTCGGGCCGAAGACGTTCCGCCGCGCCATGATGGCCGGCAACGTCATCGCCACCGTCGAGGTCTCGACCAACGTCGTCGCGGCGACGGTGCGCCAGACCGAGTTCGCCCCGGCGCAGCCGGGCGGCGCCGCTTCACCCATCGGCAAGGTGGCGGTCGCGGCGGTCGACGCGCGCGGCGCGAGCTTCGTCTCGCTGTCGGCGTCGAAGTCGGAGCGCCCCGAGCTCACCGAGGCGAAGATCGTCGTCTCCGGCGGGCGCGGCATGCGCGAGGGCAAGAACTTCGAGCAGGTCGCGGCGGTCGCCGATCTCCTCGGCGGCGCGATGGGCGCGAGCCGCGCGGCGTGCGACGCGGGCATGGTGCCGAACGACCTCCAGGTCGGTCAGACCGGCAAGGTCGTCGCGCCGCAGCTCTACGTCGCCATCGCGCTCTCGGGCGCGATCCAGCACCTCGCCGGCATGAAGGGCTCGAAGGTCATCGCCGCCATCAACAAGGATCCGGAGGCGCCGATCTTCCAGGTCGCCGACTACGGCCTCGTCGGGACGTGGGAGCAGGCGATCCCGCAGCTCATCGAGGAGATCAAGAAGCTGAAGGCGGCGCAGCGGTAGCGCACCGACGACGATGCGGCGCCTGAAGATCGGCGATCGGCTCCTCCGCGTCCGCGACGAGGGGGAGCCACCGCGCGGGGTCAGGCGCCCGCCGCTCGTGTGCATTCACGGGGCGGGCGCCTCCTCCGTCGTCTGGATGGACACCGTCCGGCGGCTGTCGCCGCGGCGGCGGGTGGTGGCGCTCGATCTGCCGGCGCATGGGCAGTCGGACGCCTGGCACCCGCCGTCGGACGTCAGCGTCGCCATGTACGCCGACGCCGTCGGGACGGTGTGCCGCGCGCTGGGCATCGAGCGCGCGGTGCTCGTCGGTCACTCGATGGGCGGGCAGATCGCGCTCGACGCGGCGGCGCGCTGGCCAGAGCGCGTCGCGGGCGTCTTCGTCGTCGCCAGCGCGGCCAAGATCGCCGTCGGGGCGGGCCTCCTGACGACGCTCGATCAGGATCCGGCGCGCTTCCCCGATCGGCTGCGGCCGCTGCTCTGGTCGCCGACGACGTCGCGCGATCTCGTCGATCGCTGGACGGGGATGATGGCGACGGCGGATCCGACCGTGACGCGCGCCGATCTCCTGGCGGTCGCGCGCTTCGACGGCGCGACGGCGGCGGCGCGGCTGCGGTCGCCGCTCTACGCCATCGCCGGCGCCGACGACCTCATGGTCCCGGTGGCGACGGTGCGCGAGCTCGTCGGGGCGGCGCGGGGGACGCAGGCCGATCTGGCGATCGTGCCGCGCGCCGGGCACCTGCCGATGCTCGAGCAGCCCGACGCCTACTTCTCCGCGCTCGACGCCTTCCTCAGCGTCCTCTAGCGCCGTTTCGTCCGACACACGATTGTCGACGGGAGACCCCGTTTCGGGGTACGATCGTACAGCCTTCGTGCGTCCATCAGCCCACAGCGAACGCTCGGGGACGCCTGCGGCGCCGCTCCAGGTCGCAGGGAGCGGCCCCGCGTCCCCCGCACCGGCCCCCGCACGCGACGATCGCGGCGAGCCGGCGGCGGCGCGCGCCGGGCGCTTCGGGCAGGGCGCGCGGCTCGTCGCCACGGCGGGCGCGGCCCTGGCGTTGGCGCTCGCCGTCGCGGTGCCGCCGCTCGCGCGCGTCCCGCTCTTCGTCGGGGCGGCGCTCGCGGCGAGCTCGCTGGCGACGACGCTGCTCCTCATCGCCTTCGGGCCGCGCGGGCGCGTGACGCCGGCGGCAGCGCTGCGCCTCGGGGTCGCGCTGACCATCACCTCCGGCTTCGCCTGCGCGCTCACGGCGACGGTGCTGGCGCTCGCGCGGCGCATCGTCCCGTCGGAGGCGGT
>Ga0272446_1005464_pt1 | contig 13998 bp, 11 predicted proteins | sample YNPCB0061_FD_194587 | JGI IMG/M metagenome (GOLD analysis project Ga0272446, IMG submission 194587) | Hot spring microbial mat communities from Yellowstone National Park, WY, United States - YNP-CB-006-1 | ecosystem: Environmental > Aquatic > Thermal springs > Hot (42-90C) > Sediment | place...
GAAGGGGACGGAGCGGTGTGTCCACTTGGCGATTTCGGGCCTCCGGGGCGGCTTGGGAGGGCCGGAGGCTCGATCGCCGAGTCAGAAGACGCGTGAGGTCTCAAGGCAGGAGAGATGAGTATGTTTTTCAGCGACTTCCGCGGGCTGGGCGCGGGCGCGGGCGCGGCGCCGAGGGTGCATGGTCCGGGGATCCGTGTCAGGGGAACGGGTCCGGAGTTGACTTGAGCGGCGAGACTGGCGGATCGAAAGGCGCGGAGCGGAGCCGAGGTTTTAGGCGATTTTGGGCGGTTTTCGCAGCGGGGACACACGGCTCCGTCCCCTTGGAAAATACGCCAAGGGCTCAGTTCAGGCTGTCCCTGTCAGAAACTACACTAGAGACATGGCGGAAGAAAAGTGGGATTCGCACGCCGAGTACAAGCGCAGGTTGGAGGCGCGGCTGGCGGAGGCGGCGCGCTTGGAGAGTTTGCACCGCAGGACCGGCAACGTTCGCCTGGCAGTGGCGGGGGTGGGACTGGTGATGGCATGGCGGGCGCTGGGCGTGCAGGCGATGGCGTGGTATTGGCTGCTGCTGCCGCTGGCGGCATTCGTCTGGCTGGGCAGCTACCACGAGCGGGTAATCGCGGGCAGGAGGCGGGCGCTGCGCGCGGCGGCGTTTTACCAGCGGGCGATTGACCGGCTGGAAGGCAACTGGGTGGGATTGGGCGAGCCGGGCGAGCGGTTCCGCAACCCGCACCATCCGTTCGCCGAGGATCTGGACCTGTTCGGACGGGGCTCGCTTTTCGACATGATCTGCTCGACGCGGACGCGCGCCGGCGAAGAGCGCCTGGCGCGGTGGCTGCTGGAGCCGGCGACTCCGGAAGAGATCCGCGCGCGGCAGGAAGCCATCGAGGAGCTGCGCCAAGAAATCGATTTGCGGGAAAAGATGGCGCTGATGGGCGAAGACGTGCGCTTGGGCGTGCATCCGGAGGCGCTGGCGGCGTGGGGGCAGGCGCCGCCGCTGCTGGATTCTACGGCGCTGCGCGTATTGTGCGCCGTGTCGGCGGCGCTCAACGTCGCGGCGGCTTTCGCGGCATACCATTGGGGTTCGGCGGCGGTGCTGCTGCCGAGCTTGGCGCTGTCGACGGCGATCGGTTTTTACACGCGGGAGCGGGTGCGCGAGGTGATCGCGGACGTCGAGATCCCGGCCCATGATCTGGCGCTGTTGCGGGACATTCTGCTGTGCGTCGAGCAGCAGAAGTTTCAAACCGCGAAGCTGACCGGTTTGAGAGCGGCGCTGGAAATCGAAGGGCATCCGCCGTCGCGGCGGATTGCGCGGTTGAACCGGCTGGTGGAGATGCTGGATTCGCGCGACAACGTGGCGGTGCGGATTATCGGCCCGCCGCTGTTGTGGTCCACGCAGCTTGCCTTGGCGGTGGAGGCGTGGAGGAAGGCCAACGGGAGGGAAGTGCGGCGGTGGTTGGAGGCGATCGGCGAGGTGGAGGCGCTGTGTTCGCTCGCGGCGTACGCCTATGCCCATCCCAATGACGTGTTTCCGGAGATCGTGCCGGGACCGCCGAGATTCGAAGCCGAGGCGATCGCGCATCCCATGCTGGTGGAGTCCAAGGCGGTGCGCAACGACTTGCGGTTGGGGCCGGACCTGAAGCTGCTGGTAGTGAGCGGTTCGAACATGTCGGGCAAGAGCACTTTGCTACGGACAGTGGGCGTGAATGCGGTGCTGGCGATGGCAGGGGCTCCGGTGAGGGCGGCGCGGCTGCGCATGTCGCCGCTGTGCATTGGGGCTTCGATTCGGGTGATGGATTCGCTGCAAGACGGCAGTTCGCGGTTTTACGCGGAGATTACGCGATTGCGGCAGATTGTGGAGCTGGCGTCCGGAGGAGCGCCATTAGTGTTTCTGCTGGACGAACTTTTGCACGGGACGAATTCGAGGGACCGGCGCATCGGCGCCGAAGCGGTGGTGAAGGCGCTGGTGCAACGGGGCGCAATCGGGCTGATCACGACGCACGATCTGGCGCTGGCGCATATTGCCGATATGCTGGCGCCGGCGGCGGCGAACGTGCACTTTGAAGATCACCTGGAAAACGGCCGCATCACGTTCGACTACAAGCTACGCCCGGGCATCGCCACCAAGAGCAACGCGCTGGAGCTGATGCGATCGGTGGGCTTGGAGGTGTAAAGGCGCGCCTGGGCGCCTCACTCGACCGGGGTACCGTACGGGATGAGAGTCTTGAGGCGTTCGGCGGCTTCCAGGCGGGCGATGCGCCAGACAGCGCCTTGCTTTTCCAAATAGAGCGTCTGGGCTTCGTTGCGGTCTTGGTACACGTATTCCAAACGCAATTTGACCTCGCGATCGGAAATCGTTTCGGGGGGCATGACGGCGACGCCTTTGATGGCGGCGTTGGATTCCTTCAGGTAGGCGGCAAACTTTTGCTCGCCACTTTCGGCGATGGCGTTGCGAAGGGTAGTTTCCAGCGGCCCGGTGTAGCAGGCCAGGTATTTCTTGACGTCGCCTTCGCGCGCGGCGTCCAGCATGGCATAGACGGCGCTTTCCGGGGTAGGGCCGGGCTGGGCAAGCGGGGGGCGGCGGTTGCGCACCAACACCAGGAGGAAGGCGGCGCAGAGAGCTGCGGCGGTGAGGATGTGCGCGAGACGCTTTTTCTTCATTTCCGCACGATGGTCAGATCGAGATTCCCGTTGCGATCCACAAGGAGCTTTTTGATCTTGGGCAGGATTTGCTCCATGGTTTCGACATAGAGGCGCCGGCCGTTGACTTGGGCGGCGCGTTCGTATTCGGCGGCCACCTGGAGGAAGCGGGCGGCGTCGCCGTAGGCCTCGTTGATTTTGCGGAGCTTATAGGCGCGGGCTTCTTCCAAGAGGCGTTCGGCTTCGCCGCGGGCTTTGGGGATGACGTCGTTGGCGTAGCCTTGGGCTTCGCTGACGATGCGCGCCGAGTCGGCGCGGGCTCCGGCGACGTCGCGGAAGGCGTCGGCGGCTTCCGGCGGGGGAGCGGCAGCCTCGATGTTTACGCTGGCGAGCAGCACGCCGACGCGCTGGTCATTGAGGACCTTCTGGGCGGCGGCGCGGACTTCCTCCTGGATGGCCGCCTTTTCGGTGGTGAGGACGGCGTCCACGCTGCGCTGGGCGATGTGGTGCGCCATTTCGCTTTCCACCGCCGCGCCGACAACGGCGGCGACGTCCTGGGACTGGAAAAGATATTCGGCGGGGACGCCCACGGAGTATTGGACCACGGCGCGCAAGAAAATGATGTTCTGATCGCCGGTGAGAAATTGGGCGCGCAGCGGTTCCGTGCGCCCGAGCACGCCATCGGAGATTTCCCCGCCGACGGCCAGTCTCTGCAACTGCTGGACCTTGAGTTTATGGACGCGGTCGATGGGCCAGGGCATGGAAAGGTGGATGCCCGGGGGCACGCGGGGAGAGACGACCCGTCCGAAGCGAGTCTCGACGGCTTGCTGATCAGCGGGAACAATGTAGACGCTGGTAAGCAGCCACAGCGCCAAGGCGGCGAGAGCGATGCGTTTGGCGTTCCAGCCGTGCCGGTTCATGGTACGCCCGCCTCGCCGCGCATAAGGATTTTCAGCAATTCGCTGTCGGAACTGAGGATGGCGGTGGTTTTGTCGTCGAAGATTTTCTTGTAGGATTCGAGCGTACGCAGCAGCTTGTAGAAGCGGGGGTTGCGCGCGTACGCCTGGCTATAGAGGCGGGTGGATTCGGCATCGCCTTCGCCTTTGATTTTTTCGGCCTCTTTGTAAGCGGCCGAGAGGATTTCCTCGCGCTGGCGGTCGGCTTCGGCGCGGATGCGCAGGGCCTGTTCCTCGCCTTCGGCGCGATACTGGCGGGCGATGCGTTCGCGCTCGGCGCGCATGCGGGCGTAGACGCTCTGCTTATTCTGCTCGGGGAGGTTGAGGCGTTTGATGCGGACGTCGGCCACGTGGATGCCGTAGGAGGCGAGCGCGGTGCGGTCGGTGGCGGCGGTGAGGTCGTCGAGCATGCGCTGCGCGCGGGCGGCATCGGGCTGAACCGAGACCAGGCTTTCGAGTTCGTGCGCGCCGAGGGCGGCGGCGAGACCGGACCAGACGATGTCGTGCAGCCGCATTTCGGCGGCGACGGCATCGCCGACGGTTTCGACGAAGCGTTTGGGATCCTGGATGCGCCAAGCGACGTAGCTTTCGATGACCAGGTTCTTCTTGTCGCGGGTGAGGAATTCCGAGGGCCGAGGATTGTAGATGCGAAGGCGGCGGTCGAAGTAAGTGGCGGATTGGAAGAACCACTTCGCGTGCAGTCCGGCTTCGGTGACGGTGTAGAGCGGGCGGCCGAACTGGGTGACGAGCACGAATTCGGTTTCGCGTACGGGAAACAGCGAGAGCCAGAGCAGGATGACGATGGCGGCGGCGGCTGCCGCGGGATAATGTCGCCGGTAACGTTGCCAGTCCATAGTGAGTCTCAATTTTCCGGAAATACGCGCGGCTGTACGGCCGGGGGGCTGGTGATGGCCGGGCCGATTTGCACGGCGTCCTCGAGCAGGAGGAGATGGCGCTTATTGCGCGTTGCATCGACGATGATTTTGTTCTTGCCCGGCAGGACCTGTTCCATAGTTTCCAGGTAGACGCGGGTCTCGGTGAGGCTCTGGGCGGGGCGGGCGGCGGCTTCCCAGCTTATGAAACGGTCTGCGTCGCCGCGGGCGCGGTTGACTTTTCCGTTGGTGTAGGCTTTCGCGTTTTCCCGGCGCGCCTGGGAATTACCGCGGGCCAGAGCGGTCTGTTCGTTGCGGTAGCCTTCGGCTTCGTTGATCATGCGGTTCTTTTCTTCGAAAGCGCCGGCGACGTCCCGGAAGGCGTCGACGACCTCTTGGGACGGGTGGACGTCGAGCAAGCGCACGGAGAGGACCTCGGCGCCGGCGGCGTAACGGTCGAGCCGGGATTGAATTTCGCGGAGGACGTTTCGTTCGAACTCTCGCCGGCCCGAGGTGAGGACGGAATCGAGAGCGGAGGAGATGGCCGCCGCGTTCAAAGCGGCTTCGGCGGCGGCGCGGACGGTAGCCTCGCCGTCCATCTGCCGGAAGAGCCAGTCGTCGGGCCGGCGCAACTGGTAATGCACGACGGCGGTGAGTTCGATCATGTTCTGGTCGCCGGTCATCATGAGGGACTCTTCGGGCTTGCGCTGGAAGCGGCCGGAGCGGTGCTGGACGTTCCACTCGTAAGCGGCGGGTTCCGGGGCGGCGGCGCCGGCAACGGTTCGGAAGCCGACCTCGACGACGCGGATGCGGCGGGCCTGGAGGCGGGTGAGTTTTTCGAAGGGCCAGGGCAGTTTGTAATGCGGGCCAGGTTCGCGAAAGGGGAGGATTTTCCGGCCGAAGCGTTCGATGACGCCCTGTTCGTCGGGGCCGAGGATGTAGACGCCGGAGAGCAGATAGAGCGCCGCCAGCGCGCCGAGTGCGGGTTTGAGCCAAGAGCGCCAGCCGGAGACAATGCGGGCGAAGGTTTCCGAGGGATGGATGGCGGCGGCGCGGGCGCGGGCCTGCCGGTACCAGTTGTCCAACCCGCTGTGAGCGGCCCAGCGGCGCCAGCGTGAAGGGCCGGCGGCGCGCTCGACGCGGAGCAGGCGCAGCGAGTTGAGCATGACGAAGAAGGAGGAGAGCTGATGGGTGAAGGCGGCGCCGAGCGGGCCCATGCGGCCGGTGGCGCAGACGAGCACGGCGAGCAGGTTGACCACTCCGGCAAACAGGACGATGTTTTGCCAGGCGGTGTTGACGGCGCGGCGGCTGACTTCGAACAGGCGGGGGAGTTTGTCGAGGGAGCGGCCCATGTAGACCACGCCGGCGGCTTCGGCGGTGATGTCGGCGGCGCCGGAGACGGCGATGCCGACGTGGGCGGCGGCGAGCGAGGGGGCGTCGTTGACGCCATCGCCGGCCATGGCGACCTGGCGGCCCTGGGCTGCGAACTGGCGGATGCGGTCGAGCTTTTGTTCGGGCAGGAGTTCGGCCTCGACGTGTGGGATACCGATTTCGCGGGCGATGGCTTCGGCGGCGCGGCGGCGGTCGCCGGTCAACATGACTTGGTGGGTGATGCCGAAGGAGGGCAATTCGGCGACGGCTTCGCGGATGCCCGGGCGGATGCGGTCGCGGAGGAGGATGGCTCCGGCGAGGCGGCCGTCTTCGGCCACCAGCACGGCGGTTGCGCCGAGCCGGTCGGCTTGCTCGAGAAGGTGGTCCGGCGGGCGGATGCCATGGGATTCCAGGAACTGGGGGCTGCCGGCGCGCACCATGCGGCCGCCGAGGCGGCATTCCGCGCCGCGGCCGGGGAGGACGCGAGCCTCATCGGGCGCGGGCAAGGCGAGGCGGCGGTTGCGGGCTTCCTGCTGAATGACTTTGGCGAGCACGTGTTCGGAGGCGCTTTCGGCGGCAGCGGCGAGCGCGAGCAATTCTTCTTCGCTGCCGGAGAGGGGCAGGAGGGCGAGGATTTCGAAACGGCCCTCGGTGACGGTGCCGGTTTTGTCGAAGACCAGCGTGTCGATTTTGGAGGCCAGTTGCAGGACGGCCCCGCCGCGGACCAGGATGCCGCGGCGGGCGAGGCCGCCGATGGCGGCGACCATGGCGGTGGGGGTGGCGAGGATGAGGGCGCAGGGGCAGGCCACCAGGAGGACGGCGACGGTGCGCATCCAGTCGCGGGTGAAGTAGAAGGTAAGGGCTCCGGCGATGAGGAGGGCGGGGAGGAAGTATTTGGCGTAGCGGTCGGCGAGGCGTTCGACGGGGGCGCGGCGCCGGCGGGCTTCCTCGACCAGGGCGGCGACGCGGGCCAGGGTGGTTTCCGTTCCGGCGCGGAGCACACGGATGCGGAGCAATCCTGAGCCGTTGAGGGTTCCGGAGAAGACCTGGCTGCCGGGTTGTTTATCGGCGGGGAGGCTTTCGCCGGTGATGGCGCTTTCATCGACGCTGGAGACGCCCGATTCAACGACGCCGTCGGCGGGAATCCGTTCAGCGGCGCGGACTTCGATGAGATCACCTGGGGAGAGCGAGGCGGCGTCGACTTCGGAGGCCACGCCGCCGGCGATGCGGCGGGCGGTGCGGGGCATCTGTTCGACGAAGCGGCGGATGGCGGCGTTGGTGCGTCCGGCGGCGTAGGATTCGAGGCCCTCGCCGAGGAGCATGATGAACATGGCTTCGGCGGCGGCGAGGTATTCGCCGACGGAGAGCGCCGCGATGACGGCGATGCAGATGGCGAGGTCGGCGGAGAGCTGTTTGTCGAGGAGGGCGGAGATGGAGTTATAGAAGATGCGGTAACCGGCCAGGACGGTGAGGATGGCGGCAGTGTCGATGCCGAATACGGTTTTCCAGACGCCGGCGAGGTTGAGCAACAGCAGGGCGCCGACGAAAGCGGCGAAGCCGAAGTAGCGGAGCCGTTCTTTGCGTTCGTCCTCCAAGCGGAAACCCTCACGCTATAGTGGTTAGTAGTCCATCATTATGCCATTTGCATCCATTCCGGAGGCGATTGAGGACATTCGTGCGGGCAAAATGCTTGTCGTGGTAGACGACGAGGACCGTGAAAACGAAGGGGACCTGACGATCGCGGCCGAGAAGGTGACCCCGGAAGCCATCAATTTTATGGCCGTGCACGGGCGCGGGTTGATCTGCCTGGCGCTGGCAGCCGAGCGGTGCGATCAGCTTCAGCTTCCTTTGATGTCGCGGAATAACACGGCGCGCTTCGGGACGGCTTTTTGCGAGGCGATTGATGCGCGGGAAGGGGTGACGACGGGCATTTCGGCGCATGACCGGGCGCGGACGATCCGGGTGGCCATCGATCCGGCGACCAAGCCGAGCGATCTGGCGCGCCCCGGGCACGTGTTTCCGCTGCGCGCGCGGGAAGGCGGCGTGCTGGTGCGCGCGGGGCAGACCGAGGCAGCCGTGGACCTGGCGCGGATGGCGGGATTGCAGCCGGGCGGGGTGATTTGCGAGATCATGAACGACGACGGCACGATGGCGCGGATTCCGCAGTTGGTGGAGTTCTGCCGGCGGCATGGGCTGAAGATGATCTCAGTGGCGGATCTGATTCGCTACCGGCTTCAGAACGAGCGGCACATCCGGCGGTCGGCGGAGGGGACGCTGCGCAGCGAGTACGGCCAGTTTCGGGCCATTGCTTACACGAGCAGTTTGAGCCCGGAGATGCACCTGGCGCTGGCGATGGGGGACCTTTCCGGGCCTGCGCCGGTGCTGGTGCGGATGCACGCGCGGTGCGCATACGGCGACGTGTTCGGGTCCGCGGATTGCGACTGCGGCCGCCTGGTGCGGCGTTCGCTGGAGTTGATTGGGACGGCGGGGCGCGGGGTGCTGGTGTACTTGCATCACACTGGTCCGGGGTTGCGCATCGAGAGCGGCGAAGAGGGGCGCTTGGGACAGATGATTCCGCACGGCCGCGCATTCATGCACTACACGACGCCGGACGGCCGGAGGCTGCTGCAACATGAGTTCGGCATTGGCGCACAGATCCTGTGCGATTTGGGGCTGAAGAACATCCGGCTGCTGACCAATCATCCGCGCAAGGTGGTGGGGTTGGAGGCGTACGGCATCGAGATTGTGGAGCAGGTTCCGGTGCGCTGACGGGGGATTGAGGGAACTTCCGGGGCGCGGGGCGCGTTTGGGGAAATGAGGGGGAAGGAATGAAAAGTTTCATTGCCTGTTTGACGGCGGCGGCTGCGGCGGGTTCGATGGCTGCGGCGGGGCCGGAACTGGCGCAGATGGTGATGCCGGGCGCGGCGACGGTGGCGGGTTTCAACATGCGCAGCCTGCGGACGACGGCTGCGGGCCAAGCGCTGCTCGGCAAGATGCAGAAGGATGAGAAGGCGTTGCAGGAGTTGCTCCAGGCCACGGGTTTCGATCCGCGGCGGGATCTTGACGAGGTCCTCATGGCGAGCGCGCCGGGGGCGTCGGGCCAGATTTCCGTGGTGCTGCTTTCGGGAACGTTCGACAAGGAGCGCATCTTGAGCGCGGCGAGGGCGCAGAAGGCCGAAGTGATTATGTACCGGGGCGTGGAAATGATCCGTCCCAATTCGAAGCAGGCGGACAAGGGCGTGCTGGCGTTCGTGAACGGGAACTTAGTGGTGGCGGGGAATGAGGCGGCGGTGAAAGCCGCGTTGGACAGGCGCGCTTCGGGGAGCCGCGGCGGGGACCGGGGGCTTGAGGCCCGGATCGAGGAATTGAGCGGACGCTACGACGTGTGGTTCTTCAGCACGACGCCGGTGGAGAGCATGCTGTCCAAGATGCCGGGGCCGAAGGTGGGTGTTGAGGGCAAGAAGCCGGGCATCAACGCGCTGGAGGCCATTCAGCACGCCTCGGGGGGTGTAAAGTTCGGCGCCACGGTGAGGCTTACGGCGGAGGCGGTGACGCGTTCGGCAGAAGACGCCACGGCGTTGAAGAACGTGGCGCAGTTCCTGGCGGGCATGGCGCAGATGAACCGCGCCACGCCGGAGGGGCGCGAATGGGCCGAGTTTGCCGATGCTCTTGAGGTCACCACCAACGGCGGGACGGTTTCGCTGCGCCTGGCGGTGGCCGGAGATAAGATGGAGCGGCTGCTGGAGCAGATGAGCAAGCCTAAGATCCCGGCCAAGCGCGCCGTGCTTTAGCGCGCGGGGGCGGGTTTTGAGGGGAAGGGTCCTTTGAGCTGAACGAGGTCGGTTTTGGCCTTGGGATCCTCGGAGATGCGCGAGAGAAAGTAGACCGTGCCGTCTTTGCCGAGGGCGATCGAGTTTACGTAGTTGGGGCGCTGGCCGTTGGAAAAGAAAATGGCGCCGTGGTCTTTGTAAGTTCTGGTCGGGATATGGAAGGTGATCAGGTGCAGGTCTTCCCTGCCCTTGGATTCGCCTTTGGCGGTGGAATCCTTGCCTTTGACGCGCTTGCCGCCCTCGTAGATGGGGCCGCCGGTGAGGTAGTGAATGGTTTCTCGGTCGGGGCCCAAGGCGAAGCCGAGGTAGCCGTAGCTGAACTGATCGAACATGCCGCTGCGTTTGGAGGGCTCGGAAGTAATGCGCTCGATGACTTCTACTTGCTGGATGGCGGGCAGGAAGCGGAACAGGTAGCCGGAGTTGCCGTGAACGCCATAAATGGCCTTTTCGGGCTCGTACCAGAAGGTCTGGCGCCAGTTGTAGCCCATGTGGCCGGCTGAGGAGGGGTCGTACAGGCCGAAGTAGTCCTTCTTTAAGTCGTCGCCGGTGATTTTCTCGAGGGCGTCCTTGGCGTAGTCATAGCGGTGGATTGCGCCGTCGGAAGTGGAGAAGTAGACCGAGCCGTCGTTGGGATCGACGGTCATCGAGCGGCAGATGGTGCGGAAGGTTTTGCCCTTGCCGGCTTCTCCGCGTTCGGAAACGGGGCCCAGGTCCTTGAGTTCGCGTTTCGGCAGGTCGTAGCGCAGGAAGTGGCCCACGGGCCAAGTGAGGCCATAGAGGCGCTCGCGCTTGGGGTCCATGGTGAAGGTGATGATGCCTTCCCGGCGCGGGGCGATGGCGAGGTCCTCGAATTTTCCGGTGGCCATGTCATAGGCCAGGAAATGGCCGCCGGGATAGGGCTTCATTCCTGGGGGCGGGATTCCGGGTTTTTCCATGCCGTCGATGATCGAGTAGTAGCCGATGTGGGTGGCGAAGTACAGCTTGCCTTTGGACTCGACGAAGTTGACGTGGGATTTACCCTGAACGATGGCCTTGGAGTCTTTTTCGCCGCAAGCTTCCGAGAGATCGCCGAGGTGCTTGACTTTGTCGGTGGCGGGATCGTAGACGAACATCTGGGCGGCGACATCCGGGGCTTCGGAAGACAGCACATAGTAGATTTTTCCGTCGCTGGCGGCGCCCATGCCGTTGTACGTGTCGTGGGCTTTGTCAAAGCCGGAATCGATGATACGGGCGGTGAGCCTGGCAGAGCCGGGCTCGGCGGCTTTCTTGGCAGGGGCGGACTGCTGGGGGGCCGTGCAGCCGGAAGCGAGAACCATCAGGGTGGTGACCGTCAAAGACAGAGTTGCGTTTTTCATCAGTTGGGGGCTCACTCCTACTAACAGACCGTTTGCGTTGCGCGCAATGCCGGGATACTGACTGGCCGGCGCGGCGCCTCCTTGGACATTATCAAAACAGTTTGATTTTGGCAAAGGGCGAGGCGGCGGCGGGTTTCCGCTATCATCAAGCTTTATGCGCGCTGAGCTGACTTTCAAAGCCGTGGCGTTGGGCATTTTTCTGGCATTCGTGTTCGGCGCCGCCAATGCGTATTTGGGGATGAAGGCAGGGCAGACGGTGGCGGCCACGATTCCGGCGGCGGTGATCGCGCTGGCGCTGTTTAAGATTCCGGCGATGCGGGGAGGGGTGCTGGAGCAGAACATTGCGCGGACGGCGGCCAGCGTCGGGGAGGCACTGGTGGCGGGTGCGATCTTCACCCTGCCGTCTTTCGTGCTGGCCGGAGTGTGGAGCGACCTGCGAACGCATTACTGGGAGGCCACGTTCATTTTGCTCACAGGCGGGCTGATCGGAGTGTTCTTCATCATTCTGCTGCGTAAGCCGCTGTGCGTGGACGCGGGTTTGCCGTGGCCGGAGAGCGTGGCCAGTTATGAGATCGTGCGGGCGGGGGCGGATTCCAACGAGGCGCCGCGCTATATCTTTGGCGCGATGGGCTTCGGGGGCTTGGTGCAGTTTCTTAAGAGCGAGAAGGGGTTTCAGATGCTGCGCGAATACGCGGAGGGGTTCTGGCCCTTCTCCGCGTCGAACGTAACGCGCGGGGGCGGGTTCGCGTGGTCCACGCCGGCGCTGTCGCCGGCGCTGACGGGCATCGGCTACATTATTGGGCCGGAGTATGCGTCGGTGAATGTGGCCGGGGGGTTGATCGCGTGGTGGCTGCTAATTCCGCTGCTTAGTTTTTTTGATCCCAACCTGGACGCGCAGTCGGCGTGGCGCAATATTGTGAGGCCGATCGCCGTGGGGGCGATGCTGGTGGCGGCGGCGAACACGCTGTTCCGAATGCGGGGCTCGATCGTGCGGTCTTTGAAAGGCGCATGGGCGGCCTCGTTACGGGGAGGCGCGGCGGGCGGCAGCGTGAGCGACGTGGAGAGGGACATTCCGGCCAAGTGGGTGGTGACAGCGGTGGGGGTGCTTATTGTCCCGATCACGGCTATCTACTACTACTTCACCGGGAGCTGGACGGCAGCGCTGGTGACGGCGGTGGTGATGGCGCTGGCCGGCTTTCTGCTGTCCGCCGTAGGGGGCTATCTGGTGGGTTTAGTAGGCAGCTCCAACCAGCCGCTTTCGGGACTGACGCTTTCGGCGCTGGTGTTTTCGGCGGTGGCGATGCTGGCCATCGGCATGAAGGGCATGAGCGGCGTAGCGGCGGTGCTGGGCGTGGCGGCGGTGGTGGCTTGCGCGGCTTCGGTTTCGGGCTCCTTGATACAGGATTTGAAGGCGGGACACCTGCTGGGCGGCACGCCGTGGAAGATGCAGGTGGTGGAGGTGGGGGCCGTAACGCTGCTGTCGTTTTTCCTGATGTGGCCGATCATTGCGCTGCACGAGGCCAACCTGGCCACGGGCGGCATCGGAGGGCGCGCTTTGCCCGCTCCGCAGGCGGGATTGATGGCCCAACTGGCCAAAGGCATCGTGGGCGGCCAGATGGCGTGGGGGCTGCTGGCGGCGGGCGCGGCTTTTGGGTTGGCGTTGGTGTTGTGCGGGGCCAAAGCGCCCATGTTGATCGCCGTGGGCATGTACCTTCCGTTCGACACCTCGTCGGCGATTTTCGCCGGAGGCGTGATCAAGTGGGCGGCGGACCGTTTTTCCGGAGGATTGGAACCGGCGGCGCGAGCCAAAGCCGAAGAACGCGGCACGCTGTTGGCCTCCGGTCTGGTTGCCGGCGAGGCCATCGTGGGGATTGTGCTGGCGGTGATGTTCCTGGCGGGAATCCACTTCGCGCCGTGGCGCCTGTATTCCAGCCTGGGCGGCTGGCTGTCGCTGGCGGTGTTTGCGTTGATGGCGTGGCTCTTAATCCGGGCGCCGATCAAAGGGCGGCTGCTATAGTGGCGCTATGATTCGCCGAACGATTTTGCAAGCGGCCTTATGGGCCGCCCTTCTGCCGGTCTGGGGCGCCGAGGGGACGGCGCGCCTTACGGTGCTTTCCTACAACATTCATCACGGCGCGGGCATGGACGGGGTGGTGGACTTGCGGCGCATCGCCGGGGTCATCCAATCGGCGAACCCGGATGTGGTGGCTGTTCAGGAAGTGGACCGCGGGACGAAGCGGACCGGAGGAGTGGATCAAGCCGCCGAGCTGGAGCGACTTACGGGGCTGAAGGCATTTTTCGGCCGTTCCATTGATTACGAAGGCGGCCAGTATGGCAACGCCATCCTGACGCGCCTGCCGTTGCGGGGGGCGCAGGTGCACCCGCTACCCGGAGTGGAGCCGCGGTCGGTCATCGAAGCGCGGCTGGAATTTCATGGGCAGCCCCTGATCTTTCTGGCCACACATTTGGATTCCACGCGTCCGGAGGAGCACCGCATTAAGGCCGCGCAGCGGATTGCGGAACTGGCCGAATCGCGGGGCGAGACGCTGATGGTGCTAGCCGGCGACCTGAATACGACGCTGGAAAGGGAGCCAATGCAGATTCTGGGGCGGGTGTTCCGGGTGGCAGGCGGTGAGGTCGAGCGGCCTACGGTGCCGGTGGGCGCTCCGAAGCGTCAAATCGATTTTATTCTGTACCGCCCCGAGCGCCGTTGGAAAGTCGTGGAGGTTCGCGTGCTGGAGGAAGCGGTGGCCTCCGACCACCGGCCGATTGCGGCGGTGTTACACTTGACGGCGGAGTGAGGTTCCTATGACAGTTTTGTCACGACGCGCATTCATGGTGGGCGCGGCTGCGCCATTTTTTCTTCCGGCAGCCGAGCCGGGCGTGAAATACCGAGCTAAAGTACGCGCGGCGTTCGTGCGGCGCAAAGGTCCTTACGGCATGCGCTGGCCGGGGGAGGTTTACGACGGCGAGG
>Ga0272446_1005465_pt1 | contig 13997 bp, 10 predicted proteins | sample YNPCB0061_FD_194587 | JGI IMG/M metagenome (GOLD analysis project Ga0272446, IMG submission 194587) | Hot spring microbial mat communities from Yellowstone National Park, WY, United States - YNP-CB-006-1 | ecosystem: Environmental > Aquatic > Thermal springs > Hot (42-90C) > Sediment | place...
CAGCACCCCCTCCAGAAGGCTGGCCAGGATTGCCTGCCGGCGAGCGGCTTCCAGGTTGAGGCGTTCGATGAGTTCCCGAATCTGACCCGCCATGGCGGTCAGACAGCGGGCCAGGTCCCCCAGTTCGTCGTTGCCATCGGGCTTCAGGGGAGCCGAAGCGGGTTCCTCGAGCAGGCCCTCGGCCAGGTGCTTCAAGCGCTTAATCCGCCGCGTGAAGGAAGTCGAGAAGGCCAGGGCTGCGAGGAGGGCTACCACGGCGCCCAACAGAGAGGTCAGCAGGATGCGGCGCCGGACCTCCGCGGTTGCGGCGCCGATCTCCTCCAGGGGGAGGGCAAGGCGGAGCACCGCGCCCTCGACCGAGCCGGTCACCGGAATGGCGACGTAGCAGAGGTCTCTTCCGACCGTGGCGCTATGCCGGATCGAAGTCCCCGTGCGGCCCCGATAAGCCGCCTGCACCTCGGGCCGGCCTCCGTGGTTCTCCAGACTCTCCGCGTCGTGGTCCGAATCTGCCAGGACAGCGCCCCGGCTGTCGATCAGGGTCACCCGCGCACGGGCCCGCCGCCCCGCCTCCCGCACCCATCGCACCAGATCTTCCCGCGGCGTTGCCGGAAGTTCGCCGGCCAAAACCGACGCCTCGATGGCAAGGCGCCTCTCCACGTCCCGCACCTCGCGCTCCGCCGTGTACCGCGTCAGGTTGAAATCCACCACGAACAGGGTGAGTGCGACCAGCAGCAGCGCGCTCCACAACAGCTTTGGAAAAATACTCATCCGGGCCGGCCCAGACCCATCGTACCGGAAAACCGATCCGCTCTACGACCCGCCCCCGCCCGGCCCGCCGAGCGCCAGTTCGACCGAGGTCAGAAGTTGCGCGGGCGTAAATGGCTTCGAGAGCCAACTGCAACGGGGAGCGGGTTGGAATCCGTCCGGGATCCGTCCGCTGACCACCAGGATCGGAATATCCCGGTCTAGAGCGCGCATCCGGGCGACGGCTTCGAATCCATCCATCACCGGCATCTCGATGTCGGTGACGACCAGGGCGATCCGGGAGTGGTAAGAACCGTAAACCTGCACCGCTTCCAGACCGTTCTGCGCTTCCAGGACCCTGAAGCCGCAGGACCGGAGAAGCCCGGAGATCAACCGCCGGATGCCCGCGTCGTCATCCACAACCAGAGCAGTGTGGCCTTCCCATCTCACGGTTTGCCCTGTCGGAGGTGCAGATCGAAGAAGATAGCCAGCGCCAAAGCCGCTGCCAGACCGCTGAGCACCAGGGAGGCCGCATCGAGGACGGGATTTACGCCCGGTTGCAGCAGATCCAGCACCTCAGTCAGCAGATCCAGGACGCAGACCAGGCCCAGAAACCCGTAAAACCACCGGTTGTATATGCAGCGGCGCACAAAGTTGAGCGCCCGGGCTTTGCGCATCACGAAATCTTGACGGTTGTCCGGGAGCAAACGTGTCAGCCGGGATGTGGTGAAAAATACAGAAACCTGGCCTTAGGTTTCGTGGAGGAGCCACTTCACCGCGTTCTTCTGCATTTTCTCGTATTCCGGATTCCACATCACGGTGATAGCGTGACCCGGGGCCATGAAACACACGCGCCCCTTGCCGTATTCGTAGGCCCAGACGGATTCGCAGGTGTTGCTGGTCTTTCCGGTGCTGTCGGTGAATTGCAGGCCGTCCTCGTTGATGCTGCGCGCCAGGACGTACTTGGGGTCTTTCTCATAGACCACGAAGTGCTGCTCGTCGGTGACAATGAAGTCCCTCACTCCCCGGGTAATGGGATGGTCCGGGTTGACGATTTTCACCTTAAAGGGGCGGATGGGCGGATGGCCGGTGTAGATAGCGCCCTCCACGTCGCGGTAGTCCTTGTTCATCAGCGAAAGCTGGCTGTTGTTATGGAAAGCCCACAATGAGCCGCCTTCCTGCACCCAGCGTTTCACGGCCCGCCCCTGCTCATCGGTCATCCAGCCGACGCCCTTGCCGCCGATTTTCTTCTGGATGGGCGGATCGCTGACGATCTGGTCAGGCTTGGGACGCCAATACATAGCGTAGGTGTACCCGTTGGGAAAGCGCAGGCCGTCGCGGAAAATGATCAGAATCTTGTAATGCTTCAGGTTGTCGTAGCTGAGGAGTTGCTCCTCGTCGGTGAAGTCGATCGGCAGCCCGGCATCCTGAACCAGGGTGCTGGTAAGCGCCGAACGGATATAGTCGGAGTTGTGGGACTCATCGCCGATGAGAGCGAACGCCTTCGCCTTGGTGTGGCTGATGGTGTGAATGGCGCTGGCGGGGCCGGCGGCAGCCACCGCGCCCACAGCGGCGGATCCCGCACGGCGCATCAGTGAGCGCCGGGTTGGTTGCGTATTGCGATCCATAGGAAGTGCCTCCAAAAAAGCCGTTACTGCGCGCCCGCAACGGGCATGCGGACACGGAAAAGCTTACCATCATTCCCGTCGTTCACCGTCACGTACGCGGTCTGCCGGTCCGGCCCCGCAAAGATCAGGTTGGTCGGGTTGCGGCCCGGTATGGGGATTGAGTCGATCTTCTGGCCCTCCGGGGAGATGCACCAGAGCTGGGCTTCCGAATACATGGCGACCCACAGATTGCCGCGCACATCGAATTTCATGCCGTCGAAACCCCAGCGTCCCCGGAATTGATAGAACAGCTCCTTGCCGGCCTTGTCGGCGCTGCCGTCCGGATTCACCTTGTACCGCCACAGCGTTCCGAGGTGGTGGCCCGAGCGCTCCTCGCCGACGTACACATAGCTCTTGTCCGGGCTGAAGGTAATTCCGTTGGCGAAGACCAGGCCCGAAGCGAAAACTTTGGTCGAGCCGTCGCTGTCGATATAGTGCACCGCCCCGGCGGGTTGAATGATGTTGCTGTCCGGGGCCGTGAAATACAGCCTGCCCTGCGCTCCCCAGGCCAGATCGTTGGTTCGCAGGATCGGTTTGCCGCCGCTGGTGGTGGTGACAACAGAGATGTTTCGGGCCGGATCCACCTTCAGAATCCCCGTTCGTCCCGGCTCGTTGTGACAGACGTACAGGTTTCCGTTTCCGTCGAACAGGCAGGCCTGGTTGGCGCCCCCCGTGTCCACGTAAACGGAGACGTCCCCGGCCGGACTGACCTTGTTGATGATGCCGTTGCCGAGGTTGACCAGATAGACATTTCCGTCCCGGTCCACCGCCGGTCCTTCGGGAAAGCGGAAGCCGGAAGCCAGCAGCTTGACGCGGGCGTCGCCCTGGCTGAACAGGGCGCCGGTCACCGCCAGAAATGCGATTGAGAAAAGGATGCAGCGAACCGCCGCCAGTCGAAACTGAGCCATAACTGTGCCTTAGCGCACCCGCCAAGCGCGGGTACTGTTCAGTTTACTGCAACGCGGTTCGGATATCGGTTATGCCGCAAGGCGCCTCCAGCGGCTCTGCACCTGGTGGACGAAGGTCTCCAGACGAATCCTCTGCGCGGGACCCTCGGAGTTCCCGTAGATCAGGTTGATGATCGGGGCATTGCCGAAGTCGGCCCGAATCGCAGAGACTACCGAACCGGAGGCGGTGCCGACGACACAGTTAAGGCCGGAGGCATTGATGACTCCCGCCGCCCCCCGCCGCAGAAAATCGGCCATCTTCGCGACGGTGAGCAGGATGAGGTAATTCGTCCGGGGGCCGACGTAGCGCCGGGCCAGGCCAATTAACTCATCGGCTGGCGGCTCAACTGCGAGAGCAACCACCTCCGGCGGCAGGCGCTTCGTCAGTCTGCGCCGGGCGTCGCTGGTGAGCGCCTGGGTCAGTCCATCGAGCGCTGCCGCTCCGAGGTGTCCTTGCAGGGCTCCCCTGCGGCTGTCAAGCGCTGCGGCCAAATCCGCCATCGGGGCGAAGAACGGGCTGGGCCACACCTCACATCCCATCTGGATCAGGCGGTCAAACAGGCCGGCGTTGCCAACCGGATTCATCCGGGTGTACAGATCGCCGGTGACGCCTACCAGCGGTCTGAAACCGGGATCTCCCGCTCGGGGCAGAGCCCACAGATTCCGCGCCGCTCCCGCCAGGACCTCGTCAATATCCCCCTTCCCGGCGACGGCCTGGCTGAGCCGTTCGAGCGAGGCGGCCAGCAGTTGTTCGGCTGAGCCGGCGCGCGTCTCGTAGGCGCGCAACCGTGTGGCCAGGGTGAACAGTACGTCGGTGGCCAGCAGACCCGCGTAAAGCCGCAGCATTCCGGGGATTCCAATCACCTTTGTCAACTGCGCGGTTGTGGCTTCCCACACCTCAGTCTTGCCAAGGCCGCTTCGATCCAGCAGAATGCGGAATCCGTCGCCGTATTGGCGCACCAGGCAAGGCGTGGTGCAATTCGGGATCAGGAACACATTCTCGCCATCGGGCGGCGCATTCTGCGCCCACCGGACCAGATCTCCGGCCAGAATCGCGTAGGGGTGACACTCGCGCCCCGAGGCACACCTCTCTCCCAGGCGTACCGATTCGCCGTCGGGCGGCGGCAGCACGGCGGCATCGTGACCGGCCGATCGAAGGGCGGCCGCGTAGATGTGCGCGTGAGCCGAAAAGTGCGGGATGAAAAAGCGGCGCCCGGCCGGCAGGGGGCGCGGCCCCGGCGTCATCCGCCACGAACCTTCCCGGGCCCCTTCCCTCCTGAGGTGTTCCTCGATCTCGTCGGCGAAAGCCTCCAGGCGGGTGACCAGTCCGGCCTCCCCGCGGTGCTCGTCGAATTCGAGCAGCAGGCGCGGCCGCCCCGCCAGCAACTCCTCCAGGTGTTTGGCTACGAAACCGTCCGGGCCGCATCCATAGCTGGAAATCAGGATCGGAAACAGGCGCGGGTCCCGCCGGATCCACTCAACGGCCCGCAATTGCTCCCGGTTGTAGTGCCAGGGAACCGTCTGCCAGCGGGCATCCAGCCGGACTTCATCCAGAGGCAGAAGATCCCAGGGAATCGCTGGCAGACCGAGCCGTTCCAGATGGCGGGCGATCCTGAGGTTCAGGAACGGATCGTGGGTGTTGTAGGGTCTGCCGAGGATCACCGCGGCACGGTCGAACGACGCGGCCAGGGCTTGTTTTCCCAGCCGCTGCCGGTCTGCCACAAACCGGGCCTGGACCGCCCGAGCCTTGATCAGCGCCCGCAATACCGCATCGACGGGCCGGTTCAGCGCTTCGGCCAGAGCCAGGACCGGCTCGACCAGCCCCAGAACGCCATCCCGCATCGCAAACTGGGCCGTGATCAGGCGGTTCTTCCCGTCGCCTCGCAGCATGTACGGCAGTTGTTGCACGTAGAAGCAGGTATGGGAGGCGTCATCCTCACCCCGGGGCGGGCACTCCAGCACCGCGGGCACAAACACCTGCTCCACCCCGCTGTCGAACAGAGCCTTGGCGTGGGCTGCGGCAGTCTTCATCGGCAGGCAGATCTCGGCAGGCAATCCAAACGGAGACTGTTGCACCGCGGCGGCTGAGACGTTCCGGGAAACTACCGGGTCGTAGCCCAGTTCCTGGAGAAATGCCACCCAGAAAGGAAGGAACTCCAGGTTCAGAGAGGCGTGCAGCAGGCCCATGCGTGGTCTGCCGCCGCTGTCCGGGGAGTCCGCGGGCAGATACTCGCGCAAGATTCGCTCGCGCTCCGCAAACAGCTCGGGGAAAGGCCGGGCGATCTGCTTCGCTTCCCGGTCGCGTTCCGCATAGCGCTCGCAAACGTCGCCAAAGTGCGCCGCCCTGGTCCCGACCTGGATCCGATTGACCTGACAGCGGTTCTCGCAACCCCGGCACTCGAAACTTCGCAGCACGGCCCCGGCGCAAGCCTCAAAGCCCAGAAAGCGGGTGCGGGCCGGCCTGGCCCGGGCGGCGAGCACCGCGGCGCCAATGGCGCCCGAGATCCGATTGTACGGGTGCACGTGGACCGGCCGGCCCAGCAATTGGCGGAACGCCGCGACCACCGCCCGGTTCGAGGCCGTGCCGCCCTGAAACACGATCGAACGCCCTATGGGACGGCCCGCCACGACCTTTTCGAGATAATTGCGGGCAACCGAGTAGGCGAGGCCCGCGCACAGATCCTCGAGCGAAGCTCCCTGTTCCTGGGCACGGACCAGCTCCGTATCCATGAACACCGTGCAGCGGGCGCCGAGGTCACAGGGATGGGTGGAGCGCAACGCCAGTTCGGAAAACTCTCCGGCGATGCGCACACCCAGCCGCCCGGCCTGCTCTTCCAGGAACGATCCCGTTCCGCCGGCGCAAATCTTGTTCATCTCGAAGTCGGCCAGCCGGCCGTCACGGACCGAGATGTACTTTGAGTCCTGCCCCCCGATCTCGAAAATGGTGTCCACTTCCGGGACGAACAGCAGCGAGGAGACCATCTGGGCCGTAATTTCGTTGTGGACGACATCGGCGCCAACGACCTCCGCCGCCAGGTGCCGCCCGCTTCCGGTTGATCCGACGCCCAGTATGCGCAGCCTTTCTCCAAACCGCTCGCGAATCCGGCCGAGCCCCTCGTTGAGCGCCTCCACCGGCCGCCCGCGAGTTGGCAGATAGATTCCCTGAAGGACTTCGTTATCAGGGCTCAGCAGCACCAGGTTCGTGCTCACGGATCCGACATCGAGGCCAAGGTAGGCCTCGACGTAACCCGGCGCCGGAGCGGCGTCCTCGGCAGCGGCGGCGTTGTCCGGTTCCACCGGCGGCAGAGGCGGCAAGGCCGGACGGCGGAGCTGCGAGGCGGCCCGCTCCCGTTCTTCGAGCGCGGCCACGAACTCCTCGAACCGCGTGAGCGGCGCTTGCCCGGCCAGGCTGGCCGCCCCCAGGGCGCCGAAGAAGGGCGAATCCTGCGCGGATGTAAGCTGGCCGTCAGTGAGAGCCAGTTGCTCGCGAAATGCGCGTAAGAGCCCCGGATTGGCCGCCCCTCCCCCCGCCAGCACCACCGGAGGTTCGATCTTCCGCCCCTGGAGTGTGGTGGCGATGAAGGTGCGCACCATGGCCTGGCAGAGGCCGTAAGCAATTTCTTCCGGCGGTGTCCCTTTCTGCTGGAGGTGAATCATGTCGGACTTGGCGAAGACGCTGCACCGTCCGGCGATGGTCGCGCCGCGGGCCGCGCCGGCGGCGATACGGCCAAGATCCGCAACCGTCAGTCCCAAACGGCCGGCCTGTTGTTCCAGAAAGGCGCCGGCGCCCGCGGCACACAGGCCGTTACTCAGAAAGTCGGCCACTACGTCCTGTTCGCCTCCCGGGCCGAGCAGGATCCATTTCGTCGACTGGCCACCCAGATCGATTACCGTGCGGGTTGCCGGGAACCTCTGCCGGACCCCAAGCGCTGTCGCCACAACCTCGTTGACCGGCAGGCAGCCGGCGACGCCCTCCAGCAGCCACTTGCCGGCGCCGGTAACGGCCACCTGGACTGCCGCGCCCGGGCGGGTTTGGGCGGGAATCTCAGCCGCCAGTTGCAACAGGGAAGCCAGTGGACGCCCCCGGTTCGGCCTCTGAGCCTGGTGCAGCACCTCTCCTTCGGGGGTGCATAAGGCCAGTTTGACTTCCGCCGCTCCGAGGTCGATGCCCAACCGCCGTACCAGACTGTTCGACTCGTTTCCTCGCATGTCGTCTCCGTATGCGGCGAACCGCGTCTCGAAGCGGTTCGACGTAACAGACGCGACAGAAGTTCCATATTTAATAATCTCCTTATCAGGTTAAATGCTGCGAGTCTGCGCAAGTCGCCACGGTTCGCGACAATCAACCCTGTAACCCGACCAGCCCCGCGATACGTCGAACCATCTGGAAACTTCACGCAAGGAGGATGAGATGCTCAAACGCTTAGCGATCGTAAGCCTGCTGGCGCTGCTGGGTGTTTCGCTCGCCAGCGCGAAGACCTACACCTTCTCCGTGTCCGAGCCCGCCCAGGCCGGCAAAGCCCAATTGAAACCGGGCGAGTACAGCCTTAAGGTGAACGGGCCGCAGGTCGTGCTGATGGACAAGATGGGCCGTCCCATCGACACCACGGTGAAGGTGGAGACCGCTGACCGCAAGTTCGACCAGACGGTCATTTCCTACTCGAAAGCGGACGGGATGAACCGGATCCAGTGGATCCAGCTTGGGGGAAGCAAGAACAAGGTGATCTTCGAGTAGCTCATCCCGGGCGGTGAAACCGGCTCGAGCGGTTTCACCGCTTTTTCCCGATTTTCCGCACCCTTCCCATTTACCAGCCAACCAGAGATTCGCACTCCGGCCGCCCGTTGCACTGGAGCCAGTCGAGCAAGCTGCGCACGCTTGCGGTCGCCATGGCGACACAAGTGTCGGCTGCGCCGTAATAGAGGCGGAGCGTGTCGCCGTCGGGCGCCAGCGTGTAGCCGCAGGGAAACACCACGTTGGCCACGTCGCCCTGGCGTTCATAGACCTCTTCCGGCCCGAAGACCCAGGTGTCCCCGCGCAGCAGGCACCGCTCGGGTGTCTGCAAGTCGAACAGGGCCAGGCCCAGACGGTACAAGTTCCCTGAAGCGGTCTGGCGGACGCCGTGATAGATGATCAGCCATCCCCGGCCGGTTTCAATCGGGGGCGGTGAGAGGCCGATCTTGTTGGCGTCCCACCAGCCTCCCTGCCGTGCCCGCAGGATCAACTTGTGACTGCCCCAATGCCGGAGGTCCGGAGAGTACGAGATCCAGATGTGGGCCCCCAGCCAGGTTGTCACCGGACGGTGAACCAGAGCCCAGTAGTCGCCAATCCGCCGGGGCAGGAGAGCGGCGTCCTTATCCTCGGGAGGCATCACCACGCCATAGCGTTCGAAGGATCGAAAGTCCTCCGTCAAAGCGAGCGATACCCCGGGACCGCCCCGCGAATAAGAAGTGTAGACCACGGCGTACTTGCGCAGTTCCTGAACGTAGGTGATGCGGGGATCCTCGATGCCCCAGATCTCCTCGGGAAAGCGTTCCACATCGGGCAGCAGGGTGGGCGCCGGGTCGATGACCCATCCTGTCACGCCATCCCGCGACCGTGCGGCGCACAGGTGCGATCGCCCGCTGCGATCCTCCACTCGACAGAGGAGAAGCGTGGTCTGGTCCGGCAGCGTGGTGGCTCCGCAGTTGAAGACGGAGTTGACCGGATAGGGCCAGTCCGATGCCGTGAGAATGGGATTTTTCGGGTAGCGGTAAAACAGAACTTCGTGGCCGTTTTCGTCACGCCGTAACATGGTCATAGGTCAGCAGGCGGCAGCAACCCTGGTCAGCGAATCCATCACATCCGATGCCTGCCTGGTCTCGACGAGGGCGGTCAGAAATGAGAGTGTCGCCTCGGCGCCTTCATTCTGATTGGCCCGGTCGGAATGCAAGCCATCCCGGCAGCCACCGGTTCGGGAATCGTAGAGGCTGAGCTTCAGGTCGTTTCGGCCGAAGAACCATTCGAATGCCCGCTGGGCGGCGCGCCGCCAGTAGGAGTCGCCGGAGATCCGCCATGCCTCCAGGCAAGCCGAAACCGTGGCCCCGGCCTCAATCGGTTGCTGGTCGAAACGGGCCCGTACCCCGCCTCGCCGGTAGAACCCGTTGGAACCGATGGGAGTGAAATGATCCTCCTCGGAGCGCTGGACTTCCACCAGCCACCGGAGCGTATTCAGGCCGATCTCGATGAGATCGTCGCGTTTCCAGTCGCTGCCGCAGGTGAGCATGGCATGGGAAAGGGTCGCGTTGGAGTACGAGACCACGTCCTCAAACCACACCCAGTCCGGGGAACTGTTCTCGCGGTACAGGCGCACGAGCTGCTGGATCAGCGTCTCCCGGACCGACTGAGCGGCCCGGTCTCCGGAAAACCGCTTGAGGTACTCGCGGCATCCCAGCACCGTGAACGCCCAGGCGCGGGGGCTCGAGAACGTGGTGGTGACCGGCAACGCCTGGTCGAACAGGCGTCCCGCCAGGCCCCGCAGTCCGGGGTCTTCCGAGCAGCCCAGCACGGTCCCCAGCGCCCACATGGCCCGCCCGTGGGAGTCCTCCGAGCCGGCCGGCTCGGCCCACCGGCGGTCGTACGACAGGAAGTTGCGGAACCGGCCCGTTTCCGGATTAAACGCGTGCCATAGAAAGGCGAGATACCGTTCCGAGGCAGGAATCACGATGCCGGCCTGCTGGGCGAGCACGGAGAGAATGACTGCCCGTGCATTGTCGTCGGTGGTGTACCCCTCGGCGTAGTTGGGTACGGTGAACACGGCGTGCTGGAGGATGCCGGTGGAATCCGTCAGCCGGAGCAGGTGGTCGAGGTTCACGCTGGGAAGCTCGGCCGGCCGGTCGGCCAGCGTCATGGCGACAAAGGCGGGCCGCGGATTGCGCATGCGCTCTTCCCGGGCCCGCGCAAAAGTCCGCATGTAGGCCCGCGCCACCTTCGGCCAGGTCATTTCGCGCGCATACAGGTACGCCCGCTTGCGCATCGAGTGGCGCAGCACGTCATTCTCAAGCAGCTCGATCAGCCGGGAGGCGAGGGCCCGGGAATCCCGGAAGGGCACCAGTACGCCGCGGCCCTCGGCCAGCAGTTCCTCGGCATGCCAGTACGGAGTGGACACCACCGCCTTGCCCGCCCCAACGGCATAGGCCAAGGTGCCGGACACAATCTGGGCTGGATTGAGATAGGGGGTGATGTAGATGTCAGCCGCCCCCAGAAATTGCGTCAACTCCTCCAGGGTGACAAAGCGCCCGTAAAAACTCACATGTCTGTCGACGCCCCTCTCTCGCGCCAGCCGCTGGAGAGAGAGACGGTAGGATTCCCCCTCCCTCCGCTGCACGTGGGGGTGGGTGGCGCCCACGATGACGTAGACCACGTCGGGATGGCGCGCCACGACGGCCGGCAGCGCCTCGATCACGTGCTCAATGCCCTTGTTCGGCGACAGCAGCCCGAAAGTGAGCAGAACCTTCTTCTCCTCCAGGCCGAACTGGTCTTTATAGAAACTCGGATCGACGAAGGCGACATCCGGGATGCCGTGCGGGATGATGTCAATCTTGGCCGGCGGCACGCCGTAAATCTCGCGGAGGAATTCCGCGCCCCGGTTGGTCATCACCACCACGCGGTCCGAGAGGCCGGCTATTTCCTCGAGCACCGCCCGCTGGTGTGGGTCCGGTTCCCTCAGGACCGTGTGCAGGGTCGTCACCAGGGGCATGCGCAGCTCGCGGAGCAGAGCCAGAATGTGGCTGCCGGCCCGGCCCCCGAATATCCCGTACTCATGTTGGAGGCAGACCACGTCGACATTGCTGATATTCAAAAAATCCGCCGCCGCCGCGTAAGTGGAAAGGTCCTCCTGGAACAGCTCGAAGCGGACTCGCTCCGGATAGGGGTATCCCTCCGGCGTGTCGTTCACGGGAATGGCGGCGCAATGCTTGTCGGGGAACTCCCCTCCCAGCGCCTCGCACAGATCCGTCGTGAAGGTGGCGATACCGCACTGGCGGGGAACATGATTGCCGACCAGGACGACCCGCCTGATCCCGGCGTCGAGCGTCAGCCGCTCCCCATGTTCATCCAGAACTTCCGGGGTGACTGCCACCCCGGGCAGCCGAAGTTTCCCTCTTCCGTGCAAGTCCGGTGTCTTCATCTCCTTTGTGTAGTAGCGAAATGCCGCGCTCAGGCCGCGGCGGAGGCAAAGTTGGCTTCCGCCGGCGGGCGGAACACGCAGCCGCGTCCGGCCGGAGGCGGGCATGCCAGCGACACCACGCGGCGAACCTCTTCGGCCTCGAAAGGCTTGATCAGCACGTCGTAGCCTCCCAGGTTCAACGCCTCGGCCCAAAGCCGCTCATCGGCGTGGCGGGAGGCGACAATCAGTTTCGGCGGCCGTGACTGCGTTTGCGTGTCCAGCAAAACGCGCACCCAGTCGCCATCCGGCAAGGCGTCGTTGGTGACGATTACGGACACCGGATGGGAGCGGAGGAGCCGGAATGCCGCTTCACAGCAATCGGCTGCCTCGACCTGCCAGCGCGCCCGGCCGAGAATCCGCTGAAGGACAGCGTGATCCTCTGCAAACGGGCTGATGGAAAGAACAACGTGTGCCGGACCCTCAACTCCGCGGCTCGAGGTTTGCGTTCGTTCTGACCACTCCATTGCTCGATTCCTCAGCTTCAGATGCAAACGAAGGATTTCAGTAATGAAGCGACCGCGAGCGGGGCTGACGCCCTCAGCGGAACATTTCTTGAGCTTCCAGTTATATCTATTACCGGAATCGCCGCGGCATTGTCAAGATTGTCGGGCTTCCCAATCCGGGTTCGGTTTGTCGAAGCGGCCCGGGAGATAGGGGAACTTTTTCTCGATACCGGGGATCAGCTCGACGCCGAAGCCGGGCTTGTCCGGGAGGTCCAGGTAGCCGCGCCGGGCCACGAGGGGATCCTTGAACACGCCTTCCCGCAAAGCGCTGAACGTCACGTTGTGCTCGAGCAGCAGGTGGTTGGGAATTGCCGCCACCAGGGCGGCGTTGGCCATGATGGTGAGGCCGCCGTGCCAGTCGTGCGGGCAGCAGTACTTCTTCCGCAGGTGGGCGAGGCGGGCGATGTGCCAGGCCTCGGTTACACCGGTCACATTGCAGTCCGGCTGCACGATGTCGTAGGCGTTGCGCTCGATCCACGGTTTGAAATCGAAGCGGTTGGGGCGGCTTTCCCCGCCTGAGATCATGACGTGGGGCATGAGCCGGCGAATCTTCAAGTGGTTTTCGATCGCTTCCTTACCGTCGGTCCGCACCGGCTCTTCGAACCACAGGAAGCGAAGTTCCTCCAGCACCGGAGCCAGTTCAAGGCACTCCTCCAGGCTCAGGCGCATGTTGGATTCCTGGATGAGGTTGAAGTCCGGCCCCACAGCCTCGCGGAGTTTTCGGACCAGGGGAATGTAATTCCGCATGTTTGCCCCTTGCTGGAGCTTCCAGTCAGGCCCCAGACGGAACTTGTAGGCGGTGTATCCCTCCTCTTTGACCCGCAGCGCCTCGTCGATCAGGTTCTCGGGCCGCTTGTAGAAGGCCCACTCATCGCCGCCGCTGGCGTACAGCTTGATGTGAGGGGCCGGCGGGTTGTCCGTGGCCAGCAGTTTGTACACCGGGAGGCCCTTGGCCTTGCCGATAATGTCCCACAAGGCGCAGTCGACACCGGCCCAGACGCGCGATCCCGGCGCCTGGGGGCTTCCGGACCAGCCGCCGGCAAGCAATTCGACATCGAACGGATTCTGGCCGGTGAGGAGGGGCTTCACAAATTCTTCGGCGAACTTCTTCATTTCGACCGGGCCGCCGTACGGGCTGCCTTCGCCGATGCCGACGATGCCCTGGTCGGTAAAGACCCGCACCAGCACAGCGTCGGATTTCCAGACGATGGTGCGGGGGTTGTACCACTGCCTCTGAGCGGGGATTTCGGCCGAGAGCAAGGTCACCGTGACATCGGTGATTCTGATGTTTTCGCGCCGGATGCCATCGAGGGGGTGGGACCGCACGCCAAGCTTCTCTTTAGCCGAGCCGGCGCCCGGCGCGACCGTAAGGGAAGCCGCGGCTAACAGCGACCTGCGTGAAATTCGTGGCACGATCGGTCTCCTTTCCGCTGTTAACAAGACGATACCAAGGCTCGAGCGCCTTGTCTCAAACGGCGAGAAAAAAAATGTTTCGGACTTGCAGCTCCTGTTGTAAGATCGCAGGGAAGGAGATGTTCAATGGCCTGCAAGACGCCGAAGAAAGCCGCGAAGAAGGCTCCCGAGAAGAAGAAGTAGTAGACATCCCGTACCGCAAGAACCGGGCGAGCGCCGTCTCGCCCGGGCGTCATTCCCCTCTCTCAGCGCTTGTCTCACTCCTGCTTTTCCTGCCACCCGCCGGTGTGGTGTGGGCGGGGGTCCTGACTATCCGCGGGGGCCGCTCGAGGTGGCCGGTCCCGCCAATCCGTGGCGATTCATCAAAGCGGTCGGGGAGAGGAGCGGCCTGTGGGGCTTTGAGAACGGCAGGCTGGAAGCCTGGGTGTATCCACTCAAGATCTTCCATGATTTTCATCTCACCTTCCAGGTGGAGGGTGTTCCCCGCGAATACCCGGGCGACGAGGTCGTGCGCAGCGT
>Ga0272446_1005466_pt1 | contig 13997 bp, 15 predicted proteins | sample YNPCB0061_FD_194587 | JGI IMG/M metagenome (GOLD analysis project Ga0272446, IMG submission 194587) | Hot spring microbial mat communities from Yellowstone National Park, WY, United States - YNP-CB-006-1 | ecosystem: Environmental > Aquatic > Thermal springs > Hot (42-90C) > Sediment | place...
TGACCATCATGAATGCAATGATCAAACACAATGCCCCTTGGAACCCCAATCTCGCTTGACTTCGGACACGGTTGCTCTCCCCAGGGCCCGCAAGGCTCAATTCCCCTTGGGGAAACGCTGATTCATTGCCCCCTCTCCCACGGGGAGAGGGATGGGGAGAGGGCAACGGCTTGATTTTGTGGATACGCTCCCTCTCCCCCACCCCTCCCCCCGAGGGGGAGGGGGGTGATGCAGCACTTTCTTAGCGAGAATATCGGCGTAAGTCGACCTCGAAGCCTCCTTCTCCCTTGGGGAGAGGCTGGGGATGAGGGAGGCGGCCAGGACCACTGATATCTCGGCCTGCATGCCGCCGGGGACCGGTCAGGTTAGAATCCACAGCCCGCCTACGTAGCTCAGTGGATAGAGCATTCCCCTCCTAAGGGAAGGGTCGCAGGTTCGATTCCTGCCGTGGGCGCCACAACCCCCCCTCAAAAACCCGCATGTCTACTGGATTTGCGGGTTTTTTGCTTTTGGTGCGTCAGCCCATGGGTCAATGCCGTTGCTGCCAGCAAACTGTCGATGGCAGGCAGCGGGCGGCCTGCCTGTTTTCAGGGCGTTTTACTGAGATCGCAAGCGCCGCAACAAGACGAAATCGGACACGTCTTAATCCCTTTGTTTTCAGGGCATGAGTCAAACCCGTGCTGAACGTCTATGACAAGACGAGCCGGTCGTCTTAATCCCTTTGTTTTCAGGGCATGAGTCAAACCCGAGCCCGTGGCCAAACGGGCCAGTTTCTGGGATGTCTTAATCCCTTTGTTTTCAGGGCATGAGTCAAACCGCATAGTCGCCCACAAAAACTTTGTGCTTACAAAGTCTTAATCCCTTTGTTTTCAGGGCATGAGTCAAACCCGTGATTACCGCGTAGAGCTGACTAGCACGGCGGTCTTAATCCCTTTGTTTTCAGGGCATGAGTCAAACAAAGCCGAGTACAGAAGAAGGATAGGCGAGATCGGTCTTAATCCCTTTGTTTTCAGGGCATGAGTCAAACATGCGCGCCTATGTTAACCCGCTATGGAATTTCGTCGTCTTAATCCCTTTGTTTTCAGGGCATGAGTCAAACACGACCAGGCCGAGTATTCGGCGGCGGACAACTCGTCTTAATCCCTTTGTTTTCAGGGCATGAGTCAAACATCGAAAGGAGTGAGTAATGATTACTGTAGAGGTCTTAATCCCTTTGTTTTCAGGGCATGAGTCAAACCCAGGTTGCCGCGATCTATCGCGGCGAGGAAAGTCTTAATCCCTTTGTTTTCAGGGCATGAGTCAAACAGAAGGCACTCAATATGCTGTTCGCAGACTTCGGTCTTAATCCCTTTGTTTTCAGGGCATGAGTCAAACATTCAGCGGCGGACAACTCGTTCGCATCCATCCTGTCTTAATCCCTTTGTTTTCAGGGCATGAGTCAAACAAGCTAGCGCCTAGCACCAGCTAGACGTCCTAGGTCTTAATCCCTTTGTTTTCAGGGCATGAGTCAAACGCCCCCCATGCTTTCACTATGCAACGATGGGAGATGTCTTAATCCCTTTGTTTTCAGGGCATGAGTCAAACCGAAAGCGCCGCCCGAATTGGCAAGCTACAAAAGTCTTAATCCCTTTGTTTTCAGGGCATGAGTCAAACTTCTGGATATGGTTACCGCCGCCGTGGATAGGTACGTCTTAATCCCTTTGTTTTCAGGGCATGAGTCAAACGCCATCTTGGGCTTGTCGCCATGGAAGACGGCGGTCGACGTCTGTCTTAATCCCTTTGTTTTCAGGGCATGAGTCAAACCGTGGCTGCCCTAAGGGCCGTGGGGGGATATATGTCTTAATCCCTTTGTTTTCAGGGCATGAGTCAAACCTAGAGCTACGGTTAAGGAATTTTTCCGCCTGGCGTCTTAATCCCTTTGTTTTCAGGGCATGAGTCAAACCGCGCACTGGGCCGGATGGGGGTCTGACATGGCGAGTCTTAATCCCTTTGTTTTCAGGGCATGAGTCAAACTCCGGACGTCCGTTTCTCCCAATTATTCATGGACATACACACCCCTTCAGCGGTGTGCGGATAAACCGCTGGAGGAACTGGGATGGGGCTGGCAATGGGCATTGCTGTGCGGTGTGCGTGACCGGGCCGCCATTTTCTCCCTCTTCGTACCGGGTTTGAAGTACGGGCTGGCCATTTTACGGCATGAGTGATCATGCCAGATCGTCCATTAGGACGCGCGAAGCTGGCGTGGCGATTTTCGAGTGGATTCGCGCACGGGGGAGGAGCCAATAGCCGAGTCTATTGGCGACGAGCACGGGCGCGAAGACGCCGAAAGGCGACCGCCAGGGCGCGCGTAGGCCCACAGGGCCGCCTAATGGACAATCTGGGTTCATTCCAGGCCCACCCACTCGGCGGGCAACGCGGAGTAGTAAATGCCGGCCGGCAGCGTGGCCTTGCCCAGCCGCAGGCGTAGGCCGCGTTCCGGCAGGGGGTAGCAGCGCAGATCGTCGCTGGCGGGGTTGATCAGTGCGGCGGCGTGGTCCAGTAGGCCCAGCAGGCGGCGCGTGTCCTCCGTGGCGAAGAACACGCTGTATTCGATGGGCACCGATTCCTTGGATAGGTAACGGTGCAGACGTTGCAGACGACGCGCTTCGGTGATGTCGTAGGCGATGAGGAAGTCGTGGCGCATGGCTATTCCGCCTCCGCTTCCCTTTCCACCACGGCTTCTCCTGTGGCGCGGTCTTCGTTCCACACGCTTTGGAAGTCCCCTTCTTCGGTATCGTCCTGATCCGGCTCAATCATCCCGATGATGTCCTGGCCATGGCGTTCCAGACCCTTGCGCAGGTTTTCGGCCAGGACGTCCCACTGCGCATAGAAGCGTTCCCGTCCGGCCTTGCCCAGGAAGCAGCCCTCGCGGGTGGTGGAGAAGTCCTCGGCGCGCAGGGTCTGTTTGTTGAATTGGGCAAGGACCCAGGCATCGACTTCGGGGCGCAAAAATTCCACCAGGTCCGAGGCCAGGGATTCGCGGCCGAAGGCGGGGGCGTGGTAGAAGCCGATGTAGGGGTCCAATCCCAGGGTGTGGGCGCCGAGCACGGCTTCGGCGTGCAGCAGGGTGTAGCCCAGGGAGAGAAGGGCGTTGAGGGGGTCGCGCGGGGGCCGGCGGTTGCGGCCGTGGAAGTGGAGGCTGGGGGGCGCGAGGGCGGCCAGGGCGGAGAAGTACAGGTTGGCCGAGGCGCCTTCGAGTCCGCGTAGTTCGGCAACACGGGCCTTGGCTTCGGCCTGGTCGTGCATGGCGGCAAGCCCATCGAGGGCGTGGGTGATTGCATAACGCGCGTCCGGGCGCTTTTCCAGGCGCTCCCGCAGGAAGCGGATTTGCGCGGCGAGCTTGCCGCGCACGATATGCCGGGAGATGCGCAAACAGGCCGCAGGGTTGGTGGCGGCGCGGTATTGGGCGATGCGCCGGGTGGCGTCGTTGTGGGGGCGGGGCAGGAACAGGCTGGGTTCTGCTTTGCGGCCGGAGAGCACGATGATGCCGATGCCGTGACTGCCCAGCTTGCCCAGCAGGCTGCTGTCCAGGGTGACGCCGCCGCGGATGATGACGCGCTGCAAGGGCGTGATGGGCACGGTGCCCACGCGATCGGCGCCGTCGTACAGGATTAGAACTTCGGCGTCGCAGTCCAGGCGGATGTTCTTGCGGTCGATGTACAGCGTGGTCATGGGGCTTCAGACGAGGATGAAGGACTGGGCGGGGGCCGGGCGGGCGATCCCGTAGCACTTGGGCTGCATGCGCTCGTCAAGCTGGAAGATGTGGACCCGGTCGCTGGCCGGGTCGATCAGTTCCCCCAGCTCGTGCGTCACCGTGGCCAGCTCGGCGCGGGTGAGCCAGCATTCGTAAAAGGATTTCTGACCGCCCACCTTCCAGCCCAGCAGGTAGCGGTGCACCCTGGCCAGCCGCTTGGGGTCGGCGACGTCGTAGGCGATGAGGTAGAGGGTGCGATGGGGGCTGACGAGCATGGCGTTTTCCCGGATACGTGCCCGTTATAGTTCAGGCGCACGCCTTGGGATGCTGCCGCAAGCTTGCGAGGCGGGTTGTGACTACCCCGCCAGTTCGTAGCGGCCCAGGCCGAAGGTGGCGTTCTTGCCGGCGTGCAGCCAGCGGCCGGCATGCAGGAAGGGCAGGAAGGGGGCGAGATCGCCTTGCAGGGTCCAGTCGCCGACACAGCCGCCCAGCACCATCTCCTGTTTCTGCCGGCTGGAGTAGCGGGTCCAGTCGCGCCATTGCAGGGCCTTGCGCGAGCCGATGGCCTGGGCCTGGGCGGCCAGGGCGGGGAAGTCGAGATCGAGGGCGGCGCCCACATGGAACTCGCTGATCAGCGCGACGCGCCGCACCAGGGCCATGAGGAAGGCGCGCGGGGCGAGGGCCTCGGGCCGCAGCGGCCGGCCTTCGTGCTGGATGCGCAGGGGCGTGGTGAAGCGCAGGGTGATGTGATCGGCACTGGCCAGTTTTGTGGCTGGTGGCTGCAGGTGGGCGGCATGTTCGGCCAGTTGCCCGAGCGTGTCGTCGAACACCAGGGTGTCGTCACCCGCTTCTGCCTCCAGCCAGACCCGCCGCAGGCGGGCCGTGCCATCGCCCCGGCCGATGCCGTGGCCGAGGGCGCGCTGCCAGGCGAACAGGATCAGGGCCAACTGGGTGAGCGCGCGGCCGGCCAGCACCAGGTGGAATGCCAGGGTTTCGCCGGGCGCGTAATCGCGCTCGCCCCAGGGGGGCGGTTCCACCACGAAGGGGGTGGGGATCTCGGAGAACTTCTGCAGGCTGTGCTCGGCCGGCGGCGGGGGCGAGAAGATGGCGGGGTAGGGGCAGGTACGGTAGAGCGGGCAGGGTTTGCATTCCTTCTCCCGCGTCATGCAGGCGGTGCGCCGCAGGGCCTGGCCGAAGGCGCCGCGCAGGGCGGAGCCGGCGTATTCCGGCAGGTGCAGCGGAGTTTGGACTTCCGCTTCGATGCGGTAGCGGGCGAGGGGGAAGGGGGTGGGGAGGGTCATTCGGTCATCCAACGCCTGAGGTAGGCGACCAGGCCCTTGACCTCGTGCGCGGCAAGCACATCGACCTGGTTGTCGCGGGCGCGGCCACGCAGTTCCTCGCTGACCGGACGCGCCGAGAGCAGCAGGCCGCGGCCCATGATGCCACCCACCCGGCGGGCGAGTTGCGCCAGTTTGTAGATGTGGTCGGAGTCCTTGGCGGCGTCGCGGCCGAAACGCTTGGCCTTGCATTCGACCATAAGAAGTCGGTTGCGGTGGACGATGGCGGTGTCGAACTCGTTGTTGGTCTTCTCGGCCACCGTCTCGATGCGCAGGTTGACGGCGTAGTCCTTGGGGCTGAGGCCGCGCAGCTTGAGCCAGACGTATTCCTCCAACCATCCGCCGCGGAAGTAGCGCGCCGCGTCGGGGTTGGCGAAGACGATCTGGGTATCGCCATCCCAATGCAACACGCCGAGTTTCTCCGCGTCGCGCAGCAGGTCGGCATTGCGCCCGCCGGGGGCGAAATCGAATTCCTGGCGTGGCCGGAATGGACCGTCGGGTTCGTTCAACGCCCGGTCGGCCAGCCCGTTGAGCGCGCCGAAGAATTTGGCCAGTTTGTCGGCGCCATCGCCCATCGTTCGTGTCAGGGCGCCGCGCTGGTCGGCGTCCACGCACCATTGGACGTCGCGCTCGCCACGGGTCTGGATGCGATAGCCCTGCGCCAACAGGATGTCTTCCAGCTCCAGCACGTCTTCCATCGGCTCCGTGGCGGCTTCCGGCCGCAGCCAGTCGATGCGGTCGTAGCGGGTTTCGCAATAGAGCAGATGCAGGTTGTCGCCGGCCAGGGCTTGCAGTTCTTCGGTGAGCGCCAGGGTCATCAGCTTGTGGCCGCCGGTGGCGTTGAACACGAGGGGGCTCACACCCAGTTCCAAAGCCACTTGTTGTGCCGAGGTGATGATGTTCCCTGGACTGGAGTCGTCGAAGGGCAGGCGTTTGACCGCGATGCCCCGCGCCTTCAGGGCGGCCTTGAGTTGTTCCGCAGATGTGCGCATGGCTTCGGTTTCGAGTATGACGACTTCCCGTGCGCCGAGCTGGATGGCGGGAATGACGTTGGCCAGGTTCTGGCCGGTGGCGATACAGATGTGAAGGTCGGGGTGGTTCAATTTGGGTGCTCCTGGTGATCAGGGTCTGCTTGCATCCGGACGGATGCATTCGACCTGTATGCCGAGCGCGGGGTCCAACCCCAGCCAGGGCCGGTCGGTGGTGATGGCGACGGCATCGAGTTGTTGCGCCAGCGCGAGGCAGGCGCGGTCACCCAGGGAGAGGCCGAGGTGACGGGTCTTGCGGCGCAGCGTGCCCGTATCCCGCGCCAACGCGGCATCGTGCGCATGCACGCTGAGTTCCAGCCCGGCGATGAGGCGCGGGATTTCCTCGTCCGGGATGCCGTGATCGACGAATTTGCTCACGAGTTCGGACAAGTTGACCGCGCTGATGACGTGATCGCCACTTTCCAGTACGTCGGCTACGCGCTCGTTGCCGGGTTCGTTCCAGAAATAAGCCAGCAGCGCCGAGGTGTCGAGCACCCAGGCCGTCATGCCTCATCCTCACGCGCGGCTTCGGCGCGACGTTCGGCAATCAGCTCGTCGGCGAGCGATTTGCCGGGCACGGGTGGGCAATATTTCTGGAACAGCGCGCGCACCGCCTCCAGCTTGGCGCGTTTGGTCGTCAGCACAAACTCGCCATCACGCAGTTCGCCAACGAGCGCTTCCCCTTCGCTGACGCCCAGCGCCCGGCGTACTTCTGCTGGCACGACAACCCGGCCGCCTTCTGACATTTTCATGGAATACATGATTTTTCCTCCATAACCAGTAAATTCTGTCAGATTAGTCTTCATGTACCGGGTTGACAATGGCCTGTACATCATAGGCCTCCAGCCGCGCCCCAAAGCGTTCTAGGTCGTCGGCGGACAACTCCCGCCCACGCGCCTCGGGCGGCACATCGAGCGAGAGGTTGAAAAACCGCGCCCCGCGCGCGCACACCTGGGCGGCCAAATTCACCGGCAGGGTGCCGATGACCGTATCGCCGGGCTGGATGTCGGCCGGGTCCAGGTGGGCGACCTGCCGGTCCACGGCAATCCCCTGCCGCGCGGCCCATGCGATGGCGCCGGGGTGGCGGGTGACGAAGAAGGTGGTCATGCCTCGCCTTTCAGGGCAGCGAGCTTGAGTTTCCTGCGCGCGTCTTTCCAGTCGTCCTTACGGTTTAGCCTTTCCACGAGCTGCGGCAGCCAGGTTTCGAGGGCTTCGGCCAGGGCAAGTTTTTCATCCGCTGACCAGTCGGCACCTTCCAGCGCCGACTTGGCAAGCTGCTGGGCCAGGGTGTGGATGCCGGTGTTGGGTTTTTCCTTGCCTGGGCCCAATTGGGCTTTTCTCGCCTCGGCCTGGGCCTTGAATTCCTCGACCTGGCGCATTTGCGGGCTGAGGGCGGCAAGACGCGCTTGGCGGGCGGCTTCCAGCGCCGCCTGGCGTTGCGCTTCTGCTTCCTGACGCAGTCGTGCTTCCTCCGCCTCACGTCGTTTGGCTTCCGCCGCGAGACGCGCCGTTTCGATTTCCTTGGCTTTGGCCTGGAGCTTTTCGACGAAACGGCGTGCACCCTCCAGATAGGGGGCGCAGGCTTCCTTGAGCGGGTGCCAGTCTGGAATGGCATCTTCCAGCGGGTGGACTTCGACCAGGAGCCAGCCGAAGGGCAAGAGGTTCTGCATCTGGTCCTTGTCTTCGGCGGCAAGCCACCAGGTCTTGGGGGTGTCGAGGTATTCGTCAGGCTGGCCCTGGGCCTTCATGATCTTGATGTGGCGTACCCCGTTGAGGGTGACCGACTCGGCCCCGGAATGCCGCCCGACGCGCAGCAGAAACAGATCGCCACGCTCGAATCGCTCGGCCTGGCCCTGGAGCAGGGTCTGGAGGGTGTTGTCCCAGTGAGTGTCCAGATAGCCGCGGTCGCGCAATTGGCGCCGTTCTTCATCCAGGATGGGGCGATAGAAGGCGTTGCAGGCTTGGGCAATCCTGCGCAGGTCAAAACGCAGATTGGCGGCGGGTAGTTTGTCGTTATGACGGTGATCCAGCCCGGCCACGGACTGCACGGTGATCTGCCCGGTAAAGGCGCGGTAATGCCAGCCGGGGATGCATTCGAGGAGTTGATACAGTTCATCGGCTTTGGATTTTCGGAGTGCGCCTTGCGCATCAACCACCGGGGCTTTCTTGCGGTTAACCGCCAAGCGTGCCTGGGTGGCTGGAACTTCAGATTCGCCAACCCAGGATGCATCCGACAGGCTGAGAAGACGGAACGGATCAAGTTGAAATTGTCCGGGAGAAAACCGAAACAAGCGTTGCTGCATGAGCGGGGCAGAACGCCACATCTGCTTCTCCGCTCGCCGCATCTCGCCTCGGTCGACTTGCTGATAGGCCCGACTGTAATCATCAAAGGGCCGTTGTTCCTGTTGATTCAATGACGCCTGACCATTGCAGGCATTCAGTAGCGCGGTACGGATCGCTCCTTTGAGTGATGAGCCAAACAGCACCGGATAGCCCTTGCCGGGGACGAATGCAGTGCGGTCTATCTCCATTTTGTTAAGGTCGTGCCTGTTCTCTGCTTCACCTTTCATGCGTTTTTCATAGAGACGCTCCACGCCAGCCACTACCGGTGTTCGACGTTGGGCCACGGCCATCAACGGCAAGCGTCGTTCGTAGAAATACCGCTGTAAGGCTTCAATCATCGCTTTGTCCGGCCTGCGGTTGCCGATCTCCAGTAGGGTCTTGCGGTCGACATCCGAAAGCGTAGCCATCACCGCACCAGTATCGAATTCGTGCAAGACGCCATCGTCGATGACGTAGTTCGTGGGCTCGTAACTCTCCCCGGTGCCTATGTGAACAGGCGAAAGCGGGGTGATGAGCAAACGGTAACAGGCAAAGGGGTTCATGCGGCCTCCCCGGCAAGCATGTTCATGATCAGGCGAATGAGCACCTCCTTGTCCTCCGGCTTGGATTCCGCCACCAAAAGCGACAGCGCGGCCAGGCCGATGTCGTTGATCACCGGTGTGCCGTCGGCCTGGAACAGGCGTCCGTTGCGGTGCAGGAATCCGGCAAACAGGAACGCGCCGATGCGTTTGTTGCCGTCGGAAAACGGGTGGTTTTTTACGACGAAATACAGCAGATGGGCGGCGCGGGATTCGAGGGTGGGGTAGGCCGGTTCGCCAAACACGGTCTGCTCCAGGTTGCCCAGGATGGCGGCGAGGCCATCTTCCCGAATTCGTCCGAACAGGTCGCTGGCCTGGCCTTTCGCCATCAGGTCGGTCTTGAGTTGGGCGATGCCGGCAAGGGCCTCGTCGAGGCTGGGCAGACTGCCACCGGCATGCCCCTTCGGGTCGGTGAGCAGGCCTTCGTCGTAGCGTTGCAGCCAGAGGAAGGTCTGGGTGTAGCGGACGATGATGTCCGCCAGACCCTGGCTGGCCTGGGCGGTCAGTTCCGGGCTTTGCAGCGTGGTGCGCACCAGCTTGAGCGCGGCTTCGAGTTCGTCCGCGTTGGCTTCCAGACGGCGGCGGTCGAGGGCGTAGCCGCGCGTCAGATAGTCTTTCAGGATACGGCTGGCCCACTGGCGGAAGCGCATGCCTTCCAATGACTTGACGCGATAGCCAACCGAGATGATGACGTCGAGGTTGTAGTGATCGACCTGATAGGTCTTGCCGTCATCGGCAGTTGTTGCAAATTTTGCAACAACTGATTCCCGGCTCAATTCGCCTTCCGCGAACACATTGCGGATGTGGCGGGACACCACGGATTTGTCCCGTCCGAACAGTGCACTCATCTGCAGGAGGGAAACCCAGACGGTTTCACGCTCCATGCGGACATCGATGGAACCGTCCTGGTATTGGTAAATGGCGATTTCGCTCATGGTTTGTGCTGTCCCGGTGCAGGCAAACTGATACCGACCACTGGCGCATACCCCTGGTGCACGGTTTCCGGGATCGCCTTGGACAGGATGCCCTCGCCGTCCGCTCCAATGCCGCCCAAGCCCTGACCGGTGAACGGCAAGTTGTCGTATGACTTCGGGGCAAGCACCGCGCCGGTGTTGGCCAGCAGTACCGGCGCTTTGAACGGGTTGCCGCGATGCACGCCGATGTCGCCGTGGCGGCCGAAGCGGGTGAACACCGTGTAGAAGCAGCGCCCGGCATCCCAGGCCAAGCCTTGCGGGGCACACGGGGCCAGGGTCAGCCAGGCGTTGGCATCTGGCTGCGAGGGTAGAAAGGCGGGTTCAAACGCATCGACCCGGTAGCGGCCCAGGCCGATGCCGGCATCGCGGCCGAAGCCGAGTTCGCCGATGTCGCGCAAGGCTTGCTCCAGGTCGGCGATGGAAAGCCGAGACTCGTCCAGGACGATGTGGATGTCGAGGGCTGCGTCCTTGCCATACCACTGCCGCCCCATGCTGTACGGCGCGAAGCCCTTGCCGGTGGTGCCGGTACGGCGGTCGATAGCGTTGTGGGGGTGGGGATGCGCTTGGGCGCTGCCGCTGGGTAACTCACTTGCGGCGCGGCAGTGGTTCAGCCAGTCCGCCACCGGCGCGGCAAAATGTTCAACCGGCAGCCAGACACGCTTCTTCGCCGCCTTGCGATCATCACCCGGCAAAGGTTTGAACCAGTGGCCGGGCAGCGCCGGCCGGGGCAGGTGGCCGGCGGGCAGCGCGTCGGATATCACTACGAAGGGACGCCCCACCGTATAACCATCGAGCAGTTGGGTCAGCACCTCTTCCCCCAGCCGATTGCGTAATGCCCAGCACAACTGGCCGAACAGGGTGTCGCCCTTGAGCGGCGTACCGAAGGCGGAGCGCGGGGTGATGTGGGCCACGCAGGCAATCACGATACGTCCCCGCAGGTTTCCAGCCGCAGTTCGGGAATGAAGCGAAAATCGCCGAGATTGCGGGTGGCCAGGGGAATGTCCAGGCTGATGGCCGTGGCGGCTATCAGGCAATCGGGAATCATCATGCCATGGCTCAGACGATATTCCTGGAACAGGCGCTCGGCGGTCTGGCTTGCCGATTCGTCGATGCCAACCGTTTGGAAGCGGGATAGAAAACGCATAGCCTTGGCCATTTCCTGCTTGTCGCGGCACCCGGCCAGTATTTCCATGCGCGTGATCAGGCTGATGCCGACCACGACGGCCTGTTCCCGCGTCGCGATGAACTCGATGGCCGTCGCGATGCCACGCGACACATCGATGAGGATGTCCGTATCGATCAGCAGCCCCGGGTTCATCATGGCCACTCCCGCTGGCGGAGTTGCCGAGTCCACGCCGCGCCCTCCTCCATCTCCGGGCGATCCGCCCACAGGCCGACAAAGGGCTCTTGCCGCAGGGGTGTGCGTTCTGCCGGAGCTTGTCGGGAGGATTCCCGAGCCAGCAGGAACTCGATGAAATCCATGACCTCGGCCTGGCGGTCTGGCGGCAGGCGTTCGATGGCTTCCTGGATGTTCATGCCGTTGCTCCTTCAGCTACAGGGCCGACATGGATGTGGGCCAACACATCCTTCTGGCCGTCCAGATGCAGTTGCGTGAAGCGGACCTTGCCGTAACCGCGCGAGCCTGAACCGCCCAGGCCGGTCAGTTCCAGCAGCTTCAAACCCTCGTACACCGTGGCCAGCAGGTCTTCGTCATCGTGCACACGCAGGGTAAGGGCAAAATCGAAGCTGGCGCCGGCCGGGACACGCTCGGTGTTGCGCGGGTCTTTGGCCACACCGCGGATGCGGTCGATCATGTTTTCCATCTTGGTTTCGGTGAGCAGCAGGTTGCGCCGGTTCATCTCCGCCACCCAATCGCGGGAAAGCGGGCAGTCCCAGAAGGCGAGCCGGGTGGGGCCGATTTCCTCCACCAGGGTCATGTCCTGGTTCGAGCCCTCCGGCGCGCCACCGAAGAGCTTGAGCAGGGTCTTGGCCTGGTTCCGCTCGGCGTCCGGCACGCGGGCGATGTCACGAAAGCCCAGCGGCTTGCCCTCGGTCTGGCCGACCACGCCCAGTTTCCATTCCAGCAGGCTGCGGATCTTGCCCTTGAGGCTGGAGCCGGGGATGTAGGGCTCTTGCGTGACCGGGTGCTTGAGCACCGGGTTGTCGGTGCCGCCGATGTGCATCTCGTTGTTGCCGGAACCAATGTGCAGGCCGGTGACGAGCTCCAGGCTGCCGGTGAATTTGCGGATGGCGGTGAGTTTCATGTGGGGTCTCCCTGATTCAGCTTTGGCGAAACTGCTTGTAGAAACCCATGAAGGCTTCCCAGAACAGCTTGCAGGTGGTCATGGTCTTGGCGTCTTTCACTTCTGATAGGGTGTGCTGGAGCAGTTGGACGAAATTCCGATCTACCAACTTTGGGTTGCGCCCCTCCGCATAGGCGGCCTTGGCATTCAGCATGCGAATGAACGGCAAGTGCTCATCGAACTTGTCTGGCTGCCGGGACACCTTTTCTTCCCACATGCACAGCTCATCGTAGAAGCGCCGCAGTTGACTGTGTTTGTTGACCTTATCGTTGTCGCCCGCGATAACCTCCGCCGCCTGCTTGGCAATGCCGTTAAAAAGTTCGGGATTTAACGGCGTAGCAAAGCGGATGCTGTTACGCCAGCCGAAATCCGCCTGCTGGCGCGGCGCTTCCTCGCACCGTTTCGGGTTGGGGCTGCTTTGGTAGGAACCTTGTGCCATTTCAGTCTCCTCAGTCGCGTTGTTGATAGAGATGGGTGAACAGGGCGATCTTGTAGGCCGCCCGGTGCTGTTCGATGCCGTTGCTGGCGATTTCCACCGCCAGTTCCTGTTGCCAATGCCGCCGCTTGCGCTCGGTGGCGTCGCGGTCGCCCTCGTTTTTCACTTTGGCCTCCAGCATGCGCCGGGTGCGGTAGGCGAAGCGGGAATGCCAGAGGGCGTTCTCCGGGCGGGTCTGGTCCGCCGCCATGTCGGTGAGATTAAGCAGGCCGTAGAGGTAGCCGGTGGATAGTTTCAGTTCTTCGCTCAACCGGCCCAGCGCTGCTTCGCAGGCCATGAGTTGTTTGAAGGTGTCCCAGTCAACGGATTGGCCGAAACAGGTGACGGCGTTCTTGCCGCTCACCTTTTTCGCATCATCCAGCGCGTCTTCCGCCAACTGCCCCAGATGACGGATGGGCAAGCCCGGCTTGGTCATGGACAGGCCCGCCGAGAAGTGGATGTCCGGGTTGTCCGCCACATAGCGGGTGAATTCCTCGCGCATCCGCCGAGCCAGTTTGATCGTGGAGTGCCACGGCCCGATCAGGAAGAAGTCGTCGCCGCCGGCGAACACGGTGTAAGTGTTGGGGAATTCCTTGCGGCACACCCAAGGCAGCCAGACGGTGAAGAAGGCATTGATCTGGCGCGAGAGCGCCGCCATGCGGGCGAAGGTGGGACGCGCCTGGCCCTGCTGGAAAATCAGGCCCAGGTTGTCGATGTCACCCTTGAGGGTCATCAGGGCTTCGGCACCCTTGAATCGATCCCGGCCATCGCTTGTTTTCATGGGCCGACCGTCTTCATCGAACATGAGTTGCCAATCGTCCCGCGCCAGATGGTTCAAGGTCTTGGGCGCTTGCGGGTGCGGCTCGAAGTCGTCGAGGTCTTCCAGCCCCTGGTAGCGGTCGGATTCCCAGGCGTTGGTTTCGCCGAACTTCGGCACGAAGGCATTGATGGCGCGCCGGGCATAGCCGTTCCAGAGCGGCGCGTCGGCGGATTCGGGCAGGGAGAAATCCCAGGCACGAATGAGATTGCCGGCTTTGGCCTCGCTACCAAACTTGCCGCTGGCTTCTTCCGCGCCGGTGAACAGGACGTGGTAGCCGAAGATGGGCAGCCGTAACTGGTTCAAGGTTTGGCCATCGGACAGCGGCTCGATCCGCTTGCGGGTAATCAACAAACGATCCTGATGGGCCAGCCATTTGCCGGTCTGCACCTGGTCCCAGGCCAGTTCG
>Ga0272446_1005467_pt1 | contig 13993 bp, 10 predicted proteins | sample YNPCB0061_FD_194587 | JGI IMG/M metagenome (GOLD analysis project Ga0272446, IMG submission 194587) | Hot spring microbial mat communities from Yellowstone National Park, WY, United States - YNP-CB-006-1 | ecosystem: Environmental > Aquatic > Thermal springs > Hot (42-90C) > Sediment | place...
GATTTCCGCGTGCAGCAGCGCGCTCTCCAGCCGCGCCTCCAGTTCGCGCTGCTGCGCGGCCAGAGATTCCAGCCGGCGCAGCGTCTCCGGCGGCGGCGCGTTCCGGTTGCGGATCCCTGCCTCCAGCCCGGCCATCTCCGCGGCCAGTTGCACGCTCGCGGCACGGCTCGCCGCCTCGGCCTTTTCCAGCTTTTCCCGCGCCGCACGAAGGGATGTCTCAGCCTGTTGCTTCTTCTCCGCAGCGGCCTGCGCGCGGCCGGCCAGACTGCTGCGCGCGTTCAGCACGAGTTCCAGCCGCCCGTACTCCGCCTTCTTCGCGGCCGTCTGATCCGCGCTTTGGCGGTGCCGGGCGGAAACCTCCTTCCACTGCTCATACTGCTGCCGGAGGCGGGCCGCTTCCTCTTGCCGGCTCCCAAGTTCTGCGGCCAGCGATGCCTCTTGACCAGCGAAGCTCTCCAGTTCCCTTCCGAGTTTGTCAAGCTCGTCCAGCCCTCTACGCAAATCGTCCACGCGGGCCTCCAGTGCGGCCACCTCGGCGCTGAGGGCCGTGACCTTCGAGGCTCTCGCGAGCCGGCCCGTGGGGGTCCAGTCTTCGTCGTACAGGCGCTGCACCTCATCCAGCAGCGTTTCCGGCAGCCCGCCGCGGACCTGCGCGCCCAGAGACTTTCGCACCGCCTCCTGGACCGGCGCTTCCAGACGCAACTCCGCCAACCCGTTCTGCCGCGCCCACAGCACGCCGGCAATCAGCCACTCCCGCGTGCGCGCGTCCACGCCGGAACGGAGTTGCCCCCCGAGAAATTGCGGGATCTGCTGCTCGACGGCGTCGCCTTCGCACACGCGCCGGAACTCGTCTCCCTCGAGCTGTTCGAGCTCCGCCCGGGCGCGATTCGAAAATGCGAACGTTTTGCTCAGCCGGTAGCGGACGCCCCCGCTGGTGAACTCCACTGTCACGCGCGGCGCCAGGCCTCTGCCCCACGGCTGCCAGCGCCGGATGTCGTCGCCCGTGGAGCGGTGCGGAACGACAAAGGCCGCCGAGAGCGCAGCCAGCACGGTCGACTTGCCGCTCCCGTTCGGCCCGCTGAGGAGGTTCACCCTGCCCGGTGCGAATTCAAACCGGGCCGGCTCGATGAACCGGCCGAAGTTCTCAAGCTCAATCGAATGCAGAATCATGCCCCCGCCCCCCTGGCCAGCCGCAGCAGGGTTCGCAGCGCCAGCCGCGCCGCGGACGCTGTGTCAGCCTCCTTCGTTTTCTGCTCCAGCCGCTGTGCCGCCTCCTTCAGCGGCCCTTCCGGCAGATCTTCCAGCCGGAGGCAGGGCAACAGCTCCGAGTGCTCGATCCGGAACAGCAGGAACTGCCCGGCCAGTCCGCCCAGCGAATCCAGCACCGCCTCGTCCTCGGGCGCCAGCGCCCCCTCCAGTTTCACTTCGAGCAGGACGTTCGGGCCGGCCAGCCTTTCCGTTTCCTCCCTGACGGCTCGCAGCTCGCCCGGCTGCCGGATCTCGCGCTCGATCCGCCTCCAGACGAGCTGGGCCGTTTCGACCTCGTGCAGCCGGGGCGGCGCGCCGGGCCCGTCGATCTCCACGATCAGCGCCCGCCCGCTGGCCTTTTCGCCGAAGCTCGTCGGCTCGGGCGTGCCGCTGTATGCCATGCGAAAGCCTCGCTGGGCGTCGCCGAACACCTGCAACGAGTGCCAGTCGCCAAGAGCCAGGTAATCCAGCCGCCGCGCCCACGCCGCGTCGGCGGGAACCGGGTGCGCCCGGTCCGCCGCAGGCACGCCCTCCACCGTCCCGTGCGCGATGCCGATGCGGATGCGGCCGGCGCCGGATCCGGCGGGGATCCACGCGGTCGGGTCGTCGGCCGACCAGCGGCTGCGCAGCGGGCACGGGAAAAGCACGGCTTCGCCCATCTCCAGGGGGCAGGCTTCCCGAAGGATGCGGATGTTGTCGAACGCCTTCCAGACCGGCCGCTCCCAGACGGCGCCCGCCTCGAGCGGGTCATGATTGCCGGGCAGGACCAAGACCGGGCAAGGGAACCGGCCCAGAATGTCCGCCGTCCGCTCCACTTCGGCCAGCGCCACGGCATGGTGCTCGAAGGTGTCGCCGGCCAGGACCGCGAAATCCACCTGCTGTTCGCGGGCGATCTCCGCCAGACGCTCCGCCGTGCGAAAGCGCGCTTCGCGCACCCGGGGCGAGGCCGCGCCCGTGTGGCGGGCGTTCATCCCGATCTGCCAGTCGGCCGTATGCAAAAACCTGACCGCCATCTTCCGATTCTCCTTCCGCCGCCGCAGCGGTTTCCGGCGGGGCGTCGGCGGACGCGGCGGGCAGGGAGCCACCCGCCGCGCCGCCGGCCCCGGCCAGCTACTCCTCCGATCCCCTCCGTGATTCCAGAATGCAGGCGGCGAAGGCTCACCCGCCGAGCCTGCGCGAAAAATTTCAGCCGGCGGAGAAGCGCGCCTCGCCCGCGGCCGGCTTGCGCGGTTCGGCGCGCAAGGCCGCCAGGCCGTGTTCCAGATGCTCGAGCACAAGCTGGCGGAGCGAGTCCGGGGCCTCGACCACGACGTGAGGCACAAAGCGGAGGATGTCCTGCACGAGTTCGCGCGGATCCGAATACGGCACTTCCAGGCGGACCTCGCCCCCCTCGAGCTGCGTCACCTTCTGCTTCGGGTGCCACTCCTCGCGCTCCGCCCACCGCGAGGCCGGCACGCGGAACCGCAGCACCGCCGTCTTGTCCGGCGCCCCGGCGAAGATGCCATAGCCGGCCCCCAGGCGGGCGTCGAGCTGCTCGGCCGGAAACTCCTTCGCCGGCTCGGGCAGGATCTTCGCTCCGCGCAACGCGTCGAGCGCAAAGCTGCGGAAATCCTTGCGCATATGGCACCACGCGTCCAGATACCAGTTCGAGCTGTACCAGATGAGCCGCTGCGGGCTGACCGTGCGGCTGCGAATTTCGCCGCGGGAGCGGCTGAAATAGACGATCTCGAGCTGCTTTCTCCGCAACACCGCTGTGCTCACGATGCGGAAATAATTCTCCTCCACCGGCCGGTGGCGCGCGCCAATGATTTTGAAACGCTTGTGCAGTTCCTTCTTCCTGAGCTTTCCGGCGGTCAGCAACGATTCGATTCTTCTCCCGAGCGGCTTCAGCGACTCGGCCAGCAGCCGCGAGTCGAGCTGCCCGAGCAACTCCTCGATCATCAGCAGCGCGTGCAGCTCGTCGCTCGTCAGCCAGATGCCCGGCAACTGGTAAGGCTCGCCGTCCGGCGCGGCGTCGTAGTAATAGCCGCCCCGCTCCCGGTCGTATTTGATCGGCGCGTTCAGGCGGTCGCGCATATACTCGATGTCGCGCTTGACGCTGGCGCGGCTGACTTCCAGCTCCTCCATGATTCTGGCCAGCGACGGCATCCGGTTGTTTTCCAGAAGGCGGTGAATTTTGTAGATTCTTTCGGTCTGGCTCACGGGGACCCCCTTGACCCGGCAAAGCCGAATCGCAGACATTCTAACCGAAATTTGCGCTTTTCGGCGGCCTGCGTGAACATGAATTTCCCGACATTTTTCCGGAAAGCGGGGCAGGGAATGAAAGGAGGTGGCGGAAGCTCGTGGGAGTCGAACCCACCAGCGGCGCGCGAGCGCCGCCCGCTGGTTTTGAAGACCAGGCCAGGCACCGGCCCGGTGGAGCTTCCAAGCCGATTGTAGCGCCCCCGGCCTCAGCCGGTTTCGACCCTGCCGGACCGGAGGCTTGCCGCCCAGCCGTACAGCACGACGCACAGGCAGCCCAGCACGTTGAGCCAGAGAAACGCCACGCCGGTGAAATGCCACGCGGCGAACACGGCCGCCTCGCCGAACACCATCGCCCGGAAGGCCGCGGTTCCGTGCACGCGCGGCAGGAAAAACGCGAGCACAAACACGCCCAGCAGCGTCCCGTAGAACAGCGACCCCAGCCGGTTCACCGCCTCCACCAGCGAGCCCAGGTTCTGTGCATACAGCGCCGTGACGATCGCATAGGCGGCCCAGAACACCGTCAGCCAGCGCGAAGCCGCCAGATAATGGCGGTCGCCGGCGTCCCGCCGCACGAAGCGGCGGTAAATGTCCACCATGCTGACGGTGGCGAGCGAGTTGATTTCGGCCGAAATGGTCGACATCGCGGCCGCGAAAATCGCCGCCAGGATCAGCCCCACCAGCCCGGCGGGGATCTGGTGAATCACGAACCACAGGAAAACGTAATTGGTGTCGTTGATCCGCCCCTGTCCCGTGGCTTCGCCCGCCGCAGCCAGCGCGCGGGCCCGCACGCCGTCGAGCTGCCGCTGCGCCGCGCGGAAGCCGTCAAGGTCGAGCCGCCGCGCCGCGTCGCGCCGCAGATCGAAGGCGCGCTCGTATTCGGCGCGGATTTGCCCGTATTGCGGCTGCCGTTCGAGCGCGCGCATCGCCTGCGGCTGGAAAATCAGCGGCGGCTGCGTGTAGACGTAAAAGACGAAAACCATCGCCCCGGTGAACAGGATGAAAAACTGCATCGGGATCTTGGCCACGCCGTTGAACAGCAGCCCCAGGCGGCTTTGCGCCACGCTGCGCCCGGTCAGATAGCGCTGCACCTGGCTCTGGTCGCAGCCGAAATAAGAGAGCGCGAGAAACATGCCCCCGATGACGCCGCTCCAGATGTTGTACTGGTCGTTGGGATTGAAGCGCCAGACCACCGCGTTCAGCTTCCCCGCCGCGCCGGCCACCGCCAGCGCGTCAGTGAACCGGACGTCGGCAGGCAGCAGAAACACCACGGCCAGAAGCGCCGCGAACAGCCCGGCCAGCATCACGAGCATCTGCACGAATTCGGTCCACGTCACTGCGGCGATGCCCCCGCTCACGGTGTAGGCGGCCACGAGCACGCCCATCACGAGCGTCGTCCAGTGGCTCGGCCAGCCGAGCATCACGGTGAGCACCACCGCCGGCGCCGACAGCGCCACGCCCACCGCCAGCCCGCGCGACAGCAGGAAAATGGCGCTTGCCAGCGCGCGCGTCTTGCCGTCGAAGCGCTTCTCCAGATACTCGTAGGCGGTGAAGACGCCCGCCCCGTGGAAGCGCGGCACGGCGAACGCCGAAATCAGGATCATCGCCAGCGGCAGCCCGAAGTACATCTGGACGAACCGCATGCCGTCGACATAGCTCTGCCCCGTGGTGGAGATGAACGTGATGGCGCTGGCCTGCGTGGCCATGATCGACAGCGCCATCGCATACCAGGGCATCGTCTTGCCGGCCAGCAGGTATTGCGCCGTCGTGCGGCTGCCGCGGCTGCGCCAGACGCCATACAGCACGATGCCCGCCAGCGACGCGGCCAGCACGGCCCAGTCCAGCGGCCTCACCGGTTCCAGCTCCTGGTGAACCAGTCAAACAGGGCGATCAGCAGCACAAGGTACAACACCATGGCGGCGTAGATGCGGCCCCACGAGCCCCAGAACGGCGGCCTTTCGTCCAGCGGATTCATCGCCCCGCGCTCACCAGGTTGGCGAAGATGCGCCAGGCGCCCGTGACGCCCGCCGGCAGCTGCCGCCACCATGCAAAGGACGTGAACACGTACGCCCCTTTGCCGACCCGCGCAAACAGCAGCCCGCCGCGCTGCGGCGGCTCGCCGGGGTCGGCCGTTTCGAGCAGCGCCTCGTAGCGCGGGTCCCACTCGGCGGGCAGATACAGCGCGCGCTCCTGCACCCAGCCTTCGAAGTCGGCGGCGGTGATGCGGTTGGGGCGGTTCAGCAGCGGATGCTCCGGCGCGAGAATCCTCACCGGCGCCTCTTCCACGGTGACGCGGCTCCGGCCGATGCGGATCGGGAACGGCCCGATGTGGCGCAGAGCGGGCGACTCGCCTTCGCCGAAGAAGCCTTCGAGCGTGTTGTACTGCACTACCAGCGTCCCGCCGCGCTCCATGTACTCGCGGAGCCGCGCATGGGCGGCGCGCAGGTCGGCGCGCACGTTCCAGGCGCGGATGCCCGTCACGATGGCGTCGTAGGCGGACAGGTCGCCGTGCGCCAGCTCGGCCTCGCCGAGCAGCGCCACCTCGCAGCCCATCTCGCGCAACGCCTCCGGCACGAGGTCGCCCGCTCCCATCACGTAGCCGACGCGGCGCGCCAGCACGCCGATGTCCTCGCGCAACAGGCGCGTTTCGGCCGCACGCAGCACCGTCTGCGGCGGGATGTGCTCGTATTCGATGCTCGTCACCAGGTGGCGCCACTCGGACCCGTCCGTGCGCGCTACAGCGCGCAACAGGCCCCGGCCGGCCTGCCCGGGCGGGATCACGCGGAAGACAAGCGTCGCCGACTGGCCGGCGTCGGCGATTTCAAACGGCTGCGAAGCCGGCTCCACCCGCCAGCCTTCCGGCGCCTCGAGGCGCAGCTCGCCGGAGACACGGCCGGCCATGGAGCGCACCTCGACGGCCGCTGCGCGCGGCCCGGTTGTGCGGAACAGCAGCGGCGTCTCGGGCAGCCGCACCGACACGGCCGGCGCGATGACGAAGGGCCGCGTCAGCTCGCCGCGCACACGGTCCACATAGCGGTGCTCCACCGGCCGGCGCACGAGGATTTCCCCGCCGCCGATGGCGATGCGGAACACGGCGGCGAGAACGGGCCCGGCCTCCGCCGGCCCGATCGCAGCCGGCTCGCGGATGTCGTAAAGGTTGCCCTTCGGCGGGTAGCGCAATTGCAGCGGCTGCGTCAACGGCTGGTCCGGCGGCACGCGCACCGCCGCGCGCGCCGTGTGCGGGCGGTTATATTCGAGCTCCGCCGCGCCAAAGGAGGGCGCTCCCGCAATGCCCACGAGTTCCGCCGCCACCAGCCGCGCCGGCACGCGCGAGCGGTTCAACGCCGTGATGCTGACATCCACCGCGCCGCCCGGCGCCGCCGAGGGCCGCTCCGCGTTGGCGTCGAGCCACAGGCCCGCGGCCAGCGCCACGGTCTCGTCCAGCTCTTCGATCTTGCGCCGCGCGTCCGGATGATCGATCCCTGCCATCCTGCGCCGCGCCTGCATCAGGTGCGGGATCACCTTCTCCGGGGCGTCCGCGTCAAAGGCCGCCAACGCGGCATCCAGCTTTTCCGCCACTGCCGCTCCGCCCGGCAAGCGGTTCCAGCTCGTGTCGATGCCCTCGAAAAAGTCTTTCTGCGCCGGCTCGCCATCGTAAAGCACCAGGTAGTTCGGCGCCGGGCCGCGCCGCTCGGGCGAGCCCATGCCCTGGCTGCGGTGCTGGCTGCGGCTCAGGCCCGCCAGCTCGCCATAGCTCATGCCGAGCAGCGGGTTGTATTCGCCCGTGTCGATCATCAGCCGCTGCGGCATCTTCGCTTCTTCCTGTTCCTGCTGCCGCGTGAAGGAGAACGTGTTCCAGAACAGCCGCCGCGGCTGCCATGGCTGCACGTGCTTCAGCTGTTCGGGAAACGCCTTCCGGTCGCCCGCCAGCCGGAACGCCTCGCGGCCGAGGATCGCCGACGCCTGGTGATGGCCGTGCCCGTCGCGCGGCGTCCCGGAAAAGCGCAGCACGATGACGTCGGGGCGGAAATTGCGGATCACCCGGACGACGTCGGACAGCACTTCCTGCCTGCCCCACTTCGCCAGCGCCTCGTCGGCGGTCTTCGAAAACCCGAAATCGATCGCGCGCGTGAAAAACTGTTCCGCGCCGTCCACGCGCCGCGCCGCCAGCAGCTCCTGCGTGCGGATCACGCCGAGCAGGTCGCCCTGCTCGTTGCCGATCAGGTTCTGCCCGCCCTCGCCCCGCGTCAGCGACAGGTAGGCCGTGCGGAGCTTGCGGTGCTGCGCGCACCAGGCCAGGAACGCCGTGTTCTCGTCATCCGGGTGCGCGGCGATCATCAACACGCTGCCCACCACCCGCAGCCGTTCCAGCCGCTGCTTCACCGCGGCCGCGCCCGCCGGCGCGCGCCAGGCGGGCCGCGCCGCCGGCCCGCCGATCAGCAAACCCAACCCGAGACTCAGAACAAGCCGCCGCGTCGTCATCTGGATCCGGTTTTCTCATTGTATGTGGAATGCTCCGCCTCGGGGGCGAACAACAGAAAACGGCCTGCTCCCGCCGTGGCAGGCGGGCGCAGGCCGGCAATGACCGGGCGAAGCCTACTTGTCTTCCTTGATCTGCTCCGCGAGGTAGTTTTCGTAGCCCATCTCCTGGATCAGATGGAGCTGGGCTTCGAGGAAGTCCACATGGTGCTCCTCGTCCTTGAGAATGGACTCGAACAGGTCGCGCGAGCCATTGTCGCCCGCCTCGACGGCGGCGTGGATCGCCTTGTTCAGCCGCGGCACCGCTTCGTATTCCAGCGCCAGGTCGTTTTCGATCATCTGCTTCACGTTCTGCCCGATCCGCAGCGGGAACAGCTTCGCCATGTTGGGCGCGCCGTCCAGGTACAGCATGCGGTGCAGCAGCGCCTCGGCGTGCCGCATTTCTTCGATCGATTCCTTTTTCGTGATTTTCGCCAGCCGCTCATAGCCCCAGTTCTCCAGCATTTCGGCGTGGAGAAAATACTGGTTGATGGCCGTCAGCTCGGCGGTGAGGACTTCCTGCAAGTACTCGAGAACTTTCGGGTCGCCTTTCATCGTGCCTCCTTCGGAAATGTCGCACTGCTACAGCCGGGAAACGACACTTGCATTGTAGCGGGAATGCCGTCCGGACAACAACGTCTTTAAATACAATTACTTGCAGGCAACTCGCTTGCAACAGGCGGCTCCCGCCCCGTCCGTTGCTTTTCTCCGCGCCCGTCGCGGCGGTATGTTAGGCTAAGGTGGCCATGCTCAAGCAGATCCCGCTGGCGGACGTACACCGCGCGTTGGGCGCGAAGATGGTGGATTTCGGCGGCTGGGAGATGCCGCTGCAATACACTGGCATCATCGACGAACACCGGGCGGTGCGCGCCGCGGCTGGCCTGTTCGATGTCAGCCACATGGGCGAGATCGAAATCCGCGGTCCGCAGGCGCTCGACCTGGTGCAGCGCGTGACCTCGAACAACGCCGCGCGGCTCGCCGACGGGCAGATCCAGTACTCCGGGCTGCTTTACGAGCACGGCGGCTTCGTCGACGACATCCTGGTGCACCGCGTCTCGGCCGGGCATTACTTCCTGTGCGTGAACGCCTCCAACCAGGACAAGGACTACGAATACATCGTGTCGCAGAACCGGTGGGACTGCACGGTGGAGAACGCCGGCCCGCGCTATGCGCAGCTCGCCATCCAGGGGCCGCGGGCCCAGGAAATTCTCGCAAGGCTCACCACGGCGGACCTGGCTTCGATCCGCTATTACCGGTTCGTCGATCACGAGGTGTGCGGCCGTCCGGCGCGGATCTCCCGCACCGGCTACACGGGCGAGGACGGCTTCGAGGTCTATCTCGCGCCGGCCGACGCCGCCACGGTGTGGAATGCGCTGCTCGATGCCGGCCGCGATTTCGGCATCCGCCCGTGCGGGCTCGGGGCGCGCAACACGCTGCGCATGGAGGCGGGCATGGCGCTCTACGGGCACGAGATCGACGCCTCGATCACGCCGCTCGAGGCGGGGCTCGAGTGGATCGTCAAATGGGACAAGGGCGATTTCTGCGGCCGGGCGCGGCTCGAGAAACAGAAGGCCGAGGGCGTCCGCAGAAAACTCACCGGGTTTGAGATGCGCGGCCGCGGCATCGGCCGCGACGGCTACGAAGTGCGCGTGGGCGGAAAACACGCCGGCTGGGTCACCTCCGGCGGCCCTTCGCCAACGCTGAACAAGAACATCGGAATGTGTTACCTGCCGGCGGAGCTGGCGCAGCCGGGCACGGCCATCGAGATCATGGTGCGCGAGCAGCCCGTCGAGGCGGTAACCGTTCCCATCCCCTTTTATCGGCGGCCGAAATGAGCTACCCAGAAAACTTCCGTTACACGAAAGAGCATGAATGGATCCTCGTCGAGGGCGGCACCGGCACGGTGGGCATCACCGACCACGCCCAGAAAGAGCTCGGCGACATCGTCTTCGTCGACCTGCCCAGGCCGGGCGCGGCGGTCGAGGCCGGCAAGCCGCTCGGCTCGGTGGAGAGCGTCAAGGCGGTCAGCGACATCTACTCGCCCGTCACCGGCGAGGTGATCGAGGTGAACGAGCTGCTGGCCGCCGCGCCGGAGAAGCTGAACGAGGACCCGCACGGCGCCGCCTGGCTGGTCAGGATCCGCCTGAGCAACCCCGCCGAGCTGGACGGGCTGATGAGCGCCGCCGAATACGAAGCCTACCTCGGCGGCTGAGCCGCGCCTTCAGCGGAGCGCGAGGAACATCCAGTTGCCGGCGACGGCGGCGCGGCGGAAGTGCCGGCGCAGCAAGGCGAGGAATTCCTGTTCCGTGAAGATGTGCGGGTGATGTGGATTTTGCGCTGCAAGGCGCTCGGCCTCCCCGGCGCTGGCCGGAAATGCGGAGGTTCCTGCAAAGACGCCGCCTTTTCGGAGCCTCGCCGCCATCTGCGCCACGAAGCGCTCGCCGTCGGCCGCCGTAAAGTGCTCGACCGCCTCCATGGCGAGAACCACATCGAACGATTCCGCGGCGAGCCAGCCGCTGTCCAGTGCGTCGCCACACAGCCATCGAATGTTGGAGGCCGGCCATGACGCCGCAGCGAACTTGACCGAGCCGCTGTCGGAGTCAAACGCCGTCACCGTTCGGGCATACTGCGATACAAGATAAGCTCCCCAGCCCAGCCCGCAGCATGCATCCAGCACGTCGCGCCCGCGGCAAAGCCAGGCGCCTGCCAGCACGTACCGGCCCGCCATCATCCGCCAATAGCCCGACTCCAGGAACCGGTCTTCGGAAGGCAGGCCGCGCTCGCCGCCGTGCAACAGGGCCGGGGGCGCCTGGTCCGGGCGCAACCGCAACACCTCGGCCACGGCCCCGGCGGCCTCGCCCTCGAGGAGAGGCTCATACCAGGCCCGCAACTGCTCGAGGTTGCATCCGGCCAGCGCGTCGAATGCCGCACAGAGGTCATTTGGCGCCTTCCTGCTGCGCCTTCGGAACAGCAAGCCGATCGGGTGCGGCAGTCGCGGCCAGTCCATCTCCGGAATGGTAGCACTGGTCCGCAGCTTGCCCCAAGGGCCGCAACGCACGGACCTGGCTTCCGCGCCCGCGCCGGCGCGCTCCCCGGGGCTTGTGCCTTGCCGGCCGTCGCACTTGTCCGATGCGCTTTTTTCACCCGGGCGGCCGGCGCCGGCATCCGCATGAACGGGGCAGCGCACCCGTGGCACTGCCCCGCCAGATAGAATGGTGGATTCCGGGGGCCTGATCCTTGAGATACTTGCCAAACTCCGACGCCGACAGGCAGGCCATGCTCGCCGCCTGCGGCCTTTCCTCGTTGGAAGACCTGTACCGGCACGTCCCGGAAAACGCGCTCATCCGCGAGCCGCTCAACATCCCGCCCGGCATGTCGGAATTCGAGATCGCGGCGTATTTCCGCGCCCGGGCGGAGAAAATGGCGCACGGATATGCGTCGTTTCTCGGCGCCGGCGCCTACGCCCATTACCGCCCCGTGCTGTGCGACGTCATTGCGCAGCGCGGCGAGTTCCTCACCTCCTACACGCCCTACCAGGCCGAGTACGCGCAGGGCACGTTGCAGTCGATCTTTGAGTTCCAGACCATGATCTGCCAGCTCACCGGCATGGAGGTGGCCAACGCCTCCATGTACGACGGCTCGACGGCCGTCGCCGAGGCGGCGATGATGGCCTGCCGCATCACCGGCCGGTCGCGCATCCTCGCGCCGGCCAACCTCCATCCCGAATACCGCCAGGTGCTGGACACGGCGGCGCACAATGCTCGCATGAGCGTGGCCGCCTTCCCTTATGACGCCGAAACCGGACAGGCGGACCTCGCCGCGCTCGAACAGGCGCTGGACGACGACACGGCGTGCGTCATCGTGCAGTCGCCCAACTTTTTCGGCGTCGTGGAAGACATGCGCGCTGCTGCGGACATCGCGCACCGCCGCGGGGCGCTGCTGGTGGCCGCTTTCACCGAGGCTGTCTCGCTCGGGCTGCTCGCGCCGCCCCGCGAGGCCGACATCGTCGCCGGCGAGTTGCAGTCCTTCGCCATCAGCCCGGGTTACGGCGGCCCGTTCGCCGGCGTCATCGCCACAAAGGAGAAATTCATCCGCCAGATCCCCGGCCGTCTCGCCGGGGAAACGACGGACCGCGACGGCAACCGCGCCTTCTGCCTCACGCTGTCCACGCGCGAGCAGCACATCCGCCGCGAGAAGGCGACGTCGAACATCTGCACCAACCAGGCGCTGGTCGCGCTGATGGCCACCGTGTTCATGAGCCTTTACGGCAAGGAGGGGCTGCGCGAGCTCGCCGTGCAGAACCTCGCCAAGGCGCATTATCTTGCCGAAGGGCTCGAGCGGAGATTCAGCGGCCGCTTCTTCAACGAGGTGGTGATCCGGCCCCGCCGGCGCACGCCGCAGGAGGCCCTGCAATTGCTGCTCGAAAAGAAAATTCTCGGCGGGCTGGCGCTGGCGCGCTTCTGCCCGGAGCTGGCCGGCTGCCTGCTCGTATGCGCCACCGAAATGAGCCGGCGCGAAGACATCGACGCGCTGAAGGAGGTGCTCGCCTGATGCCGAAGACGCTGGGCAAGGTCCGTCCCCACCCCACGCAGAACGAGCCGCTCCTGTTCGAGCTTTCGCGGCCGGGCAAGCGCGGCTATCAGCTGCCGCCGCTCGACGTGCCGGAAACCCGGCCCGAAGACGCCCTGGGCGCGGAAAATATCCGGCAGGAAATCGAGGATTTTCCCGAGCTGAGCGAAGTGGAAGTGCTGCGCCATTTCACGCGGCTTTCCAGCTGGAATTACGCCATCGATCTCGGCATGTTCCCGCTGGGCTCCTGCACGATGAAATACAATCCGCGCATCAACGAGGCCGTGGCGCGGACCGAGGCGCTCGCCTGGGCGCACCCCTACCAGCCCGAGGAGCTCAGCCAGGGCGCGATGGAAATCATCGCCACGCTCGAGCAGTACCTGGCGGAAATCTTCGGCCTCGACGCGGTGACGTTGCAGCCCGCCGCGGGAGCTCACGGCGAATATACCGGCATCATGCTGGTGCGCGCGTGGCTGGCCTCGCAGGGCAACCCGCGCAGGAAGGTGCTCGTGCCGGACTCGGCCCACGGCACCAACCCGGCGACGGCCGTGATCGCGGGCTATGAGGTGGTGACGCTGAAATCGAACGACCGCGGCATGGTCGACCCGGCCGCGGTCGCCGCGGCGGCCGACGAGGACGTCGCCGCGCTGATGATCACCAACCCGAACACGCTGGGCGTCTTCGAGGAGCACATCGAACAGATCGCCGGCATCCTCCACGCCAAGGGCGCACAGCTCTACATGGACGGCGCCAACCTGAACGCGCTGGTCGGCGTCGCCCGGCCCGGCGACTTCGGCGTCGACGTGCTCCACGCCAACCTTCACAAGACGTTCTCGACGCCGCACGGCGGCGGCGGCCCGGGCGCGGGCGCTGTCGGCGTGAAAGCGCACCTCGAGCCCTTCCTGCCGCTGCCGCGGCTGAAGCGCGACGGGGACCTCTGGCGGTGGGACTACGACCGCCCGCAATCGATCGGCCGCGTCCGCGCCTTCTACGGCAACTTCGGCGTGATGATCCGCGCGCTCGCCTACATCCTCGCCCACGGCGGCGCGGGCCTGCGCCAGGCCACGCTCGACGCGCTGCTGAACGCCAATTACGTCCGCGCGCGGCTCGAGCCGTACTACCAGATCGCCTACCCGTCGCGCTCGATGCACGAGTGCGTCTTCAGCGACTCGCGCCAGGAGAAGAAGGGCGTGCGCACGGGCGACATCGCCAAGCGGCTGCTCGACTACGGCTTCCACCCCTACACGGTCAGCTTCCCCCTGATCGTGCACGGCGCGATGATGATCGAGCCGACCGAGACCGAACCCAAGGCCGAGCTCGACGCCTTCTGCGACGCGCTCATCGCCATCGCGAAGGAGGTCGAGGAGAACCCCGAACTCGTCAAGGCGGCGCCGCACTCGACCCGCGTGTCCCGCGT
>Ga0272446_1005468_pt1 | contig 13993 bp, 8 predicted proteins | sample YNPCB0061_FD_194587 | JGI IMG/M metagenome (GOLD analysis project Ga0272446, IMG submission 194587) | Hot spring microbial mat communities from Yellowstone National Park, WY, United States - YNP-CB-006-1 | ecosystem: Environmental > Aquatic > Thermal springs > Hot (42-90C) > Sediment | place...
GATGGTGCTGGCCAACGCTATCTACTTCAAGGGCAACTGGCAGACAAAGTTCGACGCCAAGCTGACCAAGGACGCCCTCTTCACCCGCGACGACGGCACCAAAGCGACCGTGCCGCTGATGACGCAGAGCGGCGAGTTCGGCTACGGCGAGTTTACGATGTACGTCCGCCGCTCCGGGGAGAAGGTGCAGGTGCTGGAACTGCCCTACACCGGCAAGGAACTCTCCATGTTGGTTTTCCTGCCCGAAGATCCGACCGGGGTCCAGCGATTGCCGCAGGGGCTGACGGCGGAGAACCTGGCCCGGCCGGAGTTGCGGCAGCAGCGCGTGCGGGTGTTCCTGCCGCGGTTCAAGGCCGAAAGCGCTCTGTCGCTCAAGCCGGTGCTCATCAAGATGGGTATGCCGACGGCCTTCTCGGACCAATCCGACTTCACCGGCATGTCCCCCAAGGGGAAGGATCTGGTCATTTCGCATGTGCTGCACAAGGCCTTCGTCGATGTGAACGAGGAGGGCACCGAGGCAGCGGCGGCAACAGCGGTGGTCGTCAAGGAGCGGTCCGCACCGCGGGAAACGGTGTTCCGAGCCGACCGGCCATTCGTGTTCGCCATCCGCGACACGGCCACCGGCGCGGTGCTCTTCCTCGGGCGGTACAGCGGGCCGAAAGGGTCATGACCCGGCCCACCGCGTGGCATCCCGTTGTTGATTCGCTCCCGCTTGTGGCGGTGGTGGCTCCGTAACCGGACCGCCGCCCCGCACCGGACTCGCCATGACCCGGACCGCCAAACGCCCGGGGAAGTCATCGCAATCTTCCCCGGGGCCGATGGGAGAACAATCATCCCAAGCCGCGAATCCGCTGACACCCGCAATACCTGCCCCCGCACCAGGACCCGGAGCGGCGCACTCTTTTTCCAACCGTGGCGGATGAATAATGGCGCTCGCCGCTGATCCGGATGCTTCCTCAGCTGATTAAGCGTCGCCCCGCCAAAACGACGGATAAACTCCAATTAACCTTGGAGATTTCGCCGTATTGTGCTCCGTGATCCTCGCCACTGTGCTCGCCGTTCCACCGCCGCCGGCCCCTGGCCCACCCCGATACTACTTCATTCTCTTCGCTGGGCAGTCGGTGCCGTTTATTCCGCAGACCGCCCACACTTGGGCGACATTTGTGAAAGCGACGCCGTTGGGCGATGGCACCATCGTGTTGGAGCCGATCACGATCAGCTGGCTACCGGTTGATGGTAAGGTTCGAGTGCGGGAAATTCGGCCAGCCAAAGGGTGGAATTACTCGCTGGCGGAAACCTTTGCCATCATGGCTCGCTTCAACGCGCAGATTTCGTACTGGGGCCCTTACGAGATCGACGCCGACCGCTACTACCGCGCGGTTGCCCAGGCGCAATTGCTGGAAAGCGGCTTGATTCGCTATCGTGTTCTGGATTCGTTCCGCCGCAAGCACAATGTAGCTCACTGCGTGCACGCCGTCACCTATGCCGATCCCGTGCTCCAGTACAAGATTCAGCCGGTGCTGCGGGTCGGCGAACCGGGTACGAGCAAACTGGCGGCCATGTACCTGGCGAGCGGGGCTTTTATTAACGGAGCGGTTCGGCACGAGTGGGTCGCCGACGCCCTGGGCCTTCCTCAAACGACAGCGATTCCCCGGCAACCCGGGGAACCGATTCGCCGCCGCTGGCTACGGTAACGCTTTATCCGAAGTGGCTACGTGCGTCGGGTGAGGCAGGTTGTGTCCATCACGGAACCGCAGCGATCTCACGGAACAGCCGCGATCCAGCCGTCCCGCAGTTTGCCATCCCGAGTCACAAAGAACTTGAGTGGTTGGAAGGTTGCAAAATCCTTGTGATTGAGAACGAACGCGACATTATCCGGGTTGATCGTCTCCCAAGTGTGCAATCCAACCAGGATGTCGCCCTTTTGAATCCCCGCGGCCGCCGCCACGCTCCCGGGAGCAACCTCAACGATCAACAGTCCACCGTTCAACTGGGGATTGGCCCGAGCAACAGCTTCGGCTCCGACCGGCTGTAACCGGACACCCAGCTTGCGCCAGGCCAATTCCACCGGCGATACCGCCACCCGGGCGACGGGCTGCAGGATCAACTCCAGTGAATGGCAGGTCTTGTCCCGACTGACCTTGAGGAGGAGCTTGGCTCCGGCCGGCTTTTCAAGGAATCCCCGTTCCACGTCAATGGAAGTCCGGACGGAAATGTCGTCGATCTGCTCGATGACATCACCGGGCTTGACACCGGCCGCCGCGGCCAGCGAGCCAGGCTCGACACTCTCGACCACCACTTGCCGCTTAACCTCACTTTCGACGCTGTCGCGGGTAGCGGTATCGCGCAGCAGCAGACCATGCCGGACACCGCCCCGGGCCCGGCTACTGATCAACTCCGCCGCCCGGACGATCACGAAATCCGCCGGCAAAGCAAAGCCGATATTCTGTGCCCCCGCGCGGATCGCCACATTCACCCCCACCACCTCACCCAGAATGTTGAGCAACGGGCCCCCCGAGTTGCCGGGGTTGATCGCGGCACTGGTTTGAATCAAATTCTTGTAGCCCATCTCCTTGTTGAGCGTCACGTCCCGGCCTTTGAACGAGACCCGACCGTCGGTCACCGAGTGCTCATACCCGTAAGCGTTGCCGATGGCAATCACCGCCTCGCCTACCATCAAGTCACTCGATGTGCCGAACTCGATCACTGGCAGCGGCCGGACTGGGTCGATCTTGATGAGCGCCAGATCCGCGGGCTTATCGGTGGCGAGTACCCGGGCCGTGTAACCGGTGCCATCGTGCAAGCGAACTCGCAGGCTATGCACGTCGTCCACCACGTGGAAGTTGGTCAAGATGTAGCCGCGCGGGTCCAGTACGATGCCGGTGCCCATGCCGTTGACCCGCTGCGGTTGCACCGGCTGACGGAAGAGATCGTCAACCGGTGCAGCCACGGTCCGCTCGCTGTGGATGTTCACGACCGCCGCCTTGACACGCTCATACACGTCCACCACCTGGTCGCGTCGTTTGCACGGCGTCCGGTGCCGGTCGGAAGCTGCGACCCCGGCTGCCGGTGTTTGTAAAACCGGTGTCATGGTGGCGAGCCCGACGATTGCGGTCAGCCCGACCGAAACCAGCAACCGTCGACGAGCGAACTGGAGCAAACCAAGCAGGGGGGATGATGGCATAGTGGCTCCCGTGCCAGCGGCGAAGTCCTAGCTGAGAACAGTAGTTTTCAGTTCGACCCGCGGGCCGGAAGTGCTCCATCAGCGGCGGCCAGGAAAACCAACGAATTCCATTCGCCGACACACTTGCATCGGCGGTGATTAGGGCACCAAGTGGCGCGGTTGGCCACCTCGGGCGCTCCTACGGGTTGGAAGGGTTGTGCGGGGGCATTGTCCCGGCGGTCGTCCGGGGGTAACGTGAACTGCAAGCATCCGACTTGAATCAAACTCGATTGCACGAACAGCCTCGAAAACTGGAGCCGTGTTACAGATGGCACGAACCCCACGAATGGCACAGATTGAAGCCTTGCTCGCCGATGACCCCGACGACGCCTTTCTGCGGTACGGCCTGGCCATGGAACACGCCAGCGTCGGCGACGACGAAGCCTGTGTGGGTGTGCTGCGCGACCTGATTACGCGCACGACCGACAACCCGTACATCCCGGCATTCCTGCAAGCGGGGCAGGCACTGGTCCGTCTGGATCGTCTGGCCGAAGCCCGCGACCTGCTGCACCAGGGCATCGCCGCCGCTGGCCGGGCCGGCGACACCCACGCCCAGGGGGAAATGCAAGGCCTGCTGGATTCGATCACCTGACGCTGCCAGGACCAGCCCCATTCCTCGAACCCGGACTCCGCCATGCTGCGAGCCGTTCTGCTCACCCTCGCCGGGCTTCTCGGTCTGTGTCGTACAACCAGCGCCGCGGAACCCGACCCTCAACAACTGGCCAAGATCGACACGGCCGTTGAAGCCGCTCTGAAGCGCGGCGATTGCCCGGGAGCCGTCGTGCTCATTGTTCACGCCGACACGGTCGTGTTCCGCAAGGCCTATGGCTTCCGCGCCCTGAAACCCGAGCCGGAGCCCATGACGGCCGATACTCTGTTCGACCTGGCTTCGCTCACCAAACCCATCGCCACAGCAACTTCCATCTGGTTGCTGATCGAGCAGGGCCAGCTCCAGCTCACCGATCCCGTGGCGAAGCACTGGCCCGCCTTTGCTGCCAACAACAAGGAGGCGGTAACCATTGAACACTTGCTCCTGCACACCTCGGGCCTGACGGCCGACAACGCGCTGGCCGACTATACGGATGGGCCAGCCCGGGCGCTGGAACGGATCGCCGGGTTGAAGCTCGAAGCCCCGGCCGGCACCCGCTTTCGCTATAGCGATGTCGGCTTCATTGTGCTTGGAAAGCTGGTCGAAAACCTCAGCGGTTTGCCCCTCGACCGCTTTGCTCGCAAGCACCTCTTTGAACCGCTGCAAATGACGGACACCACCTTCGTGCCACAGGAACGCTTGCTGCGGCGAATCGCCCCTACTGGACTGCGCAACGGCAACCGCATTCGGGGCGAAGTCCACGACCCCCGGGCTTACCACCTCGGCGGCGTGGCCGGGCATGCCGGGTTGTTCGCCACTGCCGACGATCTGGCCCGCTACTGCCGCATGCTGCTGCGCGGCGGCGAACTGGAGGGAAAACGGATTCTCGCCGAAAAGACCGTGCAACGGTTCACCGAGCCTCACGACGTTCCCATTCCCACCAAAAGCGGCAACACGATGGGCAAACGCTCGCTCGGCTGGGACGTGGAGACCAGCTACTCGACTCCCCGCGGCGATACCTTCGCCAAAGGCACGGGATACGGCCACACCGGCTTCACCGGAACATCCATCTGGATCGACCCGGGTACCAAGACAGCCGTGATTCTCCTGACCAACCGCCTGCACCCCAACGACCTGGGTAACGTGACGCAATTGCGACGCGAGATTGGCACCCTCGTGGCCAAGGCGGTGGGCCACCACTAGCGGGTTCGCACGGGCCGTTTTCGCCAAAGCCGACACCGCATAACTCGTCGCCACCAGCGGCTCGTTCTCGCGAATCAGTTCCACCGGGTTGGCCCAGCTTCCGTCGGAGCGCTGCCGGCGGATCAATTCTGCGGTCAACGCGGTTGCCCAATCCCCAGCCTCGGCGGAAGCGATCAAGCGATCCCGCAGGGCTTGCGCAACCGAGGCGACATAGTAGTAGTACACGGCTTCGCGGTTCGGCTCATGGGTTGGAACGTAAACTCCCGGGTGCGTGTCGGCCCGGAAGTGGGTGCTCAGCCAGCGCTGAGCCGCCTGACGCTCCTCGGCGTGCGCCGCCAGCCCACAGAGCATCAAGGCTCGCAACCCGTCGGCCGTGGTACTGCCATACGAGTGAAATCGCAGCGGTTCGAGCGCTTGCACCCCGGCCTTGTTGCGAACCGGATCGTCGTAGATGAAGTGGAAGCCGCCGTCCGCGTTCTGGCACCGGCGAACGAACACGGCCGCTCGGTTCGCCGTTGTCGCATCCAGTGCCGCCGCGGCGTGCAGCGCCGCCAGTGCAAAGACCGTCGCCGACAAATTCGATTCCACCAGCGGCGGCGCGAAGGCACCCGGCTGCGGCTTGCGCGGACGAACCCGGCAATAGCCCCAACCGCCATACGGCTTGTCGTCCGGGTTCCAGCCAAGCTCCTCGGTCAGTTGCCGTTCCTGAAGAAACTTCACCCAGGCATCGCGGGCCGAGCGGTGCTCGACACATTCGGGATGTGACAACGCCTGGACACTCAACGCCGCGGTATAGACGGGATACTCCAGTCCATCCGGCCCCGGATCAATCGTGCCATCCGGTTGGGCGAACTTCGCCAGCCAGGCCGCCGCCCGCTTGCGGGCCGCCGCGCTTTCGGTGGTGTCGAACCCGGCATCGGCGGCATCCAGGAGCGCCCCGAGTACCAGCGGCGTGAGGGCCGTGCCGTCCCGGAAGGTCGCATACCCATCCGATCGCCAGGCACCCTCCGCCGATTGCCGCTCGACCAGGTAGGCGATGCCCTTGGCCACCGCCGGCTCCGCAAGCGGCGACGCTTGCGGTGCCGGCTCTTCCCGGCGCGAGCAACCGGCGACGCTAACGACCAGAAGAACCACGCGAAGGGACCGGACCATGGCGGCCAACCTGTCACAAGGGGAACCGGAATCATCCGGGCGAGCCGGACCCGGGATGGCCCGGCTCGCCCACGGGGTTACTTCTTCTCGGGCGTGTCGTTGGTTTTCTCGCGGGCGGCCCGGATGACTTCGACGGGGAACTGCGTGCGGTCCGCCATCAGCACCAGCAGGGCCGCGGCGGTGCAGAAGGTTCTGCCGGTTATGCAGTGCTGCCCGGACCAGCTGCCGTCCTTGTCTTGCGCCCGTTCCAGCCCCTTGACCATCCGGGCGTCCCATTCGTCCCAGTTCTTGTCGCCCTTGAGTACCAACGCCTCGCTGATGTTCATGAAGCTCAGGAATTCCTCCCCGCCGTTGTTGCCGAAGCCGGCCACGAACTGGTCATTCCGAAGATTCTTGACCAGATCGGCCTGCAAGCGGTCATTGGCTGCGTCCGCTTTCTCGAACTCGGTCAACTTGCGCTTGGCTTCGTCTTTGGCTTCCGCGCTGGCATTGGCATCTTTCAGCACTTGCCGGGCCTTCTCGGCATCCACCCGCAGGCTGTTGACGATGTCCTGGGAATTGCCGGCCCCCTGCCCAAAGCGATACAGAGCAATGCCGGCATCGCCGGCGGCTCCGGCGAGGCGGGGCGCTCCGGCTGCATCCCCTCGGGCGCCGCCCGGTGGGACTGCCGCGGGGGCCGTTCCCGCCGCTGCGGCTTGCGATTGCGCCAACGCCCGCTTGAGCACATCCTCGTCCACAACGGCCCCGCGTTCCTTGGCCCGGGCCACGCTCTTGTTGCAGATGCCCAACGACAACGTCGTCGCCCAGCCGGTATTCCCCGCGAAGCCCCCGTCGGCCGTCTGGTGCCGCACAATCTTGGTCATGGTCTTTTCCAGGGCCGCGATGAGCGCCTTCTCCTGGTGGCCCGCCTTGCCCCGAAACTCGGCCAAGACCAGATTCACCAGGAAGGTATCGACATAGGTGCCGATTTTGCTCTGCAACTGCGTGCCGCGCACATCGGTCACGTAGAGCGAATCGGTATCGGCTTTCTCAACCCGCTCCAGCACGAACTTCAACCCCTTCGAAACCGCTTCCTTGTACTCGCCTTCGGTCGGGGTGTTCCCGGCCCGGGCCAGTGCCAGCAGCACAAAGCAGGTATTGCCGACATCCGACGGATCCTCGACGTTCTTGCCCTCGATGCGGCCCCCGCCCGTGTTGCTCACGCGCCAGCCGCCACCCTGGTTCCAGCCGCCATCAGGCTGTTGCGACTTGATCAGGTATTCCAGCCCTTTCTTCACCGCCGGGCTCAGCGGCTTGGGTTTCACAGCGAAGTCGGTCTTGACCATCGTATCGGTCACCTTGACGGGCTTGACCGTGGTATCCGGTTTGGAGTCGCCCGCCGGCAGGCCGGAGGCTGGCGCAGCGGGCAGCGCATTGCGGGGGAACGGCTCCGCACGCTGGTTGCGGACCGGTGGCTCGCTCCCCGGCCGTTGCAGCGGCGGACCGTCGGCCAGCAGGCAGTCGGTGCCGGCCAATCCGCCCATTCCCAGTGCGGCGACCAGAGCCAGAGGGTGGATGCGGTTCGTCATCGTCAATCTCCTCAAAACAGTTCAACCCGGACCTCGGGAGAGAGTAAGTCCCGCGACGGCAGGCTCCCGCTCCTGCTGTCGTGCAGTCTACCCACTTCGACGAAGCAAGTGGGTAACGGGTTGGTAACGATGCTGAGCTGCCGCCGCGGGGATACTCCCGATGTGCCGAAATCCGCACCCGCCAGAGTTGTCCCACCCGACCAGAGGTCGTTCCCGTGCGGTCGCGGCTTGGTAGCCCGCAACCGCGCTTGGCCGCTGCCCGGAGGCGTTCGCCCCCAAGCGATTCGGCCAAAGCACCGTTCACCTTCAATCGAACGGCCTGTTCGCACCGCGGGAGGTTCGGCACAACCCGAAGCTGCACCCAACCCCACCGCTCTCCGACACCTGTATTCTAAGTGACCCATTCGAAAAAACAAAAACGTTCTCACGAAGACGTTACTTAACGTAACGGCTTCCATTGCGTTGGATCCCGCCCAACGGAGCAGGTGCCGCTGGGCGGGTCGCCGTTGCCAACGGTTCAACGCTTGGCGGTCATCGCGCCCCGACGACTGCACCGCCGGATCCGCCGGGCTCATCCGCTTGCACCTGCTGAACGGTTAAGTAAAAATAGCTTTCACCCACCGTTGGAGCCGATCATGTTCAGCCATCCGACCGTCAACCGTCGTGTGGCCCTGCAAGCTGGGGCCGTGAGCCTGTTGGGCCTGGGGATGGAACATGTGGCCGCCCTGCGGGCGTCGGCAGCGAAGCCCGCCGACCCGAAGCCCGCCGACCAGCGGGAGCCGTCGGCGCGGAGTGTGATTTACATTTTTCTCTCGGGTGGATTGGCCCAACACGAGAGCTTCGACCCCAAGCCTGATGCACCGGCCGAGATCCGCGGCGAGTTCGGCACGATTCCCACACGGATCCCCGGCATCCGTATCACGGAACACTTGCCGATGCTGGCCGCGCGAAGCGACCGCTGGGCACTGGTCCGTTCCCTGACGCACAAATCGAACGATCACTCGCTGGGGCATCATATCATGCTGACGGGTCGTTCCGAGGCACCGCCGGGCTTCAACCCCAGCGCCCCACAAGGGACCGATCATCCCAGTATCGCGGCGATTGCCGGTGTACTGACGACGGGGCGGAACAACCTTCCCCCGGCGATTGTGTTGCCCGAGAAGCTTGTGCACAACACGGGCCGGGTTCTCCCGGGGCAGTTCGCCGGTGTCCTGGGCCGCCAGCACGACCCGTGGTTCCTGGAGGCGTCCGCCTTTGAGCCGCGCGCTTATGGAGCCTATCCGGACTACGAGTTCGATCACCAGGATCGCAAGTACTCGGCGAAGCGCAAGGCCTTCGTGATTCCCGATCTAAGTTTGCCGCAGGGGGTGGACGACGCGCGGTTTGGCGGCCGGCTCGATTTGCTGCACCACATCGACGCACAACGGCAGTCGCTGGCCGAGGCCGCGGCTGCGGGCCTCTTCAGCCGGACCCGCGCCGATGCCGTGTCCCTGCTGACCGATGCGCGGGTTCGCCGGGCCTTCGACCTGAACCGGGCCAACCCCAAGGATCTGGATCGTTACGGCCGCAATGCGTTTGGCTGGTCGCTGTTGATGGCGGCCCGGCTGGTGGAAGCGGGAGTCAAGCTGGTGCAGGTGAACCTGGGCAACAACGAGACCTGGGATACGCACGGCAACGCCTTCCCCCATCTGAAGGAGAAATTGTTGCCGCCGATGGACCGATCCGTTTCCGCCCTGCTCGACGACCTGGACGATCGCGGCCTGCTGGGCGAGACCCTGATCGTGATGGCGAGCGAATTCGGACGAACCCCACGGGTCAGCACCTTGCCGCAGCACTATAACGGGCCGGGCCGCGACCACTGGGGGGCAGTCCAGAGCGTGTGGCTGGCGGGCGGCGGGGTGGCCGGCGGCCGCGTCGTCGGCTCGTCGGACAAGACCGGCGGCTATCCGGCAACCGAGCCGCAGACCCCGGAGAACTTCGCGGCGACCATCTATGCCGCACTGGGGCTCCCCAAAACCCTTTCCTGGCACGATGCGGCGAACCGCCCGCACAACCTGTATCACGCTGATCCCATGCCCGTAACCGGCTGACGGATTGGTCGCCTGGTTCAGCCGGTTGCCCGGGCAGGCCGCTCTTGTCGGATCTTATCGGCCGCGGTACATTGTTGAGCAAGTTGCTCGGAATACTGTTTCTTCCTGGGATCCAGCGGGCCGCTCTGCTGCCGGCTGCTGCGTGTGCGTGAAGGACTCTCCGCATGGCCACCGATTCGACTTTTCGCGGCCACGTTTACGACGACATAACCCAGTGTATCGGCTACACCCCGCTGATCCGCCTGCGGCGGGTGGTCGGCGATAGCCGGGCCACGGTGATCGGCAAGCTGGAGAACTTCAACCCGCTTTGGTCGGTGAAGGATCGGATCGGGGTGGCGATGATCGAGGCCGCGGAGAAAGCGGGCAAGATCAAGCCCGACACGGTGATTGTGGAGCCGACCAGCGGCAACACCGGCATTGGGCTGGCGTTCACGTGTGCGGCGCGCGGCTACAAGCTGACGGTGACCATGCCCGATAGCATGTCGCTGGAACGGCAGCGGTTGCTTAAGGCGTTCGGGGCCACGCTGATCCTGACGCCCCGAGAGCAGGGGATGCGGGGGGCGGTGGCCCGGGCCACGGAGATCTATCACGAACTCGGCGGCGAGCCCAAGGCCTTCATGCCGCAGCAATTCAAGAATCCGGCCAATCCCGAGATTCACCGCAAGACCACCGCCGAGGAGATCTGGCGGGCCACCGGCGGGCAGATCGACATTCTGGTGTGTGGCGTGGGTACGGGGGGCACGATCACCGGTTGCGGCGAGGTGCTCAAGGCGCGGAAGCCGGCGGTCAAGTGCATCGCGGTGGAACCGGTCAATAGCCCCGTGCTGACGCAGCATCTGGTGCAAGGGGTGCCGCGCGACCAGGTGAAACCGCTGGGGCCGCACAAGATCCAGGGCATCGGCGCGGGCTTCATTCCGGATGTGCTGAACACCGCCGTCATCGACGAGGTTCTGCAAGTGACCGACGACGAAGCCTTCGAGATGGGGCGACGGCTGGCCAAGGAAGAAGGTATGCTGTGCGGCATATCGTGTGGGGCGGCGGCCTCGGCGGCGGTGAAGGTGGCCCATCGGCCCGAGAATGCCGGTAAGGTGATCGTCGTGGTGCTGCCGGACCTGGGCGAGCGTTACCTTTCGACGGCGCTCTACCCGCAGGACTGACCCCGCTCGGCGCGCGCATCCTCCCAGCCACGGTGGCCGGCCCGGCCGGGAGCAGGCTCCGGAGCGAACCGTTCGTTACTTTTTCTCGAAGTTTTCGCCCGGCTTCTTGCCGCTGCCGTCCGGGGCCAGAATGGGATGCACGGCGAGTTGCCCGCCGTTGTAGACGACCTGGTCTTCGATCGCCGACTTGCCTTCGGGCGTCCACTCCACTTGCATCGAGATGATGTCGCCACCCGGGACTGGCGGCCGCTCGGCATAGAGCAGCTTCCACTTGCCGGTGAGTTTCTTCTCGACGCCCTCGCTCGTCGTGGTGGCTTCGAAGGTGCCATCCGCCTTGTACTCGATGCGGTTGGGACCACTGGCCCAGGTGCCAATCAGACGCTTCTCTAGCTCGGCACGCTGCTGCTGCGAGAGCTTGGGCGGGCCTTTGGGGCCTTTGCCGGCGGGCGGGCCGGTCGGCACCCCACCGGGCGTCTGGGGTTGGAGTTGCGGGAGGCCCTTGAGCGAGCCGGGATCGACGCGAACATCCACCGGCCGGCCCTCGTCGTCCTCCTTCGTGCGGACCGTATCCTCGGAGGTCTTGATTTTCTTCTCGTAGTACAGGTAGCTCACCACGCCGAGGATCACCAGCAGAACCCCCAGGACAACATAGCGCAGGGGCGACTTGCGGTACGACCACTCCGGCTCGTCGGCGACCCTTTTCTTGCCCGTGGGGGCGAAGTCGTCGGCCGGGTCGGCCATCTGGTCCGTGACGACAAAGTACGTTTCACACTTGGAGCAACAAACGGTCTGGCCGACGGCAAACCCCGTTGCCGATTTCAGCCCGGCCTTACACTCGGGACAAACCACGCGGGTAATCGACACGACAGGACTCCACAACAAATGAGAGATAACGCTTTAGCAAGCGTTTAGTGTAGCCATCGAAGGCGTCAGTTCAACTGAATAGACCCGCCGAGCCGTCACCGAATGGTCAGTTACCTCGACGCGGCTTCAGCTCTTCGCCCGAGAGCAGCGTGAAGTAGAAGCCGTGCGGGTTGTTGCCGTTGGCCACCTTCAGCAGCAGGGTGTTCTTCCCCTTCACGAGCGTCACCGGGATCGTGTGCTGCTCCGGTGCGGCGGCCTTCGTCTCACGGGTCACGAAGACCTCCTTGCCGTTCACCCACAGGCGGGCACCGTCGTCCGGGCCGAGAAGGACCTCGCCGGCCAGTTCCGCGGGCGACTCGATCTCGGTGTACAGGTACGAAGCCGAGTTGTTCGCGGCGTTCCCGTAGCGGGCGGCCAGGTCGAAGTAGCCCTTGCCGTCGGGCCGGATCGTCTTCCAGGTCACCGTGCCGAACTTGGCGGCGGCGTCGAACGGGGCCTTCTCCGGACCGTGCGGGGTGTCGAGGGCCGCGTCCATGCTGGCGGCCTGGAACGGCCCGGCGATGCGGAACGTGTCCGGCGTGTAGGCGGCCGTCTTGAGCGTCTCCAGGTACGCGACCAGGTCCGCCAGTTCGTCCTCCGTCAGGGCCGCGACGATGTCTTCGGGCATGATCGAGATCGTGAGCTTGCGGACCGGCCCGTCGATCTCCTTGCGGGCGATGGTGGTGTCCTTGCCGTTCGCGTCGCGGAGGGTGATCGCCTCGGGGGTGTCAGCCACGAGCAGGCCGGTCACGGTGACCTCGGCGGTGGTCGTCACCTGGTGCTGGATGTACTGGTCGGCGATGGCCTTCGAGGGCATCAGGATCGACTCCAGGAGGTTTTCGCGGCTGGCCTTCTTGCCGATCATGCTCAGGTCCGGGCCGACCTGCCCGCCGACGCCGCGGACCATGTGGCACTTGGCGCACTGGGCGGCCCCGGTGAGGCTCGCGTTCCAGACCTGCTTCCCGCGGGCCGCGTCGCCAGGCCGCTTCGCCAGCTCCGCGATCGGCGGTAGGTTCTTCGGGTTCAGCTTGCCCGGTGCGGGGAAGAGCAGCAGGGCCCGGTTCCGCTCGCCCTGGAAGGGGGAGTTGCGGAGCAGGCGGCCGGCCTCGGCGACCACGTCCTTCGGCAGCCCGGCCTTTTGGTGCGTGTCGAGCAGCCAGATGGTGCCGCTGCGGCTACCGGCCAGGGCTTCGAGGGCGACCCGGCGGATGTCGGGGTCGGTCCCCTCGGCCACGACGACGGCCCCGAGTTCGGCCAGGGCGGCCTTGGCGGCGTCGGACTGCCCGCCCCGGAGCAAGAGGCCCATCGCGGCGACTGCCTGAACCGTGTGCAACTTCGTGGGAGCCTTGGCGGCGGCCTCCTTGAGCGTGGCGACGGCCTCGGGCGTGTTCAGGTTCCCGAGTGCTCGGTAGGCGGCGAACCGCACGTCCTGCGGGTGGTCGCCCAGGGCGAGGGCGGCGACGGCCTTCAGGGACTTCGTGTGCCCCACGGCCGCGACCAGACCCAGGCCCGCTTCGCGGGTCGCCGCGGTATCGAGCATGCCGGCGATCGCCCCGTCCAGTTCGTTCCCCTGGAGCGCCTTCCACTTCGTCGGCAGGAACAGCTTGAGGCTCTCCAGCGCCCGAGCCTTCACCTCCGGGGCGGCCTCGGAGCGCAGCACGGCGAGCATGGTGCGGCCGGCGGCGAGGTCGTCCGAGGCGGCGAGGATGTCGACGACGCGGGCCTTCTGCGGGGCGGTCAGCTTCGGGTCTTCGAGCAGCTTCCCGAGCCGGGGCAGCACCGACTTCGGCCGCAGTTCCCAGACCAGATCCGCCACCGTGTCGTTCCACTCGGGGAAGTGCTTGTCGAAGTCGGCGAGGAGGGCGTCGCGGCGGGCGGGGTCGGTGCCGCAGGCGATGTTCAACGCGGCGCGGTAGAAGTGGTCCTGGCCGTCGTAGAGCTTGGCCAGGGCGTAGAAGTGCGGCGTGGCCGTCTCCGGGAGCAGCCGGGGAAGCAGCAGGGCCGCCTCGCGACAACAGGCCAGATCCGGCGGCGACTGCCGGCACCGCTTCGGGACGTACCATTCGAGGAACGATTCGATCTCCTGGCGTTCCCGGCCCTGGTAGCTG
>Ga0272446_1005469_pt1 | contig 13991 bp, 11 predicted proteins | sample YNPCB0061_FD_194587 | JGI IMG/M metagenome (GOLD analysis project Ga0272446, IMG submission 194587) | Hot spring microbial mat communities from Yellowstone National Park, WY, United States - YNP-CB-006-1 | ecosystem: Environmental > Aquatic > Thermal springs > Hot (42-90C) > Sediment | place...
CGATCCAGGCGGTAGCCTGGGACGCGGCCAACAACACGGGCAATTCCGCGCCCGCCACTGTCACGGTGAGTAACGCCGCCGCCGCACCACCCGCCGTGCCTACAAGCGGGCTGCGTATGTGGTTGAAGGCGGATGCCGGGGTGGTCACCAAAAACTCCCAAGTCTCGCAATGGAACGATCAGTCGGGCAACGGGGTCAACGCCGTGCAGACCACCACCTCCGCTCAGCCCACTCTGGCGCCGAATGTCCTGAACGGCAAGCCCGTGGTGCGCTTCGACGGAACCGACGACTTCCTCAGTTTCAAGTTGCCCGTCAACGGCCTCAGCGCCATGACCATTTTCCTGGTCAGTTCCTGCGCTCTGGACCGCGACGGGGGCAGTTCGCACGCCGAGTGGTCGGCCATCTTCTGGGACGAGACGACCTGGTGGGGCACCGTCTACCTCGCCCCATTTCAGAGCATGGTGCAGTACCGCTTCGGCACTACCCAGACCAACAACTGGCCCACCTACCGGTATCCGGTTCCGGTCGGGAACAAGGCCACCCTCACCATGTCTCAGAAGGATGGGACGGTGGATTCGTTGTTCGTAAACGGCACGCTGGTGATGAGCGAGTCGGGGAAGTACTCCACGATCAAGGGCACGGTGGACACCGGTGTGCTGGGCAACGGGTATCAGAAGACCTTCTTCCGCGGCGACATTGCCGAGGTGCTGGTCTACAACCGCGTACTCTCGGACAGCGAGCGCCGCGATGTCGAGAACTACCTGAACACCAAGTATTTCAACCCGTAGCAGCATATCGTGTGGTTGCGGGACCGGGCGGCGGTGACTCAGCCGCCCAGTCCTGCCACCTCCTCGCACGCCGGACGACGAAGATTGCGCCTTTCCAGGTTGCACTTCGCCGCATGCCGGTAGATATCGAGCAATCGCGCGTAGTTGTGATCGCCTGTATACCCGGCCTCAAATTCGAGCCGGGCCCGGCGTCGCATCGAAGCAAGAGCGTCCGGGCGATCCAGAAGCCATTCGACCTGATCCGCCAGGTCACCGGGATCGCCGGCTGTGAAATGGCGGCCCGTGCCGTCGTGCCGGACCAGGGCCGCCAGGCTTCCCAGTCTGCTGGCGACAACCGGCAGACCCATGGCGAAGGCTTCGACAACAATCAGACCGAATGTCTCGTGCCACACCGACGGCACAACCAGCATCGAAGCGTTCTTCATCCACTCAAAGACCTTTTCTCTGGGAAGCCAGGGATGGCGGCGGATTCCCGGAATGGTCCGGGCGGCTTCGTCAACCTCACCCGCCATGGGGCCGTCGCCGATCACCTCCAGCGGAATGCGGCGGCCCAGCCTTCTCCAGGCCTGGAGCAGGGTGGCAATGCCTTTCTCGGTCACCAGGCGTCCCACGAAGAGGGCATACCCTCCCTTGCCCTCGCCGGCGCCGGGGTCCGGATCCACAAAGTTGGGCTTCACCAGAATCTTCTCGGGCGGCAGGCCCCCGGCTACGAAGAGATCCCGGGCCGCCTGGCTGAGGGCGATGTAGACGTCGACCTTGCGGGTCCATGTTCGCAGGAGGCGGTGGGCCGTGACAATTCCCGAGACTCCACCGGAGGCGAGCCGGCTGCCCCGATAGCAGGCCCGGAGAACGCCGGGCCAAGGCAATGGCTTCGCGACACAGTCCGTACAGGGGTGGCCATCCCGAAACAGAGTCGCGTTGACACAGAGCAAACGGTAGTTGTGCAGCGTCTGGACCACCGGCACGCCCTCGCGTTTGGCCGCGTAGTAGACCGACGGTGAAATCAACGGAAAGGTGTTGTGGACGTGCACCAGCTCGATTCTTTCATCACGGATGGCGGCGCGCGCGCGCCGGTAGGACTCCCGGTTCCAGATCACCCGGCCGGCAAGCGAGGGAGAATATCCCGGCATTTGGTTGTTGTGAACCTGGTATCGGATCACCCGATGCCCGTGTCTTTCGAGAAGCGCGGTCTCCAGAGCGAAGACCTGGTCCTCACCACCGGGTTGTTGGTACGAGTTGTGAACCGCCAATATGTTCATAAAGAGAGTGCCGGTCCCGAACCAGCGCCGCAGTCAGCAAACCGAATAGCAGGTAGGAGGTCACGGCGCCGGCCGGAGTCTCAAACACATTCCCGAACAGAGCGCCGCTAAAGGCCATGGCCCAGACCGCGATTCCAAGGGGTTGCGCGGAATCCCGATACGCCTTCCACAGCAGCGCCGCCAGGCAGAATTGGAAGAATGCGAACAGAGCGACTCCCACCCACCCGTCATAACCGAGAACGTAGAAAAAGATGTTGTGCGGGGTACGGATGTCGGAGCCTTTCGCATAGGGGACCAGGTCGGAAATCGGAAAACCGTAGCCGTGTCCGAACAGCATCCGTTCGTTTGACTCATGCACGGAGTCCCAGATGGCGCGCCACCAGATGGTGCGCCAGGAAATGGTGCCAGAGTAAGTTCCCGCACGCGGGGTGAGTTCCTGCGCTGTCCCCGGCTCTATAGCGGACAGAGCGCGGCCAAGGATCTCGCGCGTAGAGATGACGCCACCCCGGCTGGCGGGTGAGGGGATGGAAAAGTCGGTCACATAGCCGACCCCAAGCAGGACCAGCAGTACGGCTGCGCCCACAAAGAAACGCCGCATCTTCCCGGACAGCAAGCTCCACAAGAGAAGACCGAGGAAAAACGCAAGCCACTCGCCGCGTATTTGCAGCGCCAGCAGCAGAAACGCATTCAGCGCCACCAGAACCCAGTGGGAGCGGGTGCGGGACTCCAGGGAGATCAGCCAGAGCAGAGCCAGTGAGTGCCCTCCGGCCTGCCCGAAGACCGGCACCGTAGTTCCGGGGAGAAACACCGCCACCTTATTCAGGAACAGGATGTAACTCAAACCGTAGATGGCGGTTGCCCAAGTCAGCATGTGCATCACACGGGCCAGCAGGTCGGGGTTTCGACGGCCTACCCAGGCGCCGGTGAAGAAGAACAGCGGGTAGACGTGCAGGACCAGGTTCTGGAGCGCGGGCAGGGGCTGATATCCGACGGCGACTCCGCGCACCACCTCGCAGATGCCGTACACCAGAAACAGCAGCAGGCTCCAGGCGAAGGGGCTGTGCGGAAGCGGGTGGAGGAGGGCCTCGACCCAGGTGTCGAACAGAGCTCTGGGCCGGAAGAACACAAACAAGGCCAGGGTGATCTCGGCGATGAAGATCTTGGCGGGAGGCACGCCCAAATAGGCAAACGAACGGCCCAGGACGGTGTAGCCGATCAGCAGGCAACCGACGGCGATCGCCCACGGCTCCATCGAACCCAGACGCCGTGCTTCGAGCAACGGCCTTGTGCCCGCGCGCGGCTCAGGCAGCGAATTGAGCGCGCTGTAGAGAACACTCATTCCGGTAAAAATCCCTCCATGATTCGATGAAATGCTCGGGCCCGAACGTCTGGACAGACCGGCGGGCCTGTCCCCCCATTGCGCTCCTCTGTTCCGGCGACAGCGCCAGCAACTTCCGGATTGCCGCGGCCCACTGCGCCGGGTTTCTCTCGACCAGAAAGCCGTTCTCGCCGTCGCGCAAGATATCCTCGACACCGTGGAGGCGGCCCGCCAGCAACGGGAGCCCGGCGGCGGCCGCCTCATAGGCAACCAGTGAAAACGTTTCGTAGGCGGAGGGCAGGGCGAACGCATCCGCACCCCAGAGGTACGGGCGCACGTCGCGCTGCATGCCCGCAAAGAAAGTCCGCTCCGCAATGCCGAGTCTGGCGCAGCGGGCCCGATACACACTAATCAGGTCCCGCTCTCCGCCGGCCACAACCAGTCTGACTCGCGGGTCGGCTACCCTTGCAACAGCGTCCATCAGGACGGGAAGCCCCTTGCGTTCAAAATGTCCCAGGGCCATGAACAGCAGCACTACATCCGAGGGCGCCACTCCCCAACCACGCCGGACAGCATCGCGGTCGAAACCAGCGGGGAGCCGCAGTCTCTCGATGTCCACCGGGTTCCGGATCACCTGAATCCGGCCGCTCGTGAACGGGTATTGGCCCTTCAACTCAGCCGCCAGACCCTCGGAGGGCGTCACGATCCGGGAAACTCGCCGGTAGACTACGGGCTCCAGCAAGGCGTGGAGGCGGTAGTCCAGCCAGCGCAACCAGCTCCGCAGTCCAGTGCCTTTCGACTGCCTCCAGTGATGCTTCAAATAGGCCCTGTGGCAGAAGTGGACGTAGGCAATGTCGCCGAACGAAAGTTTGCTCTCGACCATCTGGACGCGGTCGAACTCCACGCGGCGACGCCAGCGGTAGAGCAGGTAGCAGACGGGCGCGAGCAAATGGTAGACCACAAACAACAACGCCAGAGGACGCGTGGGCGCCGGCACGCGCACCCATTCGATGGCGTCCGGCGCGGGATTCTCGAACTCGACGGCGAAGACCGTGAACTGGTGTTCGCCGGCAAGCTCGCGCAGCAGACGGAGATGACATCCCCCGACAGGGTTGTGAGCGGCCACCCGGTAGTCGAAAATGGCGATGCGCACTACCTCACACCTCCCGCCAGGGCGGGCTCGGCCACGCCGCCGGTGAGTTGCGTATAGAGTTGGTGAAACTGTTCCGCGCGCCGATCCCAGGTCTGGTCCAGGGCGCAGGCCCAGGCGGCCCGGCCCATCCGCCGGCGCTCTTCGGGCGACTCGGCCAGGCGCCGGATGCCTTCGGCCAGAGCGGCGATGGTGGCGTCAGGTTCGGTCACCGGCACCTTGATGGCGGCTTCCGCCGGAACAAACGTACCCGCCCCCTGGTGGTCGAGGGCCAGAATCGGCAAGCCGCTGGCCATAGCTTCCAGGACCACAGAACCGAAAGAGTCTCGGAGGCTGGTGAACACAAAGGCATCCGCCCGCTGAAACAGCTCGCGCATGGCGGCGTAAGGAACCTGTCCGAGGAAATGAACGCGCCGCCGCAGACCGAGTACAGCGGTGAGCCGTTCCCATTCACCGCGCAAAGGCCCCGCTCCGGCGACCAGGAGTTGCACCCGAATGCCCGTGACCGCGGCCAGAGCATGCAGAGCGAGCGGCAAGCCCTTAATAGGCTCCAGGCGCCCTGCCCAAAGCAGAACCAGCTCATCATTCGGCACGCGCACAGGCGGCGTGGGCGAAACAGAGTCCGCCGGGATACCCGAATCCATAAACAACCGGGCCCGGACAGCGCCCGCGGATTCGAGCAGCCGTAAGGTTTCCCGATTCGCGGCCAAAGTGATCGCCGCGGAGCGGACGGCGCGCCGCAAGCCGGGGTGGAAAGGCAGCACACGGACACGCAAGGCGCGGACGGCCTCGGCGGGCCAGGCCTTGCCGAAATAGGCACGAAAGGCGGGCGGCGCCGTCTGCCCGCCCCCGATCGGCCCCCAGACGAAGGGTACCGGCAATTTCCACAACTTCGGGGGTGCGCTTACGGTCATCAAGCTGACGTGGTGCGTTACGTCAAAACCCACCTGGCGGTGCAAGCTGCGAGCAACTCGAAAGGCCTCGCGCTGCCAAAGCCAGTAATGCAGCCGGACCCATTTCTGGCCTTGCTTCGGGTCCCATGGGTCGAACACTCTGGGTTTGACCCATACGAAATGGAGATTCTGGTTCGGGTTCCTGGCCAGAAAGCGCTCCACGCTCTCCTTGCGCTCCGGATGGGCAATGACCCAAACCTGATGCCAGCCCGACAGGCGCCAGGCAAGGTTCCAGGTGACACCCGGCTCGGAGCCTGCACCTGGCCCGCAAGCATGTCCCACGATGAGTACTTTCATGATTTCAAGAACTCTTGCCGCCTCAGTTCAGACCGTTAACAGTCTGGTGTTCAATTGCATGCGATCCAGATCGCGCTGGATCTCCTCCCGGTAAACCGGATTCATGGCTATCGCCACGTCCGGCTTGTATTCGCGGAGGAATTCGGGGCCCACGATCCGGTGACCCGTGCCCGGCATGAAACAGCCCTGCCGGTAGGGATTAATGTCTACTGCGTAGCCGATCTCGTCGGTAATTCCCAGAGCGGTCAGAAAGGCAACCCCCTTGGAACCCGACCCCCAGATGACGGCTCGCCGCCCGTCTTGCCGGAGACCGGCCAGTTCCTTCTTCCAACGGGTAATAGCCGCGCCCGCGTTTTCGACGAAATGGCCGATGTCGCGGCCGGTCGTCTCCGGGTCGATCTCCTTGTCCGCTGAAGACGATGACTGCCCCTGGCGCGGACGCGCGGCGATCATCAGGTACTGATCGTCGTAATCGGTTGCCACGTCGATGACCTCAAAGCCGGAGTTGCGAAACAGGCGGGCGAGCGATCCGGATGTGAAATACGAGCAGTGTTCGTAGTATACGTCCCAGAAAGCCGTATCCCGGAGAACACGCGTGGCGTCGGGCACCTGAAAGAAGACCACTGTCTTAGGATCTTCGCCGACGGCGCGGCGCACCGTGCCCAGAAATCGGGCCGTATCGGGGATGTGCTCCAGGGTCATCTTGCAGCAGACAAAGTCACCGCGGTAATGGGTGTACTTCTCTGAGTAGAAATCCTGAATGAAGGTGATCTGCGTCCCGTTGCGATCGGGACTGCGTTCCGCCACAAAGGCGGGGTCAAACCCGACGCCCCGGTTTCCGCCCAGCTTGCACAACAGGCTGAGAAATTCGCCCTTGCCGCAACCGATTTCAATGATATCTTTGCCTCGAAGGCCGTATCGTTCGATCAGGCTGGCAGCCAGCCGGTGGTGAAAAGCGTTGAAGGTGGGTGAAAACCCCTGGGTCTCCTCGTAGCGCGTCGAGTACTCGTGCACGCGGGGGTCAAAGGCGGCGTTGGAGATAAACCCGCACGTCCGGCAGAATGCCAGCCGGATGTCGCCCTTCGGATAGGACAGGGCGACCTCACGGGTAGGCATCAGCAGAACGCTGTGCACGGGAACATCCTTAACTTCCCAGAAGACGCTCATTCCGGGAGCGCCGCAATTCGGACAGGTGGTGGATTCCATGGTGTGCAAAGGGACTCCGTCTCAAGAGCCGGTGGTCCGGCCCGCGACCACTGCGTTCTCCGGACGGAAGACCAATGCGCCTTCGACAGGGGCGCCTTGATCGTACAAGCTCACGATCTCCTCCGGTAACTGGGCGAGGTCGCTGCTCCGCACGAAGTCCCGCAGCGAGGTGCCCGTACAGGCGGAGTCGATGTTCGCCGCCCCGCCTTTAGCCACGACGTCGTCGTAGTGAACCGTGCGGAAATCCATACTGTACCGTGCGAACCCCGACGTGTTCGGGACGGTGGAGTGCAACTGCGCCGCGGAGAAGAGCACAATACCGCCCGGCTCCGTGATCAAACGGATCTGCGGTTCCAGTTCGACCTCCTCGAGCGGTTTCGGCTGTTGGCGCGTATCCGACTTGATGTGCTGTGCCGCCTGCGCCCGGCCCTCGCTGTTCCAACGGTAGTAGTTAAACTTGTCCGACGAATTCCGGACCGGCCGGTTCCAGTAGCGGGGATGGAAGGCCATGGAGCATTCCGATTCGATGCCGTAGACCGGGATCCACCAGTTGAGCTGGCACATCGGGGCCGAGTACCAGGTATCCCGATGGGGATGATGCGCATACCCCACGCCGCTGGTCAGATAGCCATGAGAGGTGACCATCCGCAGGCGGGGGACATCCTGATAGGTCTTCTCAAGGTCGCATCCGAGGTCCGCCAGCACGTTGCGGATGAGGCGTTTGGTCTCGGGATGGTGGATGAATTTCGGTTTGAGCGGGGCTACGATGGCAACGTATTCCTCCACGCTCATGTGGTATTGGGCCTTCAGCGGATCGATCGAACCGAAGGCTTCCTCGATCATCTGGCGAGCCAGTTCACAAAGCGCGCGGGTGCTGGGGCGCGGTGAAAACACGAAGAGTTGGCCGCCGTAAAGTTGCTGCCGCCTCAGGGCATCGCTTGCGTTGGAGTCGAAATAGACAGTGTGCATTCAGAACACCTTTCCTTAGATCGGCATCGCCGGGGAATCCGCCCCTCTTCGGGCTCCCGGCGCCCGGTTCAGACAATTTTCGGTTCCGGAATCGGGATGATGAACTTGCCGCCGGCCTCGCGGTAGGCGGCCTGCTGGCTCATGATCTCGCCGGCGAAGTTCCAGGCCAGAAGGAGCACATAATCGGGCTTGTCCTCCAGGAGCTTCGAAGGCGGATAGATCGGTAAATGGTTGCCGGGCATGAAACGGCCCTGCTTGAACTGGTTGAGGTCAACAACGTAATCGAGTGTGCGCCGGTCAATGTCGCAGTAGGAAAGCAGGGTGGTCGCCTTGGCCGCAGCCGCGTAGCCGGCGATCATCTTGCCGTTGCTCTTAAGACCAGCCAGCAACGACCGGAGCGACTCGCGAATCGCCCGGGTGCGCTCGGCGAACCGCTTGTAGAACTCAATCCGGCCCAAACCTGCCGCAGCCTCGTCGTCAAGAAGACGGCGCACCGATTCGTCCACGGCTTCCCGGGGCTCAACGAACAGACGCAGCGAGCCGCCGTGAATGGGCACGCGCCGGACCCGGTTCAGGAACAGGCCGTGACGGCGGAAAAGATGGTCCAGCGCGGTCACCGAAAAGTAGCACAGGTGCTGGTGGTAGATGGTGTCGAACTCGCATTTCTCGACCAGGTCCACCAGGTAGGGCGCCTCGATGACGGCCACTCCCTCCGGCTTGAGGATGCTGCGGACACCCTCGACGAAGCCGTTCAGGTCCATGACGTGGGCCAAAACGTTGTTGGCCAGAAAGACGTCGGCCGCCACGCCCTGCTCTTCGCGCAACCGGACAGCGAGTTCATGGGTGAAGAATGTACAGAGTGTGTTGACTCCGCGTGCGCGGGCGGCCTTTACGGGTTGCTCGGCAGGGTCGATTCCCAGCACGGGAATGCCGCGCTCGACGAAATTCCGGAGCATGTAACCGTCGTTGGAGGCCGCCTCGACCACCAGGCTGCCAGGGCCCAGGGCCCGGGTCTCGATCAGTTCCTTCGCGCTGGCGGAGAAATGCTCCAGCAGACTCTTGGAAACCGAAGAGAAGTACGGATAATCCCGGCCGAAGAGGATCTCGGGCGGAACAGTCTCGGTAATCTGCACCAGGGTGCAATCGGCGCAGAACACCAGATCCAGGTCCGCCGTAACCTCGGATTCCTGCAACTGGTCCCGGGTGAGCAACGCATCGGCCAGAGGCGTTCGCCCGAACGAAAGAATGGGCTCCAGGCGGCTGGAACCGCAGGAGCGGCAAGTGACTCCGGTCTGCATGCGTCAGTCTCCTCCCGCGACTGCGACTTTGGCCGTTTTCCAGCGCAGGGCGTTGTCCAGCAACCCGAGCCCCATCAGATACTTGACATGGGCGATGCGCTTGTACCGGTCACCCTCGAAATCCTCCAGAGTCAGCCCGGTGCGCCGGTAGGCGTTGTAGAGTTCCAGCGCGCCTTTCCGGGCATCCCATTGCGGGCGGAAGCCCGGCAAGGTCCGGGTGATCTTCCCGCAGTCGACGCGGTAGCACCGTTTGTCAGGTCCGGCATCGGCGGCGTACTCGACCGTGCAACCCGGCACGGTCTCCCGGACGATCTCGGCGAGATCCCGAATCCGGTAGTTGTCTTCGGTCCGGCCGACGTTAAACGCCTGGTTGTGCACCAGTTCCCGGGGCGCTTCCAGAACCGCCAGAAAGGCGCGGGAGATGTCTTCGATATGGACCACCGGCCGCCAGGGTGTTCCATCGCTCTTGATGAACACGCGCCTGGTGGTCACCGCCCACGCCACCAGGTTGTTGAGAACCAGGTCGAAGCGCAGGCGCGGCGAGACGCCATAGGCGGTCGCGTTGCGCAGGAAAACGGGCGAGAAATGGTCGTTCGCCAGCTTTGCCACATCCCGCTCAACCAGCACCTTCGACTCTCCGTAAGGGGTCACGGGGTTGAAGCTTGCGTTCTCGTCCAGCAGAGCGTCTCCCCCGGCGCCATAGTTGCTGCACGAAGAGGAGAAAATGAACCGCTTGACTCCCGCTTTCCGCGCCAGCTTTGCGAGCCTGACCGACGCTTGGTGATTAATGGCGAAGGTGAGTCTCGGATTCAGATCTCCCAGCGGGTCGTTCGAAAGCCCGGCCAGATGAATGACCGCATCGATCCCCTCCAGGTCCTCCAGTTGCACATCCCGGATATCCTTGCGGATAGCGGGAATCGAGGGAACGCCGTCTCCGAACGTGCACCGCTCGAAGAGTCCGCTGTCATATCCCAGCAACTGATGTCCGGCGTTCAAGAGCAGGGGCGCCATTCGCGTTCCGATGTAGCCCGCGTGCCCCGTCAACAATATACGCATCGTCTTCCTCCCAGGTCTTCCAAGGTGCTTTGCCACTCTGCCAAAGGTTTTCCAGGTAGTACTTCTCCCGCAGTGTGTCCATGCATTGCCAGAACGAATGATGGCGGTAGGCCATCAACTGCCCGTCCCGGGCCAGGCGATCAAGCGGTTCGCGCTCCCACTGCGTCGCATCGCCGTCGATGTAGTCGAATACGGCGGGTTCCAGCACAAAGAACGCTCCGTTGATCCAGCCCTCTTTGGTCTGCGGTTTCTCGGAGAATTCGACAATCTGGTCGCCGTCGAGTTCCAGATGGCCGAAGCGCGCGGTGGGACGCACCGCGGTCAGCGTGGCCAGCTTGCCGTGGGAGCGGTGGAATCTCAGCAGTTCGTTTAGATCGATGTCCGAAACGCCGTCCCCCCAGGTCAGCATGAAGGTGCTGTTCCCAAGATAGGGAGCCAGGCGCTTAATCCTACCCCCGGTCTGGGTGTTGATTCCGGTGTCGATCAGATCCACCCGCCAGTCGGCGGTGTAACCGCCGTTCATCCGAATTTCGCCTGTCGCCAGATTCACGGTCAGATTGCGGTTCAGGGAACAATAGTCGATCATGTACTTCTTGATCACCGCGCCCTTATAGCCCAGCGCGATGACGAAGTCTTTGTATCCGTAGTGGGCGTAGTGCATCATGATGTGCCACAGGATCGGCTTTCCGCCGATCTCCACCATCGGTTTAGGTTTTGTTTCGGTCTCCTCCGCCAGACGAGAACCGACCCCGCCTGCAAGTATCGCGACTTTCATCGGTGATTACCTCTCGCTCTTTTCGAGTTGTGGAACTTGAACCCGCGCTGCGAGCAGGTTGTCGACAACCTGATCCGCAGCGACCAGCACATCTTTCGCCATGCGGCGTGCATGCAGAGGCACCCACCTGGCAAGCACCCAGGAGCAGGCCAGGCGATCCAGGGGGCTCAAGGAAACGCCTTCGAGGCAGCGCGCATACTCGCGAAGCTGCCGGAACTCAGGGAACACAATGGCGCGCTTGCAGGCCGGGTCCCACCACTCCGCGCAGGGCAGGCTGCCGCAGCGATTGGTGAGTCTCCAGCGCCTGGTCTTCAGCCGGGTTGGCAGCGTCTGCGAAGATTGCGCCGGGTGTTTCCTGCTGATGAACAGGCACTCCGGAGCATCGTAGAAGCGGCCGAACAGCGCCAGCCTGGCCAGCAGCACGGCATCCCCGCCCACGAAGTTGCCCAGCGGGTTGCGCTTGATCACGCCGGCCCGAATCAACCCGTAGATGTGGTAGCAGTGGTGGTTGGTGAGCAGCAGGTCGGCGAATCGCACCCAGGCCTTGGGCGAGTCGGTGCGAAGTGAATACCAGTAATCCTTGAGCGTGTTGTTCTCGGTGTCCAGGATTCGAGTTTTCGAATGGGCTAGAACCACGGAAGAATCGCGGTCCAGCACATCGATACAGCGCTCCAGGAACTGCGGCTCGAGCAGGTCGTCGTAACTGGCCCACTTGAAATACTCGCCCTCGGCGAGTTCGAGCACCCGGTTATGGTTCCAGCCGGCTCCCAAGTTGCAGGGATTCCGGTAGAAGCGGATACGCCTGTCAGCGGCCAGGTAGTCCCGGCAGATCTCCTCGGTCCGATCCGTCGAACCGTTGTCCGAGATAATCAACTCGAAGTCTTCAAAGGTCTGGCCCAGAAGCGAGTTGAGCCCCTCCTCCAGGAATCGCTCGGCGTTGTAGATGGGAAATCCAATACTAACTCTTGGCTTGCGGTTCGGCATTTGACCTCTTACCTCGCATGGGGTAGGGAACGGTTTCGGCGCCCTTCCAGCGGGCGACGACGGCTTTGAGAGCGTTATGAGTCATCAACAGGTTGATCGCAACCCAGAACAACGGCCTGGGAAGGTGAATGGACGCCTTCCAGAATCCGGCCAGACGGTGTTCGTCGGGACGGGAGGCAATGGCGTCGAGCAGCATCTTGTGCCAGATGGGGGAGGCCGGGTCGCCGGCCAGGCGCGCGCGCATATAGCGCATCACCAGGGCGTAGCCGTTGTGCTCCCACGGCTTCAGTTTGCGAGCGAGTTCGGGATCGATTCCGGCCAGAAACTTTCGTTGGGCTTGCCAGAGATGGCGGCACAGCTCCAGTTCCCGGTCCAGCGATCGAACGGAAATGCGGCCGCGCGTGTAAGTGTTGTCGCCATGGAGGCGCAGGGCGACCAGCGGCTCAGCAACCGTGGCGATACTGGTAACCAAGGGGGCAAGGCGGCCGAGCAACATGTCGGGGCACATGGACAGTGGCTGGCTCTCCGGCAAGGGAAAAACCCGCCGGGCGGTCTCACTGCGCAAGTTCAAGCCGGAGGTGCCGGGCATGTAAGGCAGGACTCCGCCTCCCGCGATCGCGGCCTCCGCGGTCCAGCCCGTAGGCATGGAGGCAAGCAGCGGTGAAACACCCCGTTGCCGGCGCTTCTCGTCCACGTACAAGGTCGGACTCAACACCAAACCTGCGTCCGGGTTCGACCGGAACGCATCGACCAACACCTCCAGACGCCGCAGCACGGCAGTGTCGTCGGCATCGAGAAAACAGATGATTGCGCCTTTCGAGCGGCGAAATGCCGCGTTGAATCCGGAAGCCTGCCCGCCGTTGGGCTTTACGACGAGAGTCACTCTGGGATCACGCTGGGTGTATTTGCGGATGATCCGGCGCGAATTGTCGGTCGAGCCATCGTCGCAGATCACCAGCTCGAAGTGCGGGTAGGTCTGCGCCAGCACACTCTCGATTGCCTGGGTGACGTAGTGTCCGTAGTTGTAGTTGGACATGAGTACGGAAACCAACGGCTTGTCGGGCAAAGGCGACAACGGAATCGGACATAAGGTCGGCGTGCGCGGGTTAGCCATACTCAGTCGACCACCAGCAATTCCTGCCCCTGGGCCAAAACCACAGGCGCCGTACGATGCCATGGGAGCAGGGCCTTCCTCCGCAGGATTTCCAGCAGAGCGGCGAGGAAAACCAGTTGGGCACAAACAATCGCCGCGGCGACACCCAGGTGGGTGAAGGCCGGAGCGAGCGCAGCAGCCAGGGCGATGTTGAATATGCCCGTAATCAGAACCAACCGGCCCACCAGCTTGTCCTCTCCCAGCGGCAGAGCCCACTGAAAGGTCAGGACCCAGTTCACCGTCGTGAGTGGCACCATCACAGCGAAGATTCGCAGCGTGCCGATGGCCGGCAGGAACTGCTGGCCGAAGGCGATCCGGACAATCGCCGGCGCTGCGGCGAAGATTGCGGCTCCGGTCAGGACGCCGGCAGCGCCCATCAGTCCGAGGCTCCACCGGACGGTACGGGCCGTCTCGCCGCGCGCCGACCTGGCGTTCTGGCTCAGGTAGGGGAACAAAGCCTGATTCACGGGCCACAGCATTGCGCTGACCGCCCGGTTGACCTTCTCGGCGGCAGCGAAGATTCCGACCGCCACGGGGGTGGCCAGCAGCCCCAGCACGAAAATATTGGCGGTCGTCAGCAGGCTGCTGGAGCCACGAAAGATGAACATCGACCAACTGCTCCGAAGCACCCTGCGGGTCGATGCCGGAGTGGGCATGCTCACGCCAACCTCTCGGACCGCCAACAAGGAGCCGGCAGCCGTGGAGAGGGTGACGGCCGCCGCCTGGGCAGCCAGCACTTTCCAACCGTCTTCCGGAGAGCGCACCAGGAGAAACACACCCGCCGC
>Ga0272446_1005470_pt1 | contig 13988 bp, 9 predicted proteins | sample YNPCB0061_FD_194587 | JGI IMG/M metagenome (GOLD analysis project Ga0272446, IMG submission 194587) | Hot spring microbial mat communities from Yellowstone National Park, WY, United States - YNP-CB-006-1 | ecosystem: Environmental > Aquatic > Thermal springs > Hot (42-90C) > Sediment | place...
GAAATTCTTCGAGCATCTCAAGCTCATCGTCATCGACGAAGTCCATACCTACAGAGGCATTCTCGGAAGCCATATGGCCTGGGTCATCCGGCGGCTGACGCGCGTAGCGGCTCATTACGGCGCCTCCCCCAGCCTCGTTTGCTGCTCGGCCACCATCGACGATCCGGCCCGTTTCAGCACCCGGCTGACGGGCCGGCAGATGACCGCAATCACCGAATCGGGCGCAGGCCAAGGCAACCGGTACCTCGTCTTTCTGGATCCCACAGTCGGCATGTCCCAAGCCGCCATTCTTCTCATGAAGGCGGCCCTCCACCGGGGACTTCGCACCATCGTCTATGCCCAATCCCGGGAAATGACGGAGCGCATCGCCATGTGGGCCTCCCAGCGTTCCGGAAAATACCGTCATCGCATCAGTGCCTACCGAGCGGGATTCCTGCCGGAAGAACGCCGCGACATCGAGGCCAAGCTTTGCTCCGGCGAGCTGTTGGCCGTCGTTTCCACCAGCGCGCTGGAGCTCGGCATCGACATCGGCTACCTCGATCTATGCATTCTGGTCGGGTACCCCGGAACCGTCGTGTCGCTGTGGCAACGGGCGGGCCGCGTGGGGCGATCCGGACAGGACAGCGCCATCGTTCTGATCGGCGGAGAAAACGCCCTCGATCAGTATTTTCTGCGAAATCCCCAAGATCTGCTCGAACGGCGGCCCGAGGCGGCCGTCGTCAACCCCTTGAACCCCGTGATCCTCGAGAAGCATCTGCTTTGTGCGGCAGCAGAGCTCGATCTGCGAGCCGACGAACCCCTGTGGGCGCCGGAGGCCGTCCGGTCGGCTCTTCAGACCCTCGAGGCGGACGGCAGGCTTCTCAAAAGTGCGGATGGCCGCTCTTGGATCACCGCAGCCCGAAACCCGCACCGAGAGGTCGATCTTCGGGGAACCGGCATCAACTGGCTCATTCGAAACGAACGCCGCATCGTCGGAACGATCGACGGGTTCCGGGTGTATCGAGAGACACACCCCGGAGCCGTCTATGTGCATCGGGGAAAAACCCATGTCGTGGAACGTCTCGACCCGGAAAACCGAGACGTCTGGGTAACGGAAAAGGAGGTGGGGTACTATACCCGGCCTCACACCCACAAGGAAACGGAAATCCTCGCCGTTGAAGCCGAATTGACACGAAAAGGCATTCAGGCCTTCCGGGGAAGACTTCGGGTAACGGATCAGGTCGTCGGGTATGAAAAATGGCGCCACGCCCCCCATCGCCGCATCGAGGTGCTGCCTCTGGATCTGCCCCCCCTGACCTTCGAAACCGAGGGGCTGTGGTTCGTGATCCCCGAAGACATCCAGCAGGCCGCAGAAAAGCAATTCCTGCATTTCATGGGCGGCATTCACGCCATCGAACATGCAGCGATCGGGTTGTTTCCGTTGCTTGTCATGACCGACAGAAACGATCTCGGCGGTATTTCCACGACCCATCACCCCCATGTGGGAAAGGCCGCCGTCTTCATTTACGACTCGGTTCCAGGAGGCGCTGGCCTGACCGCCCAGGCCTTCGACCGGATCGAAGAGCTCATCGACTACGTCCGAAAACAAATCGCCTCCTGCCCTTGCGAAAACGGATGCCCCTCCTGCGTGCATTCGCCCAAATGCGGGTCCGGAAACCGGCCGATCGACAAGGCTTCGGCCCTGTTCATCGTCAAAAAACTTCTGGAGCCGCCCTCCCGAAAGGTCATCCTGCGCAAAAAAGGGGAGCCGCTCCCGCAAAAACCCGACATGGTGAAGCGGATCGCAGCCGAGCCTCCACCGCCAAAGCTCGGCAAGACCGTTCGAAAGACGTCTGCCGAAGGCGAAACGAAAGAAAAGGCAGCAGCAGTAGCAACAGCCGCAGCCGCCATCTCCGAGCGCCCTCGCAAACAAGAACGGAAACCCGATCCATCGAAGCCGGCCGATCCGGAACCCATCGCAACCGATTTCCGGTTCGGCGTTCTCGACATCGAAACCCAGTTTTCCGCTGACGAAGTGGGCGGCTGGAACCGGGCGGAGCGAATGAAGGTGAGCTGCGCAGTCCTGTATGACTCGCGCTCGAACGATTTTGAAGCCTATCTGGAAGACCGGATCGAAGCCCTCATCGATCACTTGGCGGATTTCGATCTCGTGGTCGGGTTCAATATCAAGCGCTTCGACTACCAAGTACTGCGGGGCTATCGTCCGTTCGATTTCCGTCGGGTGCCCACCCTCGACATTCTCGAAACCGTGCACGGGTTTCTCGGATATCGTCTGTCGCTCGATCACCTCGCCCGGGTCACCCTCGGCAAGACCAAGACGGGCGACGGTCTGCAGGCCCTGCGCTGGTGGAAGGAAGGGAAAATCGGGGAGATCATCGAATACTGCAAAATGGATGTGGCCATCACGCGGGACCTCTTTCTCTTCGGCCTGCAAAACAACTACCTTCTCTTCGAGAACAAGGCCAAGAAGACCGTCCGCATCCCCGTCGACTGGAAGGGGCCCCACCTCGGAACACGCCCATGATCCCCCTGTGTCAGACCCCCCGAAGCGCTTGCGCCGCATGCTGCGGCCTCTACAACGTCGCAGACAACAGCCGGGCGGCATTGCAAGCCCTTCTCTCCGATCGAACGGTGCGCTTTGCCCGGGTTCCCCGATGCTTCGAAGCGATCGAGGCCTTCGGTCGTCAAGAGATGGAACGCCCCCTTCATGCCGCCCCGCCTCTGCCCGACTTTCATCATTGCCCCTACATCGGCTTTATCGACCAAGCGCATCGTCGACCCGGCTGTCTGCTCCACCCCCAGGCCCCTGCAAACGACGGGACGGACCGGCGGGACCTGTGCCACTACGGCGGCTTTGCCTGCCGGACGTATTTCTGCCCTTCCCACGGAGTCGTATCCGATCCCATGCACGATCTGTTGCAGACGGCCATCGATGACTGGTATGATTACGGGATGATGATCACCAGATGGCATCTCATCGCCTTTCTCGAAGAGCGGCTGTTTTCGGAAACCCGAGACACACCGGCGGGAAAGATGGATCGGATCGGCATGGTCCGGAAGGCCGCCACCCTCGTCGTGGACTGGCCCTATCGGAACGATCCGGTTCGAGACAGGATTCATTATTTCTTCAACGATGCCGAAGCACAACCGATCGCCTCACCCGGCACGCTTGCGGCCTGGATGCAGTCCCCCGAATACGATGCTCTCTGGATTGAGCGCTTTCGAGAAATCGGCGGCACATTCGCTACGGTCACCCAAATCACCGATGCCATCGATCGATGGAGAACCCTCACCACAAGCCCATGAGCGTCTTCGACTGGATTCGTCCCACATTTTACAGGAACCGATGGTACATCGCCATCGGCGTCTTCTGCCTGATCGTGGTCGACATGCTGCAGTTGGTCGTTCCCCGCATCGTCAAGCATGCCGTCGACGGTCTGACCGCCCTCAGCATCACGTCTGCCCGGCTGAGCCTCTACGCGCTGTGGATCGTTGCGATCGCCCTCGTGATGGGGGCGCTTCGGTATGTGTGGCGAAGATGCCTCATCGGTATGTCTCGAGAAGTCGAGGAAGAGCTGCGCAACCGGCTCTTCAACCATGTCCAGACCCTTTCCGCCGCCTATTTCGACCGGATGAAGACAGGCGACATCATGGCCCATGCCACCAACGACATCACCCATATCCGCATGGCCGTCGGCATGGGCGTGGTCGCCTTGACCGACGCCGTCGTCATGGGATGTGCGGCCATCGGCTTCATGCTCTACATCCACGTCGAGCTCACCCTCTGGGTGATTCTGCCTATGCCGCTCATCGTTTTCGGCACCCGCTTCTTCAGCCGCAGGATGCATGCCCGATACCAGCAGGTACAGGCCGCGTTTTCGAATCTCACCGAAGCCGTTCGAGAAGTGTTCACTGCGATTCGATTGGTGAAAAGCCACCATACCCACGATTTCGAGATGGAGCGGATCGCCTCCCACAGCAAGGCGTACATCGCCGAGAACATCGCCCTGGTCCGAATCACCGGTTCCCTCTTTCCGATGATGGTCTTCTTTTCGAACATCAGCCTGGTCTTGATCCTGTATGTGGGAGGCCGCAACACCATTTTTCAGCGGATCACGGCAGGGGATTTTGTTGCCTTCATCAGCTACCTGGGGCTGCTGACCTGGCCGATGATGGCCATGGGCTGGGTGACGAACCTGATCCAGCGTGGCAAGGCCTCTTTGGACCGCATCGATCGGATCCTGCGAACTTCTCCGGATATCGATGACCCCAAAGAGCCGCAAGCAACGGAGATCGCACACGGCCATGTTGCCTTCGAGCGCATCACCATGGCCTATCCGGCATCCGAGGCCTCCTCCGGGAAACCGGTGCTGAGCGATATCGATCTCGACATTCCGGCCGGTTCCTTTCTGGGCATTGCCGGTCCTCCCGGCTCCGGAAAGACGACCTTGATTTCCCTCATCCCGAGGCTTTACGACCCGACTTCCGGCGACATCCGGATCGACGGCATCTCCAACCGTCTCTATTCCTTGGAAACGTTGCGATCGAACATGGCCTTCCTGCCGCAGGAGCCTTTTCTGTTTGCCGGAACCATCCGTGAAAACATCCTGATGGCCAAAGAAGGCATCGGAGACGATGCCGTCTGGGAAGCCGTCCGAATGGCCGGACTCGAGACGACCGTCCGCTCCTTCCCCGACGGTCTGGACACCGTTGTCGGTGAAAAGGGAGTCATGCTCTCCGGAGGGCAAAAACAGCGGGTGGCGCTGGCCCGATGTTTCATCGGGAACCCGAAGTTTCTCCTCCTCGACGATCCGGTCAGCCAAGTGGATGTCGAAATCGGACAGATGATTCTCCAATCGATCCGAAGTCGAATACCGGCCGCCACCGTCATCCTGGTATCCCACCGGATGAGCGCGCTGCGTGATGCCGACCGTATCGTCGTTCTGGAGCGAGGACGGATCCTCGAATCCGGATCGCATGATTCTCTGATGGCCATGAACGGGTACTACGCCTCCGTTTACCGCTTGCAGGAAATCGAGGAGTACCGCCATGCACGGTGATTTCGGCCATATCGAAGAAGGCGTTCCCGGACGGATTGCGGACATCCAGTTGCTCCGAAGGCTTCTGCCCTTTCTGAATCCCTGGAAGCATCTGCTCGCTGCGGCTGTTGCGCTCTCGATCGTGCTGACGGTGCTCGACCTGGCCCTGCCCTACATCACCAAGGAAACCATCGACCGCTACATCGTTCCAAAGAAGGCGGATGCCTGCGCCGGCATCTCCGACGGCATCCGCAGGCTGGCCGTCGATCCCTCCAGAGACGGTGCGGCGGAGATTTTAAGGAAACATCCGGATATCTGGGTTGAGGAAGGCGATCGGGCCTGTGTCGCGTTCGATCGGCTCGGGGAACTCTCCACGGAGGAAACCCGGGTGCTGCGCGGCACCGACCTTTCCGGAGTCACCCGCATGAGCCTCTTGTTTCTGGGGCTCATCCTCCTCGATTTTCTGTTCAATTTTCTGCAACAGTTCACCATGGAAGTGGCGGCCCAGCGGATCATGCACGATCTGCGGATGACGTTGATGGACCATCTGATGTCGCTCGGAATGGGGTTCTTCAACCGCAACCCCGTCGGAAGGCTGGTCACCCGGGTCACGAGCGACATCCAAAACATGGACGAATTGTTCACCTCCGTAGTCGTCTTCGTGTTCAAGGACGTGTTTCTGCTCACGGGAATCGCGCTCATGCTTCTCGTCATCCAGTGGAAGCTCGCCCTCATTTCCTTCGGGGTGCTGCCGCTTGTCGTCTATATTTCCATTCGCTTCAGCCGAAGGGCCCGGGAGGCCTTCCGGACCCTCAGGGTGAAGACGGCGGAAATCAATTCGCGGTTTTCGGAAACCGTCTCCGGCATCCGAGTCATCCAATTGTTCCGCAGCGAGGCAGCCCAGTACAGGCGTTTCGCCCGCATCAACCATGAATACTACGAAGCCGGCATGCAGCAACTGCATGTCTTCGCCCTCTTCATGCCGGCCATCGAAGTGCTGGGCATGACGGCCACCGCCTTGATCGTGTTTTCCGGAGGCCGGGATGTCCTCTCCGGCCGGATCACCATCGGTGAACTGGTGGCCTTCCTCTCCTACATCAAGATGTTCTTCCGCCCCATCCGGGATATCGCCGAAAAATACAATATTCTTCAGAATGCCATGTCCTCCGCTGAAAGGCTCTTCCAGATTCTGGACACCCATGAAGGCAAACTGGATACGAAGGGCATTCGGCTGGAAGGCCCCATAGAACGGATCGACTTCGATGGGGTTTCCTTCGCCTATCAGCCGGATGAATGGGTGCTCAAGGACGTCTCCTTCAGCCTCCCGAAAGGCCGGGTGCTGGCCGTCGTGGGTGCGACAGGCTCCGGAAAGACGACTCTCATCCATCTGCTGGTGCAGCTCTACGAACCCCATTCGGGAACCATCCGCATCAACGGCCTGCCGCTTCAGCAGTGGTCGCCCGAATCCGTTCGGCGACGCATCGCTCTCGTCAGCCAGGATCCCTTTTTGTTCTCCGAATCCTTGCGGAAAAATCTTCTGCATGGTATCGAACCGATACCGGATGAGCGCTTGTGGGACATCCTCGATGCGGCCCAATGCCGAACCCTGGCCGAAAGCCTGCCCCATGGACTCGATACGGTGCTGTCCGAAGGAGGGCTTTCCATTTCGAGCGGCGAGCGACAGCTTTTGTCGATCGCCCGGGCCTTTGCCCGAAACGCCGATCTCATCATCCTCGATGAGGCCACCTCCTATGTGGATGCCCATACCGAAAAGCGGATTCAAACCGCCATCGAAAACTTGCTGAAAGATCGGACCGCCATCCTCATCGCTCACCGTCTCGCCACCGCCCGTTCGGCGGATCACATTCTGGTGATGGGTGCAGGCCGGATCATCGAGGAAGGAAATCACGACACCCTGATGGCCAAAGAAGGGGTGTATTATCGCATGCATCAGATCGGGCAGGATTGAAGAGAAACCGACGTTCTTCCGACTCCTCGCTCCTGTTCTGACGACTCGGTAGGTCATTCCTTTTCGAGCATCAAGACGTCCACATCCCGGAGGCGTTGCCCATGAACAAGGACCACATCGACATTCTCGAGAATTTCAACGAGGACTTGACCGTCGAGCTGCTGAAGGAAACGGCGGATCGGTTTTTCGGCGCTCGGAAAGAAATCGAGGAAATGCGGGAGACGTTCGATCGGTATGTGGCGGACCTGCGGCGGCTCCAGCAACAGCCGCTGAAACGCCTGGCCGTCCTGCGGGCCGTGCTCCTCGATCGGGAAGATCGCATCTGCGCCTTCTGGGATGCGATCGGAATTCCGGCCCGCGCCTTCGATACGGATCTCCCCCTTCCCCCTCCGGAAGCGGTGGATTTCCCGAAACCGCGAAAGGCATGGACGCTCAAAGGCCGCTATACCCAGCTCGTTTTGGATGCCTATGACCGATTTCACGCGGCCTGTGACCAATACCGCCATTGCCGACAACCCCGTCATGCCCTGCCGGAAGGCCCTCCCCCGCCCTGCTACGACATGGTGATCGCCATGGCCAAACTCTTGAACGACAAGATTCAGGCGGTCAACGACACGTTTTCCGTGGAATGCACCTTGCAATTCGTTCGGTCCCTCGATGTGCGCGCCCAGGAGGCGGAAGAGGTCACAGGAGTCATTCCAGGACGGTATGCATCCGGTCTCGTCGATCGGCTTTGTATCGAACCCGTCGATATCGAGGCGCTCGATCTGCTCAAATTTCCCGTGCCGCCGGCCCCCGATTCGGTGGAAGGATCCATTCGGAATTTTTGCAAACAACAGGTCCGTCTCTTCAAAAACGACATTCTCACCCGGATACCTGCGTTCACAGACGCCTAACCCATGATTTTCCGAACATCTTGACCGTGCAGAGGCAGAATATAACATGCCTGATGAAGCTTCGATCGAACAGTATCCCCATGTACCCCCTGAAGCGACCGGATGCGGATTTCAGATGGTTGCTCCGGAAATCCGCATCCAGAATTCCGGTGTTTCCTCTTCCGGCATTCCTGTCTGAAATTCCATACTGTCCATTTTTGCAGACAATCAGAACCACCCCGCCATCCACTATCGATTTCAGGAAGTTACCTCGAATGGAGGGAAATCTGTCTGATTTTGTAGACACCCTCCCTCCCCTGCATCCTCCTTTCCTCAACAGCCTTCGAACGCATCGTCTTGTGATCACAGAGAAACCCCCTTCCTTTTTCCTTCAGGCATGAAATTTGTATTCTGATTTGCAAGAAGGCGTAGACAGGCGCGGCGTCGGCAATCCAGCCGAATTGACCATGGACCGAAGAATCTTCCGGTTTCTCTTCCGCCCATCAGAAAAAGGGCAACCCAAGGGAGAGAGGCCATACAAGGACTGGTATGCCGAAGGCCGATGAAAGCCTCTGAACTCCAATCCCTAACGCTTGGATGTACGCATGATCCATCTCATTCTGTTCATCGCCCCCAACGCCGGAAAGCAAGCGCTTTTACTCGAAAAGACCATCCTCGAGGGCTGTTTCGGCCTTCGCACCTGTATATGCCGCACACTACAGGAGCTCGAGGCAAGCCTGAGCCATCCGTTGCATTCCATCCACGAGCGATGCATTCACGTGTTGTTCGCCGATACCCGAAAACGACTCAAGGCGCTCGTGAACCTGATGGAAGCCTTCGATGATCTGGAGATTCTGCTCATTCTTCCGGATGCGAAGAGCTCCACATTTTCCATCGGCGCAAAGCTTCGGCCCCGATTCGTGATTTCCAAGGACCAGCCTCTGGAAGAGCTTCAGGCCGTGCTTCAGAAAATGAGCGGCGGTCCTGAAACCGCCAAATTTTCTGGCCCCCAGGCTCGGCCCTCATCCCCCAGCAAAGGACTGTGTGCATGAACCCGGTAAATCGCATGATCCTTGCCATCCGCAATTGCAGGCCATCTTCCGGCTGGTCATCCGCCACGATTCTGGATCGGCTCGACAGGGACAATCGGGCGCTTCACAAGCTGGCCTCCACCACCGAAGGGGAATTCATCCGGGTTGGCGAAAAGCTGCAGGACTTCTATTTCCGCACCCGCAAGCTCGCCGATCTGTCCAGGCAGGTGGCCGGCCAGTTGACCGGGGAAGCGTGGCTGCAGTGGATGGCGGAGTTGAACACCATTTTCGAGCGCATTCGGCAGCAGGATGTGGCGGGGACACGAGGCTCAGAAACGCTCAGCAACCTCCTGCAGCGATTCGACATGGTCCGGACGCGGCTGACAAGCTTCGATACCATCGTTCGAAACCTGCATGTGCTGTGCAACTACATCAAGATCGAAAGCGCCCGGCTTGGCACGCAGGATACCGGCTTTTTCGCACTCGGGGAAGATGTTCGCACCCTTGCGGACAGCATCACCGAAAAATCGGGCAATCTGGACCGGCAATCGCAGCAGCTCATGGAAACCATCCGGGAAGGCATGGATCGCATCGCCGCCATTGAATCGGCACAGGCCGGCCAGTCCCGTTCGATCCTGGCCCAGGCCGATCGCAACCTCGAAGCCATGGCCGATCACAACCGGGCCTCCTCCCGGACGCTGGAAGAAATTTCCGAAAGCTGGACCCGCATTTCCAAAAGCATCGGGGAGATGGTCGCCTCCATGCAATTTCACGACATCAGCAGGCAGCGCATCGAACACGTCCGGGATGCCCTGCTCGATACCCGAAACACCTTCGAGCCCCATTCCGATCCTTCGGAAAAGAGCTCCGAAGCCGACAAAACCATGCGCAAGTCGGGCTGGATCGGCCATCTGCTCAAGCGGATTTCCCCGGATGGGCACGCTTTGCGGTCCGCAACCCTGCCATCCCCCGAATCCGCTAAGGCCGCCTGTCTCGCGTTCGAGGTGCAGAGACTTCAGCTGCACGATACGCGCGGTGAGATCACCGGTGCGGTGGAGCGGATCATCCACCATCTGCGGCAAATCGCCAGCGAGCTTTCGACCATGACCGAACGGACCCGAAGCCTCACGGCAGCCGGAAACGAAAAAGGCGGCTCCTTTCTGTCGGAGCTCGAAATCCAATTGGCCCAACTGGCAGACGCCATTGCCGGATACGGCGACATTCAGCGGCAGTGGGCCGCATCGGTGGCTCAGGTCACGACAAGCGTCGGTGAAATGTCCGGATTCATTCGCCAGATCGAAGCCATCGGGTTCCAGATGAAATTGATCGCTTTGAACGCCGCCATCCATGCGGCGCACATCGGCCAGGAAGGTGCGGCGCTCGGCGTGCTGGCGGATGCCATCCGGCAACTGGCCGACGATACGGCAGCGCATATCGAAGCGATCGCATCGGACCTGAAGACGCTGGTCGATCAGGCAAGTCGTTTCACCCAAGATCGCAACGCCGGCGGCTTCGGTCATTCTGCTGCGGAAATCGACGCTCTTCCTGCCGCCATCCAGACGATGATCGGCTCTCTGAAGACAATGGACGATACGGTTTCAGGGCTTCTGTCCCGGATCGATCAGGATGGCAGCGGCCTGATGCAGGATATCGAAACCAGTGTTTCCGGGATCACCGTTCATGAGCGCATGGGCAAGGTGTTGCAGCAAATCGCGGCGGACCTGGAGGCGATGGTGCAGGAAATCCGGGTGGCCTGTCCCGACGCCCAGGGCGTTTTGCCGGAACAGACCGCTCCGGCGGAGGATGTGTCAGATCGCTACACGATGGAGCGGGAGCGCGAAATCCACCGCAGCATTGCCGCGGCCGCAGTTGCGGGAGCGGTGACCGGTGCAGCCGTGGTTGCGGCTGAAGACGCGGCGACGGAAAGCTCGGAGCAGGCCCGATTTGGGTCCTTCGAAGGAGCGGCTGAAACCTCTGAACCCGCTTCAAAAACCGATGACGTCGATCTTTCGGATTTCCTGTTCGACATGGATGGGCCTGGCGAAGACGGGGCGGTAGTGGACGCTTCGGCGTCGAATACGGCTTCGGAACAAGAAAGGCAGGCCGAACCGGACGAAATGCCTCCTGATGGGGCAAAGGATGATGCGGATTTGGGGGACAATGTCGAGCTGTTTTAGGAGTGGGCAGTGGGCACTGCCCACTATTGAAAGGAGGAGATACAATGGCTGTATTCGAAATTCAGGAAGAAGCCGATCATGCGGTGTTGCACGTTCGGGGTGAGGCAACCATCCAGAATGCATCGGAGGCCTTCGAAGCCCTGAAAACCTGTTATGCAACCGGCCGTCGACTCGTCCTCGATCTGCAGGAAGTGAGCGCAACGGATGTGTCCTTTTTACAACTGATTTGTTCGCTGCATCGAAGCTGTGTGCGGTCCGGGCGCGATCTGGGTCTGGCCCCCCAAGTTTCCGAATCCTTTGCAAAAACAATGGTATCGGCCGGATATCTGCGGCTCAAGGGCTGCAAATTTGCAGGCAGCGCTCCCTGCCTGTGGCAACGGAGGGAAGAGCGATGAGCAAGGTGATCATGACCGTGGACGATTCAGCCAGCGTCCGCCAGATGGTCGTTTTTACGCTGCGCGATGCGGGCTATGAAGTCGTGGAGGCCGTCGATGGACAGGATGCGCTGGCCAAGGCCGCCAACCAACCCCTGAACATGGTGATTACGGACCTCAACATGCCCAACCTGGACGGCATCGGGTTGATCAAAGGGCTTCGGGCGAACCCGGCCTTCAAATTCATACCGATCATCATGCTGACCACGGAATCCCAGGCGGACAAGAAACAAGAAGGAAAAGCCGCCGGCGCCACGGGATGGATCGTGAAACCCTTCAAACCGGAACAACTGGTGGCGGTTGTCAAAAAGGTGCTCGGATGAACGACAACTACAGACAGGCTTTTCAGGAAGAGGCGACCGAGCTTCTGGCGGAGCTGGAAACGGCTCTGCTGGCGCTGGAACAGAATCCGGGGGATGCCGAACTCATCGGACGGGTGTTCCGGGCCATGCACACCATCAAGGGATCGGGCGCCATGTTCGGCTTCGATGCCGTCGCCGCATTCACCCACGATGTGGAAACGGCCTACGACCTCATCCGCAACGGGAAAATGGCGGTCACCCAGGCCATCATCGGGCTTACCCTCAAGGCCTGCGATGAAATCAAACGATTGATCTGCGAAGAAGCCGGAGCACTGACCCCGGAAAGCCTGGCGCTGAGCCAGGCCTTCCGGCAGTTGATCGAAACCTGTCCGAAAGAGATTCCCAAAGTTCAGGCCGGGTTGTTCGATGCTGCCGAAGCCGCCGTTCCCTCTCCAGCGGGCGCAGCCCCGGAAATCACGTACCGCATCCGTTTCAAGCCTGAACCCGGTTTGTTTGCTACGGGCACCAATCCCATCCTTCTGCTGAACGAGTTGCGGGAGCTCGGCAAATGCTCCGTTTTTGCCAACACCGAAGACATCCCCTTCATCGAAGAGATGGAGCCGGAAGGCTGCTACACTTCATGGGATGTCGTGCTCACCACCGACCGGGACATCAACGCCATCCGGGACGTGTTCATCTTCGTCGAGGACCAGTGCGAGCTCGCCATCGAGATCATCGATGACGGCAGCGCGCCGGATGGCTCGGCGGAATACAAGAAGCTCGGTGAAATCCTGGTGGAGCGGGGCGTTCTGGAGCCGCTCGAGTTGCAGCAGATGCTGGGTTGTCAGAAGCGCATCGGCACGCTGCTCATGGATTCCGGCAAGGTCAGCGCCGAGCATGTTCAGGCCGCACTCATGGAGCAGGAGCACATCCGCGACATTCGTCAGAAGCGGCAGGCGGCCGAAGTTTGCGGCAGCATCCGGGTGCCGGCCGAAAAGCTCGATGAAATGGTGAACATGGTGGGGGAACTGGTGACCGTTCAGTCACGATTGAATCAGTTGTCCAACAGGATGGGAGACCTGGTGCTGATTCAAGTGGCCGAAGAATTCGAGCGGCTGACATCGGGTCTTCGGGAAAGCACGATGAGCATCCGCATGCTGCCCATCGGCGCAACCTTCAACCGGTTCCAGCGTCTGGTACGGGATCTTTCCCTGGAGCTGGGCAAGGAAATCGTCCTCAAAACCGAGGGCGAGGAAACCGAGCTCGACAAGACGGTGATCGAAAAACTGAACGACCCGCTGGTGCACCTCATTCGAAACAGCATCGATCATGGAATCGAAAAGCCGGAGGTGCGACGCGCAAAGGGAAAATCCGAAGCAGGAACGGTGCTGCTTTCTGCCGAGCACTCCGGCGCCAACGTCTTGATTCGAATCAGCGACGACGGGGCGGGACTGGATGCCGCAGCCATTCGGGAAAAGGCCGTCGAAAAAGGACTCATCCAGCCGGAGGCGGCGCTTTCCGATTCGGAAATCTATCAACTGATCTTTCTGCCCGGCTTTTCCACGGCCAAGACAGTGACCAATGTTTCGGGCCGCGGCGTGGGAATGGATGTGGTGAAAAAAGGCATCGAAAGCCTTCAGGGAACCATCGATATCACCTCGGAAGCGGACCGTGGAACCACCATCACGCTCAAGCTGCCGCTCACGATGGCCATCATCGACGGGCTGCTGGTCCGCATCGAAGATACGCATTACATCATGCCGCTTGCCGCCATCGAAGAATGTGTAGAGCTTACGCGAAAAGATGTGGAGGAAGCCCATGGCAAGCATATCGCCTCCATCCGGGGCGAAATCGTACCCTACATCCACCTGCGGCAACTCTTCGGGCATCTCGGCGAATGCCCCGACATCGAGCAGATCGTGACGGCCCGGATCGACGGCGGCCGGATTGGCTTCGTGGTGGATCAGGTCATCGGTCAGCATCAGACCGTCATCAAATCCATCAGCCGGATGTACAACCACATCGAATACGTTTCCGGCGCCACCATTCTGGGAGACGGCAGCGTGGCGCTGATTCTCGATCTGCCCAAGCTGGTGCGGCATGCGGAGGTAAAGCAGTAGGCAGTAGGCAGTAGGCAGAAGGCAGTGGGCAGTGGGCAGTG
>Ga0272446_1005471_pt1 | contig 13987 bp, 12 predicted proteins | sample YNPCB0061_FD_194587 | JGI IMG/M metagenome (GOLD analysis project Ga0272446, IMG submission 194587) | Hot spring microbial mat communities from Yellowstone National Park, WY, United States - YNP-CB-006-1 | ecosystem: Environmental > Aquatic > Thermal springs > Hot (42-90C) > Sediment | place...
TGACGCGGAAGCCGACGCCGGTGGCCTTGCGCGCGGTGGTCGAGCCGATGCGTCCCAGGCCGAGGATGCCGAAGGTTAGCCCGGCCAGGCGAGGGATGTCGCGATTATCGCGCGCCTGCCAGTCGCCGCTGCGCACGGCGGCCATCTGGCGAGGCAGGCGGCGCAGGCAGGCGAGGGCGAGCAGGATGGCGTGGGTGGCCACCTCGTCCATGCAGTAGTCGGGGACGTTGGTCACGTAGATGCCGTGCGCCGTGGCCGCTTCCAGATCGACGTTGTCGTAGCCGACGCCGTAGCGGGCGATGATGCGACAGCGTTGGAGGCGGGCGATGACGGCAGCAGTCATCTGGGCGTGGCCGACGAGGATGCCGTCAGCGTCGTGGGCGGCGGCGATGACATCTTCCGCCGCGCGCGAGGCGGCGGTGACCACAGTGGCGCCGATCGTGGCGAGCAGGCGCGTCTCGGGTTCAATCGTGGGAAAGTAATGATCGGTGACGACGACTTTGAACGACGACATGCGATGCTCCTTGCTGGTGAGGTGAGGAGAGTGTAGCGGCCGTCGCCGCTCGCGTCAAGATGAGCACCCCCTGCACGTTCAGGCGCTCGAACTCTTTGACAAAGCGACGCAACTGCGCCACATGTTCGCGGCAGGGCAGTCAGCCCAGGTGGTGCAGGAAGACCAGCAGCAAGGTATTGGGGGTAGAATTGTAGCCGGGGCGTTTATGGCGGACGTTCGCCCGTGCGAGCGCCTCGTGGATTGCACAAGTGGTGGGAATGCGCGGCTCTTTTGTCGTCAGTGTGTTGATCTTCCTCCTCGTGGCCTGTGGCAGTCCGAACTATCCGCATGTGCGGCTGGCCGAGCCGCCGGCCGCGCCGGTTGCTGCACCTGTGACCGGCGCCTACAAGCTGCCCCTGCGCGTGGCGGTCGCGGCCGTGATCTCCCCCGCGGCCACCCTGGAAGCCTACGGCCCGCTCATGGACTATCTGGCGGCCAGGCTTGACCGTCCCGTTCAGCTTCTCCAGCGCCGCACCTATGCCGAGATCAATGAAATGTTGCGTTCTGGTCAGGCTGATGTCGCCTTCGTCTGCGGCGGTGCTTTTGTAGAGGGCGAGCGCGATTTCGGCATGGAGCTGTTGGTCGCGCCGCAGGTGCGCGGCCAGACTGTTTATCGCGCCTACCTCATCGTATCACGAGCTGACGCGGCCAGAACTCTCGCCGATCTGCGCGGCAGGGCTTTCGCTTTTACCGACCCGCTCTCCAACTCGGGCCGGCTGGCCCTGGAATACCGTCTGTGGCTGATGGGCGAGCGGCCCGACACGTTCTTCAGCCAGGTCATCTTCACTTATAGCCATGACAACTCCATTCGCGCTGTGGCCGATGGCGTGGTCGACGCCGCGGTGGTGGACAGCCTGGTCTACGACTATACTGTAGCGCGTGACCCTCGCTATAGCGGCCGCACCAAAGTGATCGAACGTTCGCCCTTCTATGGCATTCCGCCGGTCGTTGTGCACCCGCAGCTCAATCCCCAGTTGAAGGAGGAGGTGCGCGCGGCGCTTCTAGGCATGCACACCACCGAGCAAGGCCGCGCTGCCCTGGCGCATCTGTTGTTGGATCGTTTTGTGCCGGTCCAGCCGGACGCCTATGCGACCATTCGCGCCATGGCTGCCCAGCTACGGCACGGCGAGCCGGGCGCGGCCGTTAGCGCCATCTGGGAGCAGGGGCCATGAACGCGTCGGCGCGACTAGCCTCCTGGAGGTCGCTGGCGCGCGCATGGGGCCGGCGCTTCACTGCCGCCAGCATCCAGATCAAAACCACTGGTATCACTGTGGCCGTGGTGTTGCTCCTGGGCGTAGGGGTCACATGGCAGGTGCGCGCTTACCTGGCGCGCGAGTTGAGACAGAGCCTGGAGGAGCGCGGGGTGGCCGTGGCGCGCGGCCTGGCCAGCCGCTCCACCGATCTGGTGCTGACCGGCAACCGCTTCGGCCTGTACGAATTGATCCGTGAGACGATCGAAACGAACCCCGATGTGCGCTACGCCTTCATCATCGACCGCGATGGCCAGATCGCAGCCCATTCCTTCAGCAATGCTGTGCCGCCAGATTTGTTGCAGGTGAACCAGGCCACCGATGAAGCGCCCTATCGGATCGAGCTGTTGGCGAGCGAGGAAGGCCTCATCCATGACATCGCCGTGCCCCTGCTCGGCGGTCGCGCAGGGATGATCCGCGTGGGCCTGACGGAACATCGCCTGCGCGCTGCGGTTGCGCGGGCGGTGCGGGCGCTGGTCGCCGCTACCGCAGCGGCCTTGCTGGTCGGTGTGGTCGCGGCCATCCTGTTGACGCGGGTAGTGACCCAACCCGTGCTCGAGCTGGTTGAGGTGACGCGAGCGGTAGGCGCCGGACAACTGGATCGCAAGGCACGGCGCTATATGGATGACGAGATCGGCGAGCTGGCCGATGCTTTTAATACCATGACCGATGCGTTGGCGCGTTCTCGGGATGAACTGCTAAGGCATAACCGTGAATTGGCTGCTCTGAATGCGGTGATTGTGGCGGTGAGTCACTCGCACGATCTGCGCGCGGCGCTCAACGCCGCCCTGGCCAAAACCCTCGAAAGCATCCCGGCGACTGCTGGTTGGATCGTCTTGCTGGAAGGTGACCGTGCTACTCTGGCAGCTCATTGCGGGTTGCCCGAAGCGTTTGTCGCACGCGAGAACAGCTCCGCTATAGCGCCCTGTCATTGCCTGGAGGTGTTGCGCACGGGCGACGTCACGCTCCTTCCGACTGTGCAGGTCGCCTGTCCTCGCCTGGAGCGCGGCCGGGCGCTCGATGGCGTCGCCTGGAAAGATCATCTCAGCATCCCACTCCTGGCCAAAGATAAAGTTGTAGGGGTCATGAACATCGCTATGGCATCGGCGCAGGCTGCATTGGGGGCCGCCAATCTCTCCTTGCTGGAGGCGATCGGCCAGCAGGTGGGAGTTGCAATTGAGAACGCCCGCCTCTGGGAGGAACTGAAGCAGAAAGAGGTTCAGCGCGGCCAGCTCCTGAAACGCTTGATCAGTGCTCAGGAGGACGAGCGCAAACGCATCGCGCGCGAGTTGCATGACGAGGCGGGCAGCGCCCTGACCTCGCTACTCGTAGGATTGCGTCTGCTCGAACAGCAGGCCGACGTGATGGGAGGCCTGAGCGAGCGAATCGGCGAGCTAAAAGAGACGTGCGCCCATACTCTGGAGGGGTTGCACCGCCTGTCGGCCGAGCTGCGGCCGAGCGCGTTGGATCGCCTGGGGATAGTGGCAGCGCTGGAGCAAATGGTCGCCGACCATGGTCGGCGTTGGGGCGTAGCCGCTCACTTCCAGGCTCTGGGCTTCGACAAGTTTACCCTGCCGTCGGAGGTGGCGAGCAGCCTGTATCGTATCGTGCAGGAGGCGCTGACCAACGTGGCCCGGCACGCCCAGGCGCGCACCGTGGGCGTGCTCCTGGAGCGCCGCCCCGATGCCGTGGTGCTGATCGTCGAGGACGATGGCCGCGGCTTCGATCCGCACGCCCTGGCTGGCGACGAGGGCGCTCACCTGGGCTTGCTCGGCATCCGCGAGCGCGCGGCTCTCCTGGGTGGCCGGTTCACCGTGGAATCGGCGCCCGGCCAGGGCACGACGCTGTTCGTCGAGATCCCGTGCGGCGCGGCGATGCTGACAGCCGCGTGTGCCGAGCCGGCCCTCGACAACCAGCCTGCGAAGGTTGTGTCATGAAGAAGATCCGGGTCCTCCTGGCTGACGATCACGCGGTGCTGCGCGCTGGCCTGCGGGCCTTGTTAAACGCCCAGCCTGACATCGAGGTGGTGGGCGAGGCAGGCGACGGCGCGCAGGCGGTACAACTGGCTCGAGCGCTCACGCCCGATATTGCCCTGCTCGACATCTCTATGCCTGGCCTGGATGGCCTGGCCGCTGTGCAGCAGATACGCCGGCTTTGCTCCTCCACGCGCGTAGTCGTCTTGACCATGCATGAAGAAGAGGGGTTCCTACGCCAGGTGCTTGACGCAGGCGGGACCGGCTACGTGCTCAAGCGGGCGGCCGAGACCGAGCTGCTGACGGCGATTCGCGCCGCCTATCGCGGGGAGGCATTTGTAGATCCAGCGATGACTCGCTCCTTGATCCAGGGATACCTGGGGCAGGAAGACACGTTCGGACAACCGCCTGCCGACGCCGAGCTTAGCCCGCGCGAGACCGAGGTGCTGGCGCTTATCGCCGCTGGCTATTCCAACCAGCAGATCGCGGAGAAGCTGGTCATCAGCGTCAAGACAGTCGAAACCCATAAGGCGCACATCATGGAGAAGCTGGGCGCTCGCAGTCGCGTCGATCTGGTGCGTTACGCCCTGGACAAGGGACTGCTCAAACACCCTTGAATTCGTAGCATCAGGGAATTCCCCGATCGATCCCTCGTCCCAATCCACGTTTTCTCCGATACCCCAGTTCGCCTTTCTCTGTCATTAATGGATTCGCTGCACTACTTCCCACTTCTTTGGGAGCAGGGGACAGTCATTCGCGCGCAACATCACCGCAATGGAGGACCGCATGGCGCAGAAGCGTTATGGCCTGGCGATTGACCTGCGGCGTTGTGTGGGCTGCGAGGCGTGCACCATTGCCTGTAAGCAGGAAAACCACACCCCGCCCGGCGTCGCTTACGCCAAGGTCATCAAGCAGGAGGTCGGCCAGTATCCCCACGTCCGCCGCACCTTTCTCCCTATCCTGTGCAATCATTGCGAGCACCCGCCCTGCGTGGCCGTCTGCCCCGTGGGCGCCACCTGGAAACGCCACGAGGACGGTATCGTCGTGGTGGACTACAACACCTGCATCGGCTGCCGCTATTGCATGACCGCCTGCCCCTACGGAGCGCGTTATTTCGACTTCGGCGACGATTACAACACCCCCCAGAACGACTTCGAGCAGCAGCCGTCGGCCGAATATGGGAAGGCGTGGCCGCGCGACGGCGGTTCGCCGATCGGCAACGTGCGCAAGTGCCACTTCTGCCTGCATCGCGTGGTTCGCGGTGAGGAGCCAGCCTGTGTGGTGACCTGCATGGCGCGCGCCCGCATCTTCGGCGACCTGAACGACCCCGAGAGCGAGATCGCGCGGCTGGTAGCCGAGCGGCGTCACTTCCGGTTGAAAGAGGAACTGGGCACCGAGCCGAACGTGTACTATCTGTTGTAGGGGGAGCCAACATGAGACAACGATCGCTCGCTATCGCCTACTGGGCGACCCTCAGCATCCTGGCTGCCCTGGGCCTGTGGGCCATCTACCTGCGGGCCGTCGTCGGCCTGCGACTCACCAATCTGACCAGCCTGGTGCCATGGGGCCTATGGGTGGCGTTCTACATCTACTTCATCGGCCTGTCGGCTGGCGCGTTCCTAGTCTCCACCATGATCTACGTCTTCGGCCTGCACCGTTTCGAGGCCATTGGCCGCATGGCGCTCTTCACCGCGTTCGTCGCGCTGGTCACCGGCCTGGGCTTCATCTTGCTCGATCTCGGCCACCTGGAGCGCTTCTGGACGGTCTTCATCAACCGCAGCCCGACCTCGGTGCTGGAATGGGAGATCCACTTCTACACCCTCTACGCGGTGATCCTGCTGTCCGAGCTATGGTTGCTGATGCGTCGTGACCTGATCCGCGCTGGCCAGGAGGCGGGGCTGCGCGGCCGGCTGTGTCGGCTGTTGGCGCTGCGGAGCACGGACCTGTCAGATGTGAGCGCCGCGGCCGACTTGCGCATGGTGCGCATCCTGGGCACGATCGGCGTGCCGGTGGCGATCGCGGTGCACGGCGGCACCGGCGCGATCTTCGCAGTAGTGAAGGCGCGACCCTACTGGTACACCGGCCTCTTCCCGCTCATCTTCCTGGTATCGGCGCTGGCTTCCGGCAGCGCGCTGCTGACCTTCCTCACCGCGTTCTTCGCACGGCGCAAGGACGCCGAACATCAAGAGATGACGCTGGCCCTGGGCAAGCTGACGGCCGGGTTTCTGGCGCTCGACCTGATCTTCCTGATGAGCGAGATGCTGGTAGGCTGGTACGGCGGCGTGCCGGATCATATCGCCACCTATCGAGCGATGATGTTCGGGCCGTTCTGGTACGTCTTTTGGATTGGCCAGTTGGGCCTGGGCGCGCTCGTGCCGCTCATCCTGATCCTGAACCGGCGCACTGGCCGCTCCGTGGCGTGGGTCGGCATGGCCGGCGCCCTCATCGTGGCCGGTATCCTGGGCGTGCGCCTGAACATCGTCATTCCGCCGTTGACCGTGCCGCTGCAACCCGGCATCGACACCGCCTACCCTCTGGGGCGTGTTTCCAGCTTCGCCTTGGACGGCCTGAATCTGCTCGCCCTCCGCCTGGGCCTGTTGGCCCTGACCCTCGCGATCGCGTTCTTGCTGGCGCGCTTGATTCGTCTGCCTACGACGACCCTGGGCCGCAGCGCGGCCCTTCTCTCGGCTGCAGCAGCGTTCACGGCCATCGTCTTCGTCAACCTGCGTCTGGCCGATGTATTGCCGGCAGCCCAGATGGCCTTGCCTGGCTCAGCGGGTCGCGTGAGCACGTTGCCGTTGTTGTTCGGCGGCGCCGTCCGTAGCACTGATCCGTCTTTCTACTCGCCCAGCATGTGGGAATGGCTGACCACGTTGGGATTGCTGGCCCTGGCCGCCATCGCCTTCAGCCTGGGTTGGCTCTGGCTGCCGTTGGAGGGGTTGCCTGAGCTGCCGACGCCCCAGATGCGGCGTTTCCCTGGTTTCAATTCTGGCCGAGGTAACGAATGATGACTCCGAACCGACTCACGCGCCGCGACTTTCTCAAACTCTCCGCGGCGACTGCAGGGCTGGCGGTCGCCGCACATTACTTCGCCCTGGGGTCCGCTGGCGCGCCAGCGCTTGACTCTGGCCCCGCAAATAGCTCCTGGATCCCGACCTGCTGCAATATGTGTGGCGGCCAGACCGGCATCCTGGTGCGCGTGGACGACGGCCGCGTCGCCAAGATCGAACCCAATCCGGACAACCCCATCGGCGTCGCCAATATCTCCACCGACTACTGGCGCTGGAAGAATACGGATGGCGCGGCGATGTGTCCCAAGGGGAACGCTGGCGTCATGACCCTCTATGATCCTGACCGCGTTAAGCAGCCGCTGAAGCGCACCAACCCTGCCAAGGGGCCGGATGAAGATCCAAGATGGGTGGCGATCTCTTGGGAGGAAGCATTGAGCACCATCGCCGGCAAGCTCAAGCAGCTTCGCGACGCTGGCGAGGCACATAAGCTGATCTGGTTCAGCGAGGATCACTCTTTCGTGGATCCGCAGATGGACTTCTGCGCGCTGTACGGCACGCCCAACTATTACAATCACTCCAACTTGTGCGACGTCAGCCGTAAGGCCAGCTTCGGCCTGGTCATGGGCGACGGCCGACCGCTGGGCGATTTCGCCAACGCGCGCTACATCTTGCTCTTCGGCTGGAACCCCCTCAGCGCGACCAAGTGGTCGCACCTGCCGCGCATCTTCACCCGCGCCATCGAGCGGGGCGCCAAGCTGGTGGTAGTGGATCCCTACCTCAGCCAGACCGCGGCCCGCGCGCACGAATGGATCCCCCTCCGCCCCGGCACCGACGGCGCGCTGGCGCTGGCGTTGGCCCATCTGCTCATCAAATGGGACCTGATCGATCACGAGTTCATCGAGAAGTGGACGGTCGGCTTCGATGAATTCGCCGCTTTCGTCGCCGACAAGACACCGGAGTGGGCCGAGCAGATCACTGACGTGCCCGCCTCGACGATCCGACGCATCGCCCGCGAGCTGGGGACCCTCAAGCCCGCGGTGGTGGACGTCTGGAGTGGCCCTGGCCAGCAATCCAACGCAGTGCAGGGCGGCAAGGCCATCGCCCTGCTCAACGTCTTGATCGGTTCGGTGGACCGCCCCGGCACGATGATCAATCCTGAATGCCATGGCCCGGCCCGCCAGGCGCCCAAAGTCGCTCCCATCGCTCAGCCGCGACTGGATGGACACGGCGTCAAATATCCGCTCTCGCACAGCTCCGGCATCTACACCGAAGTGTTGAGTGGGATGCTGGACGGCTCGCTGCCCTATCAGCCGCGCGTGGGCATGGTCATCTTCCAGAATCTGGTGCTTTCGGTGCCCGGCACCTTCAACGTGGTCGAAGCGCTCAAGCAACTGGAGTTCCTGGTGGTGGTAGATACCCACCTGAGCGAGACGGCGCAACTGGCCGATATCGTTATCCCTGGCACGACCTACCTGGAGCGCTACGACCTGACGACCAACTGGGTCACCTGGTCGAGCGTCAGCCTGCGGCAGCCGGTTGTGAAGCCGATCTTCGGCCAGCTTGCGGAATACGAGTTTGTCGTGGAGCTGGGTCGGCGCCTGGAACTGAAGGACGCGGACGGCAAGGAGTTCTTCCGCCTCAGTCCGCACGCGCGCGTCGATCCGCAGGCGCCGCAGGTCAACATTGACGATCTCACGGCCTGGTACGAGGATTACCTGTCGCTGGAGTTGGAGCGCGGTGGCCCCAAGATGACGCTGGCGGAGCTCAAGCGGCAGCCCGGCGCCTGTTGGGTGGACCCCGCGGGCACGCGCTATGAGAAGTTCAAGGATCCAGTCAAACTGCCAGAGGGCGCTCAGATGCACACCGGCTATGCGCTCATCCGAAGCGCGGACGGCAAGACGCTGCTGGGCTATCGCGACCCGGCCGGACAGGCTTTCGGCCCGGACGGCAAACCACTGTCGTCCCTGGCCGAGGCCGCGACGGACGACAAAGTGCAGCAGGTCATCACCGAGGCGACTGGCGGACTGTGGGGCTACGTGGACGCGGAAGGCACGCTCAAGGATGCGAAAGATAAGGCCATCGGCTTGCTGCGCGATGGCAAGCTGGTGAAGGGCTGGAACACGGCGTCGCGCCGTTGCGAATTCGTCGCGAAGGGGGCGGCCTCCAAAAAGGATGCCAGGGGCAACCTCGTTGATCCGCTGCCGGCCTACCGGCCCCGGGAGTGGTTCCCGGACGATCAGTTCCCACTCTATCTTATCAACTGGAAAGAGGCGTCGCATACCCACTCGCGAACATTCAACAACCCGTGGCTGATGGAGCTCCAGGGGTGGAACCTGCTTGCCATCAATGCCGCGACCGCGGCCAAGCTGGGCATTCGCGATGGCGATGAGATCTGGGTGGAATCGCCCTACGGCAAGGCGAAGGCGCTGGCTCGCGTGACCGAAGGCATCCATCCCGAAGTCGTCGGCTGGCAACACGGCTTCGGCCACTGGGGATTGGGCCGTATCGCTAAGGGCAAAGGCACCGCCGACGGCCAGTTCAACAAGACGATCTCCGATCCGTTGAGCGGCATGGCGCTGCACAAAGAAGTTTGCGTCAGGGTATATCGGGCATGAGCGACATTGTAATGGCCCTGGCTCGCGCCAACCTCTACGGCTTCCTGTCGACGGTCTTCAGCGCGCCGCCAACAGCGGAGTGGCTGGCGGCAGCGCGCGATCGCGCGCTGCTGGAGATCTTGGGAGAGCTGGGCTGGACGTTTGCCGTCGACAGGGCTGTTCACTGCGAGGAAACCGTGTTGGCGCAAGAAGAACTGGCGGTCGCGTTTACTCGCTTGATGATCGGCCCCGGCAAAGGCTATGTGCCGCCGTACGGTTCCATCTACCTGGATCGTGCGGGAGGGGCTTCCCCGCTCTCTTCAGGTGGCGGAGACGGCTCCCGACGAGGAGATCGGCCCCAACTTTGGGGACCGTCTACGATCGCTGTAGAGCAATTGTACCGCGCGGCCGGGTTGGAACTCGTCCAAGGTCAAATCGCCGACCATGTGGGGGTCGAGCTGGCTTTCATGCGCTATCTGTGCGCCTGCGAAGCGCACGCTGCGGCCGAGCATGACGCCATGGCTGCCGAGCGGTGGCATCGTTGGCAGATTGTGGTTCTCCATGACCATCTCGGCCGTTGGGTTCCAGCCTGGGCGGCCACAGTCGAGCGGGCCGCGACGCATCCATTCTATGTGGCCATGGTCCGATTGGCTGTGGAATTTTTGGCCTGGGATGCAGAGGCGCTATCAAGGCCATCGTTGCGAGGAGTGACCTCATGCGTTTTGTAGTGATCGCGATCATTATCTCAGTCCCAGTGTTCCTGCTGGGCAGCCTGGGCTGGTCGCTGGCGGTGGGGGTGCCAGAACGCCCGATCGGTCCTGTGCTGGCACCCGTCAACGCAAGCGCCACCGACATCGAGCGTGGTGAGGCGCTCTACCGATCGAAGTGTTACGGCTGTCACGCGGCCGAAGCCCACGTGGGTCCCTCGCTCACCGCGGCCGCTTCCGTCCTGCGCGATGCGCAAGGCGAACTCCTGATCGCCGCCGTGCGCGGCGGACGAGCGCTCATGCCAGCCTTCAGCGAAGATATGCTGAGCGACGAAGAGTTGGCCGATATCATCGCTTACATCCGTAGCCTGAAATAGGCCTCGCGCCGCGCCGGGTGAGGGTGCCCCGCTATCTTGTCGTGGCTGGGGCTGATGACCGTTCCCCCTATCGTCGAGGTGCCGGGGGCGCGGAAGACTTTCTGAACTCTGCGCCCTCTGTACCCCGGCGATGTATTCTTGTCTGTGATGGGAAGAGTCTCCCTCATGGCCCGAGCGTGTGCTGGTCTGTGTCTCTCATCCGGCAGCCGCGTGGCCATCGTCGGCGGCGGCCCGGCGGGGAGCTTCGCTGCGTTGCACCTTCTGCGCTTTGCCCACCAATTGTCCCTGCCGCTCACGGTGACGATCTTCGAACGTAAGGATTTCCGTCGTCGAGGGCCGGAGGGTTGCAATAAGTGTGCGGGCATCCTTTCGACGCGCGCTGTGCAAGGCTTGCGGGAGTTGGGGTTGCAGATCCCCGAACGATTGGTGATGGCGCGACTCGAAGGGTATGTCTTGCATCTGGCAAGTCGCACGCTGGAGATCGCGCAGCCCGAGCCCGATCGGACGATCATCAGCGTTTACCGCGGCGGCGGCCCGCGCTGCGCGGACCTGGCGCAAGATGTCAGTTTCGACGCCTGGTTGCTCGACGAGGCCCGCGCCGCGGGGGCGGAAGTCGTCGCGGCGAACGTGCGTAAGATCAGCGCCGGAGCGCGAATGAAGGTTACCACAGACGCGAAGCAGGAAGCCTTTGATCTGATCTTCCTGGCGAACGGGGTCAACGCTCATCCGCCTGCCCTGGAGGGAGTGGCCTATCGGCCGCCTCGCACTGAGGTAATGGCTCAGGACGAATTGGCGCTGGACAAGCCGCTCACCCTGGCCCAACGTACACAGGCTCATGTGTACGTGGGACAACAGGCCCGACTCATATTTGGAGCCTTGATCCCCAAAGGGGATCTCCTCAATGTGAGCCTGCTGGGGCACGGCTTACGGGGCGATCCGATCGGCGATTTCCTGCAGCGGGTGGACTGTCGATGGCTAAAAGGCGCGGGTTGTCGGCGCCTCTGCGGTTGCCGCCCCCGCATTGCGGTGACGCCGCCCCAACGGCCGTTTGCTGATCGCTTTGTCGCTGTAGGGGATGCGGCTGTGACGCGCCTTTACAAGGATGGCCTTGGTTCGGCGCTGGCGACGGCCCGGCAGGCCGCCTGGACGGCGCTGTATGCGGGCATTTCACAGGCAGCTTTCGCCCGCCACTATGGACCATTGTGCCGATCCATCGCATGGGACAACCACATCGGGCAGTTGCTGTTCTGGCCCTGGCAGGGCCGCCAGAGTTGGCTCAACCGCCTCTGGGAACGAGGTTGGCGCCATGTGCTGGAAACGGAGCAGGCGCTGCCGGTCCACAGGCGCTACGCGCACCAGGCTCTTTGGAGTATGTTGACCGGCGACGACTCGTACGCGCGAATCGCTCGCCGGGCGCTCCATCCTGCCATGATCGGCGTCTTCCTCCGGTCTCTCTTGGGCAGGGAAGGGCCTGGCAAGGGGGCGACGCGATGATGAGGGGGGCTTACCGCCACGTTCAGAGAGCTTGTTGGCTGGCGACTGGGAGAGGTAAGAATCCGCCAGGATGGGCCATCAATGGGAACAGGTGGGCCAACGAGCCTGCACGATTCCCCCATCCTACAGGAGAGAGAAGATGAGTACGACAGTTACGGCGGTCAACAGCGAGCGCGATCGTTCCCTGGTGCCGTCTCTCATCGCTGGCGGGATCGCTGGCCTGGGCGGCGGCGTCGTCTTCGGCATCATGATGGCCATGATGGGGATGCTCCCCATGGTGGCGATGCTCATCAAATCGCAGAGCGCCTTCATCGGTTTCCTGGTCCATATGGTCATCAGCACCGGCATCGGCGGCTTCTATGGCCTGGTCGCCCACCGCCTGCCCAAGGCTATCGGCACGGCGATTGTGGCGGGAGCGGTCAACGGCGTGGTTTGGTGGGTGCTGGGCGCGCTGATCCTGATGCCCCTGCTGCTGGGCATGGGCGATATGGTCCTGAGGATCGGCCAGGCACAGTGGCTGAGCCTGGTGGGCCATCTGATCTATGGCATCGTCACCGGCCTGCTGTTCATCCCCGTGAGCAAGCGTCTCTAAAGCAATACCAAAGTGAGACCTGCATGTCTGGCAAGCTACGATACTCCAAATGCATGCACTTCTCACCCTGGCTTTAGTTGAGGCGCGATGACCATTCGGTCAACAGGCCCCTGATCACACAAGGTGGTCAGGGGCTTTGTAGTTAGGGGAGAGGAAAAAACCAGGCAGGAATACGAACAATCGACAGATTTCGTCCGGATTTCGGGTTCAGGCGCGCATGGTATAATTTCGTCGCTAGATCGGGGTGGAGAGGGCGATCCCATGCAACGCACCAACGAGGAGTGGCTGGCGGCGCTGCGCGGCTCCGGTCGCGAGGCTGCCCTGAGCGATCTGCGACAAATCCTTGTGCGCGGCCTGAGCTATGCCCTGGTTGATCAACCCAACCTTCAACCAGGCGATCTCGAGGACTTCGCTCAGGAGGCGTTGCTGCGCATCCTCGACCGCCTGGACAGCTTCCGTGGGGAGAGTCAATTCACCACCTGGGCGCATAAGATCGCTATTCGGGTCGCCTTCACTGAGCTACGCCGTCTGCGCTGGCGCGACGTTTCCCTCGATGCGGCGGTGGAAGCAGGCGCGATCGATTTCGTTCCCGAGGCCCTCGTGGACATGCAGGCTGATCCCGAACAGCAAGTCTTGCAGCGAAGCCTGCTGGAGATGTTGCGACAGATGATGATGACAGACCTCACGGAGCGACAACGGCAGGCGTTGGCTGCCATGTTGTATGGGATGCCGCTGGAAGAGATCGCGCGGCGCATGGGATCGAATCGGAATGCGCTATACAAGCTCCTGCACGATGCGCGGCAGAAGCTAAAGAGCCGGATGATGGACCATGGTCTATCGTCTGAGGATGTGATGCATGTATTTGGCTTGTGAAGACTTTCGTCTTCGTCACCTGTGGGAGAATCAGCATGTCTGATTGGCCTTGGCCCTGGCTGAAGCGATTGATCAGGCGTCTGCGGTTTGCCCGCGCTGATCGCAAGGCGGATGCACCGCTTGTGCCGGACAAGCTCAAAACAATGGTGCGCGCCGTCGTCTCGACGCGCCCCGATGAGATCGGCTGCGACGAGTGTTTTGAACAATTGGATCAGTTTGTGGAGATGGTCCTGGCTGGCAAAAACGCAGCCGAGGCGCTCCCTTTGGTGCATGATCACCTGGAGCGCTGTGGGGACTGCCGGGAGGAGTTCGAGGCGTTGCTGAGGGTCGTGCAGCAGGCGGCGGCGTAGAGCCTGTTTGGGGAACGCCCCTGGCGATTGAAATCGCGGCAACGGGAGGTGCAAAACCCGCCTACGCGGGTTAGAATTCAGTCGGCGAAGGCCGACTTCGCATCCGGCATCGGCGCGGTTTGAACCGCCAGCGAAAACAACCTCTTAGGGGACCTGGCCTGCGCTCTCTTGTTCGTTCGCGAAGGCCGGCGTGCGGGTCGTCAATCTGGGCGA
>Ga0272446_1005472_pt1 | contig 13987 bp, 8 predicted proteins | sample YNPCB0061_FD_194587 | JGI IMG/M metagenome (GOLD analysis project Ga0272446, IMG submission 194587) | Hot spring microbial mat communities from Yellowstone National Park, WY, United States - YNP-CB-006-1 | ecosystem: Environmental > Aquatic > Thermal springs > Hot (42-90C) > Sediment | place...
ACAATCGGCGTCCCCCGAAAACCGAAGCGCTTGCGCAACTGGTTCACCAGGTATCGCTCGTGCGAGAAGTGCAGCGGCCCTGCCCGGTCGGTGAACACCACGAACGCCGGCGGCCGCACCGATGCCTGCGTCATGTAGTAGATTTTCCGTTCCTCGAACCGCAGCGACTCCAGGAAGCGGTTCAGTTCCCCGGTGGTCACCCGCCGCGAAGCCGATTCGTGCACCTCGCGGATCAGCGGGAACAGCTTCTCCACTCCCTTGCCATCCCTGGCGGAAAGGAAGACCACCGGGGCGTACTCCAGAAATTTCATCTGGTCGCGCAGGTCCTGCTCGAACTTCCGCTTGTCCGGCGTCCTGGCGGCGTCCCACTTGTTGACGCACAGGATGATCGCCCGGCCTCCCTCGTGCGCGTAGCCGGCTATGGTCGCATCCAGCCCCAGCACGCCCTCCGATGCGTCCACCACGAGCAGCACCACGCTGGCCAGCCGGATGTGCCGCCGCGCCATTACCACGCTCAGCTTCTCCGCCATCAGCTTGGTCTTGCCCTTGCGGCGGATGCCGGCTGTGTCGATGAAAACGTACTCGACGCCGTCGCGCAGCAGTCTTTCGTCCACCGCGTCGCGCGTGGTCCCCGCCACCGGCGAAACAATGGCCCGCTCCGCGCCGGTGAGCGCGTTCAGCAGGGTCGATTTGCCCACGTTCGGACGGCCGATGATGGCCACCTTGATCTCGGGATAACCGGCGGCCGGGAGAACTTGCCCCTCCTCTCCCAGGCTCGCCGTGACGTGCTCCAGCAGGGCATCCACCCCGATGCCGTGTTCCGAGGAAACCGGGAACAGATCCGCGATGCCCAGCTCATAGAACTCGTGAGCCAGCACCTCCCGCGCCGCCGTATCGATCTTGTTCACCGCCAGTGAAACCGGCTTGCCCAGACGCTTCAGCATTCGCGCCAGGTCGCGGTCGGCGGCTGTGATCTCGGCCCGCCCGTCGATCAGCAGAATGATGTGCGCCGCGCGCTCCAGCGCATACCGCGCCTGCTTCAGAATCTGGGCCGGTATATGCGCGGCATCCTGGACCACGATGCCGCCCGTATCGACCACCTCGAAACGCCGGCCCTGATATTCCGCCTCGGCATGGATGCGATCGCGGGTAATGCCCGGCTCGTCGCCCACAATGGCGCGGCGTTGTCCCGTGATCCGATTGAAAAGCGTCGATTTTCCTACGTTGGGCCGGCCCACGATGACCACTGAGGGCAGCGTCTGCGGCATGGAATTTCATGATACCATCGGCGTCTCTTCCCCCCCAGGCAAGGTACAATGATCCGGAACCCGGACATGGCCCGATGAGCGTTGTCATCCGCCGCATTGAAACCCGGGACGCCCGCTATGGGCTCCCGCCCGCCGCCGGCACCGATGCCGTGCACTCAGCGCCGGTTTACTCGCTGGCGGTCACCCGGCTCGCCACCGATACGCCGCTTGCCGGCTTCGGCATCGTCCTCACGCTCGGCGCGGGGAACGAACTGGTCTGCGATGCCATTCGCCTGCTCGCCGAGCCCCTGGCCGGCCGCGAGATCGAGGAGCTGATGTCCGAGTTCGGCGCCGTCTTCCGCCGGCTTGCCGACCATCCCCAACTGCGCTGGGTGGGCCCCCATAAAGGCGTCGTGCACCTGGCGCTGGCCTCCATCGTTAACGCCTGTTTCGACTTGTGGGCCAAGTCGCGCGGTGTCCCCCTCTGGCGCCTGCTGCTCGACCTCGCGCCGGAACAGATCGTTCGCCTCCTCGACCTCAGCTATCTCGAGGACGCCCTCACCGAGTCCGACGCTCGCGCCATTCTGGCCGCCGCTCAGCCCTCCCGTCCCGCCCGCGAGGCCGTTCTTGCCGTGGGCTATCCGGGCTATGACACTTCGGTCGGGTGGTTTCAGTACGATGACGCCCGGCTCCGCGCCAACGCCCAACGCGCCCGCGACCACGGCTTCAACGCCGTCAAGCTCAAGGTCGGGTCCTCCGACGGCGACCGCGACCTGCGCCGCGCCTGGATCGTGCGGGAGGTCATGGGACCCGACGCCCGCATCATGCTCGACTGCAACCAGCAGTGGAGCCTTCCCCGCGCCCTCGAGATGTGCCGCCGCCTCGCCGCCATCTCCCCCTTCTGGATCGAAGAGCCTACCCACCCGGACGATGTCCTGGCCCACCGCACCATTGCCCAGGCCATCGCCCCCGTGCCCGTCGCCCTCGGCGAACACGTACCCAACCGCGTTGTCTTTAAGAACTTCCTTGCGGCCGGAGCCGTGGGCCTCGTCCAGGTCGACGCCACCCGCGTAGCCGGCGTCGCCGAGTTCCTCGCCGTCAGCCTCCTGGCCCGCAAGTTCGGCGTCCCCGTCGTGCCCCACGTCGGCGACATGGGCCAGATCCATCAGCACCTGGTGCTGTTCAACCACATCGCTCTCGACCACCCCAAACTCTTCCTGGAATACATCCCCCACCTCCGCGAGCACTTTGCCGAACCCGCCCGTGTCGAAGGCGGCGTCTATCAGACGCCCCAGGCGCCGGGCAGCAGTTGTGACCTGAAGTCTTCGGAAGTTGCGTCCTAGTCAAACGGCAAGTTCGTAGCTGCTCTCGTTGCCGCCTGCGGCGCGGCCTTCTGCCCGGCTCAAACCGCCAGCGGGGATCGTCTCGCGCTCAGTCACGCCATTGCTGCTGAACTCGTTCCCTCCGAACGCGCCTTTTAGCCCGAACGTCTTCTCCCGGCAGTTGACCTTTGCCGCTGACCGGCGGGTCCATGGATCCGAGCCGGTTTGGATGCGGTCCGCGATGCGGCCCGCCGCATCGGGGAGACCGGACATCATGGCCCGCAGACTTGCCGGGGAGCAAGAGCGGCGACAACTGCAAGGCGCTGCAACCGGGCCGTCTGGACTCCACTGAACGGCTTGGTCCCGAAGACAGCGAAAGAGCGCTTCAGCTTGCCGGCGCCGCATGACCGCTTATTTTTGCCTTGCCTCGGAGCCGAACCGGTCCTACACTTGTTTGGGTTGGCCTCAAATACGTGTGACTAGGAGCTCTCTATGCGAATCATCACTGCTCTTGGGGCCCTGCTGGCGCTCGCCGTCGTTCTGCTCCCTTCCGGCCGCACTCCCAACGCTGCCGTCCAGGGGGGCATCGAATGGCAGTTGACAACGTCCCCCATCAACAAGGCTTTGGACAACAACGACAACTTTTCCCCGGACGACCGCTTCCTCGTTGTCGATACCCGCGAGACCTTAGGCGGCGGCATCGGCAACTGCAACAGCATCATGAAGGTCAGCGTCACCACCGGGCTGGAGAGCGTCATCTACGCTCCGCCTTACAAGACTGACCCCACCAACATGGCGCCGGGGCTCGGCGCGGCTTCGTTCAGCCCGATTGCCGACGAAGCCATCTTCATCCATGGGCCCTTCCTCGAAGAGACCACCACGCTCGGCTTTTACGGCACCCGCAACCGCCGCGGCGGAGTCGTCCGGGCCGACGGCAGCGGCGAAATCCGCTTCGTCGACCTGCGTGACGTCAGCAACGAGATCACCACTCCCGGCGCGCACCGCGGCGGCAGCCACCGCCACGAATACACCCTCGCCGGAAACCGCATCGGTTTCACCTACGATGACTTCCTTCTCCCGGCCTATGGCCGCACCATCGGCTACATGGAACCCAACCCCAAGGCGCCCAAAGGCGTCTCCCACTGGGTTGCCCTCCTGGTCCCCGTTGTGCCGCCTGGTGAATCCAAGGCGGGCGACCTCGAGCGCGCCGCCGACGACTCCTGGGTCGGCTCGCGCGGCCAAATGCGCGCCTTCATCGGCAACATTAAAGAGGCCGATGGGAAAACCGTCACCAGTTCCCTGTTCGTTGTCGACGTCCCCGAGACTGTCGATATCACCACCTCAAACTCCGGCACGAAAACCACCTTCATGCAACCTCCCGCGGGCATCACCATCCGCCGCCTCACCAGCACCCCGGCCAGCGGCATCGTCCGCGGCTCCCATGACGGCACTCGCATCGCCTACTACGCGACCGCCCTCGACGGATCGCGCCAGGTCTTCATCATCGACTCGAAAGGTTCCGACCGGGATCCCGACCCTGCCAAACGGCCCATCCAGGCCTCCTTCCTTGAGAAGGGAGCCATCGGCGGCGTGCGCTGGCACCCCTCCGGGAAATCCATCGCCGTCCTGAGCGACAACGGCGTCGCGGCCATCTGCGTCCAACCCGGTCCCTTGTTCGGCGCGGCCTGGTGGTTGACGCCCCACGGAGCCAGCCTCCCGGCGCCCGAGGCCCTGGTCTGGTCGCGCGGCGGCAGGTTGCTGGCCTTCAACCGCCGGGTGCCTACCTTCGACGCCAAGGGCAACCTGGTCAAGGACTTCAACAACAACGACTTTCGCCAGATCTTTCTTACCGCCTTCCCGGACGAAAACAATAACGGCATCGTGGACGCCATCGAGAACGGGGTCATCCGCAACGGGGCCAGCTTCGTGGCCGGAACCGTAGCTCCCGATTCCTGGGCCTCCGTGTCCGGCTCCAATTTGGCCGCCAGGCTCACCGTCGCCACATCGGCGCCGCTGCCGGCCACTCTGGGCGGCGTCACCGTTGAGGTGACCGACAGCGCCGGCGTCACCACGCCCGCCCTGTTGCACATGGTCGATCCCGGCCAGATCAACTTCCTGGTGCCGGCCACCGCGCACACCGGACCGGGCACGGTCACCGTCACCACTTACGACTCCCGGAAGATCGTCATGCCGGTGGAAATCGCTGCCGTGGCTCCCGGCCTGTTCTCGGCCAACGCCTCCGGATCGGGCGTCGCCGCAGCCATTGCGGTCCGCATCGCGGACGGCGTTCAGAGCTTCGAAAACGTCTTTGCCTGCCCGGGCGGAGCGGGCGCCTGTACGGCCACACCGTTGGATCTTGGCCCGGCTTCCGACGACGTCATCCTGCTGCTCTTCGGCACGGGCATCCGGGGCTTCCAGTCTGCGGTCACCGCCACCATCGGCGGGCAGAAAGCGGATGTGCTCGGCGCCGCGGCCCAGGGACAGTACGCGGCCCTCGATCAGGTCAACCTCCGCGTGCCGCGCGCCCTTGCCGGGAAAGGTGAGGTGCCTATCGTGCTCACCGTCGACGGCAAGAAGGCCAACGCCGTGACCGTCAGCATCAAGTAACCGGCCTCCGCCGGCGCTGATGTTTTCGCTTTACCAGTACAGCTTGAGCGCCACCTGCATCTGGCGCGGCGTATTCACCTGGTTGAGCACCAGACCGAACGAGTTGCTGTCCAGGTTGGTGCTGCCGGTTCCGAACGTAGTCCGGTTCCAGAGGTTGAAAGCCTCCCAGCGGAAGTCCAGGCGCTTGCTCTCAGAGAAGGATAGGGACTTCGCCAGGCTGATGTTTTCGTTGTAGCCTGGCCAGGCGCGCAGCTTGGGGTTGTACCGCGTCGCGTTTCCGAACACGTAGTTCGGCTGGGCCGGAAACGCGGCGCGGTTCATGAACCGGTCCACGGCCGGATCGAATTTCGCGCCGCTGACCGGCGCCCGCCAGTTGTCATAGCCGCTCACCACCGGACGGTTCGGTCCGCTGAAGCCCGGCGGCAGGGGGTTGTTGCGCGCAACCGCGATGGGAAAGCCGCTCGCATAAGTCTGGATCGCGCTGATCCGCCAGCCGCCCACGAGGTGGCTCGCGATGCCGTGCTGCACCCACTTACGGCCCCGGCCCAGAGGCAGTTCATAGATCGTGCTCAGCTTCACCGAGTGAGTCTGGTCGAACTGGCCGATCGACTTCTCCAGCCCGCGGTTGTACTGGTCCATCGCGAACCCCGCCGTAAAGTACGTGTCCGAGTCGGTCAGAATCTTTGACAGCGTGTAGTTCCACTGGAACGTCAGCCCCGAGGAGAACCGCCGCTCGGCCTTCAGCACCAGCGAGTGATACGCCGAGTGGCCGCTGCGGTCCGCGCCCTTGTCGCCGCCGCCGATATTCAGATACTGCGGATACGGCCGCAAGGCCTGCACGACCGTGCGCACGCGCTGGATGCCGGGGTTGGTGAAGTTCGCGTACGGAATGGGTATCCCCGCGGCCCGCGCCACCGCCGAGTTGATGTCCGCCCGCAGCAGCGCCAGCGCGTCGGCCGGCCCGTAGCGTTGGATGAAATCATTCAGGTACCGCGTGGGAGTCTGGTTCAGATTCACCAGTCCGGTCTGGAGGTGCGTCCCCACCGTGGCGTTGTAGGCGGCTTCCAGCACCATGTTCGGCGTGACCTGCCGCTGGACCGATAAGGTCCAGTTAAAATTCTCCGGAGCCCGCACCGCATCGTAGGGTTGCCAGTAATCCACGTTCTGGTTGTTCTGGAACGACGGGTTGATCTGCGGCGGCAGCGGATACGGCGGCAGGCCCGTGTCCCAGTTGAATGCCGGCGTCACCCCCTGGTCCGGCGACGTGAAGCTGTATTGACCGATGAAGCCGGCGTAGTGCGCGCTCCCGTTGATCACGCTGACCTTGCTGAAGGATCGCGCGAAGCCCCCCCGGATCGTGGTCTTCGGATTCAGCGTGAACGCCAGACCCAACCGCGGGCCGATCGCCCCGTACCAGCCCGGCACCAGACTGCGCGTATTCTCCCGCCCCGGACCGAAGCCGGCGAAGCGCAGCGCCCCGGGGTAGTTGTTCACGTCCGGGTTGGGCCGGTCCGGCGTGAAATCGGAAAATACGTCGTTGAGCGAAAAGGGCGGCAGCGTGAACTCGTAGCGCAAGCCCAGGTTCATGGTCAGGCGGCGCGTCAGGCGCCAGTCATCCTGCACGTAGAACCCGTGGTAACGGTATACCTGACTCACGTACCGCACCGTCTCCGTGTTGCCGCTCGACGCGTTGCCCAGCAGGAACGAGGCGAACGAACTGCCGCTGGTCGGAGAGGTCGCCGCCGGCACGCTGGTGCCCTGGAAACTGAAACCCGCCGCCCCCGCGATGTTCTGTTGCCCGAAACCGTTCCCGCGTTGCTCTTCGAACGCATAGCCGAACTTGAAAGAGTGCTTCCCGCGAATGTAGCTCAGGTCCTCCTTGATCGACCAGTTCGGCTGCTCGGTGCCGTTATAGGCCGCGCTGTTCCAGGTGCTGAACTCGCTGAAGCTCACCACCGGAAAGTTCACGTTGCAGTCCACCACGCCTTTGAAGCACACCTTGTCCTTCCAGTTCCGGCCGGTGGCCGGCGAGTAGCCGTTCTTAAAGAAGTTATTCCCCCCGATCGCAAAGTGGTTCAACAAGCGGGGGTTGATGGTCAGGTCGTAGCTCAGCCGGTAAACCGAATTGTCGTATTGAATCACCTGCACGTCGGCCAGCGGGTCGGGCAATCCCGGAGGTCCCGCCGGGCCGGCTTCGATGCGGTTGCTGGCTTTGTTCATGAAGAACGCCAGCCGGTGCCGGTCGCCGATCGAGTGGTCCACCCGCACGCTGCCCTTGTCGCTCGGATTCAACAGTGTTCCGCCCGTGCTGATGAAATTGTTCTGGACATACCCGTAGGCGCCCGGAGTCGCGCCCCGGTTCGGTTTCACCGGCATGGCATAGGACATCACCACCTTGCTGAAGGCGCTGAACCGGTCTTGCGGAATCTGGTTGTTCGCAAACGGATCGCGAATGAAACCTGCGCCCGACGGATTCGCGCGCGTCGTCGCGGGATCGTAGATCTGGATCCGCTTGTTGTTCTTGTCCACCCAGTTCGAAAAATCGCCCTGGTACATCTCCGGAGTCGGCACCGACAGAATCATGTCGTTGGCCCCCACCCGGTTGCGGAATCCCTCGTAAGAAAGGAAGAAAAACGTCTTGTTCCGCCCGTTGTACAGCTTCGGGATATATACCGGTCCGCTGAAGGTGACCCCGAAATCGTTTTGCTTGTATACCGAGCGCTTCGGAGCGAAAAACCCGCGGGCGTCCAGCTTGTCGTTGCGCAGAAAATCGTAAGCCGTGCCGTGAACCTGGTTGCTCCCCGACTTGGACACAAATGTCATCACCCCGCCGCCAGCCTGCCCGTACTCCGCCTTGAACCCGTTCGTGTCCACCGTGAATTCCGTGATCGCATCCACGGACGGGGAGTTGTACGCGGTTTCCAGCGTGTTCCCCGACCGGCTTGTCGTCACCGACAGCCCGTCCAGGGTTGCATCCCACGCCCCCGCCTGGCCGCCTCCGAATGAAAGTCCACTGCCGCTGCCGCGCGATTCCGGAGTCACGGCCACCAGGTCGAACGGACTCCGCAGATTGCCGCCGACCACCAGGGGCAGCTCGTCCACCAGCCGGTTCTGCACAGCCGTCGAGATCTTGGCGTTTTCCGATTGGATCTGGCTCACCGCCGCTGAAACCTCGATGCTCTCCGACACCTGGCCGACCTCCAGTTGCGCGTCAATACGCACCGTGCCCGCCGCCGTCAGAGTCACCCGCTCGCGCAGATAACGCTTGAATCCCGGCGCGCTGACTTCCACCCGGTATTCTCCCGGCGCCAGATTCGGCAGGTTGTACTCTCCGGCCGCCGTGGACACGGCGGTCGCCGTCGTGTTGGTGGCCCGGTTCGTGGCCGTCACCGTGGCTCCCGCAATCACGGCGCTGGTCGGGTCGGAAACCATTCCCGTGATATTGCCGCGTTCGGTCTGCGCATAAACCAGGCCAGGTACGACCATAATGAAGGAGCAAAGCCGCAATCTCATGTCAACCTCCCCTCAAAGAAAATCAGGGAGAGGCTATCATCCGTTATCAACAATTGTCAACCGTCCGCCGTCTGGTCCGTCCGGTCGCTGCCAGTTCCGTCGCCCCGCTCAAGGAATTCCTCAACACAATACGGCACGCGATCCGATACCATAGTCGGTTCCGGAAATGGAGTATGAAACACCTGCTGACCATGATGACCCGACGGGATTTTCACCTGATGACGCTTTATTGGGCCGCGGCGGCACACGCGCCCGCGCCTTTTGGCGCCACCCCCTCTGAGAGGCAGCTTCGCTGGCACGAGATGGAGTTTTACGGCTTCCTGCACTTCACCGTAAACACGTTCACCGACAAGGAATGGGGCTACGGGGACGAGGATCCGTCCATCTTCAACCCGGCCGAATTCGACGCCGACGCCATTGTGGAGGCTTTGGCCGCGGCGGGGATGAAGGGAGTGATCCTTACCTGCAAACATCACGACGGGTTTTGCCTGTGGCCCACCCGGACGACGGACCACAGCGTCCGGCAGAGCCGCTGGCGGGAGGGACGGGGTGACGTGGTAAAGCTGATTTCCGAAGCCGCGCGGCGGCGCGGGCTTAAGTTCGGCGTTTACCTCTCGCCGTGGGACCGGAACCACCCGCACTATGCCCGGCCGGAATACGTCCCCCTCTATCGCGAACAGTTGCGCGAGCTTCTGACGGGATACGGCGAGATCTATGAAGTCTGGCATGACGGCGCCAACGGCGGCGACGGGTACTACGGCGGCGCGAGAGAGAAACGCCTGATCGACAAGCGTACCTATTATGAGTGGCCCAAGACCTGGGAGATGGTCCGCAGGCTGCAACCGAACGCCGTCATCTTCAGCGACGCGGGCCCGGACATCCGCTGGGTGGGCAACGAGTCGGGATACGCAAACGAGACCTGCTGGGCCACCTATGATCCGGTGGGAGAAGACGGCGGGCCGCCCGCCCCGGGCTACACCCGCTACCGCGAGGCCGGCTCCGGGCACCGGCACGGTTCACGCTGGCTGCCGGCGGAGTGCGACGTATCGATCCGCCCCGGCTGGTTCTGGCATGCCGCCGAAAACGCGAAGGTGAAAACGCCGCGCCAACTGCTCGACCTCTATTACCAGTCGGTGGGCCGCGGGGCGAGTTTCCTGCTGAATGTGCCGCCCGACCGGCGCGGGTTGGTTCACGAAAACGACGCCGCCTCCCTGCGCAGGTTCGGCGAACTGCTGCGCGCCACATTCGCCCGAAACCTGGCCGCAAATGCGACTGTGACCGCGTCGAACACGCGCGGTTCCGGCAAGGCGTTCAGCCCCCGAAATCTGCTCGATCTTGACCGCTACAGCTACTGGGGTGTGGACGACGCCGCTCGCACGCCGGAGGTGGTCTTCGACATGGGCCGGCCCGTAACTTTCAACGTGGTCCGCGTGCGCGAGAACATCCGCCTGGGACAGCGCGTGGACGCGTTCGCTGTGGATGCCTGGCAAGGCGGCGCGTGGCAGGCCGTGGGGCAAGCGACCAGCATCGGGCCCTGCCGTCTGATCCGCACTGCCGCCAAGGTGACGACCAACAAAGTGCGCCTCCGGATCACGGAGTCGGCGGCGGCGCCCGCACTGTCGGATTTCGGATTGTTTTCCGAACCGGACGGCGTTTGAATCGAGCGGGCTTCATGACCAACCCCAAGCTTGGCGCCTCCCAGATGGCCGTCGTGGCCCTCATGATTGTTCTCAGCATGGCAAGCTACGTCAACCGGACCGCGATGTCGATTGTGGGGCCGGAGGTGATGAAGGAGTTCCGATTCTCGGAAACGGAGTTGGGCAGCGTCTACTCCGCCCTGCTGCTCAGCTACGCGTTGCTCATGCCCTTCGGCGGAAGACTGGCGGACCGCCTCGGACCACGGCGCGTGCTGGCCGGAAGCACGTTTGGATCGGGCGTCTTTACGGTCCTCACGGCGGTGGTCGGATGGGCCGGAGTGCTGATTTCCGGCGGCGCCCTCATGGCTTTTCAGGCCGTGCGATTCGCGCTCGGGGCCTGCGCGGCCCCGCTGTATCCGGCGTGCGCGAGGATGCACGCCGAGCGGCTGCCGAGAACCCAGCACGCCCGGGCGCAGGGGCTGGTGCTGAGCGGCGCGCCGCTCGGGTCGGCAATCACTCCCCTACTGCTGGCCTGGCTGATGGTCCGTTTCGGCTGGCGCGTCTCCTTCTGCCTGGTGGGAGCTGGCACGGCCCTCATCGGGCTGTTCTGGCTGGCCTGGGTCCGGGACAGCCGTTCCCGGGACACCCTGCCGGCCGCGGCAGCTTCGCCGGGCAGCCGCCTCCAGAACTGGAAAGTGCTGTTCGGCGACCGCAACCTGATGTTGCTTTCCCTCAGCTATTTCTGCCTGAACTACTTTGAATACATCTTCTTTTACTGGATGTACTACTATTTCGGACAGGTGCGCCGCATCGCCATCGCCGACAGCGCCATCTACACGAGCGTTCTGCTGCTGGCCATGATGGTGGCTATGCCGCTGGCCGGCTGGTTCTCCGACCGGCTCATCCCGCGCCTGGGCAGGAACGTGAGCCGGCGGCTGACGGCGGTGGGCGGTATGGCGCTCAGCGCGGTCTTGCTTTACCTGGGAACGAACGCCTCGGGAGAATGGACCATGGTGGCGCTGCTTGCCCTGGCGCTGGGGCTGGCGGCGAGCGCGGAAGGCCCGGCCTGGGCGACCGCCATCGATGCGGGCCGGAGCCAGGCGGGTGCGGCCTCGGGCATCATGAACGGCATCGGCAATGTGGGCGGGCTGATCGCCCCGGTGGCCACGCCCTGGGTGGCCCAATGGGCCGGCTGGACCGCCGGGCTGTACGTGGGCAGCGCCGTGGTTTTCGTGGGCGCGCTCGCCTGGTTCTTTATCGATCCGGATCACAGCGCCCGGCAGGCGGCCGGCGCGCCCTGATGAGATCCCGAAATCAGGCCGGACGCCGCTTGTAGGGATACCGCCTGGCGATTTCGGCGAAGTTGCAGGAAATTCCCAGCCCCGGCCCTTCGGGAAGCCCGATCGTGCCCCCCTTCATCACCGGGTAGCCCGGCGTCAATTCCTGGAAAAGCGCGTCATCGTCGGCCTCCCACTCGTGGATGAAAAAGTTGCGCCATACACAGGCGGCCTGGAGCGAGGCGACGTGGGCCACGGGGCCGTAGCACATATGCGGCGCCACTTCGACGTTGTAGACTTCGGCGAGGTTGGCAATCTTGCGCATTTCCGTGATGCCGCCGCACTTGACCACGTCCGGCTGGATGATGGATGCGCCGTTGACTTCGAGCAACGGCCGGAACTCGTGGCGCGAGAGCAGCCCTTCGCCGGTGGCGATGGGGACGGGACTCTTGGCGGCCAGTGGCCCGAAAGCGAAGCTGTTCTCCCTCTGGATGGGCTCCTCGATGAACATCGGCCGGTATTCAGCGACGGCCTGAGCCATGGCCAGGGCGGAACGCGGGGTGAAACGCTCGGCGAACTCGAGGCCGACATCAAGGCGGTTGCCGGCGGCTTTGCGGATGGCGGCCAGGATGGCCACCGTGCGGTCGATCCGCTCCCGTTCGTTGCCCTCGGGGACCCCGAACTTGACCGCGGTCCAGCCCTTTTCCACGGTCGCCACAGCGCGCTCGGCGAAGGCCTCGGGCGAGCGGCTGGTCATAGTGTTGTTCCAGTGCGTGTAGTATGCCCGCATGCGCCGGTGGATCGGTCCGCCGAGCAGGCGCCACACCGGCGCGCCCAGACGCTTGCCCTCGATGTCCCACAGTGCGATGTCCATGGCGGAAAGGACAGTGGTCAGCACAATACCGCTGCGCCAGCGGGTGAGGCGGTAGTTGATGCGATCCCAATGGTCCTCGATTCCAGAGGGATCGAGACCCGCCATGCGGTCTTCCAGCAGGTGGAGCGCCGCCTCGACCTCGTCGACGCGCCCGTGACAGGTAGCTTCCCCGAGTCCCACAATGCCGCCGTCGGTGTGGACCTCCAGGAACAGAAGGTCGCGCCAGCGCAGCGAGGATTTATAGGTGACAAAGCGGGTGATTTTCAGTTTGCCGCTCCCGCCGGACACAGCCGCCTGGCCGGCGAACGGCGGCAGTGCGGCGGCGGGAAGGGAGCCCAACAATTTTCGTCTCGACACAGGGTTCATCATGGCCTCAGGCACCGATGAACCCGATGGTATCACGCACGCCTGGCCGGCCGGTTCCGGAAGGGAAGGGCCGCCATCACGGCGCCGTCGAAACGAAGAGGTCGCTCCAGGACGCGTCAAGCCGGATCCACTGGTCGGACTCGCCAATCTCGTTCGCGGCCACGGAAAGCGAACCGTGTCCGCTCTCGCAAACCAGTTCGGCGCCGGCCGGCTCGAAAACGCTGGCCCAGGAACCCATGCTGACCGGCATTCCCAGCAGGTGGAGGCAGACCGGACAGCGGCGGCGCTGGTCGATGACGGTCCACCACAGCGCGAGGCCGAAGACCGCCATGAAAATCAGCGTAAAGACCAGGCCGGCCAACAGCGGCGGCTCGCCGCCCCGCGCGATGCAACCGCGAATGGCCGCTCCGGTCTCAATCCACAGCAGCGGTACGACGACCAGGATTGCGGCCGTCTTCGCCGCCAGGAACGAGCCGTACCGCCACCCATGACAGTGCAGCGAGCGGTATTCAGTGACCACCAGAGCGACCCCGATTAGGAAGGCGAATGCCATAGGGAAGGCGTGCCCGACGAGCATGTCTTCGCGCCGGGAATCGAGCGGAAGCTGGGGCAGGCGGTGACTCATCATGCGGGCCGTCTCCAGCAGAGTGCGTGTGAACCAGAAGCCGTGCGAGAGGACCGCGGTGATCGCCAGGATAACAGCGGCCGCGGCCATTGGGAAAGCCGGCCCCCGAATCCAGCGGCGAAGCCGGCGCTTGCTGAAACGCAACCACAGCGCCTGACTGAGCGCTTCCAGCCAAAGGTAGCGGGCCTCAGCCGCGGCTCTCCCGACCAACTCACCTCTCTCAACCAGAACCCACCAGTCTCTCACCCTGGTGCGCCACCTGGAGCGCCACTCGGACCGCAACGTCCCGGGCACCAGATAACCCGTGAGATGGATGAACCACCGGCACGGGGGCGGCGCCCCATTCCAGCCATCAGCCGGCACTGGCATGCGGGTCTCCGTTTCGCCCTCTTAGACGCTGAAAGAGCGGCCTGTGTTCCCGAGTTCTCCTGCCACTTGTGTGCGAGGGGTGGGTGAATGCTAAAATTGAAGAGGCCTTGGGAGGTCGTCTAACGGTAAGACTGCAGACTCTGGATCTGC